>Ga0070669_100000541_pt1 | contig 28185 bp, 38 predicted proteins | sample KBSS53metaG_FD_64680 | JGI IMG/M metagenome (GOLD analysis project Ga0070669, IMG submission 64680) | Switchgrass rhizosphere microbial communities from Kellogg Biological Station, Michigan, USA - KBS S5-3 metaG | ecosystem: Host-associated > Plants > Roots > Rhizosphere > Soil ...
GCTGGTCGACGGGTCGGTCCGGATCTGCTTCTTCGAGTGCAACACCATGCGGCCGGGGCACTGGCTGCCCGAGACGAGACTGAGCTTCGGGCGGGCCTTCTAGACGCCGCGCCGGTCGTAAGCCGCGGCTATCGGCCTCTCGCGGCGGATCGTATTGGTGCCCCTTCCACACCGATGTGTTGAGCGTTTGACGGCACGCCATCGAATCCTCGCGATCGTCCGCGCGATTCAGCGCGCATGGCGCTGGCACCGCGGCTGCATCAGGCGACAAGGACCACATGCGCCAGGCCGGCAACTTTCTCAGACTCCATCCCACCCTGGCGCGGGCGTTCACCCTGACCAGCGCGGCCGCGTGCCTCGCGGCGGCGGAGCCCGCGCTCGCAGCGGTCGCGGACGCCACCACCGTGACGACCGCGGAACCAGCTACGATGCCCGCGACGACGACGGCGCCCGCGACCGCCGACGCGCCGCCCCCCGCCGTTTACGGCCTGTTCCCGCTCTGGGAGCACACCGGCGTCGTCGAGGAGAGCGGCGCCGCGCGCGTCGGATTGCGGCATATGCAGGTGGGGCTGGGCCGGCTCACCGTCGGAACCGATCCCTATCTCGACATCTACGGCACGTTGAACGCGACGGCCAAGCTGGGGGTCATGCGCGACGGACCGCTGCGGCTCGCGCTGCAGGCGTCGTGGCTGCGCGTGCCGACAGCCGCCGAAACACGCGGCGTCGGCAACTTGCACGCGGGCGCGTTCGCGAACCCGTACGCGCCGGTGACGCTGCTCCCCGTCGCCGCCGGCGTGACATGGCTGGCCGCGCGGCGCGTGCACCTGCACGCGAGCGCGACGCTGCTGCAAACGCTGTCCGCCGCACCCGAGCTGCAGGGGACGTCTGCTGGCATCTCCGCCTGGGTCGAGTGGTGGACCTCGACCGGCCTCAGCGTCCGGTTGCACACAGGTGCCGAAGGCTGGCCGGTCGCGACGCAGGAGCACGTCGGCCTTTCGTTCGGCTGGCGGACGCGCCACTTCGCGCTCCAGGGCGGCTACGCGCGCCGCTTCGCCGCCGAGGGAACGGCCGCGAACACACTGATGTTCGACGGCGCGGTGGTGTTCCCGTGAGCGGAGCACGACGCGCGCCGCTCGCGACGGTGACGCTGGCGCTGACGGCGACCGCGGCGGTGACGGCTCTGGCCGGCTGCGACGCTCCCTATCAGCAGTTCCTCGGCACGATCCCGACCGCCGAGGCAGACCCTGACGCGCCCGTGGAGGTGTTTCTGGGCGTCGACGGCATCTCGAAGCAGGCTTTCGAGCTGGCGCGCGCGCGCGGCGCGTTCACGGAGTACACCGTCGCGGACCTGGTGACGGCGTTCCCGGGAACGTCGGACTACTGCTGGACGCGCACGCTGCGCGCCGGAGCGCTGGGCGGGTACGAGCTGCAGTACTTCGACCCGCGCGAGAACGCGATGCAGAAGGAAGGCCTCGCCGGCGTCGCCGCGCACCCGATCGAAAAAGGACTCGTGGACACGTTGGCCGTCTATCAACGCTTCGACTTCCTCGGCGACGGTGAGACCTGGATGCTCGACAGCTACCTCGATCCGACGGCGGCGTTGCGCCCGACGCTGGACCAGATGTTCGACACCATCGCGGCGCGCGGGCGGACGAAGGATCACTTGCTGGCCTATCTGCTCAACGTCGACGTCGTCTCGCACCTGGGCGGCCTCGACCCGGCGGTCGCGACGCTCGTCGAGATCGATCGCCGGATCCGCGCGTTCAAGGCCGATCACCGGCGGCCGTACCATTTCACGATCTTCTCCGATCACGGCAACGCGCATCTGCGCTCGCGGCTGGTCGATCCCAAGCAGATTCTGACCGATGTCGGCGTCCGGGCGGTCGACGCGCTCACCACGCCCGTGTTCACGCTGACGACGCCGGTTGGCGACACCGCAGGCGGCGACTCACCTCCGCTAGAGGCGGTGCCGGTCGTCCACGTGCGCGTCAACTACGTCGCCGTCCACGCCGACCGCCGCAACGTGCCGGAGATCGCGGAGCGCGCCTCGCGCCACGGCGACGTCGATCTGGCAGTCGCGCGGCTTGCCGACGCGACCGACGGCGCCCAGCGGTTCGGCGTCTGGCGGCACGGGGAGCGGTTCACCTTCAGCCGCGACGCTGCTGGACTGATCGTCGTCGATCGGCCGGACAGCTGGGACTGGCTGCAGCTCGACTTTGGCGCGTGGCGGAGCGCCGACGGCGCGACCGCGACGCTCGCGGATCGCGCGGCGTTCGAGGCGACGCACGACGGCCCCTACCCTGACACCTTCTATCGCGTCGCGACCGCGTTCACGAACCCGGCTGCGGAATTCCCCGCCGACATCTTGCTCTCCATGCCCGACGACGCAACGTCGTTCGGGTTCACGATCCCAGGCGCCGTCGTCGACGTTCACGCCGTCGACGGCTTCCATGGCGCGCTGTCGCGCGCGTCGACCCTGTCGATCGTCGCGTCCGACAGCCACCCGCTACCCTCCGCAGTCCGCTCCGATGATCTCGCCGATCTTTTTCCCGTGCTGGGGGGCCAGCGTTAGCCAGGCGGTTCATCCCTCATGCCGGGCCTACCGGGCCGCCGCATTCCCCACGTCCTCCCCCCACGCAGCGGCGATTCGGATTCAGCGAGGACCGCCTGGCCGTGGCCGGGACGTCGACATTGCGACGTATCGGGTAAGCGCCGACGAGGTGTCCTCGTTCGGCGCAACGATTCTCACCGGCTGGCAGCCGTGTTGGCCCCCGAAGCCACCTGAACTCGATCGTGGTGTCTCTACGGCGGCTATCCTGGAGTCGGGCGGCGCATCACCGCACCGTGGCGGATTGAGTTCAACTCGCTCACGGGCAGTGGCGTCGCGAGCAGCATCAGCGACCGCGATATCTCCTCAGTGATCGAACGCGACATCGTTGGGCCGACGCTTGGCCTCGACCTGCCTGCGCCGGGCTACGACCTCGCTGGAATGAGCGGCGGACCAATGCTCGCGCTCGTCCAAGGCGAGGCCGTCATCGGGTGGCGCTTGGCCGGCGTCATCTACTCGTGTAGCCGCGAGATCGGTGAAATCGTCGTTGCGGCACGCGCGGATTTCATCGGCGCGGACGGACAGGTTCTCAGGTAGACCGCCGCGCCCAGCGTAGGCGCAACGGCAGGTCCTCTGACCCATCCGGTCCAGCATCGACCAAAAGCTCGATCCCTTCCCCGTGCCCGCTAAGATACGGTCGCCATGATGACCCGCGTCGCCATCGGCCCAGAAATTCTCGGCTGGGCTCGCGAGCGCTCCCGCCTCCCGCCGGCGACGCTCAAGCGGCGATTCCCCAAGTTCGGCCAGTGGGAAAGCGGCAAGGCGCAGCCCACCCTCAAGCAGGTCGAGGCGCTGGCTAAGGCCACCCATACGCCCATCGGGTATTTTTTCCTTCCCAAGCCCATCGTCGAGCAGCTCCCGCTGCCTGACTTTCGCACCATCCGGAACGCCCCGCTCGGCCGTCCCAGCCCGGACCTTCTCGACACCATCTACTCCTGCCAGGAACGGCAGGCCTGGTATCGCGATTTCGCCCAATCGGTCGGAGAAGAGAAGCGGCCGTTTGTCGGCTCCGTGACCACGCGGGCTCGGGTGGAGGAAGTTGCCGCGGTGATGCGCCAGACCCTGCGCTTCGATCTCGACGCTCGACGGGACTGCCTGACCTGGACGGACGCCCTCCGCCTGTTCATCGCCGATGCCGATGCCGCCGGTGTGCTGGTCATGTGCAATGGCGTCGTGATGAACAACAACCGCCGCAAGCTGGATCCAGAAGAGTTCCGTGGCTTCGCGATCGCCGACGAGCTGGCGCCGCTGGTGTTCATCAACGGCGCCGACACGAAGTCCGCGCAGATGTTCACGCTGGCGCACGAGCTGGCGCACCTGTGGCTCGGCCAGTCAGCGGTTTCCGACGCTACCGCGCGGGTGCTACCGGATCAGGATACGGAGATCTGGTGCAACAAGGTCGCCGCCGAGTTCTTGGTCCCGCTTGATGTCCTTCGCGCCGACGCCCGGAAGGATGCTGCCCAGGACGCCGAGGTGGGGCGGCTCGCGAGGAGATTCAAGGTCAGCACGCTCGTTATCCTCCGGCGGATGTCCGACGCCGGGGTCGTATCCAAGACGGCGTTCGCCCGAGCGTATGACGATGAGCTCACCCGGCTCCTGTCGATCGAGCGTGGCGGCGGCGGGAACTTCTATTTGACGCAGGCAGCGCGCGCAGGAAAGCGATTTTCCCGAGCCTTGATCGCAAGCACGCTCGAGGGCCAGACCTTGTTTCGAGATGCCTTCCGCATGCTCGGGATATCGAAGATCGAAACGTTCCGCGAGCTGGGCAAGAGCCTCGACGTGGCCTGAGCGATGGCCTACCTCCTCGATGCGAACGTCTTCATGCAAGCGACGAATCTCCATTACGGGTTCGACTTCTGCCCTGCCTTCTGGGATTGGCTCGTGCGCGAACACGCGACCGGGCGCGTGCTGAGCATCGAGAAGGTCGGCGATGAGATTCAAGCCGGCACCGGAGACCTCACCGCCTGGGCGGCCAAGCAAGGCGCTGCGTTCTTCGTGGCGCCGACGCCAAACGCGCTGCCAGCGCTGACCAAGGTGAGCACCTGGCTGGCATCGCAACCGAACTACGCAGCGTCAGCCGTGAGCATGTTCATGCAGGGCGCGGACTACTACCTCGTCGCGCAGGCGATCGCGGACGCGCACGTCGTCGTCACCCACGAGGTGGCCGCGCCGCACGCCATCAAGAAGGTCAAGATTCCGGACGTATGCATCGGCCTGGGCGTGAAGTGCATGACGCCCTTCGAGATGCTGCGCAAGGAAGGCGCGCGGTTCGTTCTGGGGCGGTAGCCTTCCGGCGACGACAACGTGGACGTCGTGCTCGGCGACATGGTCGACGACGTCGCGAGTGGTACCGCGAGGGACGTCGACATCACGGTTACGACTCGTGCTGCGGACGGGACGGTCCACGCGTTCAAGGGCATCGAAGTGAAGGCGGAAAAGCGCCCGTTGGACGTGATCACCGTCGAGCAGCTATGCGCGAAGCTCAAAGACATGCCGGGAATCACGCACCGAAGCGTCGTCTCGGCGAGCGGATACACAGCTCCGGCAATCCAGAAGGCCCAGCACCATGGGATGGAGCTCTGGGAGCTTAAGGACTGGGAAGACCCGTCGCAGGGCTTCTCCCACGTGGCGTTTCCCAAGAGGATGCCGTTCGTCGAAGCAAGCCTGGAGTGGCACGGCCTTCGCCCGGACTGCGTACGCCTCAATCTGGTCTAGCGAGACAGGCAGCTCGGGCCACGGGGTGACGCCGTCAGGGACTTGGTCGGCGACGCCGCCGTCGTGTTTGACCTGGGGCCCGGCTGGTTTCGTCTGCCGAGCTCGGGCGAGGATCTCCAGATCACCGACCGCCGTTCGGTCCTGTCGGCCCGCCCCTTCAGCGCGCCCGGCTCGCTCGCCGAGGCGGATCGAGTGCTGACGGCACCGGGCCTCTTACCCGCACCTTCGGGCCGCATCGTGCCGGAACTCTTGCTCTGTCATCGCGACGGCGTTCTACTTGCGGCCATCCGCGGAAGTCGAGATGCGCGCCGCCATTCAACCGGTCCTGTTCATGTGCCTGCTGCTGCACGTGGCTTGTCGGCCGAAGACGACATTCGATGCATCGCGCCTCCGATCGATTCGAAGCATCGGCGGCGCCTGGCTCTTGGCCGATCCTGCCGTCAACCAGACCCGCGGTGCATCAACGCGGATAACGGAACGTCGCGACCTGGTGGAATCTGTTGCGCGTGCTCACCTCTCCTATCTGACGACCAACCTGTCCAGCGTGTGGGCAACTCCGATGAAAGCGGCCAACTCTGCCGTCCGGACGTGCGCCTACGATGGCGATCTATTCGGGCGGCAGGCCAGCGACCTACTCGATGACCTGCTTCCCGAAGCCCCTGCCGCGGACGCCTTCGTGATCGCGTGCGCCGACTATTCGTTCAGCGACAGCGGGACGGGCGCCGGCCTCGACGCGGTCATTCTGGATCGCAGCGGCGCGCAAGTCTGGCGCTTCACCTCAGGCTCGGCTACTCACGCCAAGGGATTCGCTCCCCTGGGTGGCAACATCGGCGAAACCCTGCTCTCCACGATCAGCTCCAAGCAGTATTCGGACCTCGCAACTCGATCGGTTCTGGCCGCCGCGCACCAGTCGGCCTACCTTGTCGTGGAATTCCTCAGGGAAGATCTCGAGGGGAAACCACATTCCTCCTGGGGCCACTATCGGCGGACCTGGGAGTCGCAGCAGCAGCAACGGTGAACGACATCGCACGGTGGGAGGTTGGGTGATGGACTACGCGAATACGGACGGCAGGCGACGCCGCGACTGCGTGCGTCCTTGTCTTTTCGCGCTGGGCGCGATCCTTTGTGGGGCTTGCCGGGGCGTACCGTCCTCTGAGATCGACCGAGAACATCTTCGCGCCGATGTACCGACCGCCTTGGTCGTCCTTCTCGCTGATCCCTCGATGATCACCGATTTCGGCCGAAAGCGACGGGTGAATTATCGCCCCGACGCGACGCTGGCCCTGGCCCGCTCGCACTGCGCGGCCGTTCGCTGGCACTTCTCGAAGGTCCTTCCGAATCTCCGACTGGGCGACGCAACTTCAGCGACTCGTACTCTCGAATGGAAAAGCGGACGTATCGCCAGTGAGGCACTCGTCGACCTGGCCACGAAGGCTTCACCGGGCGATGCACAGGCATTTCTGTTTGCAGCCAGCCGATACTCCATCTCCAATCTGAGCACGCACGCAGAACTGGAACTATGGATTGCAGATCGTACCGGGCGAACGCTCTGGCACTTTTCAACCGGACCGCTTGGCGGTATGGACCCGATTGGATACACGCAGGTCATGGAGAAGGCATCCGACCGGTTCGTTGCCGGAATGCTCAGCACCGACGTGATGCCAATTGCATCCGATGCCTTCGCCAAGTCCATCCGCCAGACCACCCGATACGCCGCGGAGATCCTACGCGAAGACCTCGCCGGAACGGCTCACCGACAGTACACAAGCTACTCCGCGGCATCGCTGGAGTCTCCCTGACCGTTCCTTGATAGTCTAACGACCAAAGACAAGGAGGCGCGATGGACTGGAACCAGTTGGCTGTGGAGACGGTGGCTCTCCTTTCTCCTTTCGTCAGCGAGGCGGTCAGATCCGCCGCCAAGCAGAGCGGAAGTGATTTCTATTCCTGGATCAAGGCCCGACTGTCGACTGATGGCAAGGCGACCGAGGCCCTCGACGCGCTCGCGGCTGATCCGGACTCACCGGAGGCCCAGCGTCTTCTCTCTGAGTCGGTGGCCTCGCATGCGACCGCTGACCCCGGCGGTTTTGGTGCTGAGCTCGTTCGGCAACTCGATCTCGTGACGCGTGTGCCTCCCGGCGGATCGCCGCAGGTCGCGAACCTAAACGCCGAAAAGGTGGTGGTGATTCGCAAGATGATCGGAAACATCACGCTCTAGGCTCTCCGTACGGGGGAAATGAATCGTGGCGAGTGACGGGAAAATCGCCGACAAGCTGGTGCTGATACAGGACCTGGTGGGCGAGGTACGGGTGACGAATGAGATATTCGTCGCAACCGGAAGCGGCCTCCTCGACGTCATCGCGCAAAAAAGCGGCGCCGATAAGCGGGCAGTCCTCCTCGCCTATCTTCGCGACTGTGCGGACTCTCCGTTTCTGGGCCCCGACAAGAAGGCACTCGCACATCGGCTGTTTGACGAGTACTCGGCCCTCCCACCTTCGGCCATCGACAAGCTTTTTGATCCGGCGTCAATGCGGCATCCGGCCAACCGTCGCGCGATTCAGGCGATCGGGTTCATCTCGTTTGGCGCGGCGACAGGTTTCGCCGTCATGTCGTTCTTGGACTATCTGAAGGACGCCGATCCGCCAGAACCAAGCATCGATGCGGTGTCGTCGAGCGGAACGGCGCCGCGCGCGGACTCTGCATCCGACGACAGAGATCCGCTTTGGTATGTTGGATACGCGGAGGGCCTCCGTAGCCTCGGTCTGCCTTCTGAAGCGGCCACATGCCTGGACGCAGCTTGCACCCCAGACGCATCACCAACGCTCTACTTGCTTCGCGGTGCGCTGCATGACGCCAGCGGTGACCGCGAAAGCGCGAGCGAGGACTACGAACACACGATCGACCTGCAACAGGATCGCGCCAACCCAACCCTGCTGATGCCGTTTCTTTCGGACATGGCGGGGGAACTGGGGGCGATCGAGCAAAACTTCAACCCGGCACCTGACGTCGTGGACCTCCTTTCTGATGGTGCGGCTGTCGATCTCTCCACGCTGCCGCCCCTGGAGACGCCGGACGGCAACCATACCGACGCGTCGGCGGCTGGTTCTGATTCCTTCGATGGTAATGGCGATGGTGACGCGGGCGGAGACTAGGTGTCGCGACAGCTCGCTTGGCAAATAGCACCCGTCGTCGTCGCGACTCTGACCGCCTGCGACGGTGAGGGTCGAGGACTGTTCGAAAAACACATCGACGTGAACGAACCGGTCGAAGTGTCGATCGAAACCAGCCAGGTCGAGGCAATCGAAGCGACCGGAACAGTGCTCGTTCGGTTCGATACCGGCTTAGGCACCTACGCCGAGGTTCCGCCACATCTCGAGTGGCAGCTCGCGGATGGCATGCAGGTCACCACGGTTGACGGCATTGCGATCGCGGATCAATCGACGACCGTCAAGCACGTTCCGTACGAGGAGGAGCGCGGCAAGAAGAGGCTCACATCCAAGGCCTATCGGATCGAAGCGCGCCTGAACCTCGTCAGGACCACTCACTCGTCGGAAGCGCTCGTTCGTTCGATGAGGGTGACGTTTCCGAGGGCGCGAGAGGTGTGTCGGTACTTCGGTTGCATGGTCAGCATTCCATCTCTGACGATAAACGTCGCCTGGTATCCGGACGATCGAACCCGCGCCGTGCAACGTTTCGGCAGCGACATTGCCGGCTTGTTGATCTGCATAGGCATCGCGTGTGTGGGCGTCTGGTTGGCGGATCGCCGGATGTCCATCGGGGTCGTCGCGATCGGGGGCGCCATTGCGGTTGTGGTCTTCGTCGGCCTGCTCATCAGGGATATCGCTTGGATACTGATCTCGCCCGAAGGTATCGCCGTCGCTGCGTTGTCCCTCGCCGTTCATAGCGGGGAGAGTGTCGCCCTCTGGGCGCTATACCGCCGCCGCAGAACGACGATTCGCAGGGTCTGGCAGCTGAGCGCGGTGGCCACGATGATTGCGGTTGTGGCCTGCTTGATCTATGGGCGGTTCTCGACCGCCTTCTTTTCGGCAACCACCCCCGATGTCGAGTGGAGCCTGTGGCACGTGTCGATCCTGCTCTGCTTGCTCGGTGTCGCGGCGGCATTTGCGTCGCTGCGCCAGCGAGGCGGGTACCTCCTGGTGGGCCGCCGTGCCATTCCCCTGGACCTGCGATGGGCACGCGCTCTCGGTCGCGTCCAAAAGCCGGCGTTGATCTCGCTGGGCACTGCCATCGTCGTAATCGCAGTCCTCTATCTGGTGCGTTCATCTGCGTCCGGCGAGAACGGTGGGGCCGCTCAGGCGGACAGGGGATGGGGGCAACTCGTTTACTCCGGTGTTGCGTTCCTGACGGCCGGTCAGGGCGCCCTCATAGCGGCAGCCGTGGTGGGGACCCTGCTGCTGCTCCTGCGGAGGCTTCTGGCCTGGAAAGCCTGCGAGCGCTGCCGCCGTTGCGACGTGCGAATTCGCATCGATCTGGCCTCTGCGCGATGGGTACGGTGCCCGGGATGCGGCACCGGTCATGTATCGATGCTGTCGCCCCAGTTGCTGCGCGTGGTGCGCCACGGCATCGTCCTGGGATCGTTCGTCGCCCTCCGCGGCGCCGCCGTCAGGCGGTTCACTCGCCGACACCCAAGAACCTACGCCCGCTGAGGGAACACATCGGGACTTCATGACGCCTCCGTTGGAGTGCGCCGAAAGACGCTGTCAGCGTCGGCGACCGCGCCGCCGGAGCCACATCGCCCCGGATGCCATCACGGCCAGCAAGCTGCCGCTCGGACCCGGGGCCGAGGGCGAGACGTCACACGTACAGCCGCCCGCGACCTGGCTTGGTCCCCCGCCGGGCGGCATCCCGTTGCCGGCGCCGGGATTGCCGATCCCGCCGCCCGCGCCCGTGTTGCCCCGCGGCGCCGTTGACGCCGGCCGTTCCGGTCGCGCCGGCTACGCCGACCGTCCCCGCGGCACCAGTCGTTCCCGTCGTTCCCGCCGTTCCCGTCGCGCCGCCGCGTCCCGCCATGCCCGTACCCGAGACTCCCGCGGTGCCGGTCGTTCCCCGGCAGGGCTCGTAGGGCGCCGGCCGGGCTCGTAGGGCCCGGGAATTCGAGGTGGGGGAGTAGACGGAACGGTCGATTGTCGGGCAAAACCGGCGCGCGCCTTATGCGTGCGGATCCCCCGCCCTCGACCTCCACCAGACACGCTTTCCCGTGCGTCCCTCCCCCATCTCTCCCCCACTTTTTCCCCCACTTGGCCGTGGCGGAGCGTGGCGCTCCGTGACCCCGTGTGGCAGTTGGCCCCGCCACGGCGCAAGTTCTCGTCGGTGATTCAGCAGCGATTCAGATTCAGGTTCTGGTGATCTTCGGATCCTGCAGCTTGCTGCGGGCGACCGCGGGCCTGGCGCCCGTCGCGCCCGTGGTGTTAACTCGTTGCCGTGGAACCGAACCAGGGGAGCTCTGAAAAGGCGGCGGTGTTCGCGGTCGTATTTGTCGGCATGGTCGCCATTTCGTCCTTCCACTGCGGTGACGAAGAAATCAACGAGGCCAACATCGGCCCAAAGGTCGCCGCGGCGTTATGCGATGCCGAGAACACCTGCTGCACGAGCCAGGGCTACCCGCAGTCCGGAGACAGGAGGATGCTCTGCGAGTTGACCGCCCAGGCCGGCCTGTTTCATCCGGACGGCTATGTCTTCAATGCCGATATCGCCGCCCAGTGTCTGAAGGCTGCGCAGGCGTACCAGTGTCGGGACCGCAACACCATCGATAACCTCTGCAGGCGCGTCTATTCCGACCCGGCGGTCCCCTCGACCCCGACGATCTACGGCCCGGAGGGAGCGGCGTGCGGCGGCTTCGGCGGAACCTGCGCGTTCTACGATGGCCTTACCTGCATCATCGAAGACCCGGTCGCGGGGACCGGCACCTGCCGGAAGTGGTCGATGACCGGTGGCGTCTGCAGGTACTACACGGACTGCGTGGTGGGGGACTACTGCGACTCGACGATGACGTGCATGCCGACACTCCCCGACGGTGCCCCCTGCACCTCCACCAGCGAATGCAAAAGCACGAACTGCATGAACGGCGTCTGCATGTCGCGCGGCGCGTGCTCGCTCGTCTGAAGCAGTCGGCGCGGTATCCGCGTCTCGTAACGGCACAGCCGGGGCATCGTCGGTCTTCGTTGCCACTGTCGACCGGCCAAATGGTGGTGCACCCTCCCCCACTTTTTCCCCCCACTTGGCCGTGGCGGAGCGTGGCGCTCCGTGACCCCGTGTGGCAGTTGGCCCCGCTCGCGGAGCGTTGTGTGACCCGACCGGGAATCGAAGGGGGTCCAAACGTCACCGAAAACCGCTCGGTGACGGGCTCCTCGACGAAGGGCGGCGTTCTGGAGCGGCCTCCGGTGGCGCTTGACTGTAACGAATGTAACGAAGCGCTCGACGCCGTTCGCGCTGCGCTTCTGGCTGCGGGGCGCCTTGCGCTCGTCGCCGAAAATGCTTTGGTCAACGGCGACCTACGGCGCGTCCAGAGCGCGCTGCGGAACCTCCATCACGCAACGACCAGCGGAGCGACGCCGGATACCGTGGCGCTTCTCGGCCGACAGTGAACCGTCATCGCTACTTCGGCGGTGGTGCGTGCTGCGCCTGAACGTTACCGCGATCGCTTCGGCAGTCTTCGACCATGACGGCACAGACGATGCGCATGCGGCCGTGGCTGCGCGGACAATCGACGCGTCCACGAGGAAAACCGACGAAGCAGCTCGGACCACGTGCTACGCGATTGCCCGCGTGGCGTCGGCTTGACAGCGCTGGTCAACCGCGGTCCTATTTGCCGTGAATCGACGCTGCCCAGCGTGGTTCGTGCTCGCGAGTTCGTTCGCATTCGCATGCAGCAGCACCGATCGGATGTCGACCGTCGTCGACGGCTCCGCGGACACCGGGCCCCCGTCCACCGACGAGGTCATCGACGGTTTCGAGGACGGTAACCTCACGCCCGACGATCCGCGGTTCTTCACCTGGAAGGTCGAAGTCCTCGACGACACACAGGAGCGCAGCGACGGCCAGCTGTCGGTGGCCGCGACGGCCGGGCACGACGGCCAGGCGCTGCAGCTTGTCTGGCAGGTGCAAGAGGTGCCGGATGGGCGGGTGAACCACCCGGGCGTCATGCTCGTGATGTCGCTGATCACGTCCATCGACCTGACCGCGTACTCGAGTCTCGTGTTCGCGCACAAGTACGAGCACCAGGGAACCTGCCAGGCGGTCCCGCTCGTCACGCTGTCCGCGTCCTGCACCGGTAGCGACAAGCGGCTCGAGGCGTCCGCGCCGCTATCACCGGCCTGGACGGCGACCACGATCCCGTTCGCGGACCTCCAGTCAGCGGGGCTGACGCCGACGACACGAGAAGAGTGTCTTCCGCAGATCTACGAGATCGACCTCCGCCTCGAGGTGAGCCTGTCCGAAGGCGACTGCGCCTCCGGCACGTTGTGGTTGGATGACGTGGCGCTGCGCCTCTGACCGACTGGAGGTTAGCCTGACCCGATGAATCCGAGGGCGGCTCGTGATCGCCACGGCTCCGCTGGCGCTGGCGACATCGGAGTGTTCACTGGCCTTTTCTGTGACCCGACCGGGAATCGAAGGGGGTCGAAACGTCACCGGACGCCGCTTGGTGACGGTCGCCCCGACGGAGGGCACCGTTCAGGCGCGGCCGGAGGTGACGCTTGGCTGTAACGAATGTAACGAGGCCTTGGAGGCGGCCCGCGCTGCGATCACAGCAGCACGGCGCTTGGCCCTGGTGGCAACAAATGCCTTATTGAACGGTGACTTGCAGCGCGCGCAGGGTGCTCTACTCGATATCCAGGCGTCGTCCGCCACTATCACAACGACGACCGCCGCGCACAAGTCCGAGCGCTCCTGAGGTCCGCCTCACGCACCAAGATTCAAGCCGCACCGGGTATCGGCCGACGCTTGCCAGCGGGATGGGTGACGAGAGCAAGGACAAACCAGTGCGCCAGGCTGCCAAGGTCTTCACGGTCGAGCCCAGAACGGGCGATCGGACCCACGTCGGAACCTTCATGGTCGCGACCTACAATGTCGCTCGGCTAATGCAGGTCACCAAGCCCTTGGGCGGCCAAGCCGATCTTTCAGACGTCGCAGAAGGACCTTCGACGATCACGTGTGATCACTTTAAATCTACCGGCGATACCGACCTCGCCGCACTCTTGGCCCCTGCCCTGCCCCTAGAACTCGAGGTTGTCCAGCGCGCCGATGATGGCCAGATACACCCCGTCGCGACGTTCGGCGCCGTTCAACCCGTCGGCCGCAAGGGCAACGCAGTTATCTTCGAGGGCATTCGAACCGGGCCCTAAGCGGCGCTTACCGTCCGCCATCGGCGGTGACGAGACTACCGTCTGCTGACCAGGCATTGTTGTCGACACCGAGTTGAGCGCCGATCTCCTCCAGGACCTTTTCGAACGGACGAGTGATTCGTTCGCGGATGGTTGGTCCTATCTGCGCCCGCAAATCCTTGGCGTTTTGGTCGATCGACTCGCCGGAGACACTTCCATCTTTGTCCCCCATCTCACCGCCGCCGGGCGCAGGAATCGATGCGTTCGCAAGGATCGCCAGGAGAGGCGCGAGCTTTCTATCCTCCGCGAACGCGATCGCCGCCTCGCCGATTTGCTCATGAAGATCGCGCTCAATGGCCGCCAACTGAGCCGTGGCCTCGCGTTCCTCTACGACGAACTGATCGTGGAGCTTGATGTTCTCATTGATGCTGGGTCGATCTTTCTCGATCGCGCACTTCGCCGCCGACCAGTGAGCGGTAACTTGAGCTTCCATTTGAGTGGCTTTCGCCTGTATGTACGCCGGCCCTATCCCCATCAACTTCGAGTAGACCCGTTGTCGCATTTCCTGCCGACTTTCCGTCCGCGTCCATACGCGGCTCACGTAGGTGACAAACAGGGTCCCGACGACAGCTACACAGCTGCTGATCAACGCCACGCGCAGCGATGATGGGCCCCTCGGTTGGTTCGCCGGCGGGTGTCGCGCGACTCGCGGGACAATCGGATTTGAGCGGCGAATAGGTCAGCCTTACGCGTTTTTGCCCGTTGATCCAGTGCAGAGATCGTCCTTCGGCCGGGCCACGGCCTCGTGGCGACATCTATCAGCGTGTATTCGACATTCCCGTGGCCCACCCTCTGCGCTGAGGTCGCCAAGCTAAAAATCGAGTTCCGCGAGGTTACAGCGATTGGCCGCCAGGACTGGGTTGCCGGTCCTCCGGTGCCAGTTCGAACCAATCGCCCCAGTCGGCCATCTCGCACGAATAAGGGCGCGCATGGCGACCGCCGATCACCATGTAGACGGCAGCGGGGCGGTTCGACGAATTCGCAGCTTCGCAGAAGGGACCAGCCACCTGATTCGCCATCGCACCGAGAAGGGCATCCGCCTCCTTTTCGTTGCGGAAAGAAATAACCATCGAGGGTGTCCCTCGTATGTACGCTGTCGCACACCCAATCGGGAGCGATGAATCCTTTTGTATCTCCTTGCACACGGCGATCGCTTCAGCGATCGTGAGCGGCCGCGGCTTGGACTTTTTCGGCGGTGTCAGTTCAAACCAGTCGTCCCACCGGGACAGTTCGCACGAGTACCGACGCGCGGATTTTCCGCCGACGACGATAAACACTGCGGCTTGTCTGTTAGCGGAGTTGGCGGCCACACAGAACGGGGCGGCCACCTGTTCCGCCATTGGTGTCAAATACGATGTTGCTTCCGCTTGCGTTCTGAAGCCCATCACCATCGAAGGAACGCCATCGATGTACTCGACACGGCAGGACACCGTCGTGCCCGGTGTCTTCTCGACGCGTTCGCACGCATCAACAGCGTCTGCGATCGTTCGGATAGCTGGTCTCCGCTGAACCGCAGGTGGATACGTCCCTAAGGTTTGAGGCTGAACCGCAGGCGGATACGTCCCTAAGGTTTGAGGTGGAGGTGCGGCGTAGGCCGACCGCATGTCGAAATAGACTTTGATGGGCTGCTTCCAGCTTCGCGTGGCTACATAGAGAAGCGTGCTCTGAGCGGAACGGGCCCCCTCGAACGGAAGCGCCTCGATGCGGATCCCCCCGGCCAGACCAGGTCGGTCTCGCCGCACGAGGTGCTTCAGCGGAGACCTTCCCACAAATTCGCCATCGAAGTTCACTGGCGCGCCGGGCGGATCCGTCGTCACGTCGATGAGGTAATGCTTTCGAGGCCAGTCCTGAAGTTGGCCGTCGTAATCGGTGTAGGTCTCTGGGCCAAAAAAAGCGCAGGCTCCCGTCAAAGTGAGCACTATCCCCAACGTCGTTCCGACCTGGCGCATGAGCGTGTGAATCTTAACGGACCCACGCCCCGGCCACCTACCGGTTCGAAATGGTGCCATCGCCGCGGCGCCGCTGGGGACCGATGGGGCGAGATGGTCGCTATGCTCTGCCGTGGATGAGACCGCTGATATCCCCCGATGGCGTCGCCCTCGCGCGACGCCGTCGTCGACTAGATATTCTCTACGGGCACATACCCCACAATGAACGTGTACCGACGGAGCGGATCGGTGGGCTTGGGTGCCACCTCCTGGAACACGAGGTCGTCGTCACCGTCCCTGTCCTTGTAGTCCGCCGGCTCTTGTTCCGGATGGGAAGTGAAGACATCACGCAGAACGCTCCGCAAGGCTCCGTCTATGGCGAAGATCGGTCGGCCAGCAGCGGCAGCGGAGTCACCGGGCATGTCGTAGTAGATCGGCCCGATGGTCTTGTACTTAGTACGGTCGATCGAATGAACACGCTTCGCCATTTCTCTCGCTCCTCGTCTGCCCCCAACCAGCCGGGTGATAATACCCGCGTGCGCGATCGCGCGAAGGCCGAAAGAAACAAGGCCGTCGCCGCAGCGTACCCGAAGCCTAGAAGGTTGCTTGTCGTCAGGCCGAAGGTGGCGCCACATTCGGCCCCGTTGCCAGCTCGACGCTGTACGCGAAGCGCATCGCGCTTGGGTTGTCGTGCATCATCCGGCACGGGTTCAGAATCCTCCGTTCGAATGCCTCGCCGTCGACAACCATCGCAAATGGGATCCTCATGTAGTCGGATCCGAGCAACGCGCGAAGGTTTTCACACGCCTTGTAGCTCACCCACCCTTGGCCGTCCTTGAACCAAATCTGATTCGGCTCGGCCACGAACTCGCCGATCGGACCGTCCCTTTCGGCAACGTGGATCGCGACCTTCATCGGGTACTTGGAGAGCAGCCGTTCTATCGGCATACGCGTCCGGCCATCCAGCTATTCGTCGCAGAATATCGATTGATGGTGCGCTCAGGGAGAGCCACTGCGGAACAAGACACCCGCCGCTGAGGACTCGGCCCAAGCATCGATACCGGCGCCGGCCTCGGCTCTTCCACTCGCAGATGCCGGCGTGACCGTTGAGCAATCTCGCTTCGTGCTACCCTGCGTCTGCTTGAGCGCTTCTTTCGATGGCGCAGGGTAGCACGAAGCGAGATTGCTCAGCGGGCCGAAACCTCCGATGCGACCGCAAGCTGTTGATATTAAATATGAATATTGAGACGCCTCGCGTCTCAGCGTTTAGCGTCAATTTTCGCAAAAACGCGGCCTCTTGACCGGACCCAAAAATCGCCGATACCTTAGCTGTAGGAGTTCGCAGCTATGGCCCGCGAAATGAACCCATTCGCTCAGAGAGCGGCTGATAAGCAGCGCTCGAGGGAACAGGATAGCCGGCGCCTCCAGCAAGGCGAGGCGTCGTCCGTACAGCTTCGCGTTGAGAACTCCTTCTTCAATCTCAGCAGGGGCGTTCGGATCCTCGATTTCGGGCGACCTCCACATCGCACCAGATAGGTAGAGCGGGCTGTCGGAGCCTCCCGAATCTCCCCCGCCTCCGACCGAGGAGCAGACGCGAGATCTGCTCAAGCGGCTCGCAGGCATAGATGTCGTTTTGATCGGAGGCCAGGCAATAAACGTATGGGCAAGCGTGTACGTCCCGAGGATCGAGGCCCTCGCAACAGAGGGGCCATTCACGAGCAAGGACGTTGACTTCTTAGGCGATAAGGAAGCCGTTAAGGAGTGTGCTCGACGATTGAAACTCGGGAGGGCCATCTTCGACCCGCCTTTTTCACGTGATGTCCCGATCAACACGGGGATCGTCACGTACGTAGACGACGACGGTGTCGAACGGACTATCGATTTTCTCGCCAGCATCATGGGACCCGATGCTGCTGAGGTGCGAGACACGGCCCCTGCCGTTGGTATCGAAGGTGAGGCGATTCGCGTTATGCATCCTGTGCTCTGCATCTTGGCGCGGGGACCGTTAATCCTCCGCCTCGGGCGCACCGATGAGCACACTCTGATGCAGCTGCGCGCGATCATCCTCTGCGCGCGAGAATTTCTAGCGGACCTCCTCGCGGCAGGGCATGTCCGGCAGGTGTACAAGTGGAATGAGCGCCTTTTCTGGTACGCGACAAAAAAGGACGGAATCGAAATCTACAAGCGCTTTAACATCGACGTTTCCAAGGCCATCCTGCTCGACGATCGCCTTTCGGAGGAGTTTCGTAGCCGGCGTTATCCGCAAATGTGCGCGCGAATTCGGGCCAAGCGCGGTAGCACCGGTTGACGAGGGCCTGCCCTAGCAGCCTTCCGCCTTCTCGATCGCTGCCGACACGAAGCCAGCCCGAAGCCAGCCAGCCTGCCGGCGTCGTCTTCCTCGATCGCGTCGAGGCCTTCCCACCCGACGGCGCTCAGATTGTCGCGAGCCACCTGGCCGCTTTCTTTTTCAGCTCAGGATCGATTTCACGACAATGTGAGAACACGATTCGGACGGCCCAGCACGCCTGTTGATCGGGGGGCGTTCCGACGGACCTGAAGACCTCCGTGAGCTTTTTCGAGTCCTCAGGCGAGAGACGCGCCAACACGGCCTTCAGGACTGCCTCGCCGTCGTTCGGCGCGGGGCGCACGACTGCCGGCTCCTCTAGAAGCTCCGCCAACATCGCCGTGCTGGATAGCTCGGCCCATTGATCGATTTCGATGCCACGTAGGTAGTTCACTAGCGACGACATCTTCTCGCCCCCTGTCCATTTCGCAGCGCACGTTTCCTGATCAGCTCGATTGAGCATTTCGGACATCAACGTCGCCCACTGGACGAGATCAGCATCAGTCAGCCTCATTAGTCCCTTTGCGGCGAATTCGCCCCACGGGTCAGCACTTTTGGTCCGAGGATGCTTTCCCAGGTCATCGGCACGTGCCGCGACTTTGGGGTCGTTTACCAACGCGGCCGTTATGCGATCGCTGGTCCTGAGGTCGACCTCAGACATTTTGGCTCGTATCGCTTCAGCGTCAGCCGTCGCACCGTGAGCAGCCCACGCGAAGGCCACTAATCCGAGCACCGGCAACAAGGCCAGCCACCGTCGCCGAATGGGAGCCGTGACGACAAACGTTCTCCTCGGTCTCTTCCCAGTGCCCATGTAGATTGCCCAGATCAGGGACCAGACGATAGCGGCGTTGCTTGCCGTGTCCTGCTTGGAAGAACCTCCCTTCGACGCAATCGAGAGAGCGACTCCGATACTGAGCAAGCTCAGGAACAAGAAGGCGACGAGCAGCCGGCGCGCGCTCGCAAGGCGACGAAAGTAGGCCTGGATAAGCAGAAACCAAAGCGAGGCAGCGCCGACGTCCAACACCAGTGACAAGACGATGAGATAGGCGCTAGTGCGTTGGAAGTGCCAGAGAAGGAACCACGAACGATAGCCACCCGCAGTGCCCCTAAAGAGCTTGTCGTATATCTCCCATGCCCCCATCGCTTCGCGGATGGGATAGAGCACCAGCCCCAACGTCAGCAAGACGAGGAAGCCCCCGATCGCCGGAGGCTCTTGGGCTGCGGCGGGGGCGGGTTCTGCTGCTCGGGCCTCCCGCGGAATTTGGCTCTCCGACGAGGCGGCATCGGCCGTCGCCGGGAGCAACGGCGGAGGAGGTTGCTCCGCAGCGCTCGTCACCACGGGCGCGGCGGGCTCAACGCCAGTGGTTGAAACGAGTGAGCTACCGCAGAAGCGACACTTGATTGCCGCTGCCTTGATCGTCTCGGCACAATAAGGGCAGTCCTTCGTCCCCTCGCTAGAGCCGTCTCCCATCGAAGCTCCTCCCAACTCCAATGCGTACGAATGTGACGCCGCAGAGTATCACCCGCAGAGCGTCACGGTGACGTAATGGCGCACGCCGCTTCTCGCGGCGCGCCGATTCCCCTTGGGCTGCGAGCCTACTAGCTCGGCGGCAGAGCGGAAACGTAGTCTCGCGTCCCGCGGCAATGTGGGAACCGCGAGCAGCCGTAGAACTCGCCGCGGGGGCCGCTTCGCAGAATCAGCGACGAACGACAGCGCGGACAGAGCGGCAAATCCGACCCCGCCAAGGCGGATGAGGACCGTCCCGAGAATGCGGACACAAGGGCGGTCACGAGGCCAACGAATACACCGAAGAGGAGGAAGATCCCCCCGACAATGAGGCCGTCCGCCTTAATCGTTGTTCGGTTGTAGACCCGGTTGTAGAGGGCTCGGCGAGGGTTGGTGAACCATCCAAAGCCCCGCGGCGCCTTGAGCCCGAGCGAATGTCGCGCGAACCTTTTTAACGAGGTCCGGGCGGCCACCCTTTTCGTTAGTGACGGGACCCGTATGCCGAACTTCACGCAGACTTCTCCACGCCCAGTGTCTCATGGGTGCGGCCACTACTGCTACCGCGGCATGCGGAAGGGCTTCGCCGGACCCGAATGCAGTTCATCATCGCTGATCGAGTTCGGTTGACTCCTCGGCGCGATCATTCGGACAATCGGACCTGGGACGCATGACCTGGGGACCTACGCGAAGGTGTCGCATGAAGGCCCTCGCGGTGATCGTGGTGGTTGCCCTTCACGGCCTGCCTGCGAACGCCTCCGGCGATAAGGTTCCTCGCGCTCCCCACGCCACGCCCCGCACGGCGCCACCGCGCGCAGCGCCGCCAAAATCGGCGCCCGCAAAGAAGCCCGCACCGGCGGCCGCGAACCAGAGGCCTGCCCTTTCCGACGGCGAGATTCGAAAGATTCTGATTCGAGAGTCGATCGAGGCATACGCTGGGAACTGCCCTTGCCCGTACAACACAGCGAGGAACGGGTCCACCTGCGGCGGGCGAAGCGCGTGGAGCAGACCCGGAGGCGAGCAGCCCCTCTGTTATCCCAAAGACGTCTCTGACGAGATGGTCCAGGAGTATCGCGACCGTCTGCGACAGGAAGAGGCGTCGAACTGACGGCTGCTCATCGAGCGACTCGGGTAAGCGATCCGTACCACGAGCTACTTCTTCCCGAGCTGCCCACGCCAGTCGCGACAGAGTCTGAGCGCGAGTTGGTGATACTCGACGACGTCATCCTCCTTCAACGGCCCCGGCCTGTAGCGCTCTGGTGGCGCGTGCGAGAGTGCGTTTCGAACTCTCGCCCAGTTGAGCAGTTCATTCGAGTCGGCATCGCCGATCTGAAAGCCAGAGTCTCGCATCGCCTGCAACTTAGCCTTCAGACCGACAAGACCGGTCGAATCTGGCCGGCCGAGGAAGGTGCATACGATGATCGCCTCGAGCAATCCCTGAAGCCGCCATAGGCAGGCTTGCCAGACGTAGTCGGAGTCTGTGACGGCATGCGCGACGATGTCGTCCATGATGTCGTCGGCCTGCTCAGGATTGCTCGTGCGCACGCGAGCGTACTCTTGCCTTACGAGCTCGTAGCTCGCGTTCACAAATCCTCGGGCCAACTCGATCGTGTGCTCTAAGTCTTCCTCCGAGACGCCATAAACCCAATACCGCTGGTCGATGTACAGGCTCAGCTCAGTGCGCATGTGCGTCTCGTCGTCATGCGGGGTGCTTCGCGATGAAGTCGCGAATCCCCTCGCACATCCGCCGGATGTCGGCGTCGTTGTGTTGCTGCTCGAAGTTCGGCTCACCGTGAGCGGCGTCGTTCCGCGTCTTCTGCCAAGCGTCGACTTGAGCATGTTCTGGCTTCGAGTAGGCGTTGACCTTCGAATACAGATCGGCGTTGAGCGCTGAAGCCTTTCGGGGCTGTCCGCTCGTCGCATCGACGACCGCGACGCCGCTCTTGGCAGCCAACTTCCGGAGTTGCTCTTCGAGCGTCGCGCCCGCCAGCACCGCGGCGGCTCGTCGGTAGCCCTCGGAGCCGAGGTGTTCGGCCTGCGCGAGCAGGTCGGTGAAAAGATCGGCGTGGACGAGTTCCTCGAACGACGCCGTCCGTCCTGCAGCGATGTCGGACCGTAGCGCTCCGAGAACGCCAAGAAGGAGGTCATCCGGATCGATTCCCATGCCTGGAACAAGCCGGACAAAATCCTCGGCCTTCCTGCGATGGGGAGTACCGATTGGTGCGTGCCTACAAATGCAAGCGTAGAAACGGGTCATCTGGTCCGCGACGGCTCCGGTCCCACCGGCAAATTTTGGGCCCTCAGCGACTACGGCGTCGATGTCCTTCAATGCAGCGGCGATGTCGATCATCGGTTCTAGACTATCTCAGGCGCGCTGTCGTGCCGAACCGGACGACCACGTGTCTATCGCGCATGGAGTGGGGCGACGATCTCCTCTCTGCTCCAATACACCCTGCGTACGGTTTGGATAATATCCTACGCGGATGTTCGCCCCAGACTTGATCGTTATCGACGGCCCCAATTTCTACAACGTGCTCGTTCGATCCTTGGCGCCGTTTTTCGACCAGAAGCTGCTGGGTGAGTACGTGCGAACATGGCTCGACTTCGATCGAGTGATCGCTGCAACCCTGGGACAGGGAACTGGCGCTTCGCTCGGGACCGTCGTCTTCCACTCGGGAAAACAACTCGGTTCTGATCGGAACGTCCGCCTGGAGAACCAGGAGGTCAACACTTTCTGGGCTAGGCAGGGCTCTAACCCATTCTGTTCCACGGAAGCCGTCGTCCTTCCCGGCACGCAAGAGGAGATAATCGAGGGCATTTGCGGCTCCTGCGGAAAGCAGACGAGTTTACGGGAGAAACGAGAGAAGGGTGTCGACACCGCAATCACGACCTACCTTTGGGAGACTTCCGAACGGTATGGGTCGGTATGTCTCGTCTCGGGTGACGCCGACTTTGTGCCTCCGACCCGCAGCCTCAAGCGCCGGGGTAAACGGGTCTATTGCATCGTCGAGCCGGGTTCTGCCCGGAGGGACCTCGTGCAAGTGTGCACCTCTCATGTGGAGATAAATCTCCGCTTCGTTCACCAGGACTGCATGATGTTACAAGCCCTCAAGCCCGGCGGGGCGATTGACGAGCAGTTGGCCGAGCTGACAACTCGGTTCGGCAGTTGCGGTGTGGATCTGTCGGCGGGCCCGATTCAGCTGCACTCTGGCTTGGAGTTCACCGTAGGCCTCTCTCCACCACCATTTCCTCCGCCATTCCCGAACGATTTGAAAGTAGCGGTCGAGACAAGGTTTGGCCCCCTAGGCTGGGCGCTGTCTTTAGACGAGACATCGATCCAGGGCGCGTCCGATCGCAAGTACACCTTGCGCCTTTATCACGGAAGGCCTGGCCTCCGTTTCTACCAAGATCCGAACTTGGTCGAGGGTGCGCTCAGACACCTCGACGCGATCGGTACCGCCGCGTGGCTCACAAACTTGAAAACATGAGGACACACCACGGCTGCATTCGACGACGAAACAATCGCGCGGAGAGATAGGTCTGATCGGCGTCATACGAGACCGATCCTAACGACGACTCTGGCAGAGCGACGCTCAGACCCGCTGGAGTTGTCGCCATCTGAGCTTGGATGACGCGCCCGAGTAGCGGCACTCTTCCTACTCGTCGCAGAATATCGACTGGACAGTACTCAGAGAGACCCACGTCGCTTTCTTCTCGGCAAACTGTTCAAGCTCGATCGGATTCCACGCCTTGACTGCTGACTCGGGATGCTTCGCATCGAGAACCGGCTTGCCTCGGGATAGATCCGACACGCCAGCATCGGCGAGTGACACGATGAGAGCTCCCTTCTGCTTAAACCTCTTGCAGAGAAGCGCTAGATTCTCGTTCTTGTTCGCGGCACGCGGAGCCGAAGCGACTCCGATCGTGAATGCAACTGCGCCGACTATGGCTGCCTTCATTGGTGACCTCCTTCTGCGGGTTCTCCACCCGGTCAAACGATACTGCGCCGCCGCGACAGCTTCACAGTCTCGTGATTCGACGCGACCCGCAGAGTGGAACTACTGCCGGAACAGTTTCTTGAGGTCGGCGAAGAACCAGTCGTCCAGACGCTGAAGGCCGCTTTCAGAGCCCTTCAGTTCGGATGCCGGGTGCGCGCCCCCCTCCCCCGCCGAGTCGGCCAGAGGGGTGGGCGTCGAAGGTGCGTGGCCCGCCGTCGGGGCGCTCTCCTCACTGACGGATAAGCCTGAACTCTTCGTCAGCGCCTCAAGCCGAGCGCGCGCTGCGCGTTCCGCGGATTCCCGATCCGCTATTCCGGTCCTCCATGTCCGGCGCCCGTCTGGAAGCCACATCTCGGCATCCCAGACGGTGCGGCCTGCCTTGCGATACAGGTACAGACGCGGTTCACGCATTAGAGCTGGACCTTCGCGAAGCTCCCCGCCCGACGACGAAACCCAGACCGAACGCGAGTATCAGTAGCCCAAGAGCACGCATCGTCTGCAGCGTTCCAGATTGGAGCCAGGCGGCCAAGAAATACTCACAGTTCGTGCCGTCCCGTGCCGCCGGGACCCGCGCTGTTCTACAATTTCGTACAGCGATGACGTGGTCGATGAATTTCTCGCCGTCCCCGAGTGGTGCTCGGATCCGGGATCAGATCGGAGGCAGATACCTCCTCCTGCCGAAGGACGGCTTTGAGTGTAAATGGCACAGACGCCACGAAACGAGTGATTCGACCCGCGCGCGCGCTGAAAAGGAGGGTACTTGGTGGTGGCTTCCGTGCGAACAGGCCGAAGCCTGGGGAGCGCCCGTAGTTCGCGGGGAAGCGTTGGACGGTCTCTCGTTCATGATGCTTCCCGATGGTCGGCAGGTCGCAGTAATACCCGCGGTTGAGCGGATCGGAACGGTATCGGCCGCCGAATGGACACGCGTCAAAACGGCAGCTCGGAACGCACGTGGGCCGGTGCTGCGACATGCGTATCTGACATCCAAGCGTAGGTTCCAACGGTGGCAGAAAATTGGTCCCGAAGCGCTGCAGACGATCCACGACGGCGAACGCGCCCTCGAGGCTCGCACGTCGGACCTGCATCCCGAATCGCGGCTCGCGTACGAGGATCGAGGACTCGCAAATTGGATCTTCGTCCACGGCAGGGCGCTCTTTTGTTCGAAAGAAGATTCAGAACAAGAAAAGGCGGAGTGCATTCGTCGGATCGTGGTCTGTACGCCTCATAAAATGGCGTACGCCGCGATGGAGGCTGCGACCGGATACACGGAGAAGGCAATTGACTCAGCAGTTCATCGCACCGGGAAAGGGCACTCCGCACGAAACGCAATCGCGTCTTCAGACGGATCTGAACAGGCGGACTTCGACGAAGACAATGATGAATAGTAACGCTGCGTTAGCTGACTCCTGCAAAACCCGGTCGATCTTCAGATAGAGGACTTCGCGGGCAAGCGGTACCTCCAGAGGGGCAAGGAACCTTTGGAGGGAACGCACATGTCCAACAGACACATTGTCCCGAAAGTTCAGACTGCGTCCGAGCGTCACGTGCTCACCGTGCGTGAGGCATCCGCGCTGCTGGAGGTAAACGTAAAGACGCTCTACGCGGAGATCACTGCGGGACACTTCCCCGCAATCCGGCTCGGACGAGCGATACGTATCCCGCGTTCCGCCGTGATGTCGGCGCTGCGCCTAGGTCGTGCCGAGTTGCCGGAGCGAGGCGAACGGTAGGGCCGCCGGTTCCCAGTCTGAGGACGACCGATGGCGGCACTCAATTTCGTTGCGGCGGAGGATGGCCTCGAAGAGGACCCCAAGCTCCTGGGCCTCGCGCGCATCCTCAAGGTCCCGCGGGGCATGGCGTTCTGGTACGTGCTGCGATGGCAGCGACTGATCCTGCGACGGGGCAACCACATGCTCGGTTCCTTGCCGAAAAACTTTCGAGCCGAGGACGTGGCGGGTTTTCTCGAATTTAGGGGAAACCCTCGTCGCCTGATCGATGCGATGAAGAAGCAGGGCTACGCCAGCTTCAAGAAAGGTCGCGGTTTCTTTTATCCCGCTTGGAAGGAGACCACGACCGGCCACTACGCCCACCGTCGTGAGGACGATCGCATCCGTCACGAGGTCTTGCGAAGGGAACGCCGATCGGCCACCGACCGTCGCTCGGACGACGTCGGCGGTACTTCCGCGGATGCGTCCGCGGACCATCCGATGACGTCCGCCGAAGATCAGACAGGAAGAAAGCAACGAAGCAACTCGGCAGGCCCCCCCGATCCCCCCCCTTCCGGGGGGGCTTTGCTCGCTGACGCGAGATGGGAGTGGGTGAAGGAACACGCTCCAACGCCGCAGAATCGGGAGGCCTGCAAGAAGCTTCTGGGCGCGATGTCCGAGGAAGACTGGGCCCTCGTTCAGCGCGGCTACCGTCTGCGGACCGAGCCCGGCGCTTTTATCTCTAAGAGAAATCGTCGCGTACTTGACTGGCCAACCGATCAGTTCCTTCGCAAGCAGGCGTACCTGCGTTTTCGAGACGTCAAGCGTCCTTCCAGAACGGCAGCGAAGTCGCGATCGGGCGGATCGACGCGAGATCCGCTGGATGAGATCGAGGCTCGGCTCAGCAAGGGAGACGACTTCCTGCGACAGCTGCTTGCGGACCCGGACGTCTCTGAGGCCAAGAAGGAAGACCGCCGGAACCATTGGCTCGCCGATCCGCAGAACGCAGGCCGCGTTCCTCCCTGGAAGCTTCCAACTGGGTCGGTGTCACCGTGAGCCTGATCGACGAGCGTGAGTTGCGTGCCCTTGTAGAGCAGGCTGCGGAGAAGGCCTTCAGGAAGGTCCTGCGCGAGGGCCCGCCACCGCCAAACGTTAGCGAACGCTGGGTACCGACCGCCCACCTCGCACGTGACTACAGCATCGCGCAGGCGACGATTCGACAGTGGATCCGCCAAGGGAAGCTGCGCTCCATGCGCGTCGGTCGCGCTCTCCGAGTCAGCTTTGCGGACTTCGAACGGCTGATTTCGACGCCGTCTGCGGAGGGCGACCGCGACCTTTCCCCGGAGGAGTTGGCCGACCGCGACGACGCACTCGATCACTCACCTGAGCAGGATTGACGCGGTTAGGTCTAACTGCCTACCATCGACGCACGTGAAGCCACGCGGGCTGCGGACCTTGCGAACCACGGCGGGGAAAGTCGGGCGCGATCGATACGTACTGAAATGGATCAAGGGACGTCCGTACGCCTACCTGCGCGAGTACCAAGGCGCGACCGGGCATGGACGTCCGAGGCTTCGCGATATCTACCTCGGACCGATCGCGGTCGATCTGGCCCGCGAAGGTTCGGCGGCGCAGCTATCAGCCGCCGCGTATCGGCTACGTCGCAGACGTGAACGTCAGGACTGAGGAGGCACGATGGGAATCTTCGTTAAGGGTCGGAAGCTCTGGGCACGGCTCAAAGACGCGTCTGGCGCATGGGTGAACAAGGCGACCCCTTTCGAAGTCGGGCAAGAGAGTGAGGCGGCGCGCTACCTCGCGCGTCGAATCGCGAATGCAACGGCGAAGCGCGAAGCCGACATGCGCGCCAGCCAGGCGGATGACGGTTCGGTCCAACTTCGAACGTTCGCCGAACGCTGGCTGAAGGAGCGACGGGCCCTTGGCGTTCGGTCGATCTCCGACGACGAAACCCGGATGAAGCGTCACATCCTGCCCGAGTTGGGCGATCTGGACCTTGGCGACGTTCAGTCGCGCCACGTTCGCGCATTCGTCCTCACGCTTCGGACGAAGACCCTACGCAACGGTGAAAAGCTTGCCCCGCGGACGATCCGCAACGTGTATGGCTTGCTGTCGACGATGTTCCGCGATGCGGTCGCCGAAGGCCTGATCGCCACTACTCCCTGCGTGCTGCGCCGGGGTGTCCTGCCGGCTAAGGCGGACAAGGATCCCGCGTGGCGTTCGACGGCCATCTACTCGCGCGCGGAGGTCGAGCGGCTGATCTCGGACCGTCGCATCCCGGAAGATCGCCGCGTCGTCTACGCGCTTAAGGGCCTGGCAGGCCTTCGGCACAGCGAAGCGGCTTCCCTGCACTGGCGCCAATACGATCGCGAAATCGAACCACTGGGCGGCCTCGCGCTCGAACACACCAAGACCGGCGTTCCTCGAAGGGTCCCCGTCCACCCCACCCTCGCCCGCGTCCTCGCTGAATGGCGCCTCGCTGGCTGGGAGCGCCTCTACGGCCGTCCGCCGACTGACGAGGACCTCGTGGTGCCAACCCGGAACGGGACCGAGCGAGCGAAGCAGGAGGCTTCTACGGGCCTCAGACTCGACCTGGCCACGCTGAAGCTTCGCGCTCGCCGCGGACACGACCTCCGACGCACGTTCATCACCCTGGCGCAGGTCGATGGCGCGCGCCGCGATTTCCTCGAAACGGTCACCCACGGGCCTCGGGGCGACATCATGAGCGTCTACTCAAGCTTCCCGTGGAACGCGCTGTGCGACGAGGTCGCCAAGCTGAAGATCGAGCTTCGCGACGGCGAAATCGTCGAGTTTCCGACGACGCCGACACACCCGTCCCGTTACACCGCCGTTACAGGCGCTGAGAGGGCGCGCCGTCGTTGGCCTTTTCCTGTGACCCGACCGGGAATCGAACCCGGGATTGTGCCGTGAGAGGGCACCGTCCTAACCGCTAGACCATCGGGCCATGCTG
>Ga0070669_100000544_pt1 | contig 28111 bp, 25 predicted proteins | sample KBSS53metaG_FD_64680 | JGI IMG/M metagenome (GOLD analysis project Ga0070669, IMG submission 64680) | Switchgrass rhizosphere microbial communities from Kellogg Biological Station, Michigan, USA - KBS S5-3 metaG | ecosystem: Host-associated > Plants > Roots > Rhizosphere > Soil ...
TATGGTCCGCACACGGTCACAGTCACGGCCAACGATGGTCATGGCAACACGGCCAGTGACACGGTGGTGTTTACAGTTAACGACAACACACCGCCGGTATTCACCTCGTGTCCGACCAGCATCACCATTGAGCCGACTTGCCCGACGGGTGCCATCGGTACTTACGCCACTCCGACCGCAACCGATAATTGTGGTGTCACAGTAACGCGGACAGCAGGACCGGCCAGCGGCTCTGTCTTCCCGATCGGCACTACGACAGTGACTCACGTTGCTGACGATGGCCACGGCAATACGGCGACCTGCACCTTTACGGTGACGGTGCTGACGCCTCAGGCTGTAATCCAGAATCTGAAAAACAGCGTAAGCGCTTCGTCGCTTACCGGAACTCAGAAGAATGGATTGCTGGCCAAACTGGACGCAGCGCTCCAAGCCATTAACGGCGGCGGCGGAAATGCCTGTGCCAAGCTGAGCGACTTCGTCATGAACGTTCAGACCTTGATCAACCAGGGCAGTCTCACGGCGGCCCAGGGCAATGCCTGGATCAGTTCGGCCAACCACGTACGCAATACGATTGGCTGTACGAACCTTGGTTGTTCGTAACGAGTAAAGGGGCCGGTGATGGCGCCGGCCCCTTTTACCAGAATTTTCAGAGGAACGTCCCAAGCTCTAAGGAGTGAGGCTGGTGCATTGGCATTGGGCGCGGGACTTATCGAAGCTTTCGCTTCATTACATCACAGAGGATTTGCTACCACGGCTATTAAAGCTCAACCCCAAAAAGGAGAATGCATCATGAGTAAGGTTCGTTTCACTTTGAACATGTTGGCCGTCACACTTTTTGTTATGACGGTCAGCTCCATGGCAAACGCCCAGGCCACCCGCACATGGGTGTCCGGCGTCGGCGACGACGTTAACCCCTGCAGCCGCACGGCCCCCTGCAAGACCTATGCAGGCGCGATTTCCAAGACCGCCAAAGATGGTGAGATCAGCACCCTCGATCCCGGTGGCTTTGGAACTGTCACAATCACCAAGTCAATAACCATCAACGGCGGCGGCGCCGGGCAGGGCTACGGCTCGATTCTGTCAGCGCTCGCACCGCAAGGCGTTCTGATTAACATCACCGATGCGGCCGACGTGCGCAAAACGGTGCGCCTTAACTGGTTGGATATCAATGGAGCAAGTACCGGCACAAATGGCGTCCGCTTCATCGCCGGCACCGCACTCCACATTGAAAACACCAACATTGACGGCATGGTCGACTCTGGAGTCAACCTTAACGCCAGCACGGCGGCGGTTAATCAGCTCCACCTGCGCAACGTTTCGATCAGAAACGTAGCCAATGGCATCAACATCGCCAACACCGGCACGAACGCAACTCAGATGACCCTCGATAACGTGAGTATCGCCAAGGCCACCTCGAATTGCGTTAACGCCGGCAACGGCTCGCGCGGCCAAATCGCCAACAGCTTTTTCTCGTCGTGCACGAACGCAGGCATCAATGCCACGCAGGGCACGAGCGCCACGGATATCGCCGTCAACGATAGCGCGATTACGGCTAGCGGGACGGGAATTGCAACGGGCACAAGCACCCACGTCCGCATCGCGAGGGTTGTTATTACCGGTAACGGCAACGCGCTGGGCTTAACCGGCACAGTCGATACTGGCGGCAACAATACGATTATGGGCAACGGGACTAACCAGGATCCAAACGGTACGCTCTTCACTCAGAAATAGGCGACTGCTGATCCTGATTCGCACTTCGGGCAGGCCCCTCGGCCTGCCCGAATTTTTTGTGCGTTGAACCGTCGGCGATTACAGAACCGAGCGCGGTGTGCCGGATCATCGAGTCTACATTGTCAGGCCCCGATTGCCTTGATCTTGCGCGGAAGTGCAATAGCCTTTTGGCGCATTGCCAATCCCTGAGCTATATTTGACCTTCGCTTGCGAATCAGGTTTGAGGGGCCGGGGAAATCCCGGCCGTTGATTTTCGATTTTAATGAATGTGACAACTGGTAAGACCCCGCTTCCATTGGAACAAGCCACGTTAGAGGAAACTGTTTCCAGCCTTCCACAAATATCGCTCGATAAAAGCTCCATCGTAAGTGACGAGCCAATAGTCGTAATTGAGCCCACCAGGTCGTGGGTGGCTATTAACCTGCGAGATTTGTGGGCCTATCGTGAGCTGCTTTATTTCCTGATGTGGCGTGATGTTAAGGTTCGTTACAAGCAAACTACGCTGGGAATTGTTTGGGTTGTTTTACAGCCTTTATTGACCACGCTTGTCTTTACAATCTTCCTCGGCAAGCTTGCGCGTGTGCCATCAGACGGTATTCCTTATCCGCTGTTTGTATACGCGGCCATGCTGCCCTGGACATTTTTTTCCAGTGCCGTCACAAACTGCAGCGTTAGTCTGGTTGGCAACGCAAACCTGATTACCAAGATTTACTTTCCGCGTCTGTTAATGCCGGCGGCTGCGGTGGGCGCGCGAACGGTAGATTTTGGCATCGCCTTCGTTATCCTAATCGGATTGATGATTTACTACGGCGTGGCGATTACCAAAACGCTTTTGTTGCTGCCGGCGCTGGTAGTCCTGGTCATTTTGCTGGCCCTGGGACTCGGGATATGGGTTGCAGGTCTAAATGTGAAATATCGCGATGTCGGGGTGATGCTGCCCGTAGCGCTTCAGCTCTGGATGTTTGCATCGCCAGTCGTCTATCCCTCGAGTTTGGTGCCGGCGAAATATCAGTGGCTCTACCACCTTAATCCACTGGCTGGAATTCTTGACGGCTTCCGGGCTGCTTTGTTTGGCCAGCAAATTAATTGGACTGCACTCGGCATTGCGACGCTGTTCATTCTGGCTCTGCTGATCTATGCAGCCTATGCGTTCCGGCGCATGGAAAAGAACTTCGCAGACGTAGTTTAGTAATGAAACCCATAATCAAGGTAGAGCAATTAGCGAAATCTTACCGAATCGGAGCTCGTCAGCCTGCTTACGGGACGCTGCGCGACACGATTTCCGGAGCTATGCGCGCTACGCTAAAAGGATTGCGTGAAAGAAGAGAGGCCGAAACCATCTGGGCGCTCAAAGACGTAAGTTTTGAGGTCATGCCGGGTGAAGTGTTGGGAATAATTGGCCAAAACGGCGCCGGCAAGTCAACGCTTTTGAAAGTGTTGTCGCGCATTACTGAACCAACCACGGGGCGCGTGGAGTTGTATGGCCGGGTTGCGAGTTTGCTTGAAGTCGGCACCGGTTTTCACCCGGAATTAACCGGCAGAGAAAACACTTATTTGAATGGCGCCATCCTGGGAATGAAACGGACCGAGATCGAGCGCAAGTTTGACGAGATTGTAGCCTTCGCCGAAATTGATGAGTTTCTCGACACGCCCGTGAAGCATTACTCAAGTGGCATGTACATGCGTCTGGCTTTCGCCGTGGCCGCGCATTTGGAACCGGAGATTCTATTGATTGATGAAGTGCTGGCGGTGGGGGACGTGGCCTTCCAAAACAAGTGTCTGGGGAAAATGGGGGAAGTGGCCAAACATGGACGAACCGTCTTATTCGTCAGTCACCAAATGAGCGCGATCGCGAAATTGTGTCCCAAAGCATTTCTGTTGGGACACGGCGGAATAGTTAAAGCAGGCGATACACCGAGCGTGATTGACTATTACATGAATGAAGTTTCGGCGGAGAGTCGCGGTGAATTTCGCGGCGCGCAATCCGACAAAGACATGTTTATTACCCGTGCTGAAGCACTGGATTCCGAAGGCAAAGCCAAAACCTACTTTAGTCATACTGAACCAATCGTGATAGCTATTACCTGCCGGATAAATCGCTGGGTGAGTAATTCGTTGTTGGGTTTTTTTGTGCGCGATCATCGGGGCCGCAAAGTGTTCACTACCAATAATCCGCAATGGAACAGTTTGGGGCAGAACAATAAAGACGTCCGCGTGACGGCGACGATACCTTCGGCTTTCTTGGTTCCGGGAAAATATGTGTTCACCTTTGCCGTAAGTCTGCCGAACGTGGGCCCAGTCGATTGGGTCGAAGACGTTTTGCCAATTACAATAATTGACGGCGGCTCAGAGTTCTCGGCGCATGAAGGGGCAGATTATGGTTGTGTCTTTGCCAACTGCGAATGGGGTTCCTGAACAGGTCTTTCATGGAAACGCGCGGTAAACACACATCCGATAACGGGCCGAAGCAAGCAGGGCTCTAGGCAAACACGAACGATACTTAGGAGGCTAACTGGTGGCAGAAACGCTTGGGACACTCTGCGATAAACTTACGATCGTCAAGCTCAAACATTGGCACACGGAAGATCAGGAACGCCTGCAAAATCTGGCCAAGCAGGAAAAACAGATTCAGGATGAAATCGATGAGTTTGTAAGTGGCGCCATGGAAGGACGCATCCCGTTTGAGCGGCTGACCTTTGCCTCGAATAAGGTTTACACCAAAGAGGGCAACGAGATTTCTGACATTCGCGGCAGCCTCGGTCAGATTTTCTCGCTATTAGCGGCTGTAAACTGCAACTTGTGGCATGTACAGGAAAAAGTTTACGACTTCGAAAAAATTCCCGTCGAGGAAAAGGACGCGGTCGTCAAGCAACTCGCAATCTTAAATCTTGAGCGCAATGAGTGCATCGACAAGCTTGACCTGCAATTTCGGTCACTGATTGAGCCCTTGCACGTAAACAGCTGATCGCCGGAGGCGTTGAATGCATTTGATCCATCGAACTACCTGTCGTGTCTGCGGTTCATCCGCGCTCACTCCGGTAATTGATCTTGGCGAGCAATATCTCCAGGGCTCTTTTGTGAAGCCGGGCAAAGAATCGCCCCCCACTCGCAAGATCGCCACCCGACTCGTCCGCTGCGATCCAATGCGAGACGAGCAGGCTTGCGGCTTGCTGCAAATGGAACACACCGTACCTCCTGAAGTGCTTTATTCGGCATATTGGTATCGTTCCGGCACCAACAACACGATGCGTCAACACCTCAAGGGTATTGCGGAAGAAGCGTCTGCGCTGGTTGGCAAGTCGACGGCGCGGGTCCTCGATATTGGTTGTAACGATGGCACTCTGCTGGCTTCATACCCCGGAGACTTCAAAAAGTTTGGTATCGACCCCTCGGATGTGGCGCAGGAGGTTAAGGGCGACGTCGAAGTGGTGCAGGGAATTTTCCCTTCGGAAGAATTGCTGGAGCGGTTGCAGGGAGAGAAGTGCGACATCGTCACCTCGATTGCAATGTTCTATGACCTTGAAAACCCGATCAGTTTTAGTGAGGGCATAAAGTCAATCCTGGCGCCACAAGGTGTCTGGATTTTTGAGATGTCATATATGCCGACGATGCTGAGCATGAATTCGTACGACACGATTTGTCATGAGCATCTCGAGTATTACAGTCTGGCTGTTATTGAGTACATCCTGAAGCAGGCCGACCTGCGAATTTTCAACGTCACTCATAACCCGATCAATGGCGGCAGCCTGCGATGCTATGCGACCCACGCAGATAACTTTACTTACAAGCAAGATGAGTGGACGCACAACGTCAGAGCTATACATCAACAAGAGTTCGATCTGGAACTCGATACTGACAAGCCGTACAAGAATTTTCAGGACCGCATTAACATCCACAAACAGGAACTGACTTCCCTCCTCAAAGATCTAAAGCGAGAGGGAAAAAAGATCCATATTTACGGCGCTTCCACTAAAGGAAACACGATTCTGCAATGGTGCGGCATTGATAATACGATTATCGACTTTGCCGCCGAGCGTAATCCCGACAAGTATGGCGCCTACACGCTGGGGACGGAGATTCCGATTATCAGCGAGACTGAATCGCGTGCTATGAATCCGGATTACTACCTGGTGCTGCCATGGCACTTCAAAGAGGAATTTGTCGAACGTGAGCAGGCGATGCTGAAAAACGGAACCGGCTTGATTTTCCCGTTGCCGACTATTGAACTCATTAAGAACTGAACGGCGGCAATTAAAAGGGAACGTGGATATGGGGCTCAGGTCCAGTCTAAAAATCAGAACGCGGGTCAAGCGAATACTGAACACTTCGGGACTTGTTTCCGCGTCGCAACGGTCACCCCGCCGGAATGTCATCGTACAAACAAGAGCTGAGGGACGCGTGAATCCCAACACTATTCTGTTCGTCTCTCACCGCGAGCAGCAGTGTGGCATTTACCAATACGCGGTCAATCTTATCGAAGTGCTGCAGAATTCTTCGTTGTATTCATTCGTCTACGTTGAATGCTCCAGCGAGCAGGAGCTGGACCAGGCGATAAAGCAAAATAATCCCGCCGCAATCATCTACAACTATTATCCGGCCACCATGCCCTGGCTCTCCGCGCAGACAACGCGGCGTTATGGAGTTCCGCAATTAGGAGTAATGCATGAGGTCACGCAAAAAGATGCTGACGAGGCCACTCAGGAAATGTTTGACTTCCATCTGTGTCCAGACCCGACCCTCGTGGAAAGAAATCCGAGCATTTTCAAGACCGGCCGGATTGTGCCTTCCTACGTCAATAAGGAAAGCACTCCCGACATTGTGACTATCGGCAGTTTTGGGTTCGGAGTCGGCGATAAGGGTTTCGAGCGTTTGATCGAGACCGTGCAGCGGGAATTTGACGTCGCGAGAATCATACTCAATCTGCCGTTCAACGATATTGTTGACAAGGAAGGGTCGGCTTTTGGACTGGCGACCGCTGAGCGCTGTAGGAATGTCGTCAACAAACCCGGCATTGAACTCATAATCCGGCATGACTTTCTAAGCAAGCCGGAGTTGCTGAATTTCTTAGCGCGAAACACCCTCAACGCATTTTTTTACGACCCACATAAGGACCGCGGAATCTCAAGCACCATCGAATACGCTCTGGCCGTGCAAAGACCGCTGGCCATCACCAGGTGCGGCATGTTTCGTCACGTGTTCTCGGCCAGTCCTTCGATTTGTATCGAGGATTCCACCCTGAAACAGATCATCGCGAATGGCATCGCGCCGCTGGTGCCATTTGCTGACGCCTGGAGCGAGGCTAATTTTCTCAATGACTATGAGCGAATTCTGACTGACGTGTTTAGCAGATATCAGGACCAGAGCGCCTCAGTAAGCGGCCCACTCGGAGTACCAACCTGGAAATAATTCTCCTGAAAGAAAACATGCCGGCCGATTCAGCGATTCACAAAATACCTGTCTTGTTCATTAACTATGAAGAGCGACAGTGTGGCGTTTACCAGTATGGCAAGAATGTCTTTAGTGCCCTGAGTAAGTCCGAAAGATACGACTTTCAATATGCGGGAGTGACTAATCTTGAAGACCTTGATGCCAAGGTCGGCAAATCCGAGTGCCAGGCAATTTTTTATAACTACCACCCGCAGACCCTGACGTTCATTAATCCTCACATGTCGCGGCGATACAAACAGCTCAACATCGCCATCATGCATGAGATGACTCAGGACGAAGCCGACCGGATGCCAGACGGGTTTTTCCAGCACTATGTTATGGGCGACCCAACCCTAATCGAGAACAACCCAGCGGTGTTCAAGACCGGAAGGCTCATTCTTCCCTACACAAACACGAAGCAGACGCCGGATGTGGTAACGATCGGAACCTTCGGGTTTGCCCTCGGCAGTAAGGGCTATCAACAGCTGGTGGATGTGGTCGAGCAGGAATTTGACGAGGCTATTATTCGAATCCATATTCCCGCCAATGGAATAATCGACGCCGATGGCTCAGGAGCTTTACAGCAGATCGAAGAGTGTCGCCGCCGGATCAAAAAGCCGGGCATAAAATTAGAGGCGTCCCACGATTTTCTCGATCGCGAGGCCATGTTGGATTTTCTCGCCGGTAACACAATCAATGCTTTTCTGTACGCCTATCACAAAATTGCCGGCGTCTCGAGCACGCCTGATCACGCGATGGCCGTTGGCCGTCCCCTGGTTGTGAACAAGTCCATTATGTTCCGGCACCTGCAGTCAGTTTACCCACGGATAATTATCGAGGAATCAAATCTAGGAGAAATAGTCAGCCATGGCAGCGAGCCTTATGCTCATCTGCGTTGGTTATGGAGCGAAGACAACTTTATTCGTGAGTACGAAAATATTTTAGACAAGACGCTGGATCCGTGTCTGGCTCCGGAATTCAAAGCCAGGAAAGTAACCGGGCAAAACAAGACCCATGTGATTCCGGATTTTGACTATAAGAAACTGCATCGCCGCTACAACAGCCGGCGTAATTTCCTGAAGCGCAAACTGCATTCGCGATTAGTCGCGAGAACCGTGGAAGCCGCGTCGCGGACGCCTATCGATCAGGCTCCGCGAGCGAAGGGAGTGAAGAGGTTTAATCGCATCCTGGATAACAATGCTCGCGTCCAGTATGAACCGGTGATTAAACAACTGCACCAGCTGGCGCCGGAAATAATGGCGTCGAAAATACCCGCGGCAAACATTCAACAGGCGTTCATTTTTGATGGCGTGCGACATTTCTCTGCGTCGCTGAAGTCGCCACGTATGTTGTGCGTCGGCAGCTACGATGATTCAGCTTCGGTAAGCTTAAAGCGGCTGGGCTATGAAATAGTCGAGATCGACCCGCAGGTGAATGGCATGGATCTTAACCAATTTTTCCATTTACCGTCGACGAGAAAGGCGAGTTACGATCTTATTTTTTCAACTTCCGTAATCGAGCACGTTGAGGACGATGAGCTGTTTGTGAAACAAATTGGTGAACTGCTCGCGCCCGGCGGCGTGGGCTTGCTCACGTGCGATTTTAACGATCTGCACCAGCCGGGCGACCCGGTGATTCCGGGAGATTACCGCTTCTATACCCAGAAGGATTTAATCTCGCGACTGCTGCCGGCGATGAAAGACTGTTCGCTGGTGGATGTGCCTCAATGGCAGTGTCCGAATCCTGATTTTGTCTTTATTGGTTACCGATATACATTCGCGACGCTCGCCTTTCGAAAAGACGATCGAGCATTCTGAGGTTATCAATTGGTTGAGGTACCGCCAGTCAGCGGTAAGCACTTTATGAGTCTCTATAGCGTTGCCAAGCAATTTGTTCCGCTCTCCTGGAAGATAAAGGCGCATTCCGTTTTAAAGGGAAGGCGCCAAAAATCCCACCAGTTCACTGAACGTCGCAAGACTCTTACGCTATGCCAGCCCCTCGCAGATCCGGGTAACAAGCTGGTAAAGCTGGTCAAATTGCAAGGCTTTGAGATGTACGTGATGACTACCGACTACATCGGGCAGGCAATTCTGGGCTCGGGGGACTATGAGCCTCATGTCACTAGTGTGGTAGTAAACACTCTTAAGACCGGAGATGTTTTTCTCGACCTGGGTGCGAACTTAGGCTACTACTCTCTGTTGGCCGCGAACCTGGTCGGTAACTCCGGCAAAGTGATAGCGATTGAACCGGGCCCGCAGAATTTGCAGCTCCTCTACGCAAGCATCCTTAGAAATAATTTTTCAAATATCACGGTTTACCCATTCGCCGCGTCTGACGACCTTCAAATTATTAAACTACTCACTATCGGATCTAACGCGGGCGTCGTAACGCCGCTGTCTCCTCACAAAACTTTTCACCTATTGGCCCAGGCAATAATGCTCGACTCGTTGCTGCAGGGCGAGCAACGAATTGACCTCGTAAAAATAGATGTGGAAGCGCACGAGCCTTTCGCCTTAAGGGGCATGGATGAACTGATAAGAAAACATAGACCGGCAATCATCACCGAGTTTCATCCCTACATCATGGAGGCGAACAATCACATCGATCCGGAGAATTATCTAAAGCAAATAGAAGCATACGGCTATCGCCTGTCGATAATTGACCTGTCTGGACAGATCATCGACGGGCCTGATAGTAGTTTTGTGATGAGTTTCTGGAGAGACCTAAACCAGGAGCTAAAGCATCTCGATCTATTAGCTCGGCCAATATGAAGTTTACAGGAATCCTCCTGGAAAATAATTTCCTAATAATGTATGACCCCACCCACGGATGCCCTGCTCGTCAATCGTTATTCGAGATCTTATGAGAGCGGATGAGAGTCATCTACGACATTTCAAGGCTCGGAGAATGTTACGATCAACCTTCCTCCAGAAGCGGGCTCGTTAGAGTTATCGAAAACATTGCTTTCGGCCTGGCCGAGTCGCCCGACTGTGAAGTGTCCTTCACCGCGCAATCGTTCAGCGCCGCGAGCGACTGTATCGATTACCTTAAAGATCACTCCCAATTAAGTGACATCCCGTTTCTCTCCACCAGCTCTGCAAAGCGGTGGAAGAAATTAAATAAGCGACTCCGCGATATTAATTCCCAGGTAGACGGACCAGCGTTTTCCGATCTATTAAGTCAGCCGAAGTTTTCATCGGGGTTCCTGAAGGGATTGAAGCTTCAGCAAAGAGCCGAAAGAAGACTGCTGAGCTTTGCGTCTCGGGCGGTGGAAAGGTCTTCCCCTATCGATTCGCGCTGGTTGGACCAGGCGGAGATATATCATTCACCTTTTCATCCGTTGCCGCGGCAAGCGACGAACATCGTCAGGTTCCTGACGATTTACGATCTGATACCGATTATTCACCCGGAATTCTGTGTACCCAGCCAGGTGGATTTTCTCCAAAGCATTCTACATAGCATTGGCCCGGACGACTGGCTGTTCAGTATTTCGGAGAAAACTAAGAGCGATCTCTGCAACTATCTTTCGATTGATCCCGCCCGAGTCGTCGTAACCTACCTGGCCGCCGCTCCGGACATTTTCTACCCGTGTGAAGACCCGGAGAGCATTGCGAAAGTGCGAAGCGAATATCAGATTCCTGATGGGCCCTATATTCTGAGCTTAAACACCCTGGAGCCGCGGAAGAATATCGGTCACTTGATCCGGTCTTTCGCAAAACTGGTCCAGGAACAAAATCTAAAAGACTTAAACCTGGTACTGGTAGGAGCGCATGGTTGGCTCTACAACCGGATCTTTGAGACTATTTCAGCTTTCGACTCACTGAGAGATCGAATTATCGTCACCGGCTACGTAGCCGATGAACACCTGGCGGCGCTTTACAGTCACGCATTGGCGTTCGTGTTTCCCGCGCTCTATGAAGGATTTGGTTTGCCGCCGCTGGAAGCTATGCAGTGTGGCACGCCGGTTATTACATCGAACACCTCCTCGCTCCCGGAAGTGATCGGAGACGCAGGCATTGGGGTTGACCCGATCGACGAGGATGCGTTGTGTCAAAGTATGTTCGATGTTTACCGGGATGCAGATTTGCGAGCTGAGATGGCGCGCAAATCAATAGGTCGCGCTCGTGAGTTTAGTTGGGAAAAGTGTACCCGCGAAATTATTGGCGCATACCGGCAGGCGCTTGATCGCGCTTAGGACGTCTTATATTTAATTCGCTTCTTATGAATGGTTTAATTTTTGGAGCCAACGGACAGGACGGCTATTACCTCACCGGTTTATGCAAAGCCAGAGGGATTGAACCGCTCGGAGTAGCGCGCTCTGGCGACTTTATACGCGGCGACGTAGCTGACTTCGAGCAGGTAGCGGCATTAATCAAAAAGTATTCACCCGCGTATGTATTTCATCTGGCTGCAAATTCAACCACGAGTCATGCGGCGCTATTTGAGAACCACGAGACAATATCAACCGGAACACTGAACATTCTGGAAGCAGTCAAAGCTCACTGCCCGACTGCCAAAGTCTTTATCACCGGTAGTGGGGTGCAATTCGAAAATGCGGGCGACCCGATTTCAGAACACGATCCATTTGAGGCAAACAGTGCTTATTCGGTAGCTCGCATTCAATCGGTTAACGCCGCGCGCTATTATCGTTCGCTGGGCATTGCGGCCTATGTTGGCTATTTGTTTCATCATGAAAGTCCGCTGCGGAAGCCGCGTCACATAAGTCAAAAGATTGCTCTGGCGGCCAAACGAGTCGGCGCCGGCGCCGAGGAAATTATTGAAGTCGGAGATATTTCCGTAGAAAAGGAATGGACGTTTGCGGGCGATGTTGTCAACGGAATTTTTACCCTCGTCGAACAGAATGACATATTCGAAGCTGTAATCGGCTCAGGCGTCGCCTACTCAATCCAGAATTGGTTAGAGCAGTGTTTTGGTCTTGTCGGCAAAAACTGGACTGACTACGTGCGGCCGAGCATCGGATTCAATCCTGAATACAAACGTCTGGTTTCTAATCCACGTACAATCAAAGCACTCGGCTGGCACCCGGAAGTTGAGTTTTCGCAGTTGGCGGCGATGATGATTGGTTCAGATGCGAAATAACGCTCTGTGGTCTTTACCCGTTAATGACTAAGCGCCAGAAACGAATATTACTCGGGCAGCTCAATTCAAATGGAGACTGTCTTTACGCCACGGCCGTGGCCCGCCAGATAAAGACTGACTATCCGGGCTGTCATCTCACCTGGGCCGTGGGTGCGATGTGTCGCGCGATCCTCGACGGCAATCCGTATGTAGATGAGGTTTGGGAAGTTCCGCTAACCAGTCCCAACGAGATTCACGAAGTGTGGCCGGCGTTCGAACAAAGCGCGCGCGCGCGACTCGCGGCCGGTGAGTTTGACGAAATGTTTCTCACTCAGATTTCTCCCGGCAATCTTCATCTTTATGACGGAACGATTCGCTCGTCGATCTTTCGTGGGTATGGCAAACCGATTACGGTTCCTATAACACCGGTCCTGCGGTTGTCGGCGTCAGAAGTTGAAAACGTGCGACGCTTCGCCGAATCTCATCGCCTCTCTGAAAGAGACGCTGTGTTGTTGTTCGAGTGTTCCGCTAAAAGTGGACAGTCGTTTATGAGCCCGGAGTTTGCTCTCGAGGTCGCGCGCAGGATAGTGGGAAAATTTCCCGGCGCCGTCGTAATTCTTTCATCGAATATGGCCATTGACTCTGGCAATGACCGAATCGTTGATGGCAGTGTCTTGTCGTTGCGCGAGAATGCTGAGTTAACCAAATACTGTTCGCTGCTGGTGGGCGGTTCGAGCGGCGTTTCGTGGGTGGCTACCTCCGACTGGGCGAAACCGCTGCCAATGATTCAGCTGCTCAAAGAAGATTCTTTCTGGTTTGCCTCGATGGCCTACGATTACGAGCATTGGGGATTTTCGACTGCTGAAGTGATCGAGATGACTCATGGTTCGGCTGATGAGGTGGTTGAATGCATCGAGACGGTATTGAATGAAAACTTCGGGAAGGCGAAAGCCAGATTTCATCAAAGTGTGAAACCGCGCTTCGGCTGGTACAACTACTATCTCGCCAGCTTCATGGCTGCCGGCGATTACAAAAAGGCCACGAGTCTGTTAAGAGCAATTGTCCAGAGGCACGGTCTGCGTGCACGATTTATGTCTTCATATTTTTATAACCTGCTGCGCTCCATTGCGCCGTCGTCGTTGCTGGGCGCCGCCCGAACAATTAAAGGACGTGTCAGCACAGAGAATTCCGCTGAGAGAAGAGGAAAGATTTGAAACGCCGCGCTGTCTGCACGATCATCGCCAATAACTACATCGCCTTTGCGCGTACGTTGATGGAGTCACTGTCGGCAGCGCATCCTGATTGCGCCTGTTATGTTCTGATCGTTGATAACTTCGCAGGTTTGATCGATCCTGCGGCGGAGAAGTTTGAAATCGTCACCATGCCGGAGCTTGGCATTCCCGAGCTTTCGAGTTTCTGTTTCAAATATGATGTGACTGAACTAAGCACCGCCGCAAAGCCCTACCTGCTCGAATACCTAATCACGCAGCGTGGCGTAGAACAATTGCTCTACATCGATCCGGACATCCTGGTGACAAACCGGCTTGACCGGCTTTTCGAACGCCTGGAGACGTATGACATCGTGCTCACGCCCCACCTCGATGCCGATTATCCGGAAGACGGGCTGCTTCCGAACGACGCTTTCATTCTCAAGAGCGGCGTTTTCAATCTCGGGTTTATCGGCGTTCGCTCATCGCCCGGTGTCGAAAAATTTCTTCATTGGTGGCAAGGAAAAGTTTACAACAAGTGTGTCATCGATCACGCGAAAGGCTACTTCGTCGATCAACGATTCATCGATTTGCTCCCGGGACTCTTTGAGAATTATTTTGTTGAGAAGGATACCGGCTACAACGTCGCCTATTGGAATCTCCACAGCCGGCGGCTGGAAAACAACGACGGCGCCTGGAGCTGCAACGGTGCGCCGCTTTATTTTTATCACTTCAGTGGCTACCGGATTAATCAACCGGATGCGATTTCCAGCCACATGACACGGTACCGGGTCTCGGATCGTCCTGACGTCGCCCCGCTATTCGCTGCTTACCGCGCGCGTTTGCTCGCCAACGGCTACGAAGAGTCGATCGACAGACCCTACTCCCACGGTTATTTTTCAAACGGTCAACCGATACCGAAGGGACTGCGAGTCGAATACCGAAATGCGGCCGCGCAATGGAAAGATCTGGGCAATCCGTTTGCGTCTGCAGTGCTGGCTCGCAGAGGCCGCCGCCTGCTAATGAAGAACAAAGCTTTGTACGCCATCAACGCCGTCATCTGGCATACACTTGGACCAGATCACGTTGTCGGTCGTGACAAGGTCTAATCACTTTGATGCAGAAAGTCTTGCATCGTCTTTTAACTCTCAAAATGGAGCACAAACCATGAAGCGATTTCTCGTAACACTCACGTTGACTTGCGTTCTATCTGCCTCAGCAATGGCGGGAAGTATTCCCACTTGCGGCGCTCCCGATCCCGGTGAAACATCGGGTCCACCAGCGCCGGGCGATCAAGGGAATGGCGGTCTGGCGGACGACGGTAATCAGGGCAGTGGCAATCTCGCAGCCCTATTGACGATCCTTGAGCTGGTTTTCTAGTTTCGCGTGATCGTTTTGTTGGATAAACTGACTTTTCGGGCAGAAAGTGGGTTTGTACGAAAAATACGGCTGGTAGCCGGAGTTTCGGGTAGTGCCCTAATTTGAGGTTTCCTCTGTGCTCCCTTTGTGCTCTTTGTGTCTCTGTGGTGAATTTGCTGCGCCAAACATCCACCACAGAGACACAGAGATCACAGAGGACGCACAGAGATTTTCAAAATTAGGGCACTAGCGAGTTTCGAAGCAAGTTGGTTGAACTCTAAACTGGGTCAATACTAAATCACAGGGGAACCTTGGGAATCTCGCGATGCTATTTCACGAATACAAATTGCCAGGAGTTTACTTAATCGAGCCGGAGCGTTTCGAAGATGAGCGTGGTTTTCTTGCGCCTTCATTCTCGCGCGACGAGTTTGAAGAGCACGGACTACCGGGCTGCTTCGTCGGCAATAATATTTCCTTCAACCACCGGCGCGGCACAGTGCGTGGCTTGCATTACCAGGTGAAGCCGCACGCCCAGGGAAAGCTGGTTCGTTGCACACGCGGATCGGTTTTTGACGTTGCGGTGGATCTGCGGCCTGACTCGCCCACGTTTCGCCAATGGGTAGGAACTGAGCTATCGGCGGACAACCGGCTTATGATGTATCTGCCTGGAGAGCTGGCCCATGGATTCCAAACGCTGGAAGACAACAGCGAAGTGTTTTATCAAGTGTCAGAATCTTACCGGGCCGAAGCCAACCGCGGCTGGCGCTGGAACGATCCCGCTTTCGGCATCGAATGGCCTTTAGCGAATGAATGCATCATTAATACTCGCGACGCGACTTATCCCGACTTCAAGGCTTGACCCGGGCGTCGGTTAGTTCCAAGCTTGGGCTTCCCTTTTTAGAAAAAGTCACTTAAGGAAAAGGCAGGAGAATAATTTGAAGGCTCTCATCACCGGCATCACCGGCCAGGACGGCAGCTACCTGGCCGAGCATTTGCTGTCGCTCGGTTATGAAGTACATGGTCTCGTCCGCCGGGTCGCTCTGGAAGACCCGGAACGCCGCTTTACACGCCTGAGCCACCTGCTGGATCGCATTCAGCTACACGCGGCCAGTTTGGAGAGCTACCCTTCTATTTTCGCAGTCATCAGCGGACATGATTTTGACGAGTGTTATCACCTGGCCGCGCAATCGTTTGTTGCCGAGAGTTTCGCCGACGGCTTCTCCACGCTGAACACCAATATTAACGGTACTCATTATATGCTGGCAGCTTTGCGTGAGGTGCGCCCCGCTTGTCGCTTTTACTTCGCCGGCTCATCTGAAATGTTCGGACTTGTGCACGAGACACCACAGCGCGAGACCACGCCGTTTCATCCGCGTTCGCCTTACGGCATCAGCAAAGTGGCCGGCTTCGATCTAACGCGCAATTACCGGGAGGCCTACGGAATGTTTGCCGCCAGTGGCATCCTTTTTAATCATGAAGGACCACGGCGCGGCTTTGAATTTGTCACCAGAAAAATTACTTCAACGGTGGCTCGCATCAGGGCGGGTCAGGCCAACGAACTGCGACTGGGCAATCTTGACGCGCGCCGCGACTGGGGCCATTCCAAAGATTACGTCCGGGCCATGCATCTCATTTTGCAGCAGGACACCCCTGAAGATTTCGTCGTGGCCAGCGGCGAGTCGCATACGGTGCGCGAATTCTGCGAGCTGGCATTCTCTGAAGCAGGGCTCGATTATCGCGACTACGTCCGTATCGATGAACGGTTTTACCGGCCCGCCGAGGTCGAGGCTTTAATCGGAGACGCGACCAGAGCGCGCACAGTTCTCGGTTGGGAACCAACTTATACTTTTAGCGAGCTGGTGCGCGAGATGGTCCAGAACGATCTAAAGCTGCTCGGCCAAAACCAGCCAATGCCTGAGGCCGCCGCCGAAGCGCGCTAGAGTTCCCTGCCGAGCCAAAGACTTCAGCCCGATCTTTTTCACTCAACACAACATGCGAATCCTTTACGACGGCGCGATTACTCAGGAACACGGCGCCGGCGGCATAAAACGTTACTTCGCGAACCTTATTCGACGTCTCCCTGCCGATGTCGAGCCACATTTCACCAGCTGTCGTGGCTTGCAGGAAACAGATCCATCGAATCCGCGGTTGCGCTTTCACCGGTTTCGGCGGTTTCGGCCGCAACGCTTGTCTCTCAAACTCGAAAAGCTGTTCTTTGGTCGCATTCAGGATTCGCTGTCCTTCGATATTGCCCACCCCACTTACTACACTCTGCTGTCCGGGCGGGAGGTGAGCAGTTATCGTTGTCCAGTCGTGATCACAGTTTGGGATATGATTCACGAACTGTTCCCTGAGCTCTACCCTGATAGTGGATTCCTGGAGCGGAAGCGGCGCGCGATTGAAGTTGCGGACGCAGTGATTTGTATTTCTGAGAACACCAGGCGCGATCTTCTTTCGCATTATACAGTGGACGAAAAGCGTGTTTTCGTTACGCATCTGGCCTCGGATCTCGATCCAACCTTGATACGAGGAGACGAAAAAACGCCCGCGCGTCCTTATTTTCTCTACGTCGGAGCACGCGCTGGCTATAAGAATTTTGATGGTTTATTATCCGCCTTTGCCGCTGCCATGGCGCTCCCGCCTGAACTCGCTCTGTGCACGGTCGGCCCGTCGTTTAGCGAGCAGGAAAAAAACATGATCGCGCGACTGGGGTTGAGCGGGCGAGTTGAAAACTACGACCAGGTTTCCGATCGACAATTGGCAGCCCTCTACCAGCGGAGTCTTGCTTTTGTTTATCCTTCACTCTACGAAGGTTTCGGAATCCCCCCGCTCGAGGCAATGCAATGTGGCGCCCCGGTAGTCGCCTCCAACCGTTCGAGTATTCCGGAAGTTGCGGGGGATGCGGCCATCTTAATCGACCCGCAACGAACGGACGGGTTTGCCGATGCGCTCTTGGCTATTGCGAACCAACCAGCTTTGCGCCAGACGTTGATTGAGCGGGGATACGAACGCGCCAGGCTTTTTAGTTGGGACGAAACAACGAAGCAAACTCTTAACATCTATAGAAATCTCGTGAAATAACGTTGAGCAAAGGAAACTGTTGGAACATCTTTCTCAAATAAGAGAAGTTCTGAGCCAGGAGGCGGCGGCCATCAATGAGATGGCGGCGCGTTTGCGGCCTGCGGACGTACAGGCTGCTATAGAGTTGCTCGCGGCGTGCCGGGGGCAGGTAGTGCTGACAGGGATCGGAAAATCAGGATTCGTTGCTCGCAAGATTGCTGCCACTCTTACGAGCATGGGTACGCGGGCGGTGTTTCTGCATCCGTCTGACGCGCTCCACGGCGACATCGGAATAGTGTCGCCGGAGGATGTAGTCATCGTTTTAAGCGGCAGTGGCGAAACCGATGAAATAATCGCCATGCTTCCCTATTTGAAGCACCGGGCAGTTCCGCTTATCGCAATCGTCGGCAAACTTGAATCGACGCTGGCGCGGCAGGCTGACGTCGCTCTGGACGCTGCGGTTGACAAAGAAGTCTGCCCGCTTAATCTTGCTCCGACGACCAGCACGACCGTGGCACTCGCTCTCGGCGACGCGTTGGCCGTCACGCTTATGCAAATAAAGGGACTGACAGCAGAGGATTTTGCGGTTAACCATCCAGCGGGACAACTCGGCAAACGTCTATCGCTGCGAGTTAGCGACCTGATGCATGCTGAGTCGAACAATCCAACGATTGGTCCCGCTGCTTCGTTGCTCGAGGTAGTTGCGACAATAACGCGCGGTGGCCTGGGAGCTGTGAACGTGATTTGCGACGGCGGCAAACTCGCGGGAATAATCACAGATGGCGATCTGCGCCGTGCAATTCAGAAGATTGGGCCAACGGAGATCCAGACGCTGAAGGCTGAAATGTTTATGACTCGCGAGCCCGTCGCCATTACGCCCGAGAAGCTTGCGTATGAGGCATTGCAGTTGATGGAAAACCGTCCGTCGCAAATCTCAGTCTTGCCTGTGGTCAATGGATCAGGTCATTGTATCGGGCTGTTACGCTTACATGACATTGTGCGTAGCGGTCTTTAACGTATTCGGAACTCAAAACTTGAAAGTAGTGGAATAGTTACAAGAATGAAAAAAGCCTTAATCACAGGTATAACCGGCCAGGACGGCTCTTATCTTGCGGAATTCCTGCTAGCCAAAAACTACGAGGTGCATGGGATAATCCGTCGCGCTTCAACCTTTAACACCGGGCGTATCGATCATCTTTACAAAGACCCGCATATTAACGGCGTGCGGCTGTTTTTGCACTACGGCGACATTTCCGATTCCACCAATCTCATCAAACTGATCTATCGGATTCAACCGGATGAGGTCTATCACCTGGCGGCGCAAAGTCACGTGCGCGTCAGTTTTGATATTCCTGAATACACCGGCGACGTCACCGCCTTGAGCACCATTCGCATTCTTGAGGCGATTCGCGAAACCGGCGTGAAGTCGAAGTTTTATCAGGCCAGCAGCTCCGAGATGTTTGGCAAAGTCCACGAAGTGCCGCAGCGCGAAGACACGCCGTTTCATCCGCGCTCGCCTTACGGAGTGGCCAAGGTTTACGCGCATTGGGCCACGGTAAACTATCGCGAGTCGTACGACATGTTTGCGTGTTGCGGCATTCTCTTCAACCACGAGAGCCCGCGCCGCGGCGAAACTTTTGTCACGCGCAAAATCACGCGAGCTGTCGCCCGCATCAAGGCCGGACAACAGAAGAAACTGTATCTGGGCAACCTCGACGCGAAACGCGACTGGGGTTACGCGCGCGAGTATGTCGAAGCGATGTGGTCGATGCTGCAACAAGACAAGCCGGACGATTACGTGATCGCTACCGGCGAAACGCATTCGGTGCAGGAGTTTTTGACGGAGGCTTTCTCACATGTCGATCTCGATTGGCGCGATTACGTCGAGCTTGACTCGAAATACCTGCGGCCGGCGGAAGTTGACCTGCTGATCGGCGATGCGTCGAAAGCAGAACGCGAACTGGGATGGGCGCCAAAGGTCACGTTCAAGGAACTAGTGCGTTTGATGGTCGATGCCGACGTCTCTACGATCAATAACAGTGAACACGAAGTTTTTGGCGACGTCGATACCGCGCAATCAGCGACGTCATGAGGTAATACAGTTTTCTCTGTGCCGCCTTTGTGCTCTTTGTGTCTTTGTGGTGAATCTACTGTGCAACATCCACCACAGAGACACAGAGGTCACAAAGGACGCACAGAGATTCTGGATTACGCACGTCATCTTATGGACGAGTTAAACCAGAGTTTTCCTTACCAACGAATAGTTGTCACCGGCGGCGCGGGGTTTCTCGGACGCTTTGTGGTTGAGCGTTTGCGCGCGCTGCCCGGTATCGAAGTCTTCGCCCCGCGCCGCAGTGACTACAATCTTGTCGAAGCTGCCGACATCCATCGTCTCTATTCAGAAACGCGGCCCGACCTCGTCATCCATCTCGCAGCCGTAGTCGGCGGCATCGGCGCCAACCAAAAAAATCCGGGAAAGTTCTTTTATGAGAACCTGATGATGGGCACGCAGCTTATCGAGCAGGCTCGTTTGCAGGCAGTGAAAAAGTTCGTTGCCTTGGGCACTGTCTGCGCCTACCCGAAATTCACGCCCACGCCTTTCAAAGAAGAAGACTTGTGGAACGGCTATCCCGAGGAAACAAATGCGCCCTACGGGCTCGCCAAGAAGATGATGCTGGTGCAATCGCAGAGTTATCGGCAGCAGTATGGCTTTAACAGCATCTTTCTTTTGCCGGCGAATCTTTATGGGCCAGGAGACAATTTCAATCCCGAAAGCTCGCACGTTATTCCGGCGCTGATTCGCAAGTGTATCGAGGCCCGCGATGAGGGGCGGCTGTTCATTGACGCCTGGGGCACCGGTAAAGCGTCGCGTGAGTTTCTTTATGTCGAGGATTGTGCGGAAGCAGTATTGCGCGCGGCGGCGCTCTATAACGAAAGCGAGCCCGTTAACATCGGTACCGGAGTCGAGATCAAAATATCCGAGCTTGTGAAACTGATTGCGAAACTGACGCGCTTTGACGGTGAGATTCGTTGGCAAACCGACCAGCCTGATGGACAGCCGCAACGCCGGTTGGACGTCTCAAAGGCGCTGGAAAAATTCGGCTTTCAAGCCCAGACACCTTTCGCAGAAGGACTGCGCCGTACCATTGATTGGTACGAAACGCACATGAAAGACTTGCCTGACCTGGCTGCGACCACGAGGTAACATGGAATTTGGCCGCGGACTTACGCGGATGAACGCGGGATCAGAAAAGGAATGATTCAAAAGGGTTAGAAGTAATTTTCTATCCCATTCTTTTTCTAATCCGCGTTCATTCGCGTAAATCCGCGGCTAATCTCACGCTTCGGCCCCACCCGTGCAAGCAAAACCGCGGAAAGTGGAATTTGTTTTTAGTTATCGGAGTTTTTATGAGTAAAAATCGAGGTTCTTTGTATTATTCACTCGCCGCCGGAATCCTTGCGCTGACCGTTTTGGGTACAACGAGCGACCAAAAAGTCAGTTCTGCGAACGCGGTCACTCCGGTTCAACAAGGTGCCGTGTGCGTTGCCGCTCAGATGAATGGGCGCGACATCGGCGCAAAGATCAATGCCTGCGATGCGCAACTCGGAAAAGCCCGGGGCATCATCCGGCTGAGCGGCGGGGGCACGATTGCCACACCCGTTGTCATTTCGCCTAACCACACGCTGCAGGTTGTCTCGGGAGTTTACCGGGCCACGAACGACGGCGCTGTTATTCGACTGAAAGACGACTCGTCGCTGATCTGCGACTCGTGGGACGCTGTGCTGCAGGAATCTACTGGTAAGAACGACGCCGGCTCAGTCAAACCATTCGTCATTGTTGCTGCCTACAACGGCAGTACGCTCGATGCTCCTAACGGCGCGTTGACGCGAAACCTGGTTGTTAAGGGCTGTCACTTCAAAGGCGCACGCCCGGATTTCGATTCAACGTCGCAAACAGTGGCGCTCGCCAACTGCCACAATTGCAGCGCCACCAACAACTGGCTCGATGGAACGCGCACGATTGGCATTCAAACTGGCGGCGGCTCGGCCCTTGGTAATTTCGCGGACAACGTAATTATTTCCAAAAACCAGTTCACTACCGTTGCTTCTCAAAATATTGCTGTCGTCAACTCCACTAATGTTCAGGTAACTGACAACACCATCAAATCGCCGGGCCAGGCCAACGGGCCAGGCGTAGTGCCCATCGACGTTGAGCCAAACGTGGGCGATCGCATCGTGAACATCAAAATTACCAACAACCTGATCGATATGACTACCACTGCAATCGACGCCAGTGGCGTAAAAGCTCTTCACGGTATTGCGATTAATAACAACAATGGAGCTGTGCCGTTTACCGGCGTTGAGGTCAGCGGTAACAAGATTTATGGCGCCAACCTGAACGACCCGAACAATCACATCTCGGGCGGGCTCATCCTGCTGCGGCAAGCTCAAAACACCGTGGTCTCAAATAACACGCTGCGCCGCGGCACCTACTGCATCCTGCTTGACGCCGGCAGTTCAAAGAACACGATTACTGGAAACCAGTTATCCACCTGTGGCTCAGGCTCATCCGAACCCATCAGGATATTGGACTCTTCCAATAACCAGTTTCTCGATAACAAACTCTGGGCCGACCCGGCGAACTTCATGGACTTCAACCATCTGTCCCGAAATATTGTCGAGCTGGGAACTTCGAACAACAACACCTTCAGGGGCAATGACGCGAATATCGCTTTGATCGGCCGGGGCTCGCGTAAGCAATAACGTTAAGTGGCCTGGTTTCGCTTTTCTCTGTGCCACACTTGTGTTCTTTGTGCCTCTGTGGTGGATTTCATTTACCACAGAGGACGCACAGATTTACAAATGGGTGCGCCACTTAACTGGAAACCCTGTTAGCTCTGCGGCCCGGCTTAGGTTAAACTTTTCAGTCTCGCTTGAAAGTTTCTCCTGCGGAGATTGAAGATTTGACACCACCGAAGCTCTCGATCATTACCCCCTCCTATAATCAGGCCCAGTATCTAGAACAGACGATTCTCAGCGTCCTGGAGCAGGGCTATGAGCCGCTCGAGCTGATCATTATCGACGGTGGCAGCACGGACGGCAGCGTCGATGTGATTCGAAAGTATGAAGACCGGCTGGCGTATTGGGTGAGTGAAAAAGACCGCGGGCAAGCTCATGCGCTGAACAAGGGGTTGAGCCGGGCGACTGGAGATATTGTCGCGTATCTTAACAGCGACGACCTTTATCTTCCCGGCGCCTTCGCGGCTGTTACCGGCTATTTTCAGGCACATCCATCGTGCGAATGGCTCTGCGGCAACACGCTGTTGTTTGGTGAAAACCAGAAAGAGTCAATCGTCAATTCCTGGGTGCCCAAGTCCGCCGCTCACGCCCTTTCCTGGGCTTACAATGCACCGCAACCGGGAATGTTTTGGAAACGCAAACTGTTGTCCGCTGGGTTTGATGAGCAATGGCGTTACTGCTTTGATCACGAACTATACGTTCGTCTGCTGCTGGCCGATCACAAGTGCGAGCACCTGCCGGTTGCGATAGCGGCTTACCGTTTCCATGCGAGCAGCAAAACGGTAGCCGAAGGCGATTTGTTTGATCGGGAGTTTGATCAGATAACGGAAATATACGAGCCCAAACTTCAACGCGGGCGGCGTTGGTGTGCTGCCACGCGCCTGATGCGACATTCGTATGCGTCGAGTCGTTCAGGACAACGGGCAAAAGCGGCGAAGGATCTGCTGCGAGCGTTCTCCATTTATCCGGAGAGTGTGTCTGGCAAAAACTTCTGGGGCTGTGTGCGCCAATTAGTTAAAAGCTAACGAAGTGGATCGAACCAGTTGGCCCGGCGTCAGAAACTCACCCATGTCAATGCTGCGAACAGCGGTGATGAAAGCTCTGCCCAGCCGGCCCCTCGCCGGCTCAGCAAAGAGGTTTGTCTTCCTCTACCACGACGTTTCCGATCCCGACTCGCCGCAGTATTCGCCGCTCTACTCAACGCACGTCGGCCAATTCCAGCGGCAAATAGAATTGCTTGCGAAACACTTCAAGTTCGTGCCGCTCGATGAAGTTGTGGCGCACAATCCCAGCAGCAGGCAGCGGCTCGCCAGTATCACCTTCGACGACGGCTTTCTCTCTGTTAAAGAGCAGGCGTTTCCGTATCTGAAGAAAAAGCAGATCCCATTCACCGTCTTTGTGAACCGGATGGCAATCAAACATAATCGCTTGTTCTATGGCGCGGGAGTTCCGGACATCAACCGTACGTATGACCGGAAAGTTTTTCTGGACGAAAGCGATATTGAGGATCTGGTCGCGAAAGGTGTCGTAATCGGCAGCCATTCGTCGACCCATAAAGATCTCGCCGAGTGTGACGAGGCCACGTTGAAAGAGGAAGTACTGGATAACAAGCTTTACCTTGAAGGCCTCACGGGAAAACCGGTCAGGCACCTGGCGCTGCCATTTGGTAAACGCGAACATTATGACGAGCGCGTACTCAACTATTGTTATTCGGTGGGACACGACTACATTTACACCACGAACCCTTCCTTTTTTGATTTCACGAACGGCGAGCGACTGATTCCGCGAATGGCGATACTAAACGACTCGGCTGAAGAATTGTTTTTCACGATCAATAGACCACTGTTAAAAAAGGTCGATATCTGAGTTGGGGGGATTTCGCGTTACCTGAACAACTAGCGGATCGACGCGTTGAGGTACTAGACCGCGCCTCAACTCTACGCAAAGTTAAGTATGAAGTTGGCTGAAGCTCTAAGAATCGTGCAGGCTACACCGCCACCCGAGGCGGAGAAGTTTTCCGTCTACCTCGCCTGCGGGATTTTTCCCTTGCACATGTCAACTTTTCTGGCAGCGCAGCTGCGCCAGCGTTTGACGAATCGCGCAATTGAAATCAGCACCGGCCTATTCGGTGACTTGCCCGGAAACCTGAGAACACTTCAGAAGTCACCTGCTGACGCCGGCGCGGTAGTCATTGAGTGGTCCGATTTCGATCCGAGACTGGGTTTGCGACGGCTGGGCGGTTGGGGACCAGGCGTCTTGCCGGACATTCAAGCAACTGTGCAGCGGACGGCGACGAGCTTGCTCCAACATCTCTCCGACGCCGCTCAGTCCAGGCCGCTCGCGCTTTGTCTGCCAACACTTCCCTTGCCCCCGATTTCCTATCAACCGGGTGGTCAGGCAGGACCCGACCTCTTGCTCCTGGAAAAAGCGCTTAATGATTTTGCCGCGAATGCCGCTCAGATTCCTCGCGTAAAAATCGTCAACCGGCAACGGCTTGATCAGATTTCTACGTTCAAGGATCGGCTGGACGTCAAATCAGAGCTTTCAACGGGCTTCCCCTATCGGACGACGCATGCTTCGCACGTTGCCGAGTTGCTCGCCGATCTGATTCAGCCACGGCCCCCGAAAAAGGGACTGATTACGGATCTCGACGACACTCTTTGGCGCGGGCTGTTGGGCGAAGAGGGCGTGGAAGGAATTTCATGGGACCTGGATCGGCATTCCCACATTCATGCGCTTTATCAACAAACACTGCGCGCGCTGGCCGAGTCGGGCGTGCTGATCGCGGTTGCCAGTAAAAACGATCCCGCTCTGGTCACTGAAGCGCTGGCTCGCGCGGATTTGTTACTGCCGAAGGATTGTCTTTTTCCTATCGAGGTAAACTGGAAAGCGAAATCGGAATCGGTGCAGAGAATTCTCAACGTCTGGAACATAAACGCCGATGCCGTTGTGTTTATTGACGACAGTCCCCTCGAGCTCGCGGAAGTTCAATCGCTTTTTCCCGCAATCAAATGCTTGCGCTTTCCAGTCAATGATGACCAGGCAGCCTATGAGTTCTTGACGGAGTTGCGCGATCTTTTCGGCAAGCAGGAGATTCTGGACGAAGATAATATTCGCACGGAGAGTGTTCGCAGCGGTAATCAATTTCAGCATCAGGTTGAGCTGGATTCTACACGCCCACTGGCAACTTTTTTGGCTGAGCTCAAGGCGGAACTTAGTTTGAGTCCAGCGACTGCCGGCGACGCGCGCGCGTTTGAATTGGTTAATAAAACCAACCAGTTTAATCTTAACGGGAAACGGCTAAGCGAGAGCGAATTTCAAGCGGCGCTGGCCCGGCCTGGTGCAGTTTCCCTCGTGGCTTCCTACCAGGACAAATATGGGCCACTCGGGAAAATCGCGGTCGTGCTGGGGCAGGTCGCTGGGTCAGTGCTAAAGCTGGATACCTGGGTGATGAGTTGCCGCGCGTTCAGCCGGCATATTGAGCATCGCTGCCTGGAGTATTTATTCGAGAGCTTACCGGTGACCGAGGTGCAGTTGGATTTCCAGCCGACAACACGAAATGGACCGGCGCAGGAATTCCTGTCACAGTTTGTAGACGCAGAACTGACGCCGCCGGTCAGGATTCAGCGCGCCACTTTCATGGAGCGAAAGCCGGCGCTGGCACACAAAATCAACGAGGGTAGTTATGTCTAATACTGACGAGCGCTTGAAAAAATGTTTCAGCGCTGTATTTCCGGACCTGAGTGCTGATGAGATTCCTCGCTGCAGTAGTGCGTCCGTGGCGACCTGGGATTCGTTGGCGACTGTAACTCTGGTCTCGGTCATTGAAGAGGAATTCGAAGTCACGATTGCGCCTGAAGATTACGAGTACATGATCTCTTTTGACCTCGTTAGCCAATGCCTCGAAAGCAAAACCGTTAATGCCTGAAGCTCAAATCTATTCCGCGGAAGATCTGCGCGCCGGGCTGCGCGTAGCCTACGAGGTCGAGATCACCGAAGCAGACATTCTCACCTTCGCGCGGCTGACGGGCGATCACAATCCGCTTCACGTTGACGCCGGTTACGCTCGCACGAGCAACTATCAGGGTCGGATCGTGCACGGAGCTTTCCAGGTAGGCCTCGCCTCCGCCGTGCTCGGCATGCATCTGCCCGGCAAGAAGGTGTTGCTGGGAACGATAAACGCGCGCTTTCCGCGACCGCTATATTTCCCGGTTACAGCCAGAGTGAGCGGCGAGATTGCGTCCTGGAACGCCCAAACTAACGGCGGTCAACTGAAAGTCCTGGTTCAGGAAGCGACTTCCTTAACGAGTACTGCGGAAATCTTCATGGGGTTTACGCTTCATGAAGACAGAAAAACATCGACGACTGAAAAATCTGCGCCAGTCGAAAGTGATCAGTCGCAGAGTAATCGAGCCACCGATAAGAAACTAATCCTGGTCACAGGTGCGTCGGGCGGTCTCGGTAGCGAAGTGATTGCGGCACTCGCCGAAAAATATGAAGTGATCGCCCTCGTCAATCAGCAGTCACTCGACGACAGCGTGCGAAAACTGCCGAATGTTTCTGAAGTTCAAAGTAATATTTCAGCCCCAGGTTTCGAAGCGCAAATAAATTCCGCGTTCGCGGGACGGCCTCTCTATGGCCTGATTCATGCAGCGTGGCCGGGTGCGCCGCGCGGCAGTCTGTTGCAAACCGACGACGATGTAATTCAGAGCCAGCTTGCCTTCGGCACGACCGTCGCCGTGCGGTTAGCCAGACTTCTTTTTGAGCATGCGGATCCTGACGGCGGCCGATTCATAGCTATTGGTTCAACTGCCGGCACCTTTAAACCTTATCTGCCGCTGGGAGTTTATTCGTTGGCAAAGGCTTGTCTTGAACACACCGTCAGACTGCTCGCTCCGGAACTGGCAAGAAAGAAAGTGACCATCAACGCGGTCAGTCCGTCTTTCCTGCCTGTAGGTATAAACAAACAGGTAAGCGAGCGACAAATGATGGTCGAAAGCGCGAACATTCCGCTGGGACGATTGTGTAGCGTCGCCGACGTGATTGGCACGATCGAATATTTATTGTCGCCGCAAGCGTCCTTTGTTTCCGGCCAGATATTAATGTTGACCGGCGGTCAGCTTTGATTGTAAGTGGAACCAAATTGGCCGCGGATTAACGCGGATGCCGCGAATCAGCAGTGTTGTTTTGAATTCCAGTGCTCTTACTCTTTTCAGATCGGCGTTCATCCGCGTGCATCGCCGGCTAGTCTTGATATCGCACCCGCAAAAGGCATGTTCACAATCACCAAGGCGGTCAGCGAAGATTTCGAACGAGTTTATCCGCTCTTCCAGGGCTTTGAGGATGCTCCCATCCCAAAGGACGACTGGAAAAAAATATTCGACATCCCCTGGCACACGAAAGAAGATTTTTGCGGCTACCTGTTGCTGAAGGATGGCGAGATCAAA
>Ga0070669_100000548_pt1 | contig 27906 bp, 26 predicted proteins | sample KBSS53metaG_FD_64680 | JGI IMG/M metagenome (GOLD analysis project Ga0070669, IMG submission 64680) | Switchgrass rhizosphere microbial communities from Kellogg Biological Station, Michigan, USA - KBS S5-3 metaG | ecosystem: Host-associated > Plants > Roots > Rhizosphere > Soil ...
CTGATGGACTACGGCAAGTTCCGCTATCGCGAGCAGAAGAAGGCGCACGAGGCGAAGCTCAAGCAGAAGCAGATCCAGGTCAAGGAAATCAAGTTCCGGCCCGGCACCGACGAAGGCGACTACAAGATCAAGCTGGGCAAGCTGATCCAGTTCCTCGAGGAAGGCGACAAGGCAAAAGTGACGCTGCGCTTCCGCGGCCGCGAGATGGCGCACAAGGAATTCGGTGAGCGCCTGCTGGAGCGGGTGCGCAAGGATCTGGATGCGGTAGGCCTGGTGGAGCAGTTCCCGAAGCTCGAAGGCCGCCAGATGGTGATGGTGCTGGCGCCGAAGAAGAAGGGACCGCCGCCGCCGAAGGCGAAGGCGGAGAAGGCAAAGCCCAAGGCACCGGCGGTGCCCAAGGTTGCAGCAAAGCCCTCCGCCTAGCGGCGGCGGGAAACAAGTGATAGCCGTGGCTGTTGAAGCGTCCCCGCATCGGCGGGGACCGCCCGGCGTCATACGAAAAGAGAGAGACGTATGCCTAAGATGAAATCCAAACGGGGCGCCGCCAAGCGCTTCAAGATCCGCGCGTCCGGCAGCATCAAGCGCGGCGGCGCGTACAAGCGCCACATCCTCACCAAGAAGACCACCAAGCGGAAGCGCCAGATGCGCCGCCGCAGCGCGGTGAACTCGACCAACACGGCGGCGGTGCGTTCGATGCTGCCGTACTCGTCCTAAGGAGCCGCCATGCCAAGAGTCAAGCGTGGAGTGACGGCGCGCGCGCGCCACAAGAAGGTCTTCAAGCAGACCAAGGGGTTCCGCGGCCGGCGCAAGAACGTCTACCGCATAGCGAAGCAGGCGCTGATGAAGGCGGGGCAGTACGCGTACCGCGACCGCCGCCAGAAGAAGCGCCAGTTCCGCTCGCTGTGGATCGCGCGCATCAACGCCGCGGTGCGCGAGCATGGCTTGAGCTATAGCGTGTTCATGTCGGGCCTGAAGCGCGCCAACATCGAGATCGACCGCAAGGTGCTGGCCGATCTCGCGGTGAGCGACAAGGCCGCGTTCGCGCAGATCGCCAGTCAGGTCAAGGCTAGCCTGGCCCACTAGCCTTGCAGGACCTCGAAGTCATCGTTTCGCGCGCGCTCGCCGACTTCAGCGCGGCGGGCGACCCCGCGTCCCTGGAGAACGCCAAGGCTCGCTATCTCGGCAAGGGGGGCGAGCTTTCCGGTTTCCGGCCTCAGGGAACACCCGAGGAACGACGCGCCGCAGGTGTGGCGTTCAATTCCGCGAAGCAACGGATCGAAGCGGGACTGGAAACGCGCCGCGGCGAGCTTGCCGGGGCGAAGCTCTCCGCGCGCCTCTCGGAGCAGGGGATCGATCCGACGCTGCCGGGCCGCGGGCACGGCCGTGGCGGTGTGCATCCGGTGATCCGCACCTGGCAGCGCGTCGAGGAGATCTGGCGCTCGATCGGCTTCGAGGTCGCCGATGGCCCGGAAATCGAGACCGACTGGTTCAACTTTACGGCGCTCAACAACCCGGAGAACCATCCGGCGCGCTCGATGCAGGACACGTTCTACGTCGACCTGAAGGACAAGGACGGCCTGCCGCTCCTCCTGCGCACGCACACCAGCCCGATGCAGGTGCGCTATGCGCGCATGCACAAGCCCCCGATCAAGGTGATCGCGCCGGGTCGCACTTACCGCGTCGACTCCGATGCCACGCACTCGCCGATGTTCCACCAGGTGGAAGGCCTTTGGATCGACGAGCACATCAGCTTCGCCGACCTGAAGGGCGTGTATACCGAGTTCCTGCGCCGCTTCTTCGAGAACGACGAGCTCGAGGTGCGCTTCCGGCCCTCGTTCTTCCCGTTCACGGAACCGTCGGCGGAAATCGACATGAAGCTGAAGGGCCGATGGCTGGAGATCTCCGGCTCCGGGCAAGTGCATCCGGATGTGGTGCGCAACTTCGGGCTCGATCCGGAGAGGTACATGGGATTCGCCTTCGGCTCGGGCCTCGAGCGCCTGACGATGCTGCGCTATGGCATCGACGACCTGCGCCTGTTCTTCGACGGCGACCTGCGCTTCCTAGAGCAGTTCGAATGACGCATTTATCGTGAATATCCCCGAGAGCTGGCTGCGGGCGTTGTGCAATCCCCGTCTGTCCGGTCGCGAGCTCGCCGACAAGCTGACCATGGCCGGCGTCGAGGTCGAGGCCTACGAGCCGGTTGGCCCGAAGTTCACGAACGTCGTGGTCGGCGAAGTGCTGTCGGTGGATCGCCATCCCAACGCCGACAAGCTGACCGTGTGCAAGGTGAAGGTCGGCAAGGAGACCGTGCAGGTGGTGTGCGGCGCGCCGAACGTGCGCGTCGGCATGAAGGCGCCGCTGTCGAAGATCGGCACCAAGGAAATCCGTGGCGTGCAGAGCCAGGGGATGCTCTGCTCGGCGCGCGAGCTGGGTCTGTCGGACGACCACTCGGGCCTTCTGGAATTGGAAAAGAATTCGAAGCCAGGAGCGGACGTGCGCGCGGTTCTAGAGCTGGATGACCATGTGATGACGCTCAAGCTCACGCCGAACCGCGCCGATTGCCTGTCCGTGCTCGGTGTTGCGCGCGAGATTTCCGCGCTCACCGGAGCGGGCCTCGAGCAGCCCAGCGCCAAGGCGGTCCCGGCCAAGAGCAAGGCGAAGCACCCGGTACGCATCAGCGCGCCCGAAGGCTGCGGGCGCTTTGCCGGCCGCGTCATCCGCGACGTGGACTCGAAGGCGCCCACGCCGCCGTGGATGAAGCAGCGGCTGGAGCGGGCGGGGCAACGCTCGATCTCGGCGCTGGTCGACGTGACCAACTACGTCATGCTCGAGCTCGGCCGGCCGCTGCACGTGTATGACCTCGACAAGCTGCGTGGCGCGATCAACGTACGCTGGGGAAAGAAAGGCGAAAAGGTCCTGCTGCTGAACGAGCAGGAGGTCGAGGTCGACGATAGCGTGCTGTGCATCACCGACGATTCGGGCGTGATCGGCCTGGGCGGCATCATGGGCGGGGAGAGCACGAAGGCGGACGAGAACACCAGGAACGTGTTCCTCGAGTCGGCGTTCTTCTGGCCCGACGCGATCCAGGGCCGTGCGCGACGCTACAACTTCTCGAGCGACGCCTCGCACCGCTTCGAGCGCGGCGTCGACTTCGCCAACAACGTCGACGGCATCGAGCGCGCGACGCGGCTGATCCTCGACATGTGCGGCGGCGAGGCCGGGCCGACGGTCGACACCGTGGCGCGGCTGCCGAAGCGCAAGCCGGTGACGATGCGGGTGGCGCGCGCGCAGAAGGTAATCGGCGTGCTGGTGCCGCCGAAGGAGATGGCGAAGGCGTTCAAGCGCTTGGGGTTCGATTTCAAAGCCAAGCTTGGGGCTTTCACGGTAACTCCACCTTCGTACCGTTTCGACCTCACGATCGAGGAAGATCTGATCGAGGAGGTTGCGCGCCTCTACGGCTTCGAGCGCATCACCGCACATCCGCCGCGCGTCGCGGCGAGCATGCTGCCGGTGCCGGAGGGAAAGAGAAGCCTGCATGCGTTGCGCGAGCGCCTGGCGGCGAGCGACTACCGCGAGGTGATCAACTTCAGCTTCGTCGAGCCGGGCTGGGAAGCGGATTTCGCCGGCGAAACGAATCCCGTGCGGCTGCTCAATCCGATCGCGAGCCAGCAATCGGTGATGCGCACGTCGCTGATTGGCTCTCTCGTTTCGAACGTTCAATACAACCACGCGCGCAAGGTGCCGCGCATCCGCATCTTCGAAGTGGGGCGCGTGTTCCTGCGCGACCCGGCCGCCCAGGACGGGCCGCTGGCTGTCGGCGGTCTACGCCAGCCGATTCGCATCGCCGCCGCGGCGTACGGGCCGTCGAGTGAGCAATGGGACGCGGCCGCACGTGCGGTGGATTTCTTCGACGTGAAGGCGGACCTGGAAAACCTGGTCGCGCCGCTCACCGCGCGCTTCGAAGCCCAGGCGCACCCGGCGCTGCACCCAGGGCGCTCCGCCCGCGTGCTCATCGACGGCGCCGCCGCGGGCTGGATCGGCGAGCTGCACCCCAAGTGGCTGCTCAAGTACGGCCTGCCGCAAGCCCCCATCCTTTTCGAGCTAGAGGCGGACCCGCTGCAGCGGCTCCCCCTCCCCTCGCCAGGGGTACCCTCGGCGCAGCCAACGGTGGTCCGGGACATCGCGATGGTTTTTGGGCTGGAGACCCCGGTTCAGGCGATTTTCGACGCCATTCAGGCCGAAAAACCGGCGATCGTGCTCTCGGTCGGCCTGCTCAGCGTATTTCGCGGCCCGGGCATCCCTGCGGACAGAAAAAGCCTTGCGTTCCGGGTAGTTATGCAAGATACTGAACGAACCCTTACGGATGCGGAGGCAGATGCTGCCCGCGACGCGCTGGTCGCCCTGCTGGGCCGCAAATTTGCCGCAACTATCCGAACATAAAAGGGAATCAGGGGAGCCCGTGATGACGTTGACGAAGGCCGAGCTGGCCGACCTGCTATTCGAGAAGGTCGGGCTGAACAAGCGCGAGGCCAAGGACATGGTGGAGGCGTTCTTCGAGGAGATTCGGGGGGCCCTGGAGCGCGGCGAAAGCGTCAAGCTTTCGGGCTTCGGCAACTTCCAGCTGCGCGACAAGCCGCAGCGTCCGGGCCGCAACCCGAAGACCGGCGAGGAGATCCCGATCAGCGCCCGCCGCGTCGTCACCTTCCATGCCAGCCAGAAGCTGAAGGCGATGGTGGAAAAGGCGCGCCATGGAGCCAAGCCGCAAGAAAGCTGAGCTACCGCCGATCCCGGCGAAGCGCTACTTCACCATCGGTGAGGTGAGCGAGCTGTGCGGGGTGAAGCCGCACGTGCTGCGCTATTGGGAACAGGAATTCACCCAGCTCAAGCCGGTGAAGCGGCGCGGCAACCGCCGCTACTACCAGCATCACGAAGTGCTGCTTATCCGGCGTATCCGCGAGCTGCTGTACGAAGAAGGCTTCACTATCAGCGGCGCGCGCAACCGCCTGGATGGCGCCCGGATCGATAACCAGCGCATCGAACCCGAAGAAAAGCCGGAACCCGCGGGTCGCGACTCAGGTCGCGATAATGCGCGCGAAGCCCGCGCGCCGCACCTCGGCGTCGATGTCGCCGCGATCAAGCGCGAGCTGCGCGCGGTGCTCGACCAGCTGCAGGGGTAAAATTCCGGCCTTAGTTGTCCGATCTCCGTGTAGCGCAGCCTGGTAGCGCACGTCCTTGGGGTGGACGGGGTCGCGAGTTCAAATCTCGCCACGGAGACCATCCCACCCATAGCTTTCCTCAAAGCGCCGAATCGTGAAATACGATTGGCGCTGCTGCGGCCGCGCTCCTAGCATCGGTTCATGGATACCGGAATCTCCGCCAAAGACCGCAGTGCGATCGCCCAAGGGCTTTCGCGCCTCCTCGCCGACACCTACGTCGTCTACCTGAAGACGCACAATTTCCACTGGAACGTGGAAGGGCCGATGTTCCAGACGCTGCACCAGATGTTCATGGATCAGTACACCGAGACTTGGAACGCGATCGACCTGGTGGCCGAGCGCATCCGCTCGCTCGGGCATTACGCGCCGGGCACCTATGCGGAGTACAACAAGCTCGCCCGCATCAAGGAGACGCCCGGCGTGCCCAAGGCGGAGCAGATGGTGCGCTTGCTGATCGAAGGGCAGGAAGCAATCGTGAAGACCGCGCGCGAGGTGCTGCCGATCGCCGAGAAGGCCGACGACCAGCCGACGCTCGACCTGCTCACGCAGCGCATGCAGATCCACGAGAAGAACGCGTGGATGCTGCGCTCGCTGTTGAAGAAATAGTGAGGCAGTGACCTAGGTCACCTTTTTTCTGAAAAGTACCTCCGGGTACTTTTCCCCGTAGTGCGATCCGCGACGAGATTTTCACAAGCGGATGCGATGCCGCTGCGTGCAGAATTGCGGCGGGGATGCATTACACGTTCGAACAATCGCCGGACCACCTGCGCGCGGAACTCTTCGGTCGGCGCACGATAGAAGACACGGTGGCATTCGTCGACGCGCTCATCGCCGAGGCGCGCAGGCTCTCGGCCACGCGCTTCCTGGTCTGGGTGCGAACCTCACGGCCGATCTTCAAAGTCGAGCGCCTGTCGGATTCGTTCCGGCAGCTTGCATCCGGCGCCGTGCGCGTCGCCCTGCTCGCCGACTCGGAGGAAGTGCTCGCCTCGCACCAGTACATCGAGGTGCTGGCGGGGCAGCAGGGGGCGCAGGTACGCGCGTTCCGCGACGAAGCGCGCGCGCTTGCCTGGCTGCGCGCTTAGTCCCAGGAATAGCGGTAGAAAAGGCCGCCGCCGCTCGAGGTGCCGGTCTCGGCACGCAGCGTCCAGCGCCGGCCGAGCGCGTAGTCGAGCTTGATCAGGTTGCTCGCGACCGCGCCGATTCCCTGCTCGTAGCTGATGTAGACCCGGTCCGAGAGGCGCTTGCCGACCGCGACCACCCGGTCGGTGAGCTCGCCGGTGCCGCGCAGCGCGATCTCGTCCAGCCCGAACTTGCGCGCGATGCGGCGATCGAGCGGCACCGAGTCGCCGCCGGATAGCAGCGCGCCGGCCGCGGCCTGCAGCAGGCCAAGGTCGGCCTGGGTGGCGCCGCTAGGCGCGCGGCCGAGCACCAGCCACGACAGGCGCTCGCCTTCCGGCACCGGTGGCTGGGAGACCAGCTGCACGTTCGGGTTGCGCACCGTGCCGCTCACCTGCACGCCGGCCTCGACCGCCTGGTTGCGGCGCCAGGCGGTGATCTGCAGCGACGGGTTGTCGATCGGGCCGTCGAAGATCACCACGCCCGGATCGACCTGAAGCGTCTGGCCATAGGCGAGGAAGGTGGCGTGCACCGTGTACAGCCGGCCGTGCGCGCGCAGCTCGCCTTCCTTGGTAGTCGACAGGTCGACGAGTCCAGCCACCTTGCCGTCGAGGCCGTAGGCGCGCAGCACCAGATCGTTGCCGAGGTCAAGGCGCAGATCGAGCGCGATCGGCAGCTTCATCTTGCCCTTGGGCGGTGGCCGGTCCTGGCCGAGCACCACGACATCCTCCCCCAGCGTCGGCAGGCGATCGCGCTCGAACTCGAAGTGGCCGCGATCGGCGCGCAGCTCGCCGCTGAGCGCCACGCGCGTGCCGTCGTAGCTCACTTCGCCCGCGCCGGAGGTCACCAGACGCATGTCCGGGCGGTCGAGCACGCCCAGCTTCTCCGCTTTCCACGCGATGCGCGCGGTGCCCGCGGTACCGAGTGGCAGGGTACCGCTCGCCGTGAAGCGGCCTTCGCCGCCGCGGATCGAAAACGACTCCAAGTTAAGATGGTCGCCCTCGAGCCGTGCAGTCAGGGTGCCGTCCTTCAGCGTCACGCCCCAGGTCGGCAGCTCGAAACCGAGCCCTTCGCCCGAGAGCGTGCCGTGGATCACCGGCTCCTTCAGCATGCCGGTGACGCGCAGCTCGGCGCTGAGCCGGCCATCGACGCGGGCTTCCTCCATGAACGGACGCGCCAGGGTGCGCAGCTCGGCGAACTCGACCTTGCCCTGCAGCGCGAGCTCGGGCGCGACCTGTCCCTGCAGCACCACGCGCGCGACGCGCGCGACGATCTCCGCGTTCGCGGTGGTGCGTCCGCCGGCGAAGCGCGCTTCGACCGACGCCGCGGTGAGGCCGAGGTCGATCACGCCGTCGGGACTGGCGAGACCGACGTCGCCGCTCGCGCGCCGCGCGCGCACCACGCCCTCGAGCTGCGCCACCTGGTTCGACGGCGCCGCCAGCTGCCAGTCGGCGTCCAGCAGCATGGTGGAGCTCACGCGCTCGCTCAGCCCTGCGGCGACGATCAGCCACTGTGCCGGCAAGCCGGCGACCTCGCCGCTCGAGGAGAGCCGGGCCGGCGTCCACGCCGCTTCGCGGATCAGCAGCCGACCGTCGCCGAGCCTCGCTTCCAGCCGGCCGAGCTCCACGCGCTCGGGCGCGAGGCGCAGCGGTGCCGGCGCGGTGAGGGTGAGCGGGTATGCGCCGGCATTGCGCAACGCCGTGATCTCACCCACCCAGCCCCGCGCGCCCGTCCAGGCGCCGCGCAAGCGCGCGTCGACATCGAGCGCGAGCTCGGGCGCCTTGGCCGAGACCTCGACCTCGTGCGCGGCGAGGGTGCCGTTCAGTTTGGCCATCACGCGCTGCAGCTGCACGCCGCCGGGCAGCTGCAGTACTTCGGCCTCGCCCGAGAACGCAGCGCGCGGATTGTCGAGGGTCCCGCTCAGCGTGCCCTTGGCGCGCAGGCTGCCGCCGATGGGCGCGAATTCCTCGAGGCGCGGCGCGTCGAGGGTGAGAGCGAGCGCGTCGCCCGGTCTTCCGTAGGCCCCGCGCGCGGTCAGTCGATTGGCGCCGAGGCGCACGTCGGCGTCGGCCTGCGTGACGCGCTCGCCGACGACGCGCGCACTGCCTTCGCTGCGAAACGTGTGGCCGTAGAGCGTGCTGTCGCGCAAATTCCACTTCAGATCGACCTGGCGCGGATCGAGGCGGCCGCTGGCGATGGCCGAGCCGGAGAGCAAACCGGCCGGATAATCACCGAGCGCGGCGGGGTCGAAGCGCTCGACCGCAAGCCGCGCATCGAAGGTCTTCGCGTCGTCGAGGCGGATCTTGCCGGTGCCGCTCACCTCGCCGCCCTCGGCGAGCGCACGCAGCTCGAGCACTTCCAGCAGCTCGCCGTTGCGCACGACTTCGGCAGTGAGGCCGATGCCTTCCTGCGTCAGGCTGCCGCGCGCCCACAGACGCTCGCCTTGCAGACGCAGCTGCAGCGGTCCCGTGAGCGAGGTCTGGCGCAGCGTGGTGTGCAGGGTGCGCAGGTCCACCGCGGTTGCCACCAGTCGCGCGTTCACCGTCCCCGGCTGCAGCTCGGCCTCGCCCTCGATCGTGCCGCCCTTGACCAGTGCCAGGCGCGCCTGCGAAAGCCGGGCAGAAGTGAAATCGGTCAAAAAGCGCGTTTCCAGTCGCGCGACCGGCACGCGGCCGGCGTCGATCGGACCGGCGGCGGCGTTGGTGGCAGACAATGTGCCGGCGAGCGCGCCACCGATGGTCGGCTCGGCTTTCATCGATGCGGTGAGCGCGGTGTGCGGCAGGCTCGCGTCGAGGCGCGCGAGGTCCGCGGGCCCGGCGCGTGCCTCGATGGCCTGAATTTTCTGCGCGGCGTACGGGGTCGCCAGCGCGTGCGCTTCCGTCGGCACGCCGGCAACCGAGGCCTTGATCCGGGCGTCGATGCGCTCGAGCGTACCTTCGAGCTCGAGCGTGCCGCGCGTCGCAAAGCGCTCGTCCGGGTAGTAAAGCGATGCCGAGACCGAGACTTTTTCGCCGATGACGGCATGCGCGATCGCGACTTCGCGCACCACATAGCGCGCATCGCCTCGCCGCACGACGATCTCGTCTACGCGCGCCTGCCCCAGATGCAGCCGCAACGGAAGTTTGGGTGCCGCGGTGGCGGGCGGCGTGTCGCTCGGCAACAGATCGATCTGCAGCGACGCGGCGTGCAATGGCTCGATGGTGAGACGCCCGCCCAGCAGCGCCGCCAGGTGCGGACGCAGGTTCGCGTCCCGCGCTTCGACGCGCAAGCCTTCATCGCCGTAGGTAAGTTTGTCGAACGCGATTTCGCCGGCGAGGCGACCGCGCAGGCCCTCCACGGAAACCTTGTCGGCGACCTGCGCCGCGGCCCACAGCAGGCCGGCTTCGGTGCCGACCAGCCAGCCGAGCGCCGCGCCGGCGGCGATCAGCACGATGGCGAGGACGGCAAGGACGGCGTACAGCCACTTCATTTCAGAATGTGTAGCCGACCGAAAAGTGAAGGCGGAACGAGTGGTTCTCCTCGCCGTACGCAAGGTCGGCGCGAATCGGGCCGATCGGCGTGCGGAAGCGCGCGCCCAACCCGTAGCCTAGCGCGGGGCTGAAGCTCGCGCCCTCGTCCCAGGCGTTGCCGGCGTCGGCGAACACCGCGAGACCCCAGCTCTCGCCGATCCAGTGGGTATATTCCGCCGAACCGACCAGCAGGCGGCGGCCGCCGACGATGGCGTTGCCCTGGCGAACGCCCAGGCTCTCGAAGTCGTAGCCGCGCACCGTCTGGTCGCCGCCGGTGCGGAACAGGAACGTGCTCGGGATGCCTTCGCGCGACTGCGCCGCCACTACGCCCGCCTGGCCGCGCAGTAGGACGTCGCCGTTGCGGCCGATGCCGAAGAGGAACGAGCCGCTCGCCGTGGCGCGCAGGAACCGCCGGGTCGAGAGGTCGTCGGGGGAGCCGCCGAGCTCCGCGCTGGCGAGGTAGCCGTTGCGCGGCAATACCAGGTCGTCGGTATGGCGCAGGCTGTGCCGGTAGCCGAAGTAGATCGCATAGCGGTTGTCGGTGACGTCGCCGCCCACGTTCTGCTCCTCGAAGTGGGCCGACACGATCAGTGCGATGGGGGCGAGGCGCACGTACTTGTTGAGTGCGGTGCCGATGGCGAGTTCGCGCGTGGTCTCGTTCTGGATGTCCTGCTGCCGCGCGCGCGCGAAGATGCTGTTCCAGAGCGCGCCGCTGCGCGGCGGCGAGTCGAAGTCGACCTGCGCCTGCTGGGTGTTCTGGTCCAGGCGCAGGCCGCTCTTGAAGCGCCAGGCTGAGTCGAAGATGTCCTGGTTGCTGTAGCGCAGCTCGAGGCGTGGCCCGGCGTCGGTGGTATAGCTCACGCCGGTTTCAATGTCCTGCGATGCGGCTTCGATCACCGCCACCCGCAGCGGCGCCGCGTCCGCAAGCAGCGGGTGGGCATCGATCTCGGCCTGCACGCTGGCGAAGTAGCCGCTTTCGAGCAGGCGGCGCTGGTAGGCGATCACCAGGTCGCGCTCGTACGTGGCGCCGGGCGGGATCGGGCTCAGGCTCTCGGCCACGCGGTCGGGGTAACGCTTGAGGCCGGTAACGCGCACCGGTCCGAAGCGGAACGCCGGGCCGCTCGCGAGCTCGACTTCCAGCCGGGCTTCGTGCGTCACTGGGTCGATCACCGCACGGCTGCTGGCGACCCGCGCCGCGGCGTAGCGCCAGCTGGACAGCTCGCGCGCCGCCAGGCGCTTGGCCGCGTCCCAGTCGACCTGGCGGAAGGGCTGGCCGCGGCGCAGCCGCCAGCCATCGCGCACCGCCTTGAACCGGCGCTGCGCTTCCGGGTCCTGCGTAGCCGGCCCCGTGAAGCGGATGTCGACTTCCGAGACGCGTGTGCGCTGGCCGGGCGTGAGCTTAAGGCGTACTTTCCACTCGGCCGCGCTCTCGTCGACGGAGGTCTCGACTTCGGCGGAAAAATAGCCCTCGGTCGCCGCCGTCTCGCGTGCCTCGCGCTCCGCGTCCTTGATAAGGCGGCGCAACTGTTCAGGATTCATCTGCGGGTCGTTCTGCCAGCGCGCGAGGTTCAGGCCTTTGCGTAGCGTGCCGGCAAACTCGCGCGGCGCCTCCACCTCGAGGCGGTAGCGCAGGCCCTGGCTCCAGGCCGCCTGCGCGAGCAGAAGTGCCAGCGCAGCCACGGCGAGGCGCACGCCCGTTAGACAGCGGGCATCGGGTCTGTTCAAATCCAAGCGAGTGAGAATCTTAGTGTCGAACGACGACGGCTACTTCGCGCCGGGCATTACACTCCTCGCGGAAGCCCTGCGCCAGTTGGGGGAGGTCACGGTCGTCGCCCCCGAACGCGACCGCTCGGGTGCCTCCAACTCGCTTACCCTCGACCGGCCGCTCACGGTGCGGCGGGCGCCGAACGGCTACTTCTCGGTCAACGGCACCCCGACCGACTGCGTGCACATCGCCGTCACCGGGCTGCTCGATTTCACGCCGGATCTGATCGTCTCGGGCGTCAACCTGGGCGCCAACATGGGAGATGACACGATTTACTCCGGCACGGTCGCCGCCGCCGCCGAGGGCTATCAGCTCGGCATCCCGGCGGTGGCGATTTCGCTCACCGACAAGGCCGGGCAGCATTTCGAGACCGCCATCGGCATCGCGGTCGAGATCGTCGGCCGGCTCAAGCGCGCGCCCTTCAAGGAGCCGGTGCTGCTCAACGTCAACGTGCCCGACGTCGAGGCCGGCCAGCTGCGCGGCATCGAGGTCACGCGCCTGGGCAAGCGCCACAAGGCCGAGCCGGTGGTCAAGCTGCAGACGCCGCGCGGCGAGACCGCGTACTGGATCGGCCCGGCGGGCGGTGCGGCCGACGCCGGCCCGGGCACCGACTTTCATGCAATCGAGGCGCGCCGGGTATCGGTGACGCCGCTGCGCATGGACCTGACCCACCACAACCAGCTCGGCCTCGCCCGCGAATGGCTGCAGCGCTGAAGAACACCACCGGCATCGGCATGACGTCGCAACGCACGCGCGCACGCATGGTCGAGCGCCTGCGCGAGCAGGGCATCCGCGACGAGCGCGTGCTTACGGCGATGGGCTCGGTGGCGCGCCACCTGTTCGTCGAAGAGGCACTCGCCAGCCGCGCCTACGAAGACACCGCGCTGCCGATCGGTTTCGGCCAGACCATCTCGCAGCCCTACGTGGTGGCGCGCATGGCCGAGACCCTGCTCGCCGGAAAGCCCCCCGGAAAAATCCTCGAGATCGGCACCGGCTGCGGCTACCAGGCGGCGGTACTGGCGCAGCTTTTCCCGGAGGTGTACTCGATTGAGCGCATCAAGGGCCTGCACGAGCGCGCGCGCGCCAACCTGCTCGGCCTGCGCCTGAAGAACCTGCGCCTTGCCCATGGCGACGGCTACGCCGGGCTGGAAAAGGCGGCGCCCTTCCAGTCGATCATCCTCGCCGCCGCGCCGCGCGAGGTGCCGCAGGCGCTGCTGCAGCAGCTGGCGCCCGGCGGCCGCATGGTGCTGCCGCTCGAGGCCAAAGGCGCGCAGAAGCTCGTGCTGATCGAGCGCAACGGGCGCGGCTTCATCGAGTCGGAGCTCGATGCGGTGCGCTTCGTGCCGATGACCGCAGGCAAGGCGTGAAAGCGCTCGCGCCCGTGCTGGCGCTGGTCGTCCTTGCATGGGGCTGCGCGCAGAGCCGCGGTCCGGCGCCGGTGGAAGACCGCCGCCCGACCCGCGTTGCTACGCCGGCCGCGAAGCCGCCCGCCGCCAAGGCGCCCGCCACGGGAGGCGCGCCGGTCTCGACCGCCGATGCCTTCTACACCGTGAAGCGTGGCGATACGCTTTACAGCATCGCTCTCGAGCACGGCGCCGACTACCGCGAAGTGGCGCAATGGAACTCGCTCGAGGATCCGTCGAAGCTGAGCGTCGGCCAGGTCCTGCGCGTGACGGCGCCTGCGCAGCACCCGGGAGTGCAGGTAGGCTCGGCGCCTCCGGGGGCCGGAAAGATCGAATCGCGTCCCCTCGGCTCCGGCCCCCAGCCGCCGCAGCAGCAGCAAAAACCCCCCGCGGTGGCCGCGCGAGAGGAGCCGCGCCTGCTCGACGCGCAGCCGCTGCAGTTCGCCTGGCCGGCGAAGGGCAAGGTGCTCGCCGGCTTCGCCGAGCCGCGGCGCAAGGGCATCGACATCGACGGCAAGCTCGGGGATCCGGTCAACGCCGCGGCCGCCGGGCGCGTCACCTATGTGGGCAGCGGCATCCCGGGACTCGGCAAGCTGGTGGTGATCCGCCACGACCAGGGCTTCATCACGGTCTACGCGCACAACAAGGACATCCTGGTGAAAGAGCAGCAGAGCGTGACGCGCGGCCAGAAGATCGCGGAGCTCGGCTCGAGCGACAGCGACCGGCCGAAGCTGCACTTCCAGATCCGCAAGGGCGCCGCGGCGGTCGATCCGCTGCTCTACCTCCCCAAGTCGTAGCCCTTGCGCAGCTCGCGCGCGAGGTCCGCCACCGCGGCGGCGTAGAACGCGCTGCGGTTGTAGCGCGTGATGACGTAGAAGTTGCGCAATCCCACGCGGAAATCGCTCGCGCGCGCGCCGCTCGCCAGCTCGACCAGCACGACCTGCGCCCCCGCGGGCTGCGGCGAATCGAACTGGATGCCGGCCTCGCGCAGCGCGAGCATCGAGTGCTTCGGCTCGAGGCCCTCGGCGAATGGCCGCCAGCCGTCGCCGTCGACCCGCGCGTCCACCAGCACGTCCGCGTCACGCTGCCAGCCGTGCACCTTGAGGAAGTTGGCCACGCTGCCGATGGCGTCGGCGCGGCTCTTCTGCAGGTCGATGTGGCCGTTGCCGTCGAAATCGACCGCGTAAGCGCGCGTGCTGCTCGGCATGAACTGCGGCAGCCCGATCGCGCCGGCGTACGAGCCGCGCACCGAGAACACGTCCACGCCCGCGTTGCGCGCGAACAGCAGGTATTGCTCGAGCTCGTTGCGGAAGAAGCTCGAGCGCGGCGGGTAGTCGAATGCGAGCGTGGTGAGCGCATCCACCACGCGCCAGCTGCCGGTATTGCGCCCGTAAAAGGTCTCCACGCCGATGATCGCCACCACGTATTCCGGCGCCACGCCGTATTTCTTCTCGGCGCGCTCGAGCGTGCGCCGGTACTTCTTCCAGAATTCCAGGCCCTCGGCGATGCGCCGCTCGGTGAGCAGCGCGGCGCGGTACTCCTCCCAGGTGCGCACGCGCTCGGCAGGGCGGCTGATCGCATCGAGCACCGGGTCGGCGCGCTTCACGCGCACGAACACGCGCTTGAGCTCGCTTTCGACGAAGCCGTGGCGCTTGACCAGCTCGCGCATGAACTCCTTGACCTCGGGCCGCTCGGCGTAGGAGGCGAGCGCCGGCGCGCACAGCAGCAGCCACAAGGCGAGGATGCAGAACGCTTTCATGCGACGTGCAGGTCCCGCACCAGCCGGCGCAGGCGGCTCGCGCCGTCCGTCATCGGCTGCGCGCCGTAGCGCAGGCCGATGTAGAGCGCGCCGATGCGAAGGATGCTGACCCGCGCCGCCGGAATCGCGCGCGCCGCGCGCGTCGCATAGTCGCGCGGGCCCTCGTGTGCGGCGCGCTCGACGCCGCGCTTGGCGAGCTTCTGGCAGAAGGTCCGCCACGCCTTCTGCACCGGATCGGGGCGCGCCATGCGCCTGAGCGACCACGCGAGCAGGATCAGCGTCATCACGCCGAGGAAGCTGAACAGCACCGCGGTGAGCGTTCGCCAGTCGGCGTCGCGCATGCCGGCGAGGCTCATCAGCTGGCGCTGGCGCTCGGGGTTGTAGCCGAGCACCCACACGTTCCATTTGTGAGCCACCGCTTCCCACCGGTCACGCACGCCGCGCAGCCATTCGAGCTCCGGGCGCATCATCAGGGGCAGCGCCGCGTTTTGCGGCACCGCGCGCGCGAGCCCCGACTCGACGCGGCCTGGCACCGCGGCCGCGGTGGGGTCGACGCGCACCCAGCCGCGAGGGCCGAGGAACACTTCGGCCCAGGCGTGGGCATCCGACTGGCGTACGGTGATGATGTTGTCCACCGGGTTGAGCTCGCCGCCCTGGTAGCCGGTGACGACGCGCGCCGGGAGGCCGGCCGCGCGCATCAGGAACACGAACGCGGAGGAGAAATGCTCGCAGAAGCCCTCGCGCGTGTTGAACAGGAATTCGTCGACCGAATGCGTGCCGAGCAGCGGCGGCTCGAGCGTGTACTGGTAGCGCCCCTGGCGCAGGAACTCGATCGCGCGCAGCAGCACCTGCTCGTCGTTCGCCGATTCCGCGCGCCATTGCGCGGCGAGCGCGCTCGCGCGCGGGTTGGAGCCCTGCGGCAGGCGCAGCGCGCGGCGCAGCGTATTCTCTCGAGCGCGCTCCTCCGCGTCGGGGGCAATCACCGAGGCGAGCTCATAGCGCCGGCGCTCGCGCACCGGCGAAGTCGACACCAGCTGGCCGTCGTGGCTCATGCGCGCACCGTCGGGCAGCGTGGCGGCGGTCTCGAGCGCGAACAGCCAGTGGCGGTTGTGCGGCTCGATCACCACCTCATAGCGATAGGTCGCGCGCCCGCCGCGCGGCGCGGCGAAGTCGACCAGGTAGTTCGGGCCGATGCTCCAGGTGCGGCCGTCGAAATCCCACAGCACCGGCCCTCGCCAGTAGCGCAGCGCCGAGGGCGGTGAAGTGCCCTGGAACTCGGCGCGGAACGCCATCGCGTCGGATTGCGCCAGGCCCGCGATACTCCCCGGGGTCATGGTGTCGGAAAGGCCGGTCATGGCCGAGTAGGCGTCCTGCGGCAGGCCCCACAGCGGCCCCTGCACGCGGGGGAACAGCAGGAAGAGCGCGAGCGCGGCTGGAGCGGCGTGCGCCAGCAGCAGCCCAGCAGTGCGCAGGTTGGCGCGCGGCGAGCGCAGCGGCGCGCTGAAGCCGATCAGCGTAGTGGTGATCAGATAAAGCGCGACGCCCGCGAGCAGCGCGACCGGAATGGTCTGCGTATAGAGGAAGTTGGTGACGATCAGGAAGTAGCCGAGGAATCCGGCAACCGCGGCGTCGCGATGCGTGCGGGTCTCGAGCAGCTTGAGGCCCGAAAACAGCATCAGCAAGAGGATGCCCGACTGCCTTCCGAACAGCGTGCGGAATTCAATCCACACGCCGAGCATTGCCACTGCAGCCACGCCGAGCACTAGCCAACGCGATGGAAGCGGGGCGCGGTTGAGCGCGAAGTACATGCGCCACCCGTACAGGCAAAGGGTGAGCAACGTGAGCCACCACGGCGCGCGCAAGGCGTGCGGAGCAATCACCACTAACAGCGAGCCGATCAGCCACGCGAGGTCGCGTGCGTTCACCGCTCTCAGTTCTGGCGCCAGCGGATGAGGCGCTTTCATGCGGTTTGGTGCAGGGCGAGCGCCTGCAGGCAGGCGCTGCGGTGCGCGTCGCCGCGCCCGGGCGCGATTTCCACGCCGGGCAGCCGCAGCCCATAGTGCGCGCCGGCGCGATCGGCCGCGAGCACCCAGCCGGCAAGGCGCGAGAGGCGTTGCTCCAGGCCCAGGCCCGCCGGCAGCAGTAGCATATCCAGCCATAGCTCGGCCGCGGCGTCGCCGGCGAATTGCTTGGTGAGCATCTTCTCGCTGCGCGCGACGACCTTCCACGCGATGTGGCGCGGCGAATCCGAGCTCTGGTAGCCGCGCAGGCCGGCGAAGTCGTCGCTGCCCGAGGTCTGGGCGTGGATCACGCCCGCGGCCGCCTCGCCGGTGAACGGCGGCAGCGGCGAGCGCTCCGGGCGCGGGTAGACCAGGCAGCGCGCATCCGGCTCGACATAGCTCCAAGCGCGAAACAGGCCGAGCGGGAAGCGCGTTTCCAGCATGACGCGCCCCAGCGGCAACCAGCCTCGCTGCGCCGCGGGCGCAGCGAGCACTACCTCGGCGATGCCGTTCGCCGGAATGTCGACCACCAGCTGCGAGCCCGAGCGCAGGTGGCGCGCGAGGATCGAAGGCCGGTCGAACGCCCCGCGCCCGTCGAGATACAGGCGGAACTGGGCAGACTCGCCGGCGAACACCGGCTCGGCGCGCCCGGCGTTGATCGCGATGCGCGCGAGGTTGCGCGCCGTGTGCACCATCCCGGCGAGGCCGAGTCCGGCGAGCAGGAAGGTCAGCGCGAAGCCGAGCGACAGCGCGTAGTTGATCGAGCCGATCAGCAGCACCACGAGCACGCCGGCGAAGATCCAGCCGAGGCGCGTGGGCACGATGTACACCCGCCGGTGCACCAGCACCACCGTGCCCGGCTCGGGCGGCGTGAAGCCGTAGAGCCAGTTGGCGAAGCGCGGATTGCGCTCGAGCAGATTGCCGATCATGCGGTAGGCCCGTCGTACTTCCAGCGCCCGCGCCAGGCGGCGAGCACCAGGTTGGGGTACTGCGGCTGGCCGAGGCTGCCGTTATAGCGGCCGAGCGCGCGGAAATAGTCGCCGTTCTCGATGTCGAGGTAGTGGCGCAGGATGGCGCAGCCGTAGGCCAGGTTGGTCCGCAAGTGGAACAGATTATGGCCCGGCTGCCCGATCAGGTTGATCCAGAACGGCATCACCTGCATGTAGCCGCGCGCGCCCGCGCGCGATACCGCGTATTTGCGAAAGGCGCTTTCGACCTCGATGATGCCGAGCACCAGCTGCGGATCGAGGCGCGCGCGCGTCGCCTCGTACTGCACTGCGCGCAGCAGCTCGAGGCGCTGCTGTCGGTCGGGCATGCGCTTCTCCAGCCGCTGGTCCATCTCGGCCAGCCAGCGCTGACCGTCGGAAGCCGACCGGAAGTGCATCGACGCCGGCGCCTTGTCCGCGACCATGCGGGAGAGCCGCGCGCGCACGCTGTCGGCAAGCGGCTCGTACTTCTGCGCGCCGCCGAGAGCGAGCAGCGGCCACGCGAGCAGCAGAAGCAGGGAAAGCAGGGCCCTCATCGGGCGGCGAGGCGCTCCTTGAGGAACTGGATCAGGCCGCCGAGTGGCAAGTCTTGCGGCTTGTCGTCGCGCCGGCCCTTGTATTCCGCGTTGCCCGCGGCCAGGCCGCGCTCGGACAGCACCACGCGGTGCGGAATGCCGATCAGCTCCATGTCGGCGAACAGCACGCCGGGGCGCTCGTCGCGATCGTCCATCAACAGATCGATTCCTTCTGCCCGCAGCTGGGTATAAAGGCGATCGGCGGCCTCTCGTACCTGACCACTCTTGTGATAGCCGATCGGCACCAGGCACGCTTCGAACGGCGCGATCGGCGCCGGGAAGATGATGCCGCGCGCGTCGTGGTTCTGCTCGATCGCCGCGGCGACGATGCGCGTCACGCCGATGCCGTAACAGCCCATTTCGAAAGGTTTGGTTTGGCCTTGTTCATCCAAAAACACTGCCTTCATGGCCTCGGAGTACTTGGTGCGCAGCTGGAAAATATGCCCGACCTCGATGCCGCGCGCGATCTCGAGCGTGCCCTTGCCGTCGGGGCTCGGGTCGCCGGCCATCACGTTGCGGATGTCGGCCGCCTGCGGCTCGGGCAGGTCGCGCCCCCAGTTCACGCCGGTCAGGTGGAACCCTTCCTCGTTCGCGCCGCAGACGAAATCGCTCATCGCCGCGACCGTGCGATCGGCAATGACTTTCACGCCCTTCACGCCGACCGGACCGATGTAGCCCGGCTTGCAGCCGAGCGCGCGCACGATCTCCTTCTCGGTGGCGAAGCGGAACGCGCCCACCACCTTGGCGGCCTTGATCTCGTTCAGGGCATGGTCGCCACGCACCAGCAGCAGGTGGAACTGGTCGTCGTGCATCAGCGCGACCGACTTCACCGTTTTCTGCAGCGGCAGCTTGAGCAGCGCCGCTACGTCCTCGCAGGTCGCTTTTCCGGGCGTCGGAACCTTCTTCATGGTCTCCGCAGCGCTGCCGTGCTTCGGCGGGGCCACTGCCTCCGCCAGCTCCACGTTGGCGGCATAGTCGGACTGGGGGCAGAACGCGATCGCGTCCTCGCCCGAGTCGGCGAGCACGTGGAACTCGTGCGAGCCGGTGCCGCCGATCGCGCCGGTATCGGCGGCGACGTCGCGGAATTTGAGCCCCAGGCGCGTGAAGATGCGCGTGTAGGTGTCGTGCATGTTGCGGTACTCGCGTTGCAGGTCTTCGTAATCGGCGTGGAACGAGTAGCCGTCCTTCATCACGAACTCGCGCCCGCGCATGATGCCGAAGCGCGGCCGGCGCTCGTCGCGGAACTTGGTCTGAATCTGGTAGAAGTGCACCGGCAGCCGGCGATAGCTCTTGAGCTCGGCGCGTGCGACCTCGGTGATCGCTTCCTCGGAGGTCGGCTGCATCACGAAGTCGCGCTCGTGGCGGTCCTTGAAGCGCAGCAGCTCCGGCCCGTACGCCTGCCAGCGCCCCGACTCCTGCCACAGCTCCGCGGGCTGCACCACCGGCATCACGAGCTCGAGCGCGCCGGCGCGGTTCATCTCCTCGCGCACGATGGTCTCGACCTTGCGTACCACACGATAGCCGAGCGGCAACCAGGTGTAGATCCCGGCCGAAAGCCGGCGGATGAGGCCCGCGCGCAGCATCAGCCGATGGCTCACGACCTCGGCATCCGAGGGCACTTCCTTCAACGTGGAGATGAAGAACTTCGAGGTTTTCATAGGAGCCGCACCGGCGTTGTCTTTGTCAGTGGGCTGTGGAAAAATCGTCGAAGATTCTAACCTGAGGCGTGCAGCGGTGCTCGACAAGGAAGGCTACCGTCCGAACGTCGGCATCATCCTTGCCAACCAGCGGAACGAGGTGTTCTGGGGCAAGCGAGTGCACCAGCACGCCTGGCAGTTCCCGCAGGGCGGCATCCAGGGCGGCGAAACTCCGTTGCAGGCGATGTACCGCGAGCTCGAGGAAGAGATCGGCTTGCAGCGCGCGCATGTGCGCATCCTTGGCCGTACGCGCGAGTGGTTGCGCTATGAAGTGCCAGAGAAATGGGCTAGGCGCCAGCGTGAACCAAAGGACGCCAACACCGGCGTAAAGCCGGGCGCGGCCTATCGCGGCCAGAAGCAGATCTGGTATCTGTTGCGCATGGTGGGGCGCGACTGCGACGTGAAGCTGCGTGCGAGCGGCCATCCCGAGTTCGACGCCTGGCGCTGGCACGACTACTGGGTGCCGCTCGACACCGTGATCGACTTCAAGCGCGAGGTCTATCGCCAGGCGCTGATCGAGCTGCACCGCTATCTCGCCGCCGACCGGCGCAACCGAGCGATCGCGGAGGTCGCAGTTAGGTAGCTTCAATCAGTCGCATTGCGTGATTTCATTTGCCCTATCGGGCAGCCGGCCGTAGGCTCACCGCATGATTTCCCGAGATTCACTGCTCTCCCTCGAAGCCTATGCGCGCGAGCGCAACGCGTTTCGCGCCAGGGTCATGGAGCACAAGAAGCTGCGCACGCTGCATATCGGCGAGCACGTAACGCTGCAGTTCGAGGACGAGCTACTGATCCGCTACCAGATCCAGGAGATGCTGCGCATCGAGCGTATCTTCGAAGAGGAGGGCATCCAGGGCGAGCTCGACGCCTACAACCCGCTGCTGCCCGACGGCGGTAACTGGAAGGCGACGATGTTCATCGAGTATCCCGACGCGGACGAGCGCCGGCGCATGCTGGAGCGATTGAAAGGCATCGAGCGCGGGACCTGGGTGCAGGTCGAAGGCGCGGAGCGCATCTATGCGATCGCCGACGAGGACCTCGAGCGCGAAAACGAGGAGAAGACCGCGGCGGTGCACTTCGTGCGCTTCGAGCTGCCCGCGGCGCAGCGTGAGCGTTTGAAACGCGGCGCGCGCCTGACGATCGGGGTCGACCACCCGGAATACCGGGTCTCGGTTGAGCCCCCTGCGGAGCAGCGCGCCGCGCTGATCGTCGACCTGGTGTAGCCGTAGTCCTACCGGACTAGTCGGCGCGTCCCAGCGGAGGATGGAAACATCAACTGGGAAGTCGCATGATCCCTACCTGTGTAGAGCAGCTTCTACACCGAGCAGGTAGGTGGCCAGCACGCTGTTAGCAGCCCCCTCCGACCAACGGACTCCGGAAGAGCCCGTAGCCGGTAGGGCCAAACAAAGTGTAGTCGCTGCTTGATCGCCGCTTGAGAGGCAGTTCCGGAGGGCGCAGCTAGCGGCTGCGCCCTCTTTCATTTCGGGATCCATTCTGCAGACGTGAAGGACGGCACGCTATCGCCGCCCCCAGCGTCACATTGTCGCGATTTCCAGATTTGGGGGTTAAGTCGCCGGCGACGTTGCCGCGCGACGACGCGCCAATTGGACCCCGGCGACCACGCCGAGCAAGCCGAGCCCGATCAGGCTCGAGATCAGCTCGGGCGCGATGAGTAGGAGCGCCGCGACAATCAGCACCCCACGCTCCCACATGCGCGCCGTCGCGAGCAGGTAGCCATGGAAACCCGCCGCCAGGCACATGCAGCCGATAGTGGCCGAGGCGAACGCGAGCAGGCTGATGTGGATCTGCGCCCAGCCGTTGATCATCAGCAGCGCCGGCTCGTAGATGAACATGAAGGGAACGATGAAGCCGGCCGCGCCGACGCGCACCGCGTGCCAGCCTGCGGCCCACAGGTCGCACTTGGCCAGGCTCGCTGCGGCATAGACCGCGAGCGCGACCGGCGGCGTAATCGCCGACAGGATGGCGAAATAGAACGCGAACATGTGCGCGGCGGGGACCGGCGCGCCGAGCTTGACCAGGGCCGGGACGAGCAGGGCGACCATGACGATGTATGCCGGGGTGGTCGGCATTCCCATGCCGAGGATGATGCCGGCCATCGCGGTGAGGATCAGCGCGAGCAGCAGCCAGTCCTGTGACAGTCCGACTACGATCTGGGTAAAGACGATGCCGAGGCCGGTAATCGTGACGCAGCCGATGACGATGCCGGCGCAGGCGCAGGCCATGGCCACCGACAGCGTGTTCTTCGCGCCTTCCTCGAGCGCTTCGACGATGTGTTTCGGCGTGATGCCTTCGCGCGTCGTCTTGCGCAGCAGCGCCATCGGCAGGCAGGCAAGCGCGCCGACCAGCGCGCAAAGCGGCGCGGAATAGCCCATCGTCAGGCCGACGAAGATGATCACGATCGGAACGAACAGGTGGCCGCGGTCGAGCATCACGCGGCCCAGGCGCGGCAGCTCGGATTTGGGGACGCCGTGCAGGCCGTGGCGCTTGGCCTCGAAATGCACCGCGAAGAACACCGCGACGTAGTAAAGGATCGCCGGGATCGTGGCCCATAGCGCCACCTGCGCGTAGGGAACCGCGAGGAATTCGGCCATCACGAACGCCGCCGCGCCCATCACCGGCGGCATGATCTGGCCGCCAGTGGAGGCAGTGGCCTCGACCGCCGCGGCAAACGCCGGCCGGAAGCCGGTGCGCTTCATGAGCGGAATCGTGAGGGGGCCGTCGACCATCACGTTCGCCACCGCGCTGCCCGATACGGTGCCGAACAGGCTGGAGGAGACCACCGACACCTTCCCCGGACCGCCAGCGGTATGACCGGTGATCGAGAGCGCGAAGTCCATGAACAGCTGCCCGGTGCCGCTACGCTCCATGAACGCGCCGAACAGCACGAACAGCATCACGTAGGATGCCGAGACGCCGAGCGTCGAGCCGAAGATCCCTTCGGTCGAAAGATAGAGCTGCTCGAGCAGCACCGGAAATTTCACCCCGGTGAATAGCCCGGCGTAGATCAGGAATGCCATCGCGGTGATCGGCAGCGCCCAGCCCAGGATGCGCCGGGTGCCTTCGAGGATCACGAGCACCGCGGCGATGCCCCAGAGCGTGTCGGCGAGCGTGAGCTCGTCGATGTAGATGATGCGGTTGGTGTAGTACTCGTAATTGACGAAGATGTGGAGCACCGAGCCGAGGCCCGCGATCAGCAGCAGAAGATCGACGATGCGCCAGCGCGCGGCGCCGCCCGGCCGGGTGGGGTAGAGCAGGAAGATCAGGCCGAGCGCGAACATCAGGTGCGTGCCGCGGAAGATCAACGCCTCCGGCGGGCCGAACGCGGCGACGTACATGTGATAGACCGACATGGCGACCGCGAGGGCCGTCACGACGAGCCGCAGCGCCACGGCGCGTGGCGCCGTGGCGGGCGCTTCTTCCTGCACCGCCCCTCCCCTTAGCTTCTTTCTTGGTCGGCTACAGCGCGCCGACTTCTTTGTAGAACTTGGCCGCGCCCTTGTGGAACGGCACGCCGATGTCGAGCGCCATGTCCTTCGCGGTCACGCCGTCGATCGCTTTCACCACCGACGACATGGCGCTGATGTTGGCCGCCATCGCCTTGGTCATCTTGTACACGGTGTCCTCGGACAGGTCGCAGGCGGCGACCACGTGAGTCGAGTAGCCGATCACCGGCACGTCCGCGGTCTGCTTCGGATAGGTGCCCGCTTTGATGATCAGGCGGTTGTAGCCCGGGTTGGCTTTCTTCAGCGCGTTCATCGTCTTGTCGTCGACTGGGACCAGCGTCACGTCGCGCGCGCTTGCGAGGTCCATCACCGCCGAGGCCGGCGCAGTGGTGCCGAGCGTGAAGACCTGCGCGTGGCCGTCGGTCATGAGCGAGACGGCGTCGGTGTACGCGGCCTGGAAGTTCACCTTGGCGAGGGACTGGTAGCTCATGCCGTTCAGCTTGAGCACGTCGGCGGTGAGCAGCTCCGCGGTGTTTCCCTTGGGCTGCGTGACCAGCGTCTTGCCCTTGAGGTCGGCGAACGACTTGATGTTCGCGCTCGACAGCGCGACCACCTGGAAGTACTGCGGGTACAGGTTGGCCACCTGGCACACCTTGGTGACCTTCTTCGGATAGGGCGCGCGCCCTTCGAGTCCGTCGACCGTGGTGCTCGAGTTGGCGAAGCCGATCTGCGCCTTGCCCTCGTCCACGCCGCGCACGTTGGCGATACCGGCGCCGGGCGTCTGCGTGATCTGAAGACCGGGAACCGCCTTCTCCCACATGCCCTTCAGCGCGCCGCCGAGCGGAATCCACGAGCCGCCCTGCGGGCCGGTCATGAAGGTCACTTGCTGCGCTGCAACCGGTGCTGCGAATGCGGCGAACGCCGCGGCGATCAGCGTCTTTTGTAGTTTCATTCCATCCTCCTCGGTGAGCGGAGGATTTTAGCAATCCTCCGGCTAGTGGAGGTTGCGGTCCTCGCCGGAGGCGTTGGCCCAAACACCGTGCAAGCCGGCACAGATCTCCCGCACTACGGGGGCGGCGTCGGGATGGAGGGCAAGCGCTTGCATGTGGCGCGACACGCACAACGCAAGACGCGGGCAGCCGGTACGCACGTAGTGCGTCATCAGGTAGACGAGCGCCGCGGTGATGCTCTCCACGCGGTCTTCATCCGATTGCGGATCTGTGGCGTGCACGTCAGCGCAGGCCGGAAGCCGCGAGTTCCATGCGGGAGGCTGCCGCCTGCAGCACCGCTGGATCCCCGGCGGCAACCCCGTCGCCGGGCAGCGAGGGCCACAGGCTCGCGGTCTCCTTCACGACGTTACGCGCGATATCCAGCGCCGCCCGCTCGGAATCGTTGGCCGGCTTTGCGCGCTCGATCAGGCGCAGCGCGACCTTGGTGAAGCCGTAGGCGTCCTGGTACTCGTGCGCGTCCGCGATGCGACCGTCCTTGACGCTTTCGCGGTAATCGCTCGCGGCATTCTCGAGCAGGCGCGCGGCCACCAGGAGCTGCGATTTGGTGTTCGCCGGCGCTTTCTGCCGCGCGAGATCGAGCTTCTTCTCCACTTGGTTGTAGGCGTTTTCCGCTGCGCCTTTGTCGCCTGCCGCCGCTTTCGAGAGCTGCTCGAGCTCCTTGGCAAAGCCGGCCGCGTGATAGCGGCGGAAGCCCGGGCGCAGCGAGGCGTAGATCTCGTCCGAAGGGTGCTTCAGGTGCGTGTGCGCCGCGTCCTTCGCGCCCGCACGAAGCAGCTCCATGGCGACGAAGAGGTGGCCTTCGACCAGCGCGAGGCCGGTGAGCCAGTCGATCTTGGTTTGCGGCCCGGCGCGCCGTCCGGCTTCTCCGCCTTCGCCGCCTTCACCACCTTCGCCGCCTTCCTTCGGCGACGCCGCCAAGGCGGCGGCATAGTCGACGCTCGGCGCGCCATTGGCTGGAAAATCCACGTGGGTGCCGGTGAGCACGAAGGCACCGATTCCGACCCACACTTTCTGCTTGAACCGTGTCATTGAAGGCTCCGAAAATGTCCAAGTCGAATATAATGAGAATACTTCTCATTCGCAAGGAGGTCGGAATTTGATCCTCTGCATCCAGGGCGTTCTGGACGCCGGGCAGCTCGCCAGGCTCCGCCCCTTGCTGGAAGCGGGCACTTACCGGGACGGACGCGAAACCGCCGGCTGGCACGCCAAACTGGCCAAGGACAACCAGCAAGCCGATCCTGGCGACGCCGGGCTGCGCGCCGCCGCCGACCTGATCGGCGAGCGCCTTTCGCAGCACGAGCTGTTCGCGCTGGCCGTGCGGCCGAAACGCCTGGCGCCGGTCATGATCAGCCGCTATGCGGAAGGCAAGAGCTACGGCAGACACACCGACGACGCGATGATGGGCGGCCTGCGCTCGGACGTGTCCTTCACCGTGTTCCTCAACGGCACCTCCGACTACGAGGGCGGCGAGCTGGTCCTCGAGCGCCCGGAAGGCGAGCAATCGTTCAAGCTGGAAGCGGGCGATGCCGTGGTCTATCCATCGACCTCGCTGCATCGCGTGAACCGCGTGGAGCGCGGCACGCGTCTCGTCGCGGTCGGCTGGGCGCAGAGCCTGGTGCGGCGCGCAGACCAGCGCGAGCTGCTGTTCGATCTGGACACCGCAAGGCGGAGCCTTTTCGCGCGCGAAGGCAAGTCAGCCGAGTTCGACCTTCTGAGCAAGTGCGTGTCGAACCTGCTGCGCGATTGGGTGGAGCCGTAGGCTCCGCGGGGGGCTTCCTAGGCGCTGATCGGCGTCAGCACCGGCTTGCCGGCGAAGTGCCGGCGCAGGTTCTCGACCTGCAGGTCGCCCATCGCCTTGCGCGTCTCCACCGTGGCGCTGGCGACGTGCGGAAACAGCACCGCGTTTTCGAGCGTGAAGAACTCCGGCGGCACGCGCGGCTCGTCGGCAAACACGTCCAGGCCGGCGCCGGCAATCTTTTTCTCCTGCAGGTAGCGCAGCAGCACCGGTTCGTCGACCACCGAGCCGCGCGCGATGTTCACCAGATACCCCTCGGGCCCGAGCGCCTGCAGCACTTTCTCGTTGACCAGCTTCGCGGTCTCGCTCCCGCCCGGGGTGACGACCATCAGCACGTCGGAGTTCTTCGCCAGCGTGACCGGGTCGGGATCGTAGGGGTAGGGCACGTCCTTCTTGTTGCGGTTGTGGTAGCGGATGGTCATGCCGCAGGCCATGGCGCGCTTCGCCACCGCCTCGCCGATGCGTCCCAGGCCGAGCACCCCGAGCACTTTGCCGCCGAGCGAGGTGGTGAGCGGATACGGCCCGCGGTTCGCCCAGTTGCCGGCGCGCAGGTGCTTCTCCGATTGCGGCAGCCTGCGCAGCGTGTTCAGGATCAGCGCCAGGGCGGTGTCGGCGACGCATTCGTTCAGCACGTCGGGGGTGTTGGTGACGATGATGTTGCGCTGCTTGGCGTCGGCGAGATTGATCGCGTCCACGCCGACGCCGAAGTTGGAGATGATCTCGAGCTTGGGCAGCGCGTCCATCAGCTTGCCGTCCACCGGCATCGGTCCGAAGGTGGCGAGGCCGCGCACCTTCGGCGCGTGCTGCTTGAGGAAGGCGTTGCGATCGGCTGCGTCCGCGAGCAGGTAGGTGCTGAACTCGCTCTGCAGGGTGGCCATGGTTCCGGCATGGCCCTTGGCGGTAATGATGATGTCGGGTTTCATGATTTGAATTTTGCCGCGAGCGCATCGGCGCCGCGCGCGAGAATGCCCGCATCCGAGCCCACCGCGACGAACAGCGCGCCGCACTCCAGCCAGTGGCGCGCGTCGGCCTCGTTGGGGGTCAGGATGCCCGGCGCCTTGCCGGCCTTGCGGATGCGGCGGATGGCGTCGTCGATCAGCGGTTTCACTTTCGGATTGGCGGTTTCGCCGGCGTGCCCCATCGAGGCGTGCAGGTCGGCCGGACCGATGAACACGCCATCGACGCCGTCGATTCCGCAGATGGCTTCGATGTTCTGCAGCGCCGACTGAGTCTCGACCTGCAGCAGCACGCAGATTTCCTCGTGCGCGCGCTTCGCGTAGTCCTTGACGCGCCCGAAGCGTGTGGCGCGCGTGGTTCCCGCCACGCCGCGCACGCCGGCGGGCGGATAGCGCGTGTGCGCCACCGCGTTGCGCGCCTCCTCGACGTTCTGCACGTAAGGCACGAGCAGCGATTGCGCGCCGATGTCGAGCACGCGCTTCACCGTCACCATGTCGTTCCACGGCACGCGCACCACTGCATGGTTGGCGTACGGCGCCGCGGCCTGCAGCTGGGTGAGCAGGTTTTCCAGGTCGGTGGGCGAGTGCTCGGTGTCGAGGAGAAGCCAGTCGAATCCGGCGCCGGCGATCGCCTCGACCGTGTAGCTCGACGACA
>Ga0070669_100000561_pt1 | contig 27642 bp, 29 predicted proteins | sample KBSS53metaG_FD_64680 | JGI IMG/M metagenome (GOLD analysis project Ga0070669, IMG submission 64680) | Switchgrass rhizosphere microbial communities from Kellogg Biological Station, Michigan, USA - KBS S5-3 metaG | ecosystem: Host-associated > Plants > Roots > Rhizosphere > Soil ...
GCGACGCACGCGAAGTGGGACGAGCGGCCGCTCCTCGTCGTCGTCAAGAAGCCGAACTCGGAGCTGACGCGCGAGGAGCTGCTCTCGTTCTACGAGGGCCGCATCGCCAAGTGGTGGACGCCCGACGACGTCGTCTTCGTCGACGCGATCCCGCTCGGCGCGACCGGCAAGATGCTGAAGAACCGGCTGCGCGAGCAGTACGGCCGGCATCTGCTCGACAAGTCCTGAGCGCGGCCCGGCCTCGTCTCTCGGCGCACGCCGACGCCGGCGTGTGGGCGGGCGCGCTCGCGTTCACGCTGTGGGGGTTCTTTCCCCTCTACTTCCGCGTCCTGCCCGGCGTCTTCCCGCCCGAGGTGCTTGCCAACCGGATCGTCTGGGCGCTGCTCCTCGTCGCGATCGTCCTGACCTGGCAATCGCGCTGGTCGTGGCTCGGCCCGGCGCTGCGCTCGCGCCGCGTGATGGCGAGCTTCGTCGCCAGCGCGTTGCTGCTGTCGGCGAACTGGATGACCTACATCTGGGCGGTCTCGAACGGCCACGTCGTCGAGGCGAGCCTGGGCTACTTCATCACGCCGCTCATCAACGTCGGCCTCGGCTACGGCGTGCTCGGCGAGCGGCCGCGCCGGGCGCAATGGATCGCCCTCGGCGTCGCCGCGGCCGGCGTCGTCTGGCTGACGGTGAGCGCGGGACGCCTGCCGTGGATCGGCCTCGTCCTCGGCCTCAGCTTCGGCGCGTACGGCCTGCTGCGCAAGGTCGCGACGCTCGGCGCGCTCGAAGGGCTGACCCTCGAGACGATGATCCTCGCGCCGGCGGCGATCGCGGCGATGGCGTGGTGGTGGGGCGGCAGCGCGACCAGCTTTCCGGCAGCGACGCTCGCGACCAATGTCTGGCTCGTCGGCCTCGGCCCGGCGACGACCGCGCCGCTGCTGCTCTTCGCGCTCGCCGCGCGCAGGCTGTCGCTGACGACGCTCGGCCTGCTCCAGTACCTGAGCCCGACGATCCAGTTCCTGCTCGGCATCTGGCTCTTCCAGGAGCCGTTCAGCGCGAACCGCTTCGTCGGCTTCGCGCTGATCTGGATCGCCCTCGCGCTCTACACGTTCGACGGCTGGCGTCGGCGCGGCGCCTTCATCACGCCGCCCGAGCGCGCGACGCACGAGACGACCGCGAACGATCGCGCAGACCCTTCTGCTCGCTGACCTGCGACGCCCGCGCCGGCCGCGATGCCAGGTCGTGGCATCGCGCGCCCACCACGAAACGAGCCCGGGTCGCCATCGCCCTGATTGATGAGGCGCAACGGCGGCAGCGATCCTAGGATCGGGGTCGGACCGAAGAACGCGTCACCTGCTCACGCGCGACGGTACGAGCGGAGGAGATTTTTTCATGGCAGCCAAGCTTCGCATCCAGGACGGCAACCCGATCTGGCTCTCGGCGTCGATCGTCCCGTCGAAGGATCTCGTCGTCTCGCCCAACTCGAGCCCGACGCTCGCCACGGTCAAGGTCGGCTCGGCCGATGTCTTCGTCTACGTCAAGGTCGAGAACACGGGGACCGTCGACCTCGGCGGCTGCACATGCACGGCGACGGGGGCGTGGACGGCGCCGACCGCGTTTGCGAACTTCCTCGGCAACACCACTGCCACCCAGACCCAGACGCAGGCTGGCGTCACCTTCAGCGCGGCGCCCATCAACGACTCGCTGAGCGGCGCCGGGATCAACGTGTCGTTCGGCAGCGTGGCGACTGGCCGGCGCGCCTGGGCCTGGAGCCCGGACGGCCGCTACTTCGCCTATGTCGCGTCGCCGAACGGCAGCGACTGGAGCCTCACCGTCGTCGCGCTGCAGCCGATCACGCGCAGCAACGGCACGACCGTCGCCAAGGGCCAGACCGCGGTGAGCGGCAATGGCATCTTCGCCGGCATGAACGCCGCTTCGTGGTGGAACAACGGCAATTTCAGCTGGGCAGGATCGCACGCCGTGCTCGCCCACGGCATCTATGCCGGCGGACCCGGGCTGTCGCTCGCGCTGATGTGCCCCGAAGCGCCGAGTCCGGGTAGCTGGGGCGACCTCATGCCTTCGTTTCCGGGCCAGGTCGATTGGGCGTTTCTCGTCAGTCCCTGCGGGACGATGGTCGCGTTCGCACCCAAGCGCTTGAACGCGACGGCGCCGCCGCAGGATTTCTTCCAGGTGTCGACGGCCAAGGCGACGACGACGACGTTTCGCAAGAACAACGCGTCGACGAGTGTCTCCAGCACCGGCGCGAACGTCTCGATCACGACCACCGCGCACGCCGCCAACGGCGTCACCATCGGCACCGGCAACGGCACGACGACGACCGTCGACGACCCCGAGTGCACGGTCGTGGGCGGAGGGATCACCGTCCGCGTCGATCGTGTCAAGGCGAGCACCCTGCCGACCGCCAACCTGGGCGTGCTGGCGGTCGGCACGGCCACGCTGGGCATCCTCAAGGTCGGCGCGTCGGCCTGGGTGCAGGTGCCGAACCAGAACGGCTGGGCCAACCAGTCCGAGACGCATTGGTGCTTGCTCGCCCAAGCCTACACAGCCGACGGCACGACAGTGCCGCGCGCGTGGAATGGCCAGGCGGCAAGCCCTCCTGCCTTCCCGGTCGCGCTCGAGAACTGCGCGCAGCGCAACATCCAGATCAATCCCTGAAGCCGGAGCGAGCCATGGCGATGCATCGATTCAAGGTCAACGTCCCGAACCCGACCGACCGCGCTGCCGTGGTGCAGCTGCGCCTCGAGCCTGGCAAGCTCACCGGCCTGGCCGAGTTCCCGCGCGGCGACAAGCGAGGGCCGCTCAAGGTCGTCGCCGCTGGGCTCGCGCTCGACCCCTGCGCCGAATCCGGTCGGGCCGAGCTGAAGCTCAGGATCGGCGCACGCGACAGCGTCGATGTCTACGCGATCGTCACCACCGCCGCGTCGTCCCGGCCCGCTGCGACCGGCTTTCACGTGATCGACCGCCGCGGCGGCAAGGACGTCGGCGGTGTCTTCGTCGTCTGCGCGGAGCCGACCCTTGCCGACACCGTGGCCTCGGTCGTGCCCGCGCGCCGCCCTTGCCCTGCGGAATTGGTCGACCTGTTCGCCGTCGCGCCGGGTGCCGAGCCCCTGCCCACGAACGCGGTTGCGGTGGCGCCGGGCGATGCAGTCGACCTGGTGGCGCTGGTGCGCGCCGGCCAGGCCTTGAAGGACATGCAGATCTACCTCGAACACCTTGGCGCCGGCAACGCCGAGTTCACTGCCGCGACGTGGAACCTCGGCCACATCCCGAAAGGCACGGTCGTGCCCGCGAGGTGGGCCCTGCAGACGAGCGGCTGGCAGACCGGCGTCTTCCGCGCCAGCCTCGTGGCCATGGCCGGGGGCTTCGATCCGACGCGCCTCGGCGGCGACTACGCGATCGGACCGCGCAAGCGCGTCGCCGCGCGACGCTAGCCGGCGACGATCGCCTGCGCCGCGGCGTTGACGACGGCGGCGATCCGGCCGATGTCGCGCAGCTGCTGCGTCATCAGGCCTTCCTTCTTCAGCAAGGCGTAGTGCGACGAGACGCAGAAGCGGCACTTGCCGACGATCGACGCGGCGAGCGCGTAGGCCTCGAATTTCTTCTTCTCGACGCCGCCTGACGTCGCGTAGGCGTTCATGCGCAGCTCGGCGCGCTGCGTCTTCAGCTCCTCGTCGCCGGCCATCTCGACGTACGGGTACCAGGCGTTGTTCATCCCCATCAGCGCTGCGGCGGTGAGCGCCGCGTTCGCCTCGGCCGCCGGCGCCGCGGCCCGGAAGGCGTCGATCAACGGCTTGCTCTTGGCCGCGAACGCCGCCGCGAGCGCGACGCCGAGCGCGTCTTCGGGCGCCAGGCTCGAGCGCGCGATCACGCCGTCGAGGTTGAGGCGGATGTCTTTGGCGTAGTCGGGGACCAGCGCCTTGATCGTGGCGAGGAATTCCATGGTCTTGTTCTCCTTGGATGTGATCGAGAAAAAGCCCGCCGGAGCGGGCTTCATCGACGCCGGGCGATGGCGTCGCTCAGAGCGTGTCGCCGCCGACCGTGCGGTTGCACGGGCAGAGCTCGTCGGTCTGCAGGCCGTCGAGGATGCGAAGCACTTCCTCGGGGTTGCGGCCGACGTTCAGGTTGTTGACGCTCACGTGCTGGATCGTGTTGTCGGGATCGACGATGAAGGTCGCGCGCAGCGCCACGCCTTCGGCCTTGTCGCGGATGCCGAGCTGGTCGACCAGCGATCCCTTCGAGTCGCCGAAGCTCCAGTGGCCGAGCTTGGAAAGATCCTTGTGGTCGCGCCGCCAGCCGAGCTTGGAAAACTCGTTGTCGGTCGAGCCGCCGAGGAGGACGGTATCGCGCTCCTCGAACTGGGAAGCGAGCTTGTCGAAGCCGACGATCTCGGTCGGGCAGACGAAGGTGAAGTCCTTCGGCCAGAAGTAGATGACCTTCCACTTGCCGGGGAAGCTCTTCTCGGTGATCGTCTCGAACGCCGAGACGCCGTTTTCCTCGTGCTGGTTGAAGCCGGGCTTGACGCCGGTGACGCTGAACGCTTCGAGGGTGTCGCCAATGGTTTTCATGCGGTTCCTGTGCTGTTGATCGGTGCGCCGGCTGGCGCGACAGGAACGAACTTTAGGCTATCGCGTGTGCAAAACCAATTGATAACACCTAAACCGATGATTGGCCGAGTGGCGAGCTAGCGCAGGTCGCCGGCCAGACTTGCGAGCGTCTCCTGGGCGATGTCGGTGTGGGCCGGATAGTTCGTGTGGTCGCAGCCGAGCCGGACGCTCGCCCCGGCCCGCACCGCGCCGCGCGCCGCCGGCCCGAACTCGAAGCGGAGGAAATGGACGGCCGAGGTCTTCTCGTCGTTCTCGCGCTCGAGGTCCTCGTCGGCGATCGCGTAGACGCGCCCATGCCCCTCGACCTCGACGAAGACGCGGTCCTCGACGCCGATCAGGCGCGCCAGCTCGCGCTTCCTCTCGTTCGGATCGGGGTACTCGATCAGCATCGTCGCCTTCCAGTTCGTGCCGTCGGGAACGAGCGGCGCATAGGCCTCGATCTCGCCCTCGATGCCGGCCTCGTCGAAGATCTTCTCGATGTGCAGCATCTCCTGGATCTGGCGCCGGATCGTCGTCTCGTCCTCGAACTGGACGCTGAGGTGCTCGCCCAGGCGCACGGTGCGGAGCTTGCGATGGGCGATGACCTCGGCCTGGCTGGCCTTGCGCACCTTGGCGTAGGCCTCGAGGGTGAGCAGGCTCGATCGGGTGATGGCCACTGCTACTCCAGTCCGTAGGCCTGGCGCAGCAGGCTCAGCGGATGACGCAGGGCAGTCGGCGCGGCGCCTTCGTTGGCCATGCCTTGGGCGATGTGATGGCCCGCGAGCGCGCAGTCGGAGCTGATCACGTCGGGCGCCGGCGCCGCCATCGCCTTGAACACGGGCTTGCCGATCTTCATCGCCAGAGGGTGGGTCGCGGTCTTCACGCCGTACGTTCCGGCGTGCCCGGAACAGCGCTCGACGGTGGTCAGCTCGACCGCCACGGTCTTGCCGATCAGCCTGAGCATCTCCTCGGTCTTGCGGCCGATCTTCTGGACCCGGCTGTGGCACGGCACGTGGTAGCTCACCTTGCCGAGCGGGCGCGTGAAGTCGGTCTTGAGGAGGCCGTCGCGATGGCGCGCGACGAGGTATTCGAACGGATCGAACATCGCCTCCTGCACCGCCTTGACGTCGGCGTCTTCGGGGAACATGAGCGGCAGCTCCTGCTTGAACATCAAGGTGCACGACGGAATCGCCGTCAGGATCGCGAAGCCCTCGCGCGCGTACCGGGCGAGGACCGGGATGTTCTTCTCCTTCAGCTTCTCCACGCCTTCGAGATCGCCGAGCTCGAGCTTGGGCATGCCGCAGCAGCTCTCCTTCTCGACGACTTCGTAGGGAATCGCGTTGTGCTCGAGGACGGCGAGGAGATCGAGGCCGATCCCGGGCTCGTTGTAGTTGACGATGCAGGTCGAGAACAGCACGACCTTGCCGGGGCTGCGCTCGCCGTCGACGACCTGCGTCGCGCCGCCCTTCTTCTTCGCCGCGCGACGAAATCGCTTGCTCGCGAGCGGCGGCAGCCACGCATCGGGATGGACGTCGAGCGCCGCCTGGATCACCTTGCGGACCGGCTTCGTCCGGTTCGCCGCGTTGACCGCCTGGACGACGATCGGGATTCCCGCGAGCTGGCCGTGAACGTCGGTCGAGGCAAGCAGCTTCGCGCCCGCGCCGACCTCGCCCTTGGCAAAGCGGATCGCCTTGGCACGCAGCATCAGGTGCGGAAAGTCGACGTTCCACGGATGCGGCGGAACGTACGGGCACTTGGTCATGTAGCAAAGATCGCACAGGTAGCACTGCTCGACGACCTTCGCGTAGTCCTTCTTGTCGACCTCGTGCACCTCGCCGTCGGCGGTGGCGTCGATGAGGTCGAACAGGGTCGGGAACGACTGGCAGAGGCTGACGCAGCGGCGGCAGCCGTGGCAGATGTCGAACACCCGCTCCATCTCGGCGAAGGCCTTGCCCTCGTCGCGATAGTCGTCGCTCCGCCAGTCGATCGGATGCCGGGTCGGCGCCTCGAGATTGCCCTCGCGCAGCGTCATCGCCTCTCCATCAACGAACAAAGGGCCGCGCGGGCCCTTGTCCTGGTGATCCGACGCCGCCTCAGTCGACCAGCGCGTCGAGCGCCTTCTGGTAGCGATTGGCGTGCGAGCGCTCGGCCTTGGCGAGCGTCTCGAACCAGTCCGCGACCTCGGCGAAGCCTTCCTCGCGCGCCATCTTGGCCATGCCCGGGTACATGTCGGTGTACTCGTGCGTCTCGCCGGCGATGGCGGCCATCAGGTTCTGCCGGCTGCTGCCGATCGGCAGGCCCGTCGCCGGGTCGCCGACGCCCTGCTCGAGGAACTCGAGGTGGCCGTGCGCGTGGCCGGTCTCGCCTTCGGCAGTGGAGCGGAACAGCGCGGCGACGTCGTTCTGCCCTTCGATGTCGGCCTTGTTCGCGAAATACAGGTAGCGACGGTTGGCCTGCGATTCGCCCGCGAACGCATCGCGCAGGCTCTGCTCGGTTTTCGATCCCTTGAGTGCCATCTCGATCTCCTGGTTGGCCGCACCGCGGCGCGAGAGCGCACCGACGATCACCCGACGCTAGCGCGTTCGCGCCGCGCCAGCAATACATGTCGTCAATTCGGCGAATCGAGCCGGGCTATCCCGCGGCAGGCGGGTCGGCGGCGGCGCCCCGTTTGCTAAACTCTCGGCTTCCGTGGGGGGGTAGCTCAGCTGGGAGAGCGTCGCGTTCGCAATGCGAAGGTCGGGAGTTCGATCCTCCTCCTCTCCACCATCCGACAATTCCAGCAAAGTCCGCCGCCGTCGGGCGACGTCGAGAAAGCCCTAGAGGATTGACGCTCTAGGGCTTTTTTCTTCTCCGAACGTCCCGAGGGTCAGGCCTCGTATTTGAAGGACAGCGAAACCTTCGCTCGGAACGCAACCACCTTTCCTCCTTCGACTTTCAGGTCAAGCTTGTCGACTTCCGCGACGCGCAGGTCGCGCAACGATGCGGCGGCGGTTTCAACGGCTGCTCGGGCCGCGTCTTCCCACGAGGTCGGGCTCGTGCCGATGATTTCCGTGACGCGATAGGCCCCCGATTCAGCTCGCTTTTTGGCCATGTCTCCCTCCTTGGGTTGAGGGCGCGAAGCCGCTCGGTCCTCGCGAAACCATCCTGGGCTCGTGGCCACGGGAGGCCGCCGCGACGCGGCTAGATCGCCGCGGTAATGACCACCTCGACGCGCCATTCGGGCTGGGCCAGCCGAGCCTGCACGGTCGCCCGCGAGGGCAAGGCGCCGGGCGCGACCCACGCGTCCCACGCCGCGTTCATGCCGGCGTAGTCAGCCATGTCGGCCAGGAAGATCTGCGCCATGAGGATCTTCGTCTTGTCGCTGCCGGCATCGGCGAGAAGGCGGTCGATGGCGGCCAGAACCTGGGCGGTCTGGCCGCCGATGTCTTGCGTCGCGTCGTCAGCCACCTGACCCGTCAGGTAGACGATGCCGTTGTGGACGGACGCTTCGCTGTAGCGCTTGGCGGGATGCAGGCGAGTGATGGTGGACATGAACGAGCCGGCGGTGACTACGGTCCGTTGAGCGGCTGCATGCCGAGCGCGCCGCCCAGCCCTTGCGCGTCGGCGACCCGGGCCAGAGCGCGGTCCTCCTCGAAATCGTAGTTGCGCTCGACGGTGCGATCGAGGAGCTCGAGCTGCAAGCGAAGCTCGGCGTGGCGATGCGGCGGCAGCGTCTGCAGGAGGTTCTCGAGCATCGAGCGAAGGCGCCTGACGATCTGGATGCTGCCGGCGCCGCAATGGCGGATCTCGGTACAGGTCAGGCGGACGAAATCCTCCCAGTTCGGGGTTACATACACAAGGCGGAGCTGGCCGGCGGCATCGCGCAGCTCGTCGTTGCGCAGCGAGCGCAGGCCGACCAGGCGCAGCAGACGATGCAGCTGGTCGATCGCCATGACGGCTGTCGTCGGATCGTTGATCGCGGCCGACAAGGCCTTGATGGCGATGTCGACCAGGATGCGCAGGGCAAAGGTCGGGTCCTGCTCCAGGGTCCGCTCGCTGCCGAGCGCGACCTTGCCGCGCAGGCGCCGGTCGTCGATCGCGGCAGCGCCGCCGTACAGCCTGAAGAGCGGCTCGTCGACGCCGAGGAAATCACCGACGCCGGGAACGAACTCGATGACGCCGTCGGCCTTGCGCGCCAACCTCACCAGACCCGCGAGGTCGACCGCGAGGACCACGCCCGACACGCCCTCGTGGAGAACCACTCGGGCCGCCGATTCGCGCGGGCGTACGGGCTCGCTCGAATGCTCGCCCATGGTGGGCGCGAGGTACACGCACCGGATCACGCGGATGCCCGCCTCGCCGACCCGCCGCACGATGCTGACGGGACGCAGCAGGCGGGCGGCGTGATCGATCAGGTACAGGAACACCATCACGGACGCGGTGCCGAGCACGCCGGCGACGAAGAGGTCGAGCTGGTTGACCGTGTCCTTCATCCGGGCCAGCACGCGGACGCAGAACGCCAGGGTGAAGACGAAGACGCCGACAGTCGTCCGGATGGCGTTGTCGCGCAGCAGGGTCGTCGCGATGATGCGCGGCGTGTACTGGCCCCCGGCGACCTGGATCGCCACGAGCAACGAGGCGAAGGTGAAGACGAGAAACGACAGGTTGAGCGTGATCAGCGTCTCGAGCAACGACCGTGCACCCACCAGCGGCAGCGCCTGGAACGAAGTCGCGTCGCTGGTCCAGCCGCGCTCGACCATCCAGGCACCGAGCGCGTGAACGACACGATGAAAGGCGGCGTAGACGAGCAGCGCGAACAAGGGCACCAGCCACATGGACCCGCTGACGTAGCTCTTCAGCACGTAGCGCCGGTTCCACGGCAGGAGTCGTGAGCGTTTCAAGGTGAAGCGGAACGACAGTCGATGGTGGTAGGGGCCAGCGCTGCCGCGGCGCGGCCGCGGCCCGGTGACTCTAGGAAATGCAGACCCGGGCCGCTATTGCACCTTCGTGCAGTCCGCGACGCGCGTTCGGTGCGGTCGATAATTCCGCCGCCTGCAAGCCGGCGGCGGAGGGATGTGCAGGCCCTGTCAGTCGCTGCCCGGTAGGCCAGAGGGCCTCCGGACCATGAAAGAGCTCATGTACGACATCAACGCGGGCCTGATCGCAGCCGTCCTTCTGGCCATCGCCCTCGCCGCCATCGAGATCGGCTTTCGCCTCGGCCGGCGCAGCCAGGGCGCGGTGCTGGACGACGACTCCAAGGCGCATATCAATGCCACGCAAGCGTCCACGCTGGGCATCCTTGCGCTCCTCCTCGCGTTCACCTTCTCGTTGTCGTTGCAGCGCTTCGACACGAGAAGCGACGCCATGGTCGACGAGGCCAACGCGATCGGCACCGCCTACCTGCGCGCCCAGATGCTGCCGACTCCGCTGCGCGATGAGACGCGCGCGCTCTTGCGCGACTATGTCGACGTGCGCGTCGAGGCAGGCCACGTCTCGATCATCCACGACGACGCATGGGCTTCGCTGATGGCCAGGGCCGGCTCGCTCCAGAACGCGCTCTGGGACAAGGCGCGACTCGCTGCCGAGGCGAACCCCAATCCGGTCCCTGCGGGGATGTTCGTCCAGGCGACCAACGACCTCATCGACAGCTTCGGCCGACGCGACGCTGCCCTCAACCGCCACGTTCCGGAAGTCGTGCTCTTCCTGCTGCTCGGAACCTTCCTGATCACCAGCGCGATCGTCGGATTCTCCGGCGGTGTCGTCGGCCGGCGTCCCCCGCTGGTCAGCTTTGCCATGGTGGTGCTGATCGTCGTGCTCGTGTTCGTCATCCTCGACCTGGATCGTCCCATTCGCGGCCTGATCGTGGTCAGCGAGAAGAACCTGCTCGACTTGCAGGCATCGATGAAGGCAGAGGCCGCGGTCGGCAGGCCGGCGCTTCCGGCCTCGGCACCGGTCGCCGCGCGCGCCGCGAGCAGGTAGGCCGGCCTGCGCTCGTGCAGCGCTTCAGAACGCCACGCCGAGCGAAGCGACGAAAACCTGATCCTTGGAGCCGGGGTTGAACCAGAAGCCGCCGAGGGTGACGCGACGCCACGTCAACTGCGCGAACGGCCCGCGCTGGACGTCGCGCTCGCCGCCGTAGGCGCGCGTGCGCTGGGCGACGAGGCCGAAGCGGAGCCACTCGGCCGGCCGAAAGCCCAGCTCGCTCCAGGCGTAGTAGTAGCTGTCGGTGTGCTGGTGGTTGTCGCGCACGTACTCGCCTTCGATGTAGAAGTCGAACTGGCGCCACGCGACGCTCGCCTCGACGGCCGGCACGAAGGCATGCACGCTGCCCCAGGCGCCACCGAGCAACGGGGTCACCTCCCAGGTGATCGTGTCGCCGCCGGAGAAGGTCCAGCCGACGAACGCAGAGCGTGCGCCGACCGACTCGTAGTTGTAGCGCGCCTCGAGATGCAGCGGACCGCGATCGGCGACGCCGATCCCGGACGTGTAGTTGTCGCCGCCGCGCACGTCGGTCGGATAGGCGGTCAGCGCGAACTCCCACGACGGCTTGTCCGGAGGCGCGGCGCGGCGCCCGCTGGCTTCCTCCGCGCCGACCGCCGTGCAGGCGAGCGCCGCGGCGAGCGCGGCGACCGTTCCGGCGGCCTTCATCCGCCGAGTGCGTTGATCGCGACGACGAGCGCGGTGCCGAGCCCGGCCATGATCAGGCCGACGCGCCAGCTGCCGTATCCGGCATAGCGGCCGAGCCCGAGCCCGCCGAGAAAGAGCATCGCCAGGGCGATCGCGGTCGACAGCTTCTTGGCCAACGCGACGTCGTGCTGCAGAAAGATGAAGGGCAGGACGACGGGGAAGGTCGTCACGACGACGATGAAGAAGATCTGGAGCGCCACCAGGAGGTCACGCCAGCCGAGGCGGGGCCTTGCCGGCACCGACGGCAAGGCGATGACTCGGGATCGAATGGCCTCGATCTCCGCTGGCGAGACCAGGCCCGCCGCGACGCGCGACAGCGACTGCTCGACCAGCGTGCGACCCGCCTGCTTGTCGCTGGCCTCCTGAACGGACCGAACCAGGGTGATCAACCGGCCGCGCTCGGTGACGGCGCGAACCAGGTACATGACCGCGTCGACCAGTCCCCAGGCCAGGTTGCAGCCCAAGGCCGCGATGAACATCGTCCGGATCTCCGCCTTGCCGGATTCCGCCACCGACACCGCTCCGGTGAAGGTGAGCGCCATGAGCAGGCCGAACAGCATCTCCGAGATCCGGTCGACCGGACTGAGCGCCTCGGCCTCCAGGACACCGGCGCCGGCGACTGCGGCGTCGGGAACGTCGGAAGCGGGGCGACCGTCACTTGGCGAAGTAGTCATGGCTGTTTGTTCCTGTTCAATTCCTTCCTGTGCTCTTGCCAGGAAAAGACTTGGTGCGGATTCAATCGCAAGCTCGCCTCGAATGGCATAGCCTCTTAGGGCAACGAGTCCGGAACGGGTGATCCAGATCTTGAGGCGCGCCAGCGCTCGAGCGCCCACACCATCGCCCACGCGTACAGCGAGGCGACGATGAACAAGGCGACGCGGGTCGCGGAAGCGCTGCCGACATCCTTGCCGACCGAAGCGTCCTCGATGGCGGGACCGAGCAGGATCCACATCGTCATGAGGGCGTTGACCCAGAACGAGGGCGGCCAGGAAGTGGCCTTGATCCCGACCAGCCGCACTCCCCCCCAGATCGTCGCCGCGACGACCCACAGCATCAGCATCCACAGCACCGGCCACAGCGACAGGCCGATCCAGACTCCCCCCGCGATCGCCGCGCCCATCAGCGTCGACCCCACGAGCTCGCGCCCGGCCGAAGCCGCGTTGGTCACGCCGGCCTGCTGGCCGAGCCCCGCGGTCTTCATGATCGCGGCCAGATACAAGGCAGGGTTGGTCAGGGCGACCACGAACACGGGGATGACGACCAGCGTGGCCTGCAAGGCCACCCAATGCGCCGTCTCCCGGCTGACTGAGACAGCCGTGGCCGCGGCGCCGGCGGGCGCGGGAGGGTCGGGAAACAAGGCATGCGAGATGCTGCTGACGAAGATGCCGGTGGCGAGCCCGACCGCGAAGGCCTGGCTGAGCGCGGTGACGAGCGCCTGATCCGCGACCCCGGCGACCGGGATCGCGGTGAAGGCGACCACCAGGATGGTCGTCAACGGATTGGCGGCGAGCGCGCCCTTGAAGTACACGGCGTAGAGCGCGACCGCCGTGACCGCGACGCCGGCCAGCCGATAGTTCTCGAGCAGCGGCACCATCAGCACGCCCGCGAGCAGCAGGCTGCCGACGACGCCGGCCACGACGAGGCCCTTGACGAAGGGAAGAGGCGGCCCGGGCTTGCACAACAGCAGGAGGGCCACGACGCAGACCACGAAAGGCGACCGCAGCGCGAACCCGTAGGCGATCAGTACCGCGATCGCCATGCCGATCGCCATCCGCAACACCGCCTTGTCCGCCCGATGCATGGCCGGCGCTCAGTACAGGTACGACAGGTAGCTCATCAGGTCGATGAAGACCCGGCCGAGCCAGTTCATCAGACCGTGGTCGCCCGTATAGACCAGCACGTCGGCCTGGCCGCCGATCCGCACTGCGCCGAGGCGATCGCGCTCGGACGGATCGAACTCGACCGCCACCGGAAAGCGCTGCGCCTGGCGCAGCCAGTCGCGGCTGTTCTCGATCTTGGGCAGCGCGCCGGCCTGCGCCGGCTGGCCCGTCCCGACCCCGCCGCCGACGCTGCGCACGCGGCCCTTCAGCACCTCGCCCGGCATGACGTCGAGCACGATGTCGGCCCGGTCGCCGGCCTTGATGTTGCCGAGGTTGTTCTCCGTCATCGCTGCTTCGATCCAGAGATCGTGGACGGCGATCAGGGTCATCGCCGCGGCGCCGGGCTGGGCGTACTGGCCGACGTCGATTCGCAGGTCGGTGACCCGGCCGCGCGAGGGAGCGACGACCTTGGTGCGCTTGAGGTCGAGCTCGGCCTTCTCGACCGCCGAGCGCGCGCTGACGAGCTGGGCGTTGTTCTCGCTGCGCTCGCCGGCGCCCTCGCGGGCGCGCTGCAGATCGGCCTCGGCCGCCTTTTCCTGGCTCCTGGCAGCGATGAGGCTGGCTTGCGAATTCTGGACGCGGCGCAGCGAAATCGCTCCTGGATCCTCGGCGTAGATCTGCTCCAGGCGTTTCGCATCCTGCTGCGCGTAGACGAGCTGGGCGTTCGCTGCCTGCAGCGCTGCCTTGGCCGCCTCCACCGTCGAGCCCGAGGCGTTGAACGACCGTCGCACCGTCTCGTAGTCGGAGCGGCTGCGTTGCAGCGCGATCCGGTACGGCTCGGGGTCGATGTCGAACAGCGGTTGTCCGGCCTGAACTTCATCGTTGTTCTTGACGTGCACCTTGAGGACCTGGCCGGCCACTTCCGCGGCCACCGGCACGACGAAGGCCTGGACCCTGGCCTGGGACGTGTGCGGCGTGAGGCGATCGGAGACGAAATACCAGGTCAGGCTGAAGACGATCAGCACCAGCACGATGATCGCGCCCACGCGCGAACCTCCGCCCGGCTTGGGTGGAGGCTGCTGCGGCGCGACGGCCGCGATCGGCTCCGCCGGAGCCACCGCCGGCGACGATGGCGTGGGCTCGTTCGGCACGGGCGCTGCTGATTCTTGGCTCATGGTCTTGCCGTTGCGGAAGAAGTGGGAAGGGCATCGGGCGGCGGCAGCGGCGCAGCCAGGATGCCTTTCCAGTCGCTGCGGCGCTCCATGGTGTCGCGCGTCGCGTCGTCGACGACGGGACGGCTTCGCCCCTGCTCCCAGCCGCCGCCCATCGCCTTGTAGATCGCCACCACGTTCTGCATCACCCCGCCCTGGGCAGTGACCAGCGTATCTTGCTGGAGGAACAACGATCGCTGCGAGTCGAGCACGCGCTGGAAGTCGGTCAGTCCTTCCCGGTATTGCAAGGTGGCGATGTCGAGCGATCGCTGCGCCGCCTTGACGGATTCGTCGAGCAGCACGATCTGCTCGCGCGTCTTGGCGAAGCTGACGGCCGCATCGTCGACTTCGCGCGCTGCCCGCAGGACCGCGTCCTGGTACTGCTCGTAAAGCTGCTGGAAGCGCGCGTCCTGCACCAAGACCGCGTTCGTGAGCAGGCCTCGGTCGAACACGTTCCAGACCAGGCTCGGGCCGATGCCCCAGGTCAGCGAACGCGACGCCGAGCTCAACGACGTGGCCGACAGGCCGATCGATCCGAGCAGCGAGATCGACGGATAGAGGTCGGCCGTGCTGACGCCGATGAGCGCGGATTGCGCGGCGAGCTGCATTTCCGCGGCCCTGACGTCGGGGCGGCGGCGCAGCAGGTCCGCCGGCATGTCGACAATGACCTCGAGGTCGGCCTGCGGAATCGTGTCCTTGGCCTCGACCATCTCGGGCAGCGGACCCGGAGGCCGCGCCAGCAAGGTGCTCAGCGCGTTCTGCGCCTGGCGCACGACGATCTCGAGCGCGGGGATCGTCGCCAGCGTCGCGAGGTACTGCGACTTGGCCTGCTGCACGTCCAGCTCCGAGTCGTGGCCCGACTTGAACAACCGCTCCGAGATGTCGAGGTTGCGCTTCTGGAGCGCCGCATTCTCGGCGGCGATGCGAAGCCGCACCTTGACGGTACGGATCGAGATGTACAGCGAGGCCACCTGCGAGGCCATCAGCACCTGGACGTCGTCGTAGAGGGCGATGCTGGCCCAGTAGCCGGCGTCAGCGGCCTCGATGCCGCGCTGGAACTTGCCCCAGAAATCCAGCTCCCAGCTGGCGCGCAGCCCGGCGCTGAACGACACCGCCGACGTGTCTGAATGCTCCTTGTGCTCTCCGGCCCAGAGCACGTCTCCCGTGGCCTGCTTCACCTGCGGATACAGCGTGCTGCCGGCGATGCCGAGCTGGGCGCGCGCTTCCATGATGCGCAGGCCCGCGGTGCGCACGTTGGGATTCGCGCGCAGCGCCTCGGCGACGAGCCGATCGAGCACCGGGTCGTTGAAGCGACGCCACCACTCGGACGTCTGCGCGCTCTGCGGAACTCGTGGCGCGGTCGCCAAGGGCTCGAGCGAGCCGCCGGTCCAGTGGTCCAGCCACGGAACCGCAGGCCGCTGGTAGTCGGGACCCAGCGTCGTGCAGGCGCTGAGCAGCGCCACCCCGGCCATCGCCACCGCCCGCGCCCCCCAGCGATTCACGGGCATCCCGGGCAACTCAGGGCGCAGCCGGGGTTTCACGCTCCACCGGCACGGTGTCGGGATTGGCCGCCACCCACCACATGAAGATCTGGTAGCCGAGGGCGAGCAAGGTCGCACCGATGAACATGCCCAGGATGCCGGAGGTCGCCAGGCCGCCGAGCGCGCCGAGCAGGATGACGGGCATCGGCGCATCGACGCCACGACCGAGCAACAGCGGCTTGAGCACGTTGTCGAGCATGCCGCCGATGAACAGCAGCACGCTGTAGACGATCGCCGCCGTCGTGCCGTAGCTGCCGCTCGCCCAGACGTAGACGATGACCGGCAAGGTGACCAGCAGCGCGGGCACCTGGGCAATGCCGAGCACCAGCAAGAGCAGCGCCAGCGCACCGGCGAACGGAATGCCGGCCACCATCATGGTCAGGCCGATGACGATGGCCTGGATGAATGCCACGCCGAGCACGCCCAGCGCCACCGCGCGAATCGTCGCAGTCGAGAGCGTGGCGAACTCCACGCCGCGCCCGGTACCCATGAGGCGATCGAAGATCTCCACCGCGCTTTCGGCTCCCGACTCGCCGAACGCCATGATGATTCCGGCGACGATGAATGAGGCCAGGAACATCAATATCGCTCCGGCGATGCTGGCAACCGCCTCGAGCGCGGTCTTGGCCAGCTCGCCCAGCTTCGGCTGCAGGCTCTTGACGAGCGCCGGCAGATCGTCGTGGGCTTGCGTCCATGCAGCGTGAACCTTCTTGCCGACGACCGGCCACTCGGCAACGCTCGGCTTGGGCGCGGGAATCACCAGCGTGTTGTCGCGCACGCCAGCGACGAGGTCATGCATCGAGTCGCCCAGCGCGCCCATCAGCAACGCGGTCGGCAAGACGATGAGCACGACGCCGGCGAGCGTCAGAAGCGTCGCCGCAAGCCCCTGCCGGCCGCCCAATTTTCGCGCCAGCTTCTGGTCCGCGGGATAGAGCGTGACCGCCAGGATAACGGCCCACGCCATCAAGCCGACGAAGGGAGAAAAGATCTTGTAGCAGAGCACCACCAGGGTGAACACCAAGCCTGCCCGGATCAGGACGTCCAGCAACCTCCTGGACAGCCGGGTCTCGAGGACGCGGTCGGGCGTATAGGGCACGTTCATGGGATCGGACTCCGGTTCACTTGCCGAGCCGTCGATACAGCCGGGCGACCAGCTCCTCGGCGACGAGCATCACGACCAGTACGAGGATGAGCGCCACGATGCCGTGCCACGGGCCTTCGAAACGAACCTTGTCGCCGAACGTGAAACTGAGCGCCTCCAGTATCACGAACTTCGACCCGAACAGCACCACCCATGCGAAGAACCATCGAAAAAACGTCATCAGGCGGCCGGGCTTGGCCTTGAAATACGCCGCGACCCGGTGCTCGATGGCGAGCGTCACCTTCAGGAGGATCTGCAACAGCACGGCAGCCAGCAACGACATCGTGAACGAGTCGATGTTCACGTGCTTCGAATACTCGACGAATAGGTTGAGCACCACCAGGTCGATCAGGATCGCCGTGAAGTAGCGAACAAACAGTCGCTGCCCGTCCGAGGGTGCCTCTCCCATCGCGGGCATGAGCGCTTCTGTTTTCATTTCTGGGGTCTCCTCGTTACCACACAAACGCGGGTGATCAGAGTAGCCACTCGATCGGCAACCAGGAGAAGACCCGCACTTTCATGCGCTGCCCCCAGCTCGAGTCGGGCTCGTCGTTCAAGGTGGCGCCGGCGCCGTCGTGCCATTGCAGCGCGTCGTCGGCGCCGAGCGTGACACGATAGGCGAGCGCCGGCGATGCGGTGTCGAACATCTTCGACAGCCGCTCGGCGAGCGGCACGCTGTCGATCACCAGCCCCATTTCGGTGTTCAGCTTGGCCGAACGCGGGTCGAAGTTGAACGAGCCGACGAAGATCGAGCGCCGGTCGACGGCGAAGGTCTTGGCGTGCAATCCCGCCTTGGAATGCTTGTCGATCTCGGCGGCACGGGCCTTGATGGTCGCCGCGGCCGACTTGATCTCGTAGAGCTCGACGCCTGCCCGCAACAACGCCTTGCGACGTCTCGCGTAACCGGAATGGACCGAGGTCTCGTCGTTCGCCGCCAGCGAGTTGGTCAGCACCTGCACCCGGACGCCGCGCTTGGCCAAGGACACCAGCGCCTCGGTGCCGAGTTCGCCAGGGACGAAGTACGGCGACACCAGGTCGAACTCCTTGGTGGGCGAGCCGAAAGCTGCTTGTAGCCTCGGCAGCAACTGCACCGAAGTTTCCTCGCTCGTGCTGAGCGTCTTCTCGGGGTCGTCGTGGACGACGCGGACCGTCGTCCATTCGAGCTGCAGCGTTCCCGCGAGCAAGGCCTGCGCCTGTGGTGTGCGGTTGACGGCTTCAAGATACTTTTGCGCGTCGCCGGCGATCAGCTGCTGCGTGCGTTGCGCGAATTCCTCGCGGCCGATGGCCGGGTCGCGCTTGATGATGAGGCGCGCGGGATAGGCAGACGCGCTGTTCCAGTAGGTGTCGAACTCGGTCGAGACCGCGGGCACCGCGGCGCCGACCGCCATGACGTCGATGTCGGCGAAGCTCTGGTCTTCGCCCGCCTCGAAGTATTCGTTGGCGATATTGCGCCCGCCGACGATCGTGACCTGGTTGTCGACCGTGAACGACTTGTTGTGCATGCGGCGATTCAGCCGCGCGAAGTCGCCCAGGAAGCCGAGCCCGCGCGAGCCTCGGCTGACAAACGGGTTGTAGAGGCGAAGCTCGATGTTCGGGTGGGTATCGAGCAGCGCGAAGATCGGATCGAGCCCTTCGGCGTTGACGTCGTCGAGCAGCAGGCGCACCCGAACCCCCCGCTCGGCCGCGCGCAGCATCTCCTCGTAAAGCAACATTCCGGTCGCGTCGGCATGCCAGATGAAGGTCTGGATATCGATCGATCGTGTCGCCGCGCGGGCCAGGGCGATGCGCAGCGCGAAGGCGACGCGGCCGTCGGTGAACGCCTCGATTCCGCTCAGGCCGGGATGGAGCGCGACCTCTGCCGCAACCGCCTTGCCCAGCGGCGCGGACGCTGTGTCCGTCAAGGCGTGCGATGGGGTCCGGCTCTCCAGCGACGGCAGCGAGCCGCAGCCGCTCAACGCGAGGGCGCTGAGCAGAAGCCAGCCGATTCCCCACCGCCGTGCAGCAACAGGATCCCGCGGTCGTACCTGTCTCGCTCCTGCCATGGCTTTGCTCCGGGCGGGCTCGTGCGTCACGGCGCCGAGCAGCCCCGCGCCCCTTGCTCGATCGGCGGGCGAGTCGCGCGTCCCCATCGATCGCACCCGGCCCCGAAGCCGGGGCCGGCTACCGCTACTTCTTGGCCGCGACGGGCTCGACCGTGACCGCGACGGCTTGCGTGTACACGGCCTCGACCTGGTCGCCGACCTTGATCAGCTTGAGCTGCTCCGGATCCTCGACGTACAGGTCGACGGTGCGGTTCGGGCCCTTCAGCGTCACCTGGTGGGTCTTGGCGTCGACGGCGATCACGTTGGCGACGACCGTGACCTGCTCGCCGACGGCGCCAGCCGGGGTCGCACCGGCCGGCGCGCGCATGGTCTCGCTCGCGGCCTTCGCCGAAGGCAATTCCTTGCCGTCCTTCTTCAGCGTCAGCGACAGCGCCTCGGCGTAGCGAACGCGAACCTTGTCGCCGACCTTGACCTGCGCCAGGTTGCGAACCTCCGGGCCGACCGTGAGCGGCACGAGGTTGCCCTTCGGGCCCTTCAGCGTCACGTGGCCCTTGGCCGCATCGACTTCCTCGACGGTCGCGACGATCTGGTGCTCGTGGCGCAGGGTCGCCTTGCCGGGCGACGTCTGCATCGTCGCCCCCGAGGTCTGAGCGACGGCAGGCAGCGCGAGCGCGCCGAGAAGGGCCGACACGGCCAGGATCGAGAGTCGTTGGGTCATGGGTATCTCCGATTAGATGAGGTTGGAACGAGGGCGGGCAAGCAGAGCACGCGGCTCAAGGCGAAACTTCCTTCCAGCCCGGTCCGGGGTCGAAAGTGGTCATCTTCGAGGCGATCGCGGCGGTATTCTTGCCGAGGTTCTTCTCGAAGATCTTGCCGGCGCTGTTGACGATGAAGGTCATGACGCCGCTGCCGTCGTACTCTGCCGGATACGCGACCATCGCCGCGCCGGCGACCATGCGGCCGTTGATGACGTAGCTGAAGGCGCCGCCCGGTGCGTTCTTGCCCTGGCCGGTGAGGATGTGGAAGTGATAGCCGCGGTACGGGTCGCCCTTCTTGCGGGTGGCGGCATACGCCGAGCTCTCGGCGATCAGCGGGCCGAGCGGGCTGGGCGTCTCGCCGCGGCTGGCATCCGCAGGCCAGTACAGGCCGTCGAACTTGCCGGGCGTGCTGGCCAGCTTGCGCGCGTACTGGAGAACGCCGTCGTCATTGCGATCGACCGATGCGTATTCGCGCTGGGCCGCGACGTACGCGCGCAACACGGCGACGGCGCTGCGCTCGTTGCGGCCGATGCGCCGGTTCAGGATCTCCTCGGCGCCTCGCTCGGTGGCGAAGCGCCAGCTGTTGCCCTCGCGCACGAGCGGAATCGGGAACGGCCAGGCCTGGGTTCCGATCAGAAGCAGCACGCGATCCGGGCTGGTCTCTTCGAGCGCGTTGAACGAGTTCAGCCACGAGAGGGCCTCGGCGCGTCTCGCGCTGTCGTAGGCAGCATCGCCGCTGACGACGAGGTTCTTGTGCTTCTCGCCGAACAAGGCGACAAGCGCACTGTCGTCGTTGGCCTTGAGCGCAGCGATGAACGCTTCGAGGGCCGCGGGCGCGGTTGCGAAAGTGCGCTGCTCCGCGGCCTGCGACAGCAGCGGCGCCATCAGCAAGGACACGAGCAGCGATGCGAGCAGCGCGACGCGACGCGACGCGAGGGTGAGGAGTGCGCGGAAGATCATGGTCGTTGCCACCTTGTCGATTGCGGGCATGCGATTCATCGCCCTTCCTCTAGCGACGACCGCCGCCGCCGCGGCCGCCACCGCCGCCGCCGCGCCCGCCGCCTCCGCCGCCGCCGCGGCTGGACATGCTCGAAGACGCCCCGACCGAGCTGCGGCTCGACGCACCGCGCGAGCTGTCCATGTGCGTCTGGCGACCCGAGCCGTAGCCGTCGAATGCGCCGCCGCCGCCACCACCTCGGTTCGCGGTACCTGCACTCGCACCCGCACCGGCACCAGCGCCGCCACCAGCTCGATTCGACGCACCGGCGCCGGCACCAGCGCCGCCACCGCTGCTTCGGTTCGACACGCCGGCGCCGTCACCACCACGCCCAGCGCCGCCGCCCGCGCCGCCTGTCTGGCGCGCAGAAGTCGAGGACAGACCACCGCCTCCGGAGCGATCACCCGTGCGCGCCGACGGCGTGGCGCCGACCGACTTGCTGACCTGCCCCGGCTGCTTGTTCGACTTCCACTGCGACGAGCCGCCGCCTTGACCACGGTTGCCGCTGCCGATGTTGGTGTTGCCGGTATTGATGTTGGTGTTACGGTTGATGTTGATGTTGTTGTTGCCGCCGTAGTTCGCACCCCAATGGCCGCCGTTCCAGGCCGCACCGATCGCCGCGCCCCAGATCAGGCCGGTCGCCAACGCGGCGCCGGGCGGGTACGGGTAGTAGTACACCGGATACGGCGACGGGTAGTAGCCCCATGCCGAGTAGCCACCGCTGACGACGACCGTCGTCGGGTTGTACTGCGGCACGTAGATGACTTGCGGATCGGTCGGGACGATCTTGATGACCTCCTTCTCGACCACCACCGTCTGCTTCGGATCGGTCTTCAGGTTGCCGGCCGCCTGGGTCTTGCGCCGGAACGTCTGCACCGCCTCGAGCACCTCGCCCTGGTCGGCGACGACCGCCTCGCCCAACGCCGCCGTCCAGTCGAGGTCGTTGCTCATCGCGGTGATGACCTCGGGATAGTTGAGGAGCGACTTGACGGAGTCGTCCCACTTGTCGTCGAGCGGTGCCTTCGGGTCGGCCTTGCGCTTGGCGAGATAGCGTTCGGCCTGGACGATCTGCAGCGGGTTGGTCGACGCCGGCAGGACGAGCGCGACCAGGTCGTCCGGATAAAGCGCGATCCGGGCGACGAGCTTTTCGAGCTCCTCGGGCGTCAGGGCGGCGTCGGGAATCGGCGTTGCGACGGCGGCCTCTTGCGCGGACGCCGACGAAGGCGCCAAAGTCGCGCCCAGCGCCGCCGCCAACGCGACCGCGATCGCCGCCGTACGGGAACCGTGACGTGGTTTCATCGCGAGCGCCGCCTCATTTGACGGTGTAGCCCTTGCCTTCCAGGCACGCTGCGCGCGCCTTCGCGAAGGCCTGCTGTTGCTGCTGGGAAGCACCCGCCTGCTGCTGCTGCTGCGCCGCGTTCTGTTTGCGACTCTGGTTGCGCGCCGCGGTCGCGCCGACGGCCGCACCGGTGCCGGCGTCGCCCACGATGCCACCGACCACCGCGCCCTTCGCCGCGCCGCGCGCACCCGCGCCCGGCGTGGTGCCGGTCGCCGTCGTCGGCGCGGCCGCGGTAGGCGGCGGCGCCTTCGCCGGATCGAAGCCGGTTTGCTGGACGGCCCACGAGTAGCACGCGGCCTCGTCGCTCTTTTGCTTCTCCGGCGTCTGCCCCTTGGCCGGGTACACATACTGCTGCGCGCCGACCGGGGCGGCCAGGGCCGCGGCGAGCGCGAGCAGGCAAAGGCTTCGGCTTGGTGGGGTCATGTCGTCTCCTCGGACTGTCGATGGCAGGAACGCTAACGCGCTGCAAGCGATGCAGCAACAGGTTCGAGCGCACTGTGACCCCGGGGCCCTTCGCTGCCTATTGCCCTAAGAGGCAGGTTCGCGCGAATCGCATCGGCGCTAGCCTGCTGCACACCGAACGAGCAACTCTCGCGCGGATACATTGCCAATCAACACCAAACGGGAGCGGGACCAATGAGGGAATCCATGGCATCGGTCGGTCGAGTCTTACTCGCCGGGGCCCTGCTCGGCGCCACCGGCTTCGCGCAAGCGCAGCTGACGCCGGCGCAGAGCCTGATCCAGGACAAGTTCGTGCTGAACCTCGGCGGCTTCATCGTCGGCACTGACGTCACCGCGCGTCTGAACGGCTCGTCGTCGACCAACCCGGACATCGACTTCGAAAAGACCTTCGGCAACGGCAGCGATTCGACCCGCGTCCGCGCCGATGCCTTGTGGCGCATCACGCCGAACCATCACCTGCGCTTCCTCTATTTCAACAACACCAGCGATCGCACGGCCGTCATCGACCGCAACATCGCCTGGGGCGACTACACGTTCCAGGCGGGCGCCACGGTCGAATCGAAGACGAAGTTCCAGATCTACGAGCTGGCCTACGAATACGCGTTCTGGCGCACGCCCGACGTCGAGATCTCGGGGAGCCTCGGCGTTCACTACATGAAGTTCACGCAGCAACTCTCGGGAGTGGCGACGTTCACCGATGCGAACGGGGCGACCTCGGCGGCACAGTTCAGCAGGAAGGAGAACTCGATTCCCCTGCCGCTGCCGGTCATCGGCGTTCGCGGCGCCTGGGCGTTCGCGCCGCAGTGGGTCCTCGAAGGCCAGGGCCAGATCTTCAAGGCCGACATCAGCGGCTACGACGGCCGAATCACCGACGGGCGCGCAGGCGTGACGTGGATGTTCTCCCCCAACTTCGGTGCCGGCGTCGGCTACAACCGGTTCGTCACGACGGTCGAGACCAGCAAAGACAGGTTCAACGGACGCGTTCGCCTGAACTACTCGGGCGTGCAGCTGTACCTGACCGGCGCGTTCTGAGCAGCGCCGCCGCCGAAGCGAAGAGTCGCGCGATCAGATCGATCAGATAGCGAAGGATCGAAGTGTTGCCAGGACAATGCGCCATCGTCACCGGCTCGACGAGCGGCATCGGCCTGGGCATCGCTCGCAGCCTGGCCGCCTCGGGCGCCCACTTGATGCTCAACGGCTTCGGCGACGCCGCGCAGATCGAGTCGCTCCGCGCCGGCCTCGCGCGCGAGTTCGGCGTCAAGGTGAGCTACAGCGGCGCGGACATGTCGAAGCCCGACCAGATCCGTCAGATGGTCAGGGCCGCGCGGGAAGAGCTCGGCTCGGTCGACATCCTGGTCAACAACGCCGGCATCCAGCACACGGCGCCGATCGAGAGCTTCCCTCCGGAGCGCTGGGACGCGGTCCTGGCGATCAACCTGTCGTCGGTGTTCCACGCCGTCCAGGCCGCATTGCCGGCGATGAAGGCGACGAACTGGGGTCGCATCGTCAACATCGCCTCGACGCACGGCCTGGTCGCCTCGGTCGAGAAGTCGGCCTACGTGGCGGCCAAGCACGGTGTCATCGGGTTGACGAAGGCGATCGCGCTCGAGACCGCCACGACCGGCGTCACGTGCAACGCCATCTGCCCCGGCTGGGTGCTCACGCCGCTGGTTCAGCAGCAGATCGATGCGCGCGCCAAGCGCGAAGGCCTCTCGAACGACCAGGCCAAGGCCGCGCTCCTGGCCGAGAAGCAGCCCTCGGGCGAGTTCGCTACGCCGGAGCAGATCGGCGGCGTGTGCGTGTTCCTGTGTTCCGATGCCGCCGCCCAGATCCGCGGCGCGGCGGTTCCGGTCGACGGCGCCTGGCTTGCTCAATAGCCTCCTTCACCTAGGTGCAATGGACGGGAAGGCAGCGCCGATCCACAGTTCGGAACTGGCCCGATCAATGAGCGCGCCCCCCACCTACGTGGCTGTAGTCGACGACGATCGGAGCGTCTGCCTTTCTTTTGCCCGCTTGCTGCGCGCCGCGGGCATCCATGCGATCACATACGGATCGGCCGAAGCGTTTCTCGCCGACACCAAGCGGCCGCAATTCGATTGCATGGTCTTCGACGTCCAGCTCAGCGGGATATCAGGCATCGAGCTCGCGAAGACGCTCGCTGCAGGGGCAGGCCCTCACCCGCCGGTGATCTACATCACGGCGCACGACGACCCCGAAACCCGGGCGAGCGCCGAGGCCTCGGGGTGCGCGGCCTACTTCCGCAAGAACGATTCCGGCGACGAGGTGCTCGAAACGATCCGCAGGCTGACGCAATAGCGGATCACGACCCGATCGCGTGCGCCTTGTCGAGCGCCTTGCGCAGGATCTGCGCCCAGGCGGCGGCCACGTCGCGCGCCGCGCCCTCGTTCTCGATGCGGTCGGCGCGCTCCAGGCGGGCGACGCTGTTCGCCTCGCGGCGGTCGGCGACTCGCGCCAGCATCTGGCCGCTGGCGGCGTCGGAGAGCTCCGCCAGCAGCGTCATCTGGCCGGCCGATGACACATACGTCTTCGAGCGCCCGGCGCCGGTGCCGCTCGGCGCGTTGAGATAGACGTTGAGGACGCTGACCTTGACGCGCAGGACGTCGGGGGCGGATTCGCTGGCGATCTGGTACGTGCCGCCCTTCTCCACTGCCTTGGCGAACTCCTCCTCGACGAGCTTGGCGACGCCCGCCCTGATCTTTTCGCGCTCCTCGCTGCTCAGTTTGATCCGGCTGCCGGTCCGGGTCGGCTCCCACGACTTGTCGAACTGGACGTCGACGGGATCGAGCTTGACGCGCTTGTAGGCGGCTAGAGATGCGCCTGGACGCACATAGGCGAGTTCGAGTCCCTTGACGCTGGTCTTCTGCAGGCCGCCTTGGCTCATGGCCGCGTCGACGTCGTTCTTGCCGGCCGCGAGCGGGCTCGTCACGGCGAGCGTCAGGGCGAGCAGGCAGGCAGCCTTGAGAGTGGCGATGGTCGTCATGATGCGTTGTCCTCGCAATGCTGAAGTGTTGTTGGTTTCGCGCCCGGAGCCTAACGGACGCCGGCGCTAGGAGCCGATGCCGTGCGCCTTGTCCAATGCCCGGCGCAGGATCCGCGCCCAGCCGGCGGCGATCTTTCGCGCTTCCTGCTCGTTCACCGTCCCGTTCACGAGATACATCCTGCCCTCCTTGCTCGCGTCACGCTGGTCGGCGACGCGCGCCAGCACCTGGCCGCCCGCCGAATCGGAGAGCTCCGCCACGAGCGTCATCTCGCCGGCCGACGAGACCAGCGTGCGCGTGCGACCGGGGCCGACATCGGGCGCGTTCACGTACAGGTCGAGGATCCTCGGCTTGACGCGCAGGACGTCGGGGCCGGAGTCGCTCGCGACCTGGTAGGTGCTGCTCTTCTGCAGCTCCTTGGCGAACTCTTCCTGGACGACCCTGGCCACGTTAGACCTGATCTTCTCGCGCTCTTCGCTGCTCAGCTTGATGGCGCTGCCGGCGCGCGAGGGATCCTTCGACTTGCGGAACTCGACCTCGACGGGATCGAGCTTGACCCGCTTGTAGGCGGCGAGCGACACACCGGGCCGCGCGTAGGCGAGGTCGATGTCCTTGACCTTGATCCTCTGCAGGCCGCCCTGGCTCAACGCCTGGTCGACCTCGTTCTTCGTTGCGGCTGGCGCATTCGTCAAGGCGACCGTCAAAGCGAGCAGACAAGCTGCCTTGAGCGTGTCGAGCATCGTCATGGTTCCTCCCGAATTCCTGCGGTCGCACGTTCACGTCGCCGCGAACGAGTCGGTTGCCGCCGGCACCGAGCCGGTGAAGCTTAATCGGAGGCCGCGGACACCTGCTATTGAACCATGGGGCAGCTTCAGAGCAACAGGAACGCTGCGGCCGCGACCGCGGTCGGCAAGGCAGCACCGATCAGCAAAGAGCCCGCACCGATCGAGCCATCGGCAAAGCCGCGCTTCAGCAAGGCGATCCCGGCCGGATTCGGCGCGTTGGCGACCACCGTCAAGCCGCCGCCCGCGACGGCGCCTGCGACGAGCATGTACTTCGACGGGTCGGACATCCCGGCGAGGAGCGATCCGAGGTAGGTCAGCGCCGCGTTGTCGGTGATCGCGGTCAGCGCGAGCGCGCCGAAGAACAGCGCGAGCGGCTCGAGACCCGAGACGATCGGTTGCAACCACCAGCGTTGCAGGTTTCCCAGCAACACCAACCCCGCCAGGAAGAAGGCGACCAGCAGTGCTTCGCGCAGGATCAGCGGGCTCTGGTGGCGCTCGTAGGCGCGCGTGAAGCCGAGGAACATCATGAACAGGCCGAGGAAGCCGACCGGATGGTGAACGAGGAGGACCACGCTGGCGAGCAGCGCCAGGTGCACGAGCACGACCAGGATCGGCACCTTCGCCTCACCGATGGTCTCGGCCGGCGCGGGGACCGCTGCCGCGAGGTGCTTGCGCAACGCGAAGGTCGCGAAGGTCGCGTTCACGAGCGTCGCGATCGTCGCTTTCCATCCGAACTGGGAGAGCATCCAAGCGCTGTCCCATTGCCAGGTCGCCGCGACCATCAGCACCGGCGGCGCCGCATACGAGGTGAGCGTGCCACCGATCGACACGTTGACGAACAGGACGCCGAGCGCCAGGTACTTGGGCCCCTCGGGGATGTGCGGCGCGAAGGCCAGGGGCGCCAGCATCAGGGCGGCGATGGTCATCGCCGCGGGCTCGGTGACCAGCGATCCGAGCAGCGGAATCACGGCCAGGCAGAGCCAGGCCGTGGCAACGGGCCTCGCCACCGGCAGCACGCCGGCCAGCCGATCGACGGCACGGATGACCGTCGTCAGGATCGGCCGCGAAGCGGCCATGACCATCACCACGAAGACGAACAACGGCTCGGTGTAGTTTCGCGACTCCGCATAGGCGAGCGCTCGCGCGCCCCCGGTCATCGCCACCATCGCGAGGACCAGCACGATCGCCCAGAAGCCGAACACCACCTCGATCTCGCCGAGCAGGTGGAACAGCCCGGCATGCCTCGGGAAGCGTCGCGACAGCCGCTCGAGCTGCCGGGCGGCGAAGGTGTG
>Ga0070669_100000563_pt1 | contig 27598 bp, 25 predicted proteins | sample KBSS53metaG_FD_64680 | JGI IMG/M metagenome (GOLD analysis project Ga0070669, IMG submission 64680) | Switchgrass rhizosphere microbial communities from Kellogg Biological Station, Michigan, USA - KBS S5-3 metaG | ecosystem: Host-associated > Plants > Roots > Rhizosphere > Soil ...
AGGCGGCGCGCGCGGGTCGCCACGGACGCACCTTCGCCGTCGTCGCGCAGGAGGTGCAGCGCCTGGCCGAGCGCACCGCGCAGGCGACGAGCGAGATCGCCAGGGTCATCGAGCACAACCAGCGCGAGGTGGAGTCCGCCGTCGAGGCGATGTCCCGCGTCGGCGGCCAGGTCGAGAAGGGCAAGGAGCTCGTCGACAAGGCGGGCAGTGCGCTCGACGCGATCATCGACAACGCGGAGAAGATGCTCGCCTGCATCCAGCAAGTCCGCGCATCCAGCGAGGAGCAGTCGTCCACCACGGCGCACATCAGCGAGAACGTCGAGACGATCTCGCGCGTGACGCACTCCGCCGTGCGCGGTAATCAGTCCGTCGCCACGTCGGTGCAGGAGCTGAGCACGCTGATCGAGGACCTGCAGCAGCGTGTCGCGCGATTCCACTTCGAAGGGAGGCAGGAGCCCCTTCCCGAGATCAGGGTGGACGTCGCGAAGCTCCCGCCCGCACCGCGCGAGCTGATCTCCTTCGACGCCTGAGCCGCGTCGCCGCCTAGCCCGCCCGCCCGCCTGGGATCGCTGCTGAGGCTGGTACTGCGGAACTCGTGTCGGTGGGCTATTCTCAGGCCGACCCGAACGTCGTGCGCGCTGCGCCCGTAAAGATCACGTGTCCCTGACGACGGAACGCGGATCTTGAAGGGCGATGACGCCGAAACTTCCGGATCTTATCCGTGCGGGTGGAGAGATCTCACTGCCGGACCATCTGAAGATCTTGTAGTCGTGGATGGAGAGGAACGGAGCTCCCGGCTGCGCATCCCGACCCGGATAGGAGCGATCCGGCCTTTTCCGCCAGATCGCCGTTCAAGATCCGCGTTCCGTCGTTTCTGTCGCCAATCCGTCGTTTCCGTCGCCAATAGACCAGCCCCGCCACCCCGACCATCCGTCCCCCGATGAAGGTCTCCCTCAAGGTCAACGGCAAGCCGACGTCCATCGACGCACCCCCCGACATGCCCCTGCTGTGGGTGTTGCGTGACGTGCTCGAGCTCAAGGGCACCAAGTACGGCTGCGGCGTCGGGCAGTGCGGCGCGTGCACCGTGCATCTCAAGGGTTCGCCGGTGCGCTCGTGCCAGCTGCCGGTCTCGACGCTGCAAGGCGCCGAGGTGACGACGATCGAGGGGCTCTCCCCGGACGGATCGCATCCGGTGCAACGCGCCTGGGACGAGGTCGACGTCCCGCAGTGCGGCTACTGCCAGGCGGGTCAGATCATGAGCGCCGCGGCGCTGCTGGCGAAGAATCCCTCGCCGACCGATGCGCAGATCACCGCGGCGATGAACGGCAACCTGTGCCGATGCGCGACGTACCACCGCATTCGGGACGCGATCCACAAGGCGGCGGCCACATCGGCCGCGACGCCGAGTGCACCGCCCGCCACCACCGCCCGGCCGCGTCAGGCCGGCGCCCCGCGCAACTGAGGAATCGATCATGACACTCGATGCGCGCCTCGACCGACGCCAGTTCCTCCGCGTCTCCGCACTCGCCGGTGGCGGTCTCCTGCTCGGTACGATCCTCGACTTCGGCGCCAGCACGGACCTTCTCGCCGCCGGGGCTCCGAAGGCGCCGGGAGCCGAGTTCTCCCCGAACGCCTTCATCCGCCTCTCGCCCGACGGCTCGGTCACGATCATCGCGAAGAATCCCGAGGTGGGACAGGGGATCAAGACGATGCTCCCGATGCTCATCGCCGAGGAGCTCGACGTCGACTGGACCACCGTGAAGATCGAGCAGTCGGGGCTCGATACGGTGAAGTTCACCAACCAGGTCGCCGGTGGCAGCAGCGCCACGCCGAACCACTGGCTCCCCCTGCGTCGCGTCGGAGCGGCCGCGCGCGCGATGCTCGTCGGCGCGGCGGCGCAGAGCTGGAACGTTCCCGCGTCCGAGTGCGAGACCGCGTCCGCGACGGTCACGCATCGCCCGAGCGGCCGCACGATCAAGTACGTCGATCTCCTCGAGCGCGCCGCGACGATCCCGGCGCCGGAGCTCGACAAGGTGACGCTCAAGGATCCGAAGAGCTTCCGGATCATCGGCACGCGCGTGAAGGGCGTCGACAACCATGCGATCGTCACGGGCAAGCCCCTCTATGGCATCGACGTGTCGATGCCCGGGATGCTCTACGCCGTGTACGAGAAGTGCCCGGTCTTCGGCGGCCGCGTGAAGAGCGCCAACCTCGACGTCGTGAAGCGCGAGCCTGGCGTGCGCAACGCCTTCGTCGTCGAGCCGGCGGGCACGGATCTCACCGGTCTGCTCGGTGGCGTCGCCATCGTCGCCGACAGCTGGTGGCTCGCGCGCTCGGCGCGGAAGAAGCTGCAGGTCGAATGGGACGAGGGCGCGGGCGCGGCGCTGAGCAGTGCGTCGATCGCGGCCAGCGCCGCGGGGCTCGCGAAGCAGCCGCCGCAGCGCTCACTGCGCAAGGACGGCGACGCCGACGCCGCGCTCGCCAGCGCGGCCAGGGTCGTGCGCGCCGAGTACTACTATCCCTACATCGCCCACGCGCCGCTCGAGCCGCAGAACTGCACCGCGCGCTTCGCCGACGGGAAGATGGAGATCTGGGCGCCGACGCAGAATCCGCAGGCCGCACGGGGACTGGTCGCCAAGGCGCTCGGCCTCGACGAGGCCAGCATCACGATCCACCTCACGCGCGGCGGTGGCGGCTTCGGGCGCCGGTTGATGAACGACTATGTCGTCGAGGCGGCGCGCATCGCGAAGGAGACGGGCACGCCCGTGAAGCTCCTGTGGACGCGCGAAGACGACATGCACCACGACTTCTATCGCTCCGCCGGATTCCACAACTTCACCGGTGCCGTGGACGCGAGCGGCAAGGTCGTGGCGTGGAAGAACCACTTCGTCTCATTCGGCGACGCGGAGAAGTTCGCCACGGCGACGGGCAACCCGCCCTTCGCCGCGGGTGCGGGGATCGGCGGCGGAGAGTTCCCGGCGCGCTTCGTTCCCAACTACGCGCTCGACGCGTCGGTGATGCAGCAGTACGTGCCGACGGGATATCTGCGCGCGCCGGGCAGCAACGGCATCGCCTTCGCCACCCAGAGCTTCATCGACGAGCTGGCGCACGCGGCGGGGAAGGATCCACTGCAGTTCCGCCTCGACCTGCTCGCCGCCGAAATTCCGGCGCAGCAGCCGCAACAGGGTGGGCTCGTCGCCTCACGTGTGCGCGGCGTGCTGGAGCTCGTGCGCGAGAAGTCCGGATGGGGCACGCGGAAGCTTCCCCCAGGCACCGGGATGGGTGTCGCCTTCCACTTCAGCCACCGCGGCTACTTCGCCGAGGTGGTACAGGCCACGGTGAGCAAGGCCGGCCTGCTCAAGGTCGACAAGGTCTGGGTCGCCGCCGACGTCGGCAACCAGATCATCAATCCCAGTGGCGCCGAGAATCAGGTGTTCGGCTCCGTGCTCGACGGCATCTCGGAAGCGCTCGCGCAGGAGATCACGATCGACCGGGGACGGGCGGTGCAGAACAACTTCACCGACTTTCCGCTCATCCGTCTCGCGCAGTCGCCGCCGGTGGAGCTGCACTGGAACGTCACGGAGTATCCGCCCACGGGACTCGGCGAACCCGCGCTGCCGCCCGTCGTGCCGGCGCTCTGCAACGCGATCTACGCCGCGACCGGCAAGCGCATCCGCTCGCTGCCACTCTCGAAGAGCGACCTGCGCTGGAGCTGACGAGCCTCGTCTCGTGAAACGCGCGCCGCGCCGTCACGTATTGTCAATCGTGGCGGCCGGTCCGCACACTATGCGTCGGTCGCCGTGCCGGAGCGACGTCGCTCCGCCCAGTGGGACGAGCTCGAACCTCGCATGGCCGTGAACTTCTTCCGTCGTTGGCAGGCGAAGCACCTGCTGGTCGCGTGGATCGTGTACTGGGTGCTGCTCATCGGCATCTCGATGCACTCGGCGATCGCGGCCGCCATGAGGGCACTCAACGCGCCGCACGGTCTCGGCTCGATCAGCGCGAGTGTCGACGGCGGCAACTTCGTCTTCAAGGCGTCCGTCGGCAGCGACACGTGGAGCCGTACGATGTCGCTCACCGCGATGACGCTCTGGTTCGCCGGACCACCGCTTCTGCTCTTCATCGTCTGGCTCGTGACCCGGCGCGCTCCGGTGGCCGAGCGCGAAGCCGAGCGCGACTACCGCATCTCCTGACTTCGAGGCTGTCACATGGAAGACGCGCGCCTTCCCGAGACCGAGCCGAGTGGCGCACTCGTGCCGCCGCCGACGCATCCGCCGACCGCGCTCGCGGCGGCCGCGCCGTTGCTCCCGCGCCGGCGGCCGGACGATGCCACCGACGCAGCCACGCTGATCGCGCGTGTTGTGGAGCGCACGCTCGACGCGCTCGACCGCGTCGGCGACTCGATCGCGTCCGCGGTCGGCCTGCGCTGAGCGTCGCGGCGCGAGGCTCGAGCGAGCCTCGCGCCTCCGGTTGGTCAGGAGAGCCGGCGAAGCAGTGGCGGCAGCTCGTCGAGCAGCTCGCGCGCCAGGAAGCCGATCGGGCCGAGGCGACGCGCCAGCACACGCCCCGCCGCGCCGTGCAGGTATGCTCCCCACACCGCGGCATGCGCCGGGGGAGCGCCGCGCGCCGCGAGTCCCGCGATGATTCCCGCCAGCGTGTCGCCCGACCCCGACGTCGCGAGACCGACCGAACCGCCCGCGTAGCGGTACAGAGTGCCGTCGGGCTCGGCCACGTACGTCTCGGCGCCCTTGAGCGCCACGACGGCCGCGAACCGCTGCGCCGCGTGCCGCGCGACGTCGCCCGGATCGCGCTCGACGTCGTGCTTGTCGACGCCGAGCAGCGACGCCATCTCGCCGGCGTGCGGCGTGAGCACGGCGCGCGCGCCGAGCGGGTGAAGCATCGACTCGTCGTGCGCGAGGGCGGTGATCGCCGCGGCGTCGAGCACGAGGATCGCGTCGTCGCCGAGCCGGCGGATGAGCGGCGCGAGCAGCGCGTGCGCCGCGCGGTCGCTGGACATGCCGGGCCCCGCGAGCACCGCGTTCACGCTTCCGACGTGCTCGGCGAGCGCCGCCTGCGCGTGCTTTCCGGCGATCTCTCCCGCGCGCGACGCGCGCAGCGCGATGACGAGTGCTTCGGGCACCGCCATCCCGAGCGCCGGCGCCGCCGAGGCCACCGTCGCGAGCTGCAGCTTTCCCGCGCCCGAGCGAAGCGCGGCCACACCGGCGAGGAGCACCGCACCGGCCACCTGCGCCGAGCCGCCGATCACCAGCACTCGGCCGCGAGCATCCTTGTCGTCGTCCGAGCCCGGCTGCGGGAGCGGCATTCGCCGCAGCAGCGCGCGCGTCACGGCGATCGGTGCTCGCGTGCGCGCGCTCACTTCGCGCCGGCGGGCACGTCGGGCTGGGACGTGACGGGTGTGCCCGTCTCCTGGAGCGGCGCGACGAAGTTGTACGTCTCGAGCTGCAAGTGCCCATGTGACTTGCCGTCACCGCCGAGGACGTAGGACGTGACACCGCAGTTGGCCACTTCCGCCGCCTTGTCGATCGCCAGGATCTCGGCCTCGGTGAGCTCCTCGAGGAGATAGCGCAGGCACAGCACGATCACCTGGTGCGCGACGACGAGCACGCGCGATCCCTGGCTGTGGTGCAGGCTGATCGTATCGAGGACGCTGCGCAGGCGGAGAATGACGTCGCACCAGCTCTCGCCACCCGGCGGGCGGTAGTAGAACTTCCCGATCCGCGCCCGCAGCGCTGCCTGATCGGGAAACCGCTGTTCGATCCCGAGTTTCGTGAGCCGATCGAGCACCCCGAACTCCTTCTCGCGCAGGCGCTCGTCCACGACGGTCGCTGCACCGCGCGCGACGCCGCCGGTGCGCGCGATGATCGTCACCGTTTCGCGGGCGCGCAGGAAGGGCGACGTGAGTACCACCGTCGGACGCTCGTGCTCGGGCAGCGAGGCGAACCAGGCTCCGAGCGCTTCCGACTGGCGCTCGCCCAGCGCGCTCAACGGCACGTCGACGTCCCGGTCCGCGATGTCGATGACGGCCACGCCGGCCGCGTACGCCGCATCCCGCGCGACGTTGCCCGCGCTTTCGCCATGCCGCACGATCCAGAGCCGCTCCGGCCATCGTTGTGCCATGGTGACCGTACGGTCAAGGACCGTACCATCGCCGGACGATTCTCTGGACGCACCCTGCTCGCTCAGGCACCTTAACACCGGTCGCTCTCGACCTCTTCCCTCCGCTTCGATCAATGAACCGCGACCTGATCACCACCGGCTTCGAGCTGCCCAACCACCGCATCGCGCGCACGCTGGGCGTCGTGCGCGGCATCACCGTGCGCTCCCGCTCCGTGCTCGGCACCATCGGCGCGACGCTCCAGACCCTGCGCGGCGGCAACATCACGCTGCTCACCGAGCTGTGTGAGACGTCGCGCGAGGAGGCGTTCGAGATCATGGTGCGTCATGCGTCCGACGTCGGTGCCACGGGGATCGTCGCGGTGCGCTACGATGCGACCGAGATCATGAGCGGGGTCACCGAGGTGCTCTGCTACGGCACCGCCGTCATCGTCGAGCCGCGATAGGGCAGGGATGGCCCTCACCGCCACGATCTACAATCTCGACGTCCAGCTCGCGGATACCGATCGCGGCGTCTACGAGTCCCTTTCGTTCAAGGTCGCGCAGCAGCCCTCCGAGTCGGACGAGCACATGATGGCGCGGGTGCTCGCCTACTGCCTCGAATACACCGAGGGCATCGGCTTCTCGAAGGGCATCGCCGAACCGGAGGAGCCCGCGCTGTTCGTGCGCGACCTCACCGGCGCTCTTCGCACCTGGATCGACATCGGCTCCCCCGACGCGGCCCGACTCCACAAGGCCAGCAAGCTCGCGCCGCGCGTCGTCGTCTACACGCACAAGGATCCCGCGCAACTCGTCCGCGCCCTCGACGGCGAACGCATCCACCGCGCCGAAGCGCTCGAGCTCTACGCGCTCGATCGCCCCCTGATCGCCGACCTCGTAACTCACCGCGATCGACGCACGAAGTTCGATCTCACGGTGACCGAAGGGCACCTCTACGCGACGATCGACGGCGAGACACTCGAAGGAACGGTGGCGCGGATCGAGCGGTAGCGCGAACCAACGCTGTCACGGCGCCATCCGCCGTCGAGAACCGAGAATGGTCGACGCGTGCAGACCGCACCCCCAAGTGGGAAGGCGCGGCCACACCGCGGAATTGTGCAGTCGCGCCAGCGCGCCTCGATGCCCTCGTGCATGACAGGGCCGTGAGCGTTCCGCGAGGAGGAGCGTTCGGGCGTAGCAAGAGACTCGGCGCGCAGCGCCGAGGCTCGCAGCGTGCAAGCCCGTGCGCGACGACGAGTGGAATGCTCTCGGCCCAGGGCGCGACGAAGCCCGACGAGGCCCGGCGCGATGACCGAGCGAATCACCCCGCCGCGTACCCCCGCAACCGCGCCAGCATGCGCGCATCGGTCACCGTCGCGTCGTCGAGCTTGGGCGTCTCGATCACCTTCGGCACCCCCGCCAGCCGCTCGTCGGTCATGATGCGCCGGAATGGCCCCTCGCCCAACGAGCCCTCGGCGATCAGCTCGTGCCGGTCGCGCCTCGACGCGAACGGCGTCTTCGAGTCGTTCAGGTGCATCACGCGGAGCCGCCCGAGCCCGAGCGTGTCTTCCAGCCGCGCCATCACGCCGTCGTAATCGTTCACGAGATCGTAGCCCGCGGAATACACGTGGCAGGTGTCCACGCACACGCCCACCCGATCGCGATGCCTCGCGTCGATCCGTTCGATGATCGCCTCCAGTTCTTCGAACGTCGCACCGAGCGCCGTGCCCGACCCGGCCGTGGTTTCGAGACAGAGGATCGTCCGCCCCTCCACCTGCGCCAACGCCTCGCTGATCGCGTCTGCGTTGCGCGCGATCCCGGCGTCGCGCTCGTCCATGAAGTTGCCGGGGTGAGAGACGAGGTAGTCGAGATCGAGCGCGCTGCACCGTCGCAGCTCGGACACGAACGAGGCGATCGACCGCGCGCGAAGCACCGGGTCGGGACTCGCCAGGTTGATCAGATACGAGTCGTGCGCCATCGTCGCCGTGACCTGGGTGCCGGCGAGCCGCTCCCGGAACAGCCGGCACTCCTCGCTCTCGCAATCCCGCTCGGCCCAGCGGTTCGCCATCTTGGTGAAGAGCTGCATGGCGCTGGCCTCGATCGCCGCGGCGCGCGGCGGTGCCTCGGGAACGCCGCCGGCCGTGCTCACGTGCGCGCCGAGCAGGGGCGACGCCGAGCTCACGGGCTCACGCGCCGAATTCGGGGGCGCGGCCGCGCAGCACGCGCCCGCAGCGCGGGCAGTGGATGTCTCCCGACTCTGCCAGCGCGTAGTCGAACGAGCGGCCGCACGTGCACTCGGCTTCGAGCCCCTCGTGTCCGCACCCGATGCAGAAGTCGTCGTCCGCGTCGTACGACCGGAAGCGTCCGCACACCGGGCAGCGCTTCGTGACCGTCATCGTCAGCGCGCCCCGCGCAGCCAGCTCTCCGGATCGACCGCACGCCCCTGCGGACGGATCTCGAAGTGCAGGTGGGGCCGGAGGTCGGGATCCGACGTCCCCACCGTGCCGATCGCGTCGCCCTTCCGGATCGATCCCCCGGTGCGCACGCTCGCGTTGTTCAACGAGGCGTACACCGAGTAGTCGCCGGCGCCGTGCTGCACGATGACCGTGAGCCCATACGTGCCGAGCTGGCCGACGCTGACCACCGTCCCCGGCGCCACCGCTCGCACCACCGTACCCGTCGCCGCCGCGATCCCGATCCCGTTCCACCGCGTCGTGGTGTTGTTCGGGTTCACGACTCGGCCGAATCGATAGAGCACCGTGCCGTCGACGGGCCAGTCGAGCCGCCCCAGATCGCTCGTGCGGAGGGTGCTCGTCTCGCGCGGCGCGTTCGGTCGCGTCGCGGCAGTGCGCCGCCGGTCGCTCTCGATCGACGCGATCACGTTCGTCAGCCTCGACTCCGACGCGCGCAGTGCGGCCAGCCGGTCGAGGATCTGCTGCGTCGAGCGCTGCACCTGCTGCAGGTTCGTCGAGCGCTCCCCGCGCAGTCGCGCCAGCCGGTCTTCCTCCTGCTGCTTGTCGCTCCGGTTCTCCTCCACGGCGTTGCGCAGCCGCACGAGGTCCGCCCGCTGCCGGGTCACCTGGTCGCGCAGCGTCTGCACGCGTGTCACGAGCGCGCGATCCTGTGCCGCCAGCTCGTGGAGGTACTTGTAGCGGGCCGCGAGCTCGCCGAACGAGCGTGCCGTCAGCAGCGCCTCGGCGGAGTACAGCGGGCCGCGCTTGTAGATGTCGACCAGGCGCCGTTCCAGCGTGGAGCGTCGTCCGGCCAGCTCGCGTTCCGCCTTGTCCACGCGTTTCGTCGTCTCGTCCACCTCGGTCGTGATCGCCGCGAGCTGGCGGTCCAGGGTCTGGATCACGCGCTCCGTCGCGTCACGCTGCCGATCGAGGTTCGCCACCTCCTCCTGGAGCTCGTGCGCGTTGCCCCGAAGGTTGGCCATGCGCGATTCGAGGTCGGCACGCTCGCGACGGATGCGATCGAGCTCCTCGCGCTGGGCGCGGATCCGCGCCTCGGCCGACTGCGCCGACGCGCCGGCGGGCAGGGCGACAAGGAGCCCGGCCACGAGTACCCATCGCCACAGGTGCGACCTCACACCTGGCGCAGGTGCCTCGCGACGGACACCGCGCTACCGAGCAGCCCGATGAGCGCGCCGAACAACAGCCCGAGCAGCGCCACCCGCGCGTCGAAGTAGATCGTGTGGATGACGTACCGGTCGATCAGCGTCTGCGCGATCCACGTCAGCACGAGCGCGAGCAGGCCCCCCATCACTCCCTTGGCGAATCCTTCGACGAGGAAGGGGCGGCGGATGTAGCCGTCCGTCGCGCCGACGAGGCGCATGATCGAGATCTCCTTCGCGCGCGCGAGCACCGCCATGCGGATCGTCGCTCCGATGATGATCACGGAGACCGCGGCGAACACGAAGCCCAGCACCAGGCCGGCGATGCCCGCGATGTTCCGGAGCCGGTACAGCTTCTCGATCCACTCCTCGCCGTAGCGGACGTCGTCGATGAACGAGTACGTCTTCACCCGATCGGCGACGCGCTTCACCGTCGCCGGATCGCGCAGGCCTGGCTTGAGCCGCAGGTCGATCGACGCCGGCAGCACCGCCCCCTCGAACACGTCGCGGAACTCGCCGAGCTCGGACTGCGCCCGCTTGAGCGCCTGCTCCTGCGTCACCAGCTCGGCCGACTGCACCTCGGGGAAGCTGGCGATGTCGCTCGCCGCCTGCGCCACGTCCTCCGTCGGCGTCCCCTCCGCGACGAACGCGCGGATCTCCACCCGGTCCTCGAGTCGTTCCAGCGCCTCGCGGATGTTGAGCGCCACGAGCCCGAACAGGCCGAGCGCGAACAGCGAGAACGCGATCGTCGTCACGCTCAGCGCGCTGAGGAGGGGAGCGCGCCGAAACGTCTCGAACGCGTCGCGGAGCGGTCGCATCAGCGCGCCGGGTCGGCCGTGGCCGCGGGCTCCGCGGAGTCGAACACGATCTGGCCGCGCGCCATCTCGATCGTGCGATACTCCTGGCGGCGGATCAGCTCCAGGTTGTGCGTCGCCATGATGATCGCCGTGCCCCCCGCGTTGATGTCGCGCAGGAGCTGGAAGATGCCACGCGTCGCACGATCGTCGAGGTTGCCCGTCGGCTCGTCGGCGATCAGCGCGAACGGATCGTTCACCAGCGCCCGCGCGATCGCCACCCGCTGCTGCTCGCCTCCCGACAGCTCGCGTGGGAAGGCGCGTCCCTTCGACGCCAGGCCGACCTGGGTCAGCACGCGGTTCACCTTCCCTCCGATCACCGCCGCCGGCGCGCCGATCACCTCGAGCGCGAACGCGACGTTCTGTTCGACCGTGCGGTTCTCCAGCAGACGGAAGTCCTGGAAGACGATCCCGAGCTTGCGGCGGAGCTTCGCCACGTCGCGCGCCGTCGCCGTCACCGAGCTCGTGCCGGCCACGCGCACCTCACCCGATGTCGGGCGCTCCTCGAGGTACACCATCTTCAGCAGCGACGTCTTGCCCGCGCCGCTCGCCCCGGTGAGCAGGACGAACTCTCCCTTGTTCACCATCAGGCTCACGTCCTGGACAGCCGTCCCCGTGCGCGGATACGTCTTCGTGACGCGCGTGAAGCGGATCATCGGGTCGAGGTAGCGGTTTCGAAGTCCTCGTCCTCGAGATCGATCAGCTGCCAGCTCGAGCGCGCCGTCACCGTGTCGACGATCGCCTTCAGGAGCCCGATGAGGATCGGCCCGATCAGGATGCCCGCCAGGCCGAACGTGTACACGCCGGTCACGAGGGCGACGAACATCCAGTAGAAGTTGAGCACCCGCGAGCGGTCGGCCGCGATCTTCGGGCGCAGGTAGGTCGAGATGAACACCGTGTTCACCAGCGTGCCGATCACCACCATCGCGATCGCCGCCCCCATCGAGTTGCGGAAGATCGCCAGCCAGATCGCCACCGGCACGTACACGCTCCACGATCCGACGATCGGGAAGAAGCCGATGATGAAGCTCACCACGGCGAGCGGCGCCGCCAGCGGCACGTGGAAGAGCAGGTTCATCCCGAGGATGATCAGGCTCTTGAGCGTCTGCGTGAGGAGCGTGGAGTAGATCGCGCCGTACAGCACGCCGCGCACGTTCACCTCGAGCGCGCCGCGCAGCTCATCGTACCGCGGCGGGACCTTGCTCGCGATGTACGCGCCGATGTTCTCCGCCTCGATGAGGATGTAGAACGCCGTGAACATGAAGATCGTCGCCGCGATCGAGAAGCCGGCCAGCGCTTCGCGCAGTATGAGCGGCAGGCGGGTCCCGTACGCCGTGGCGTCGATCACCATCTTCCCCGCCGCCTCCGACGCGTTCGAGTTCTTGAGGAAGGGCAGGCGCCGGACGGCCTCGTTGACCCGGTGCGCGATCTCGTCCTGGTGCGACGCGACGTAGGGACCGACGCTGGACAGCTCGTTGTAGCTGTACGCGAGCACGAGGAGGATCGGCAGGATCACGCCGAGCAGCGTGAGGATCGCCGCCAGCGTCCGCCGGTTCGTTCGCTTGAGGATCCAGCCGTAGAGCGGTCGCAGATAGAAGCCGATGATCAGCCCGAGAATGGCGGCGATCACCACGGCGCGGACCATCCACAGGAATGCGACGAGCACCAGGACGCCCAGCGTCGTGGTGATCAGGATCCGGCGCAGCTCGGGCAGCGTCAGGTCGCCGACGCGCGCGTTCAACCGTCGGTCGACTCGCCGGCGCTCGCTATCGCTCGGGTTCGCGAGCAGGATCGGATCAGTCATCAGTGCAGCGCATGCTCGATGTCGGCGATGAGATCGGCCGCGTCCTCGATGCCGACGCTCAACCGAAGAAAGCCGTCCGGCAGGCCACGGGCCGCCCGCTCCTCCGTCGACAGATGCGTGTGCGACGTGAAGCGCGGTTCGCTCACCAGCGAGTCCACGCCGCCCAGGCTCGGGGCGTGCCGGATCAACCTCAGCTTTCGCACGAATCGGTCCGCGGCTCGGCCGCCCCCCGCCAGCTCCAGCCCCATGATCGCGCCGAAGCCATCCATCTGCTCGGCCGCCACCTCGTGGTCCGGATGGGTCGGCAGCCCGGGGTAGTGCACCGCACGGATCTCGCGCCGCTCCACGCACCACTGGGCGATCCGCATCACGTTCTCGTTCTGGCGGCGGATGCGCACGTCCAGCGTCTTCAACCCACGCTCGAGCAGCCAGCAGGCGAACGGGTCCGGCGCCTGGCCCCACATGATCATCTTCTGCCGCACTTCCTCGACGTACGAGGCGGTGCCGAGGACCACGCCCCCCATCACGTCGTGGTGGCCGTTGAGGACGTTCGTCGTGGAGTGGATCACGACGTCCGCGCCGTGCTCGAGTGGCCGGAAATTGATCGGGCTGGCGTACGTCGAGTCCACGACGAGGGCCAGCCCGCTCTCGTGCGTGAGGTAGCTCAGCGGCCGCAGGTCGATCACCCGGCACGTCGGGTTCACCGGCGACTCCAGGAACACGGCGCGCGTCTCTTTACGCATCCGTTTCCGCCACCCGCGCGCCTCGAACGGGTCGACCAGCGTGACGTCGATGCCCAGCGCGGTGAACTCCTCGGTGAGGAGCCGCTGCGTGCCGCCGTAGATGTCGCGGCCGGCGAGCAGGTGATCGCCCGGCCTCAGCAGCGCCATCAGCGCGCAGGCCGTCGCGCCCATCCCGGTCGACAGCACCAGCCCCGCTTCGGCGCGCTCCAGCGCGGCGAGCTTCCTCTGCACGACCTCGGCGTTCGGCGTGTTCCCGTAGCCCGGGTAGCGCAGCCCCTCGGAGGTCCCCACCTCGTGCACGAAGCTCACGCTCTGCTGCAGCGGCGTGGCCACGGGCGCGTCCGTATCGTGCGCCGGCTCGCCGGCGTGGACCGCCAGCGTGGGTAGCGATTGCGTGCGCGTGCGTCGCGTCGAGGACACGGGAGGAGAGGAAGGGAGCCGCGTCAGGCGAAGTGACCGCGGCGCGTGTGCGAGTCCAGATCGGGTTTCACTACACGGACGAGCTCCGACGGCGACGCGCCAGCGATGTCGCGGAGCACCACGTCGCCGCGCTTCACCGACTCGTCCACCTTCACCGTCGCCAGCTCCTGCCGTCGCGGACCGTACACCCACGCGAGCTCCCCGTCCACGAGCAGACGCGCCTGCGCGTCGCTCGGGCTGAGGCGCACCTGTGGTCCTCGATCGCTGTCCGTCTTGCGAGTGCCGATGAACTGTGCCACTCGCAATGGACGATTGCGTTGGTCCTCAGTCATGCCGCCGGGCGCCCGATCCCTCCGACCGCGATGTAGCCGTCGTCGGTACGCATCACGAGCCGCCGGCGGTGCAGGGCATCCAGCGCCGCCTCGCACTCCGATTCGCCGGCGCCGAGCGCGCTCGCCAGATCCGCCGGCGCCGTCCGTCCCAGCTCGTACACCTTCTCCCAGACCACCCGCTCGCCGTCGTCGACGATCCCGACCACGCGGGCGCCGTCGTCCGTCTCCAGCACCAGGGCGAGCCGGTGGCGCTCGAGCACCGTCTCGATCGCGTCCCAGTGGTCGTCCGTCACGCCGCGGAACAGGAAGTACGCCTCCCGGTCCGTCCGCTCCGCGTTCGCGTAGCGCAGGAGCAGCTTCGCGATCACTTCGTCGGCGCACGAGAAGTCGATCATCCCCACGTGGGAGAAGTCGATCACGGTGAGCGACCGCTCGCGCGAGTCGGCCAGCAGCGCCTCGATCTGCGTGCGCACCGCGGCGCCCGTCGGGCGCGTCACCAGATTGGAATAGAGCTCGCACGACACGGTCTGTCGCAGCACCGAGCTCACGTCGATGTGCATCATCATCGCGGGCCCCCGGAGACCCGCTCTGGAATGGTGACCTGAACCTGTGACCCCGGGAACGGGGCCAGTTTCTCCTGTAGCGGTACGTCGTCGTCCCAGCTCGGGACGATGGCGATGCGTGCCGTGCCGCTGCGCACGCTGACCTTGCCGTCCCACCGTCCCACGTACCGGCGTACGCCCGCAAGCCCCTGGCCACGACCGGGGTCGCGGAACCGGCTCACCCCCCGAACCACCGCTTCCTCGAGCGCCTCGGCGTCGTCCCAGCGGTCGCCGCGGATCCGTCCGGGCGCGCTCTCCAACGACTCCCGGAAGCCGCAGCCCGCGTCGCACACCGCGATCACGACCACCCGGCGGCCGAGTCGCTTGCGCCACGTGTACGTCTGCACCGCCACCCACCCGCCGCGGCCCGCGTGCTCGACGATGTTCTGGCACACCTCGGACAGCGTCATCGCGAAGCCGACCGTCGCCTTCGCGTCGATGTTGAGCTCCTTCGCGAGGATCTGCTGCGCCTTCTGCTGGATGCGGCCCACGACCTCGTGCACGTCTTCGCTCTTCGTCACCGGCGTGATCTCGAGCAGCACGCTCGATTCGCCACCGCGCGCCTTCGGCACGGAGCCGTGCAGGTCGAACAGCTCCTCCGCATGACGGAAGAATCCGGTGCGCGCCCAGTACGACGACGTGTCCTCGTTGTCCGGCGCCGTGAAGCTCGCGCGCTCCTCGCGCGTCTGTCCCAGCGTCAGCAGCGCGGTGAGGCCGAATGGCGATGCCCAGCGAGTGTGACGTGCGTCGATGATGACCTTCGCGTCCCGAGGTACGGCCGCGAGTTGATCCACCACCTGCTCGAACGTGTAATCGTCAAGCGAAGGTGGTACGGTGATGACGCTGGTCACGTGAGGCTGAGCTCTCCTCGCAGGTGGGACGCGAGTCCGGTAGTGCCCCGGTGCCCGACGTTTCGGGCCGCGGCCCGTCCGGCCGCATTCATCGCGTCCGCTAACTTATCACCTGCGAGCATCCGGGAGAAATAGGTGGCTCCCCAAACATCGCCGCAGCCGGTCGGATCGAGCGCGTCGTCCACCGCTTCGGCCGGCACCAGCGCCGTTCGAACCGCGCCGAGCCCTCCCGTGCCGCCACGCGGCGCCGTGGACAGTCCCGCGCGCGGCGGCAGGTCGTCGAGCTCGTCGAACCCCGGCGCGGCCACGTAGATCGCGCCGCGCTTGCCCAGCGTGACGAAGAGGCACGACACGCCTGCCGCGATGGCGGTCGCCGCGAGGCTCATCGGGTCCGGAGCCACCATCGCCAGCTCGTCCTCGTTCATCTGAAGGAAATCGAAGCAGCGGCACCATTCGGCGATGTTCGGAATGGGACGCAATGTCCGCATTCCGTCCGGCTGCACCGCCCACGCCATCATGTGCAGGTCGCAGTGGATCGGCCCGGCGAAGTGCTGCCGGATCAGCATCGTCGTCTCCAGGTCGAGCTCCCAACCGCTCAGGAAGTTGATCAGCAGTGCATCGACGCGCGCCTCGTCGAGCAACGGCTTGAGCGCGAGCCAGCTCCATGCCGGCATCCCGCCGGTCAGCCGCTCCGTGCGCCGCTCCTCCGAGTGATAGCGGAGCTCGACGCGCTGCGCCGGATAGGGCACGGCCATGAGCGACGCGTCCGGCGCCATGCGTCGCAGCGTGCCGAGGAACTCGCGCGCACGCGTCGCCAGATCCTCGCCGACCATCATGATCGGCACGATCTCCCAGTCGTCGGGGAGCGCGGCGTCGAGCGCGCTGAGCGCGTACGTGATCCCGCCCCATTCCTCGATCGGTGCCGTGCGCGTATCGCGGCCGTGGATCATGTCCCACACGAGACTGCCGATCACACCGATGCGCTTCTTGCGCACCGCGCCCTGCGTCTCGCGGCGCGATGCCGATACGACCGAGAGGCTCACACGCCGCCCATGTGCTGCTGTTTGAAGCTCGCCACCGCGCCGACCACCCCTGCGCTCCCCGGCAACGTGCCCGACACGATGCGCACGGCGCGCACGGCCGGCATGAACGCGCGACGGCGAACCTCGGCGCGCAGTGGCAGGAACAGCGCATCGCCCGCCGCCGTCACGCCCCCCGCCACCACCACGGTGTCCGGGTTGAACGTGTTGAGCAGGTTCGCGATCCCCGCGCCGAGATAGCGCGCCGTGTCCCGCACGATCTCGTTCGCCACCTGGTCGCCCGCCTTGGCCGCGTCGTAGACGGTCTGCGCCGTGATCGTGTCGAGCTTCCCGCCGACCATCTGCGGCATCATCGACGCGCTCTCCTCGCGCACCAGAACCTCGCGCGCGCGCGTCGCGATCGCGGGGCCGGAGGCGTAAGCCTCCAGGCATCCATAGTTGCCGCACTTGCAGTGCCGGCCGTTGAGATCGATCGTCGTGTGGCCGATCTCGCCGGCCATGTCGGATGCGCCGTGGAACAGCGCGCCCTCGAGGATCAGCCCTCCGCCGATCCCGGTGCCGATCGTCAGACCGATCACGTTGCGCCCGCCGCGCGCCGAGCCCTGCCACCACTCGCCGAACGTCGCGCAGTTCGCGTCGTTGTCGAGCGTCGTCGGCAGCCGCAGCCGCTCGTGAATCCGGTCGCGCAGCGGGAAATCCTTCCAGCCGAGGTTCGGCGCCACCAGCACGATCCCGCGCTCGCGGTCCAACGGCCCCGGGGCGCCAACGCCGATGCCGACGAAGTCCTGCCGCGTCGCGCCCGTCTCGCTGATCGCGTCCAGGAAGACGCCCTCCACGAGCGCGACGATGCGCTCGGCCACCGCCTCGTCTCCTGCCGCGGAGTTCGTCGGGATCGAGCGCATCGCCAGATGCTTCGTGCCGTCGAGCGTGAGCGCGCCCGCCACGATGTTCGTCCCGCCGAGGTCAACGCCGATGATGTACTGCTCGCGTCCCGTCGTCATGCGCGTGCGTCTGGTCTGAGGATGAGCGCGCGCACCCGCTCGGCCACCGCGTCGGCCGTGAGCTCGCGCATGCAGCGGAAGTGTCCGAGTGGGCAGCGACGCGGCCCGTGTCGATGGCAGGGGCGGCAGGTGAGTGTTTCGTGTCCGACGACGACGCTCGACGGCGCGAGCGGCCCGAACCCGAAGTCCGGCACCGTCGGCCCGAAGATCGCCACCGTCGGCGTTCCCATTGCCGACGCAAGATGCAACGGCGAGGAGTCGTTCGTCACTATCACCGCGCTCCGGCCGATCAGCTCCGCCGATCCGAGCAGTGGCAGTGCACCCGTCGCGTCCACGGCGCTCGGCACGGCGGCGCGGATCGCGGCGGCGAGCGGCGAATCGTCCGCTCCACCCACGATCACGATCCGGCCGGCATCCGTGAGCTGCTCGGCGAGCTCTCGATAGTAGGGCCAGCGCTTCGTCGCCCAGACGCTGCCCGGCGCGAGCGCGATCAGCCGCTCGCCCTCCGCCACGCCGGCCCGCCGCAGCAGATCGTCGACCAGCTCGCGCTCCGCGCTCCCCGGCGCGAGCGTCGGCCGCGTCTCCTCCGCCGTGGGCTCTCGGCCATTCGGCCGCGAGAGCAGCAGCAGTCGCGCGGCGTGATGCAGATCCTCGCGGTACGCGACCTTCGTCGTGTACAGCCAGCTCCCCGCCGACGTCCTGAAGCCGATGCGCTCGGGCACGCGCGCGAGAAAGGCGAGCGCCGCGCTGCGCAGCGAGCCCTGAGCGAGGAACGCCGCGTCGTAACCGGCGGCGCGAAGCCGCGCCGCGAGCGTCGTCAATCCGTACAGCCCGGAGTGAGCGCCGCGCTTGTCGTACACGATCACGCTGCGCACCGCCGGATGCCCCGTCAGCACCGACGCCGCTGGCGGCGTCGTCACGACGTCCACCGGCCCGCGACGCGCGAGCTGCGCGAGCAGGGGCGTCGTGAGGATCGTATCCCCGAGAAACGACGTCTGGATCACGATCGACGACGCCACGCGTGCGCCTAGTCGACCTGCAGCACCGCGAGAAACGCTTCCTGCGGTATCTCCACGGCACCGACCTGCTTCATGCGCTTCTTTCCCTCCTTCTGCTTCTCGAGGAGCTTGCGCTTCCGCGTGATGTCGCCGCCGTAGCACTTCGCCAGCACGTCCTTCCGCACGGCCTTCACCGTCGTGCGCGCGATCACCTTGGTGCCGATCGCCGCCTGGATCGCCACCTCGAACAGCTGCCGCGGGATCAGATCCTTGAGCTTGTCCGCGATCTTCCGTCCCCAGTCGTACGCCTTGTCCCGGTGGCAGATCACGCTGAACGCGTCGATCGGGTCGCCGTTGATCAGCATGTCGAGCCGTACGAGATCGCTCGCGCGGTACTCGAGCATCTCGTAGTCGAGCGACGCGTAGCCCCGGCTGATCGACTTCAGCTTGTCGAAGAAGTCGAGGATGATCTCGGCCAGCGGGAACTCCCAGTCGAACTCGACGCGCTGCTGGTCGAGATACGTCATGTTCTTGTACACGCCGCGGCGCTCGGTGCCCAGCGTCATGATCGGCCCGATGTACTCCGACGGCGCCATGATGCGCGCCTTCACGTACGGTTCCTCGATGCGCTCGATCACCGCGGCGCTCGGCATCAGCGCGGGATTCTCCACCAGCTCCATCGTGCCGTCGGTCTTGTAGACCTTGTACTCCACGCTGGGCACGGTCTGCACGAGATCGAGATCGAACTCTCGTGTCAGCCGCTCCTGCACGATCTCCATGTGCAGCAGGCCGAGGAATCCACAGCGGAAGCCGAAGCCCAGCGCGGTCGACGTCTCGGGCTCGTAGTTCAGCGACGCGTCGTTGAGCTTGAGCTTCTCCAGTGCGTCGCGCAGCGTCTCGTACTGTTGCGTGTCCGTGGGATACATCCCGGCGAACACGAAGCTGCGCACCGCCTGATAGCCCGGCAGCGGCTCCTTGGCGTGATTCTCGGCGTCGAAGATCGTGTCGCCGGCGCGTGTCTCGCTCACCGACCGCACGCTCGCGACCACGTAGCCCACCTCGCCCGGCCCCAGCGCGTCGGTCTCCACCTGGCGCAGCTGGTTGAACCCGACCTCGTCGACTTCGTACACCGCCTCCGAGGCGCCGAACGTGATCTTCGTGCCCTTCCGGATCACGCCGTCCACCACGCGCACGCTCGGGATCGCGCCGCGGTACTTGTCGTAGTACGAATCGTAGATCAGCGCCCGCAAAGGCGCGTCGGGATCGCCCACCGGGGCGGGTACGCGCTCGACGACGCGCTCGAGCAGCTCGGAGATCCCGATCCCCGCCTTGGCGCTGACGAGAAGGATGTCCTCCGCGCTGACACCGAGCAGATCCACCACCTCCTGGCGTCGCCGCTCGGGCTCGGCGCCGGGCAGATCGATCTTGTTGAGGATCGGGATGATCTCGAGCCCCGCGTCCATCGCCAGGAACAGGTTGCTCAGCGTCTGCGCCTGAATCCCCTGCGACGCGTCGACCACCAGGATCGCGCCCTCGCACGCCGCCAGCGACCGCGACACCTCGTAGGTGAAGTCGACGTGGCCCGGCGTGTCGATGAGGTTGAGCTCGTATTCCTGGCCGTTCCGCGCGCGGTAGCTCATGCGTACCGCGTTCAGCTTGATCGTGATGCCGCGCTCGCGCTCGAGGTCCAGGGTGTCCAGCACCTGGGCCTTCATCTCCCGCTTCTGGAGCATCCCCGTCTCCTCGATCAGACGGTCGGCCAGCGTGGACTTCCCGTGGTCGATGTGTGCGACGATGCAGAAGTTGCGGATGTGGTCGAGGTTCACGGCGGGGAGGGAGGAGGCGAGAACTGCTTGCAGCCTCGTAATATAGCAAGCGAGCCAAGCGTCCCCGGACTCGACCGGCCAGTCCCTCCACTCCGCCCGGGCTCGCTTCTTGGCAGAGTCCACGACTGCCGCCGGCGTGTCGCGCCGTCTAGCTTGCGCCAAGAGCATGGAGTCCACGCGCGTACCGCGCGCCGATCTCTTCGACCCAGCGGCCCTCTCGGCGCTCGGGCACTTCGAGATCGTCGCTCGATGGATCGTCGACGGCTTTCTCAGCGGACTGCACCGGTCACCTCGCAAGGGGTTCTCGGTGGAGTTCGCTGATTTTCGTCCCTATCAGCCTGGCGACGACCTCCGCTACGTCGACTGGAAGATCGCCGCGCGCGCCGACCGGTGGGTCGTCAAGCAGTACGAGGAGGAAACGAATCTCCGCGCGACGATCATCCTCGACGTCAGCCGCTCCATGGACTGGAAGGGCGTGTCCGAGGAGCCTCGGGTGACCAAGCGCGCCTACGCCGAGCAGCTCACGGCCGCGCTCGCGCTCCTGCTCCTGCGGCAGCGCGACGCCGTGGGTCTCATTCGATTCGACGACGCGGTCCGCACGAGCATCCCGCCGCGCGCGCGCAGCGGACAGTGGCGGCGGCTGGTCGGCGCGCTGGTGGAGCCGGGCAACGGCCGCGCCTCCGATCTCGCGTCGGCGCTCGGCCAGGCCGCGCGCCTCGTCACGCGACGGGGCATGGTCATCCTGATCAGCGACATGCTCGTGGACGTCGAGGCGGCGCTCCCCGCGCTGCGCGGCCTGCGCGCGGCCGGTCACGACGTCAACGTGCTGCACGTCATGGATCCGGCCGAGCGCGACTTCACCCTCGCCGGCGAGGCGCGCTACACCGATCCCGAGTCCCTCCTCGACGTGCCCGCTGCCGCCGCCGACGTACGCGCCGCCTATCGCACCACCGTCGATCACGTCATCGCCGAGTGGAAGCAGCGACTCGGCGCCCTCGGTGCCGGCTACGAGGTGATCCTCACCGATCAGCCGTACGCCATTCCGCTGCGGCTGGCGTTCGGCGCGCGCGAGCGCCGCGGATGAACTTCCTCGCGCCTCTCTTCCTGACGCTCGGTGCGGCGGTGGGTGTTCCGCTGCTGCTCCACCTGATGCGGCGCAACATCGCGACGCGCGTCGATTTCCCCGCGGCGCGCTACCTGCTGCGCGCGGAGGCGGAGCACAGCCGCTCGCTGCGTCTGCGCAACCTGCTGCTCATGCTGTTGCGCGTGCTGCTGATTCTCGTGCTCGCGCTCGCCGCGGCGAAGCCCTTCCTCCCCGGCCTCGGCGTCGGCCACGGACCCACGGCGGTCGCCATCGTCCTCGACAACTCGATCTCCACCACGGCCGTCGTCGGTGGCCGCGCCGTGTTCGATCGGCTGCGCGACGCGACGCGGCAGTTGATCGGCGCGAGCACGCCGGAGGATCGGCTCTGGCTCGTCACCTCCGATGGACGCGTGCGCGGCGGCTCGCGGGACGCGCTGCTCGCCGAGCTGGCACGCATCGCGCCGACCGAGGGTGCGGGAGATCTCGCGCTCGCGCTCGCGCGCGCCGCTTCGACGGTGCAGGGCAGCACGCTGCCCGCGAAGAGCGTCGCCGTCGCCACGGACGCACAGCGCACCTCGTGGACGACCGCGACGAGGATCGCACCTGCGCTCGCCCTGCTCGTTCCGTCCGGGGCACCTCCCTCGAACCGCGCCGTCCTCTCCGCCGTCCCCGAGCCCGCGCGATGGACTCCGCGCGGCTCTCTCACTGCCCGCGTCGAGACCCGCGATTCGGTCGGCTATCGCATCATGATCGGCGAGCGCACGCTGTCTCGTGGTGCCACGGGCCGCGGCGAGCCGATCCTCCTGCGCGCGAGTCCTCCCGAGCGCGGATGGCAGGCCGGTCGCGTCGAGCTGGAGCCGGATGATTTCCCCGGTGACGATGCCCGGCACTTCGCCCTGTGGATCGGCGCAGCGCCCACTGTGACTGCCGACGCCTCCGCCGGCAGCTTCGCCGCGACTGCCGTCAGCACGCTGATCGCCGATGGGCGGGCAGCGCCGGGCAGCACGATTCGCGTCGCGTCCGCGGACGCCGCGTCCGCCCTGCCGGCGCTCCTCACCCCGCCCGCCGATGCGGTGCGGCTCGGCGCCGCCAATCGCGAGCTGGAGCGGCTCGGGATTCCGTGGCGTTTCGGCGCGCTCCAGCGCAGTACCGTCGTCGCTCGCGGCGGGCGTGTCGACAACATCTCGGTGGCGGAGCGCTACCAGCTCGTGCGGGCCGGCGTCGGCGTCGGCGACACGCTCGCGACTGCCGGTGGCGAGCCGTGGGTCGTCGCAGGGCCGGGATACGTGCTGATCGGGTCGCGACTCGATCCCGCGGCGACGCAGCTGCCGGTGCGTGCTCCGTTCGTGCCCTGGCTCGCCGACATGCTCGCCGTGCGACTCGCCGCGCCCACCGGCGACATCGGCGCCCCGATCCAGGCGCTTCCGGGTCGGCCGATCCGGCTTCCCGCGGGTGCGGAAACGCTCGAGAGCCAGGCGGGCTCGCGTCGCTCCATCACCGCCGAACTGATGGATGCACCGGAGGAGCGCGGTGTCTGGTTCGTGCTTCGAGGCGGCCGCCGCGTCGGCGCGGTCGTCGTCAACGCGCCGCCGGAGGAGTCGGCGCTCGAGCGGTGGCCGGCACCGACGCTCGCCGCGAGGCTCGGCGGCGTGTCCGCCCGCTCGGCGAGCACGAATGCAGGGTGGGTCGGGGACACGTTCGCCGCCGGCACGACTCGCCCGGCCGGCACGCCGCTGCTCGTGGTCGCCCTCATCCTGCTCGCCGCCGAGGCTCTGGCGGTCAGAACCTCTCGACCCACCGCCGCGTAAGTGCCCCTTCCCAGTCTGCTCGACGCGATCGAGCGCCTTCCGGCGTTCGCTCGCGTGATCAATACGGTGCCCGCACCGCGCGCCGAGCTGCGCACCGCGGGCCTTCCCGGTTCGGCCGACGCGACCCTCGTCGCCGCGCTCGCACGCCGACTGCCGACACGCTTTCTCGTCGTCGTCGCCGACGGCGTGCCGCTCGCCGAGCGCATGCTCGCCGATCTGCACACGCTGATGGACGAGACGCCGGTCGCGCTCTATCCGCCGCGCGAGGGATTCGGCGAAGTCGAGCCGCACGTCGAGGTCGCCGGCGAGCGCGTCGAGTCACTCGAGCGGCTTGGCCGGGGGGAGCTCCGCATTCTGCTCACGACGCCGCGCGCGTTGCTCGAGCGCACGCGGCTGCCCGGCGCGCTCCAGGACCTGCGCCTCGAGCTGCGGAAGGGCGACGTGCGCCGGCCGAGCGAGCTCGCGGCGCATCTCGAGCGCATCGGGTTCGAGCGCGTCCCGATGGTCGAGGACGTCGCGCAGTTCAGCCTGCGCGGCGGCATCCTCGACGTGTACTCGTTCGGGATGACCGATCCCGTTCGCATGGAGTTCTGGGGCGACGAGGTCGTCGACCTTCGCCACTTCGAGCTGTCGTCGCAACGCTCCACGCGAGCCGTCGATCTCGCCGTCGTGCTCCCCGTCGACGGCCAGGTCCGCGAGGAAGCCACGACCGGCGAGCGTCTCTCGATCTCCGCGCTCTTCCCGCCGGACACGCTCCTCGTCTATCCGACCGGCACGCACCTGCTGCCCGAGCTGCAGCGCACGTGGGACGAGGCCGCGCATCACATCGACCTCGCCCGGCGACGCGGCGAGGACGCCGACTCGCGTGAGGAGCTGTTCGAGTCGCCCGAGGCGGCGGGCAAGACGCTCGCCGCGTTCGGCGCCCTGCGGCTCGTCGACCCCACCGCCGAGAAGCCCGATGTCGTCTTCCCGTTTCGCGCTCCGGAAACGGTCGACCGCGACATCAAGCGGCTGCGGCGCATCGTGCGCGACGACATCCCCACGCTCGTTCTGTGCGACAACGAAGGGCAGGCCGAGCGACTCGACGAGCTGCTCAACGAGGATTCGCGCGATCCGTCGCCCGCCGCGCTGGTCGTCGGCGCGCTCGGCGGCGGCTACCTCCTGCCGCCGTCGGATGGCGAGCGCGGACTCCGCGTGCTCACCGACCACGAGATCTTCCGGCGCGAGCGGCGCATCCGGCGCGCGCGGCGCTACGTCAGTGGCGGCGTCGATTCGCTCGCGCTCAAGCCGGGTGACTACGTCGTGCACCTCGAGCACGGCGTCGGCATCTACCGCGGCATCGAGACGATCTTCGTCGGACAGAGCACGATCGAGGTCGCCGTCGTCGAGTACGAGGGCGGGGACCGGCTCAACGTGCCGCTCTACCGCATCGACCAGGTCGAGCGCTATCGCTCGTCCGACGACGTGTCCGATGACGCGCCGCCGCCGCGCCTGCACAAGCTCGGCGGGAGGCGATGGGCGCAGCAGCGCGACCGTACGCGCGCGGCGATCCAGGAGATGACGATCGAGCTCCTCGACCTCTATGCGCGGCGGAAGGTCGCCTCGCGGCCGCCGCACGTGCCGGACACGCCCTGGCAGAAGCAGCTCGAGAGCAGCTTCCTGTTCGAGGACACGCCCGACCAGCGCAAGGCGACGTCCGAGGTGAAGGGCGACATGGAGAGCACGCGTCCGATGGATCGCCTGCTCGTCGGCGACGTCGGCTACGGCAAGACCGAAATCGCCGTCCGCGCCGCGTTCAAGGCGGTGCAGAGCGGACGCCAGGTCGCGGTGCTCGTACCGACCACCATCCTCGCCGACCAGCACGCGCGCACGTTCGGGGAGCGGCTCGCCGACTTCCCGATCCGCATCGCGGTGATGAGCCGCTTCCAGAGCGGAAAGGAGCAGACGCAGGCGATCGCCGAGCTCTCGTCGCGCAAGATCGACATCGTGATCGGCACCCATCGGCTGCTCAGCCCCGACGTGAGCTTCGCCGACCTCGGACTGATCATCGTCGACGAGGAGCACCGGTTCGGCGTCAAGCACAAGGAGCGGCTCAAGCAGCTCAAGCTCGAGACCGACGTGCTCACGCTCACGGCCACGCCGATCCCTCGCACGCTGCACCTCTCGCTCGCGGGGCTGCGCGACATGACGCTCATGCAGACGCCGCCGCGCGACCGATCGCCCGTGCTGACGTTCGTCGAGCCGGGCGATGACGACGGACTGCTCGACGAGGGGATCTCTCGCGAGCTCGATCGCGGCGGGCAGGTGTTCTTCGTCCACAACCGCATCGAGACGATCATCGCGCAAGCCGACCGCGTCCGCCGCATCGTGCCGCGCGCACGCGTGGCGGTCGCGCACGGGCAGATGCGCGAGCGCGAGCTCGAGGACATCATGCACCGCTTCGTGAGCGGCGAGGTCGACGTGCTCGTCTCGACCCTCATCGTCGAGAGCGGCCTCGACGTCCCGAACGCGAACACGATGTTCGTGAACCGCGCCGACAACCTCGGGCTCGCGCAGCTGTATCAGCTCCGCGGCCGGGTCGGGCGCTCCCACCGCCGGGCCTACTGCTACCTGCTCGTACCCGACTCGGTCGATCCCGACGCGGAGCGCCGGCTGCAGGTGCTCGAGCATCACACGGAGCTCGGCGCGGGCTACAAGATCGCGCTCAAGGACATGGAGATGCGCGGCGCCGGCAACCTGCTGGGTGCCGAGCAGTCCGGCTACGTCCATGCGGTCGGGTTCGACCTGTACCTGCGCATGCTGGACGAGACGGTGCAGCGGCTCATGCGTGGCGAGAGCGCGCCGAAGCCTCAGCCTGCCGACGTCTCGATGGACATTCCGGCCTATCTCCCCGACGACTACATCGAGTCGCAGGAGGCGAAGCTGGACGTCTACAAGCGCCTCGCGCGCTACGAGACGCCCCAGGAGATCGAAGCGCTGCGGGCCGAGCTGCGCGACCGTTTCGGCGCGCTGCCACCACAGGCCGAAGCCATGCTCTCCATGGCACTCCTCAGGGTAGTGGGGGGTACGCTGGGGATCGAGGGGATCCTGGTGCGTGGCGAGGAAGCCCGTATTACCTTTAGGGATTCCGCGATTCCGCGCATGAAGGGGCTTTCCGCGGCGTTTCACGAAGTGCAGTTCCAGGCGGAAGTGCGTCGTGCGCACCCGCTGTCCCTCAAGCTCACGCGACTCGGGGGCGCCCCGCTGCTCGACGGACTCGTCCGCGCTTTGCGCGCCGTCGTCTGACGCCTGTCGTCATCCTTACTGATCTCGTCTCTCTCTCATGAATCGTCTCTCGCTCGGCATCCTCGTCCTCGGCGCGTCGACCCTCGTCGCCTGTGATGGACTCAAGGAAGCCCTCACCGCCCACGTCGACGTGGTCGCTCGCGCCGGCTCGCAGGAGCTGTCGGTCACTCGTCTCGGCGACATGCTGGGCAACGCCAAGATCGGGGTGCCCGTCAATCGCGACATCGCCTCCCTCGTGGCGCGAGACCTCTGGGTGCCCTACCAGCTGCTGGGCGCCGCCGCGGCGCGCGGCGACTCGCTCGCCGACGCCAAGGCGATCGACGATGCGACCGTCGGCATGATCGAGCGGGCGAAGCTGCAGAAGTTCATGGAGCACCTCTCCTCGTCGATGCCGAGCGACACCGGCTCGCAGGCAGGCTACGAGAAGGGCGCCAACGATCTCTTCGCTGCGCGCCACATTCTCTTCCTCTTCCCGAAGGGCGTGACGCCCGCCGCGAAGGATTCGATCCGGCGCAAGGCGGAGTCGGTCCGCGCGCAGGTCACGACTGCCAACTTCGCCGACATGGCGAAGCGCTACAGCGAGGACAACTCGAAGGACAAGGGCGGCGAGCTCGGGGTCTTCCCGCGCGGCATGATGGTCAAGCCGTTCGGTGACGCGGTCGCGGCGCTGAAGCCCGGCGAGATCTCCAACGTCGTCGAATCCGAGTTCGGCTACCACATCATCCAGCGCAACACCTGGGACCAGATCAAGGGCCAGTACGCGCAGCAGGCGGGCGATCGCACGCGTCAGCACGCCGAGAGCACCTACATCTCGGCGGCGCAGGCCGCGGCGAAGGTGCAGGTGAAGGAGAACGCGCCGTCGGTGACGAAGGCGATCGCGAAGGATCCGATCTCGCATCGCAACGACAAGGACGTGATCGCGACCTGGAGCGGCGGCGACTTCACCGCTGGCAAGCTCGCGACGATCATGGTCGCCGATCCGCGCGCCGCGCAGCTCACGCAGCAGATCCAGCAGGTGCCCGATTCGGTCATCCGGATGTACGTGAAGCAGATGGCCGAGCGCGAGCTGCTGCTCAAGCGCGCCGACAGTGCCAAGGCGGGCCCCACGCCCGAGGAGTTGAGCAACCTGCATCGCGACTTCGTGCAGGCGGTGGCGATGACGCAGCAGGCGTTGCGCATCGATCCCAAGTCGCTCGCCGATTCCGCCAAGACGCCGGCGGAGC
>Ga0070669_100000569_pt1 | contig 27394 bp, 19 predicted proteins | sample KBSS53metaG_FD_64680 | JGI IMG/M metagenome (GOLD analysis project Ga0070669, IMG submission 64680) | Switchgrass rhizosphere microbial communities from Kellogg Biological Station, Michigan, USA - KBS S5-3 metaG | ecosystem: Host-associated > Plants > Roots > Rhizosphere > Soil ...
TCATGTGATGTTTGCCAACAAAGCGGTCGACCATCACTATCTGGTTTACGAGCAGAAGGGCCACTTCTCGAAGATCGTCGACATTAATAATCGCGGCGGAGTTTCGGTATATAAACTTCCGTTCTGGCACTACACCACGCCGCTGGCAGGAAAGCGCGGACGGGAAAAAGACGCGCGCCGCTGGCTGCTGTTAGGCACGTTTGATATCGATCGCTCGCCTGTTCGTGTGTGATTGTAAGGGCGGACCTAAGTGTCCGCCCAGGTAGGGACCCGAGTGCCACCCAGGGTAGGGGCGGAGGACACGCAGGTCCGCCCCACAAATTCTTATCCGCTTGTCTTTCCTAACGCCCCGATCGCTTCAAAGTATTTCGCAAACGCCACCATTCCTCCCGACGCCTGTTGCCAGTCGAAATTTTCATTCGGCGCGTGGTAACCATGTTCCGGGAGGGATAAACCAAGAAACAGCACCGGACACTTCAACACTTTCTCGATGCTGGTCATAGCGCCAATCGTGCCGCCGTCGCGCACGAACACGGCGTCGCGCTCAAAGGTAAACTTCACCGCTTCCTTCAACAGTCCCGGCAGCGGCCCATCCATCGGCGTACGAAATGCCGGCGCGGCGTGCTCAAACTGCATCTTCACATCAGGGTTCTTCTGTTTCACCGCGGCCTCGATCAGCTTTCTGATCTTTTCCGGATCCTGTCCCGGCACCAGACGGCACGACGCTTTAACTTCAGCTCGCGGCGGTACGATGGATTTAAGTCCCGGCCCCTGGTAACCGCCGACCACTCCGTGAATTTCAAACGTGGGCTGGCCCCAGATCCGCTTCATCACTTCGAGCGAATCTTCGGTGCGCATCAGTTTTAAGTGATGCGCTTTCTTGAAACCGCTGGCGGTAAAGCCGCAGTTGGCCCAGTCGTTTATCTCCTCCTCTGAAGGCGGAATAACGTCGTCGTAGAAACCATTGATCAGGACGGTGCCGGTAACCGGATCGTAAATATCGCAGACCAGTCGCATCAGCTCCGCGATGGGATTGCGAGCCGCGCCTCCGACTTCGCCGGAATGCGTATCAGTCTCCGCTGTCTCCAGCGTCAGCAAAAATCCCAGCAGGCCACGCAGGCCGGCGGAACAAGCGGGACGTTCTCTTGAAACCCAAACGGTGTCGGAAACAACTACCGAGTCGGTGTCGAGATCCGAGCCCGCCTTCGTGATGATCTTCTCGAAATTCGGCGAGCCAATCTCTTCTTCAAACTCCCAGAGGAAACGAATGTTGACGGGCACGCCCGCTTCTTTTGCCGCGCGCGCGCCAAAGAGAGCTGCGAGCGCCGGGCCTTTGTCATCGGTCGTGCCGCGCCCGAAATAGCTGTCGCCCTTGTTGGTCATCACGAAAGGATCGGTGTCCCAGGGTTCAGTTTCGCGCGAAGCCGGCTGCACATCCATGTGATTGTAGACGGTGACAGTCGGCAGGTTTTTGTCCGCGCCAAAAACAGCGTGCACGGTCGGGTTGCCGTTCGCGACCTCGTAAACCTTCACCTCGCCGCCAAACTTACGCAGTGTTTCAACCGTCAGGTCGACACCCTTCCGAATATCCTCAGCGTGCGCCGGATCGCAGGAAACCGTCGGCGTCTCCACGAAACGCTTGAGCAGCGCTTCATATTCGGCGCGATGGTTTTCCGCAAAGGAGAAGAGTTGGTCGCGATCAAGTGTGTTCGCCATGCAAGAGGTCTCCGATCGTTTCGGTCTAGAGGCAACCGCTTAGTAAGCGATTGCCAAAAGCTGCTTGTATTAAGGCTTGGGCGAAAAAGTGTAACACGCGACTACGCGGGGCAGTAGCCCGACCGTCAGGGAGGGCTTAGAAGTGTGGAGACAATTAAGCCCTCCCTTACGGTCGGGCTACTGCGCCGCACCAGAGATTTTCAAACTGCCTCAGGGCAACGTTTTCCACAGCTTCCTTCACTAACTCCAAAGACCGCAGCGGCTAACGTTCTACGAATTTGCGCCGTTTTTACAAACAAACTATTCGGGGTGATGTCGGTCCGGCCGGTTCAGATTTTCGGAGACGAAACCCCTTCCCGGCTGCTTTTCGTATTTAGTCTTGCGGTTCAGTCAGATGATTGCCGCCCTTCGTGTTATTCTTGCTACCCTTTTTGCCGCGCCGGCAAAAGCGGAGCCGGAATCTTCCAGTCGTGAGCCAGGTTTTCAGGAGGCTTTGTGAGAACAAGATTATATCTGCCATCGATCGTTCTTCTTATTTTTGCACTTTCCATCGCCATTTATTCGCAACAGACCGGGTCTGCCCGACGGCTCCCCGGCAATTCAACCGAGACCGGTGCCGCGCATACAAAAACAACCCCCGGCGCCCGCGTCACTGCGCCGGTGGTGAAAAGCGACGTCAGTGAAGCGCTCTCTGTAATCGAAGAAAACTACATTGACGGCAAGAAGCTCGAGTACAACGCGATCTTCAAATCGTCGATCAATGGCATGTTGAAAGTGCTCGACCCGCACTCGAGCTATCTGGACGCCGCTGACTTCGCGGAATTCAAGACCGAACAACGTTCACAGTACTACGGCATTGGCGCGACGATTGGCGACCTGCATCAGGGCGACGATCTCAACACTTACATTCGCGCGGTGTTTCAGGATGCGCCGGCTGCGCGAGCGGGACTGGGCTTTGGCGACAAGATCGTCGCGGTTGACGGCCAGTCGATGAAGGGCAAGAACTTTTCCGAAGTGCGCAAGTTTCTGCTGGGACCGCTCGGCACGCAGGTGAAAGTTACCGTCGAACATAACGCCACCGGCAAGAGCGAAACTGTAACGATCACTCGCGACGCCGTTTCGCTGCCATCTATACCCCAGGCCTACATGGTTCGACCCGGTGTCGGTTACGTGGCAATGACCGGCGGCTTCAACACGACTACCGCCGACGAGTTTGAAGATGCGCTACAGGAACTGCACACCAAGGGCATGAACATGCTGGTGCTGGATCTGCGCGGTAATCGCGGCGGTCTCTTGATCCAAGCGGTGCGCGTGGCCAACACCTTCCTGCAACGCGGTCAAATGATCGTCTCGCAGAAGGGAAGAATTCCCGGCAGCACTGAGCCCTTCGCCGCGCAAAACGACAACCCTGATACGGTGCCGCTCGTGGTGTTGGTCAATGGCGACACTGCTTCCGCCGCTGAAATCGTGGCCGGAGCGCTACAGGATCACGATCGCGCGCTGATCGTCGGTGAAGGTACGTTCGGCAAGGGCCTGGTCCAACTTCCCTATCAGCTCGAATACGATTCAGCCCTCCTGCTGACTATAGCCAAATACTTCACGCCTTCGGGCCGCCTGATTCAGCGCGACTATTCGAATGGCGGTTTTTACGACTATTACACGCGCGGCGGTCTTTCGAATAATCGCGAAACTACACCCGCGCTGCCGTCCGGACCGGAGAGCCACACTGACACGGGCCGCGCTGTTTACGGCGGCGGCGGCATCTCGCCGGATGAAATCGCGAAGCCTGTTAGGTATGGCATTGCCGAAGCACGCGTTACCGATCCAATTTTTGCTTTTGCGCTCGAGCTGGCGATGGGTCGCGTGGCGGGTTTTGAGAACTACAAAGTGCAACGGCCGATCGATTACTCTCACGATTTACAGTCGACGGATTTTCCCATGACTGACGCTTTGTTCAAGGAGCTGAAGCGCTTCGTCGCTGCCCGGCCGGTATTCAAAGTGACACCGGAACAGCTGGATCGGGTTCGGCCCTTTGCCGAGCGGCAGTTGCGCTTCGAACTGGCGACGGCGGCTTATGGATCGCTGTCTGCGGTGCAGGTGTTCAACGACACTGACACGCAAATAGCAAAGGCTGTTGATGCCATGCCGCGCGCCCGGGAACTCGCATTGGCTGCACGCCGGGCACGGGCGCGTTCCTGAGTCTTCCGCCCAGGTTCAACTACAAACGAGGGCGACGCATCACATAGGTGCGTCGCCCTTTAACTTTACCTGCCATTTGCTCTCTACGACTCAGTAGCAACAAATTTGCGAATTCATTTTGGAAGTGCGACGAGTGAGACTGTCGGTTTTCGCCCCAGCGGGGCGAGATGTTTATAGCCTGACGCACACTATAGTTTTGCGCTCCGTAGGAGCGCAACAACCTGGCTCGCTAACGGGTTCCAAAAACAAGTTTCGCTCCTCCCGGAGCGAAGAATATCTGAGAGATGGATTGTTCCTATAAATATGGCGCTCCTCCAGAGCGAAGAGCAAGAGCACGTTGGCTTGAATCTCCTTGCGGAAATGCATCAAGTTCAAGGAGTCTCGGGGTCAGGAAGGCGGGCTTGCCCCCGCTCTTCTATCACCCTAACCATTTACCATTAGGTTGTTTCCAACTACCATGCGCCCGTGACCTTCCAATCGAATCCTCTGATTATCATTAACAATGCTGCTGCGAAAGCTCGGAGTGCCTGGCCGGTTGTACGCCAGACTTTGGCAGCCGCAGCAATACCTTTCGACTTTCATGAAACGACTCAACCAGGCGACGCAACCACGCGCACTCGCGCAGCCCTGCAAGCCGGCACAAGCATCATCGCCGTGGTCGGCGGCGACGGCACTTTAAGCGAAGCGGCCCAGGGTTTTTTTCAGTTTAGTAAACGTATCGAAGATCTGCCGGCGCCAATAAACGCGAAGGCGTGCCTGGCGATTTTGCCGGCGGGCACCGGCGACGATTTTGCGCGCAGCGAGATGGGCCGCCGCGAGCCGCTGGAAAAGTGGATTGACATATTCGTCGCTTACTGCCGCTCTCCAGTTGAGTCAAGTGTGCGCAAGGTTGATGTTCTTTACGGTCTTTGCGACGAATATAAGACTGCGTTCATTTGCCTTAACGCTTCGACGATGGGGATTGGCGGCGAAACCGCGGCGCGCGTGGCTGCGCAGGGAAACTTCATGCGCAGGTTTTCGGGCGAAGCCCGTTTCGCTGCGGCCGCGCTCGGAGCGCTCGCCGGCTGGCGTGAGCGACGCGTACGCGTTTCCGTGGACGATCGCGAAGTTGTCGAAGGCGAAATGAACCTGGTGGCGGTCGCCAACGCGCTTTACGCCGGCGGCGGGATGATGCTTTCGCCAGACGCGAAAATCGACGACGGAAAACTCGACGTGATAACCGCCTGCGGTTTAAGTCGGACTGAGGTTGTGCGCGAGCTGGCGCGGATTCATAAAGGCGGACACGTAAACAATCCGAAGGTTCGAGTCATGCAGGGCGAAGGTGTCAGTATCGAAACGTTTTCAGCCGAGGATGCGATGTTGATTGAAGCGGATGGCAACGTGCGCGGCGTGACGCCGGTTGAGTTTCGCGTGATGCCGCGCGCGTTGCGGTTTGTGGTGTAAAAGCGTTCGGTGATTGCGAAGAGATCGCCTGAATTAAACGCAGTGACAGCCACCGGTTCCGGTCGCCGTGGCCACGTAATCGTTAGTCGCCTGGTCAAAGTGTCCCGTGAAACTCACGGTTTCAACAATCCACTCGCAGTTTCCATTATTAGCGCAATTCCCTCCGGCGCACGAAGCATCCCCTAAGGTTTGTAGGGCGCTGAAAGCGTGAAGGATAGCTTTCTTTACGGTGTTTCCGTGTGCGGTGGCGACTAACTCGCCCGGATTTGCATTACATGCCATCGATGATTCTCCTTAGCGATGAGAAAGTTTGCGGACATCCCGCCGTTAGGGTTGGGGTTGATTCCCCTCAAGGGCTTTTATCTTTGCCAGTCTTCTGACGTGTCGTTCCTCGCCCGTGAACCTTGCCGCGACAAACGCGCGCACGATCTCCAGCGCCAACTCTTCACCAACCACACGCGCGCCGAGACACAGCACATTGCAGTCGTCGTGTTCGCGTGATTGGTGTCCCGAGTAAGTATCGCCGCAGAGCGCGGCCCGAATTCCGTGAAGTTTGTTAGCGGCAACCGAGGCGCCGACGCCGCTGCCGCAAACGAGTATGCCTATCTGAGCTTCGCCGTTCCTGACCGCCTCACCGACTTTGATTGCATAGTCGGGATAATCATCCGGGCGCGAACCGACGTGCGTGCCGAAATCGATAATCTCATGTCCGGCGGAATCGAGTTCCGTGATTATTCGCTCATTGAGCGGATACCCGCCGTGATCGGCGCCAATCGCAATTCGCATTGTGATTCAAGGATGAAATAACTTGACTGCTCTTCACTGGGACCGCGGGCGTCTCGCCCGCCTCAAGCCCCAAGTTCACTCAACTCGTTTTGAACTGAAGACTGAAACAGAGTGGCATTTCACGGCGGCGGGCGAGACGCCCGCGATCCCAGTTAGAGCAGCGCCTTCGCATGCTGCAAGACGTTATCAACGTTGAATCCCAGCTCGCGCATCACCACGTCGCCCGGCGCCGAAGCGCCAAAGCGATCGAGGCAAACGACGTCGCCTTTTCCGCCTACGTAACGGTCCCAACCCTGACGCACGCCGGCTTCAATCGCCAGTCGCGCCGTGACGGCGGGCGGAAGTATTTCGTTCCGGTAATCTTCCGGTTGTTCTTCGAAAAGTTCCCAGCACGGCAGGGAGACGACACGCGTCGGGATTCCGTCGGCTTGCAGTTTCTCGCGCGCCTCGAGCGCGAGGGAAACTTCGGAGCCGGTGGCGATTAGGATGAGCTGTGGGTCCCTCCCTGACGGTCGGGCTTCTGCCTCGGCAAGTATGTAACCGCCGCGGCGCAGACCCTCCGCCGAAGCGAAGCGCGTGCGATCGATCACGCCGACTTTCTGACGCGTGAGCGCAAGCGCTGTCGGCGCATGCCGTCGCAGAATTGCGATACGCCACGCTTCCGCAACTTCCGCCGGATCAGCCGGCCTGATCACGAACAAGTTTGGAATTGCACGCAGCGCCGCCACGTGCTCGATCGGCTGATGCGTTGGCCCATCCTCGCCCAAGCCAATCGAGTCGTGAGTGAAAACGTAAATTGCCTGCACTTCCGAAAGCGCGGCCAGGCGAATCGCTGGTCGCATGTAATCTGAAAATGTGAGGAACGTTCCGCCAAAAGGAATCAAGCCGCCGTTGAGAGAGATGCCGGTCAAGGTCGATCCCATCGCATGCTCGCGCACGCCGAAGTGAATGATCCGGCCTTCGTAAGAGCCCGCTTCAAAATCACCGCCGCCTTTGATGTCGGTGTTATTCGAGACCCCAAGATCGGCAGAGCCGCCAATCAACATCGGCAGATGCGGCGCGAGCGCGTTAATCACTTCGCCGCTGGCCACGCGCGTCGCCATCGGCTTCGCATCTTTGAAATCCGGCAAGTGTGTTTCCCAATCTGGCGGCAGCTCACCTTGCATCATCGAGCGCAATTGTTTCGCCGACTCCGCGTTCTGCTTCCCATACTGCTCAACTAAACCATTCCATTCCGCCTCGCGCTCGGCGCCACGTTCCACAGCTTCACGAAAATGCTGCAAAGCTTCGTCGGGAATGTAGAACTGCTTGTCTTCCGGCCAACCGAGATGTCGTTTCGTCTCGCGCACCGCCTCTTCGCCCGGCGCGTCGCTGTGGGCCTTGCGTGTGCCCGCGGTTGGCATGCCGAACCCGATCACCGTCTTCACTGAAATCAAGGACGGCTTGTTGCCGACTGACTGCGCTTCACGAATCGCATTGTCAATTTCCTGAAGGTTGTTGCCATCTTCGACCGTCAAGGTGTTCCAGCCGTAAGCCTCGAAGCGTTTGGGAACGCTTTCGCTAAACGCAAGTTTGGTGAAACCTTCGATCGTGACCTGGTTGTCGTCGTAGAGATAGATCAATTTTCCTAGATGCAGGTGACCGGCAAGCGACGCCGCTTCCGAAGCCACGCCTTCCATCAAGTCGCCGTCGGAAACGATCGCGTAAACGTAGTGGTCGATGAGCGGAAAGTTTTCCTTATTAAACTTCGCGCCGAGATGTGCGGCACCCATCGCCATACCGACGCCGTTTGCGAAACCCTGGCCCAGCGGTCCGGTGGTGATTTCAACTCCGGGCGCGATTCCATACTCAGGATGGCCCGGTGTTTTCGAACCGAACTGGCGAAAGTTTTTGATTTCGTCGAGCGAAAGATCGTAGCCGGTTAGATGCAGCAGTGAATAGAGCAGCATCGATCCGTGTCCCGCCGAGAGCAGAAACCGATCGCGATTCTCCCACTTCGGATTTCGCGGATTGTGACGCAGGAAGCGAGTCCACAGCACATAGGCCATGGGCGCGGCGCCGAGCGGCAACCCGGGATGCCCCGACTCAGCCTTCTGAACGGCGTCAAGCGAAAGTGTCCGGATTGTGTTGATGCAAAGTTGATCGAGCTCGGGAGTGGGTGTGATGTTTTCCTGCTGCACTGGTGCGCTCATTTCACCATCCTGGGTTGCGATTTATATGTACCGTTTAGAGGCGGGCACTGCCCGCTGGTTCAATTGCCGATTAGAAAGCCGAAGGCCCTTTCGATTCGCGCGTTGCGACGGCGGGCGCTGCCCGCCTCTAAACGTTCATTTGCGGTTAAGAAAATAGCTGTTGGTAGATTCGCTCCTGTCGCTCCAGACCTTCCTGGTAACGAAGCCTGCGGGCCACGTTGGGCTCGCACGCAAATTCGAACGGCAGAATAAAATCTTCGATAGACTGTATTTTGCCCGCCGCTTCCAACGCAAGCAAGGCGGCGCCCCTGAGCGAGCTTTCGGAATGCTCGGGCAGCAACACACGCCGGCCGAGGACGTCGGCAAGAATCTGCACCCAGGTCGGCGACGAACGAAGCGCGTGACCAGAGGCGACGAGCGTCGCAGCCGGAGCGAAAGGTTCTAGAGCTCGCGCGATCAGCGCGAAGCGATAGGCAATCGCTTCCATCGCGGCGCGGACTATTTCGATGGGCCGGGTTTGCAACGAAAGACCAAGCACGACGCCGTGCGCATCTGGATTCCAGCCGGTGCTTCGCTCCCCCGCCCAGAACGGCAGCACTGTTAGCCCATGCGCCGCCGGTTCTAGCAAACTCAATTCGTCTTCAATCTCTGCTGCGTCCTGCCCCGGCAAAAGAGATTCCTTGAGCAGGTGATAAAGGCCACCGCCGTCGGATAGAGCGCCACCGATAACAACTCGATTTCTATCCACCCGATAACACCAGAGCTCGCTCGGAAGCTGCGGAGGCACGTCGCCGGTGAAGCAGACCCGCATCGCTCCGCTGGTTCCAATCATGAGCGCCAATTTTTCAGTTGTATTGCATCCGGAGCCGATGCTGTTCGCAGCGCCGTCGCCAATCGCGGGATACAAACGCGCGTCGGTTAGTTGCGACCAGCGCATGCTGTAGGGCGGTGTGAGATTACGAAAAGTTTGACCAGCTTCGGCGATCGCGGGAAGACTGTCAGGAGTTACTCCGGCAGCCTGCAAGAGTTCGCCGTCCCAGGCGCAGGTGCGTTGATTTAGTAGACCGGTTCCTGAAGCCATCGAGACGCTGGTCACGGTCTCGCCAAACAACTGCAGCGTCAGATAGTCGGCGAAAGATAGCCAGCATTTCGTGTCCGCAAAAACTCGCGGCTGCTCAGCTTGCAGCCAACGCAATTTTGCCGGCCAGTAGCTCTGATGAAAGCGGCAGCCGCTGCGCGCATGCGTCTTCGCTTCGTCGAAATCCGAGCGTAAGCGTTTCACTTCGCGGACGGCGCGGGAGTGGGCCCAGCCAAAGACAGGCGTGGTTGCGCAACCGGCGGCATCGACGCCGAGCAGGCTGTGCCAGAAACAAGAGACGGCGATCAGTTCGATGCGAGCGCTGGATGACGTGAACGTCGCAAACAGTTCATCAATGGTTTGCGCCACTCGCTCGAGGAGTGTGTCGGCATCAAAGGTTGCAAAATCAAAGCTGGTTGGACCGTAGCCAAACCTCACGCTCGCGCCGTCAATTTCCAGTCCCTGTTCATCGAAAAGCGCCGCGCGCACTCCCGACGATCCGATGTCCAGGGCGAGCAGGATGGGTGCCTGCGAACTTGTCGAGAGGGAAATGAAGCCAAACTGTGGCTCAACAACTTCGATGATGTCATCAACTACTGTGCTCATTAAGATGTTCGCCAACAAATTATCTGCATCGTTTAGAGGCGGGCACCGCCCGCCGGTTCAATTCCCGATCAGAAAGTCAAAGGGCCAATAAACTCGCGCGTTGCGACGGCGGGCGGTGCCCGCCGCTAAACGTTCATTTTTTCAAAATACGCACCGATACTCCAAAGCATGTCACAGCAGTTTCTGCTAGTCCACATTTTCGACTGACTGCTAAAATCCAAACGATGCAAGCGGAAACTCTAAACTGTCCCAACTGCGGCGCGGCCAGCTCAACCGACGCGCCCTTGTGCCAATTTTGTAATTCGCGTCTCGCCACCGTTGCCTGCCCGTCGTGTTTCGCGATGATGTTCGTCGGCAGCAAACACTGCCAGCGTTGTGGCGCCGCCGCCGCGGTCCCCGAAGTTGCGGAGGCGAAAGATCGAAAGTGTCCGCGCTGTCAGACGGACATGGCGTACGTAACTGTGGGCTCGAACGGCGTACATGAATGCGAGCGCTGCTTTGGACTTTGGCTCGATGTCGCGTCGTTTGAAAAAATCTGCGCTGATCGTGAACAGCAGTCAGCGGTGCTGGGCTTTGCCTCTCACGATCCGGCGCACGCAGCGGCGGATACAAATAAGGTGAAGTATGTGCCCTGTCCGGTTTGTTCGCGGCTAATGAATCGCATGAATTTCGCGCGCTGCTCGGGCGTGATTGTAGACATCTGCAAGCAACACGGCACGTGGTTCGATCGCGACGAGTTGAGCCGGATTGTTGAGTTCATACACGGAGGCGGCTTGGAAGCTTCGCGCGTACGCGAAAAAGAAGAGATCAGGGAAGAACGCCGCCGGCTGCTGGAACAACAAGCCGCCGCTGACACGAAAGTCTCGGGCTACTTTGCCCACGCGGCAGACGACCATCGGCTGACAGGAATTGCGTCCGCGCGCGGTCTGTTGAAGTTTCTGCTCGATTAGTAGAAAGCAGCCGCGGATTTACGCGGATGAACGCGAATCAGATCGAAAGGATAAGGAATTCTCAAGTACGACAAACTGGAGCGAGCTCATTTCAGGTCTTCTCTGTGCTCCCTTTGTGTTCTTTGTGCCTTGTGGTGGCTTTGCCTGGGAAAAGAACCACCACAGAGACACAGAGATCACAGAGGACGCACAGAGATTCTCCAAAGCTCTCGGTTCTAATCTGCGTTCATCAGCGCAAATCCGCGGCTAATGTTTTCCGGAAATCCGCGGCCAATTTTACTTCACTGTCTTCTTCACCAAACCAACAAAGTCCGCGATATCCTCTTCGGTCGTATCAAACGAAGTCATAAAGCGCACTTCCGACGTCTCTTCATTCCAAACGTAAAAGAAATACTGCTTCTGTAAAAGCGGCACATACTTTTTAGGAATGACAGCAAACACGCCGTTGGCCTCAACCTTTTGCGTAATTGTTATCTGTGGAATTTTCGTGAGTTCGCTCGCGAGCAGTTGGGCCATGCGGTTCGCGTGTTCCGCATTTCGCCGCCAAAGCTCGTCGGTTAGCAGCGCTTCAAACTGCGCGGAGATGAAGCGCATTTTTGACGGCAGATGAGTGCCCTGCTTGCGCGTGTATTTGAAATTCTTCGCGAGGCTCTTATCGAAGAACACCACCGCCTCGCCATACATCATTCCGTTCTTGGCGCCGCCGAACGAAAGAATGTCGACGCCCGCATCCCTGGTGATCTCTTTTAGTTTTACTTCAAGGCTGGCCGCGGCATTTGCGATGCGCGCGCCGTCAACGTGCAGCAACATGTCGTTAGCATGGGCGAATTTTGCCAGCGCCTTCAGTTCGGCGGGACGGTAAACCGTGCCCATCTCCGTCGCCTGGGAAACAGAAATCACGCGCGGCTGCACGTGATGTTCGAAGCCAACCTCGTGAAGCAGCGGCTTGATTTGCTCGACTCTGATTTTCCCGTCAGGCGAGGCCACCGGAAGCAGCTTGCAACCGGTGAACTTCTCCGGCGCGCCACATTCATCGACATTGATGTGCGCGGTCGCCGCACAAATCACTGCGTTGTACGGCTGCGTTGCTGCTTTCAATCCAAGCACGTTGGCGCCGGTGCCACCGAAAACAAAAAATACTTCTGCATCCTTCCCAAGGTGCCGGCGAAAGAGTTCCACAGCGCGCGCGGTATATGGATCGTCACCATAGGCCACCACATGGCCGTCATTCGCCGCGGCGATGGCGGCCAGCACGGTTGGATGAACGCCGGCGTTGTTGTCGCTGGCAAAGCTTCGTTTCGGCTTTAGAGTTTTAGTCATGATAATTTGCCGCCGGATTTAGTCGTGATAATTAGCCGCGGATTTACGCGCATCAGGCAGAAGCCCGACCATCAGGGAGGGTTCAGTTAAACCATAAACAAGCCCTCCCTCACGGTCGGGCTTCTGCCTCGCTAACGTCACTTCGAGCATTGCGCATCAGCCGCGACTGTCACGCTTGGCAGTAGTGCGATGTTCAATCGCGCCAGCGCGGTGTTGAGCGCAGGCAGAGTCTCGGCATTTATCTTCCGCCAGCGCGCGAGATTGGTTTTGAGCGCGCCACACGCACTATTTACGGTCTCCTGCGCCGACTGCGCCGGTCTCATGTCTGCGCTTTGAATCATGGAAACGACTCGGGCGAGATCGCGGTTTACTGAGCCAACACCTGGTGCCGTGGGTGTTCCGTCCTGAATTTCAACGAGTTCTTTTTCAAGCGCCGTTAAAGCCTGGAGCGTGTCCTTCGCCTCGGCATTTGCGGCGAGACTCTTTTGCGCCGCTGCCAAAGCCGAGTGCAAGCTGCGAATCTCCGAATAGGATCGGTAGGAGACGTTCATCCCGCCGTCAATCATTCGGGCCAGATCCAACTGCGCCTCAAGACCCTCGGCCGAAACATGCACGCGCGGATCAAGTGACACATTCAATGCCTGGCGGTATTCACGTCCATCGACGGTTAACACAACTTCATACCTGCCGGGCACTGCGAGGGGACCGGGCGGCTGCTGCGCGGGAGTGTTGCCCGCGATTGCGTGATCCGGGAGTGTGTATTCAATGTAATCGAGGGGGCGCCCGCGAAAGCTGAAGGCTAACGTATCGGGACTCGCCCACTGCAGGTTCCAGACAAAGCGGTTGAGTCCGGCCTGGGCCGGTAAAACTTCGGGCGGAGCAAACCAATAGTCGGGAACATTTTTCGGTATCAGATCCGCCGGCAGTGGTTTATTGGAAAACTGTCTAACGATATTGCCGCCGCTGTCGCGAATCTCGAGCGTGATTTCTTTCGCCGGCGAATTCAGGTAGTAGTAAATAATCGCGCCGTCTGGCGGATTGTCAGCGTGCGGGTTGTCCGGAGGTATAGGCGTATCAGGATGATTGTCCCAGCGAGTGCGAACCGCGTTTGCAGGTTGAAACAAGTAAGCGTTTTGCGCTGACGCTGCCGCGCCGAGTTGTCGCAGCGGCGAGACGTCGTCGAGGATCCAGAGACCTCGACCATACGTCGCGGCGACCAGGTCGTTTCCGTGAATATTAAGATCGCGAACAGACACAGTCGGCAAATTGAGTTGCAGCGGTTGCCAGTCGTCGCCGCCATTGAAGGATACAAACACACCGGATTCCGTGCCGGCGTATAACAGGCCTTTGCGTACACTATCTTCGCGCACCACCCGCGCCGGCGTTGTAGGCGGTAATCCCTTGACGATCTTCTCCCAGGTTTTGCCGGCATCGCGCGTGCGGTAGATCAGCGGACCCACGTTGCCGCGCGCAAACCCCACTGCATAAGCCGTGTCTACATTAACCGGCGAAGCTTCAATAAGTATGATGTTGCTGTTTGCAGGCAAGCCCGGAGGCGTGACGTTTGACCAGTTGGCGCCGTCATCACGCGTGAGTTGCACCAGGCCGGTGCTCGTTCCAACCCAGATGACATGTGCTTGTGCGGCGGAAGGCGTGATTGCCTGGATAACTCCCTGCGGCTTCGGTGTTGGGCTCGGCATCGTCAAGTCAGGGCTGATCTCCTGCCACTTCTGCCCGCCGTCATTTGTTTTCAAGACAGACTGCATTCCGACGTACAGCGTTTTCGGATCGTGCGGCGAAAACACGAGCGGCGTTTCCCAGGTGTAGCGGTATTTCGCGTCGGGTGCGAAGACAGTCGCGTTTTGTCCGGTAGTGCGGTCGAGTCTCATGACCGAGCCATACCAGCCGACGGAGTAAACAAAATTCGCGTTCATTGGATCGGGCGCAATGTGGCCGCTTTCGAAGGCGCCCGCCGAAAACCAATCGCGATATGTGATCTGGCCAAAGTCGCTGCGACTCAACACGGCCACCGACCCACTGTCTTGTTGCGCCGCGTAAAGGCGGTAAGGAAACGCATTGTCGGTGATGACGTGATACATCTCTCCGGTCGGTTGATTAAACCACTCGGTCCAGGTCTTGCCGTCGTTCAGAGTTATTACCGCGCCCTGATCCGTACCCATGAATATTCGCCGCGAGTCATCCGGATCGATCCACAGTACATGGTCGTCCTCGCCGCTAGGTTCGCCTTTGAAGGCAGTGAACGTCTTGCCCCCGTCTGTAGATCGGTAGGTGGACGTCTGCATGACATAAACCACGTCCGCATTCTTTGGATCAGAATACACGCGACTAAAATAACCGCTGCCAACGACGCGTGGATCCGACGTGCTCTGTTCCCATTTAACGCCGCCATCGTCTGAACGGAAGAAACCCTGGTTCATGATGGCGTAGACTCGTTGACCGTTGGTGCCGGGTGCGACTGCAACACCGATGCGACCGCGGTTTTTTTCAGGTAGACCAGTTTCGCTGAGCTGTTGCCAGGTTGAGCCTTCATCAGTTGACTTGAAAATGTGGGACTCGGGAGCCGGTCCGCGTGCGTCACTGGGATTGAACCTGAATTCAGCGGAGGCCGCATAGATGACCTGCGGGTCGTCGGGAGCGGCGTTCATGTCTAATATGCCGGTTTTCTCGTCCTTGAAAAGCACTCGCTTCCAATTCTTGCCGCCGTCAATAGTTTTGAAAACTCCCCGCGTTTGCGTGGGCGCGGAAGAGTCATAAGTTCCGGCAACCACAATGTCCGCGTTTTTTGGATCGATAATGATTGACGAGATGCTATGCGTGTCTTGCAGGCCTACCTGTGTCCAGGTGGAGCCGTCGTCGATAGACTTGTAGACGCCGTTGCCGGCCAACCCTTCACCGGTCCCGACGTAAATTACCCGAGGATCTGAGGACGCCACTGCCACCGCGCCAATGGACGCCACGTGGGCATCATCAAAAATCGGCTTCCACACGCGGCCGCCATCGTCAGTCTTCCAAAGCCCGCCGCCGGGAGTGCCGAAATAATAGATCGCCGGCTTACCGGGTATGCCCGCGACCGCGGTGACGCGCCCGGCTCGATGTGGCCCAACCAAACGCCACTGCATGGCCGCGAACGATTCCGGTTTGTATTGAGCTATCGCAGCCGTGCTCGCGATCGCGACGGCTAACGCGACAAGCAGAAAACGTCTAAAGAGATGCATGACACTCCTCCGATATTTGGCCGCGGATTTACGCTGATAAACGCGAATCAGATCCAGATAAAGGGAAGGAAAATACACGTACTTAGCTGAGTATGACGTGACTATATCTCTGATCCGCACTTATCCGCGTAAATCCGCGGCTAATTCCTCTTTCCCTTTTTAAAATCCTTGATGATCTCGCGTGCGGCGTTTGCGCCCGGCCTGCCGCTAACGCCGCCACCGGGATGCGTGCCGGCACCGCAAAGATACAGGCCCTTGATCGGCGTGCGGTACTGCGCCCAACCAATCAGTGGCCGGAACGCAAATGACTGATCGAGCGACTGCTCGCCGTGATTAATGTGGCCGCCGCTCAATCCGTAAGTTTGTTCCAAGTCGAGCGGTGTAATCACCTGCCGAGCGACAATCAACTCTTTGAAGTTTGGCGCGTACTGAGCGATCACATCTACGACATTATCCGCAAACTCTTCGCGCCGGGAATTCCAATCTCCGTTTTTAAGTTGGTAAGGCGCATATTGAACATAAACAGACATGACATGCGCGCCGGCGGGCGCCAGCTTAGCATCAAGCAACGAAGGGATGGTGATGTCGAGATACGGCTGCGGCGAATAGTCGCCATACTTTGCTGCGTCAAAAGCGCGCTCGAGATAGTCAATCTCCGGCCCGACATGTATACGCCCTGATAGCTTCGCGGCGCGCTCGTCATTTGCGATGCCGGTGAACGAAGGCAAATCTGTTAGTGCGAGGTTGATCTTGGCGGAGACGCCGGGGGCTCGATAGTTGTGCATCTTCAGCAGAAAACTTGGATCGAGCCAAATCGGATCCACCAGTTTTAGGAACGTCGTCCGCGGGTCGGCATTGGAAACGATCGCGCGCGCCCCAATTTCTTCGCCGCTTTTTAGCGTTACTTTAGCAGCTCGTTCTTCAGTGACCTCGATCTTCTCCACGCCTGCACCAGTCCTGATTTCGACGCCCGCACTTCGGGCAGCGCTGGCGAGCGCTTCGGTGAGTGCGCCCATACCACCGCGCCCGAAGCTGGACGATCCAATGGCATGTCCATCCGCGGCCGCTTGCCACAACAAGCCCGCGCTCGTGCCGGCAGACCAGGGCCCCGCGTTTGCGCCAAATATTCCGCGCGCCGCAACGACTGCACGCAAGCTTTCGCTTTCAAACCACTCGGCCACCAGATCGGCCACGGCCATCGGTCCCCAACGCAGTAAACGATGCGCGTCCTGCTTGCCCAGGCGGCGAAACGAGCGGCCCAGTTTGCCCAGGTTCCAAAGCTCGCCGCGGGAAGGATGATCGATTGCGGGTGGCGTCATCGATAAAACCGGCGCCAGCATTTTTCCGATGCGCGCAAAGCTGCGCTCGAACTCAGAATAAGCTTGCGCATCACGCGTCGAGCCTTTTTCCAGCTCGCGAATTGTTTGTGCGGTCTCGTTGTAAATAGAGGTGGCTGGACCGTCGAGCGACAGGGCGAGCACGCGAACCGGCGGCGTCATGATCTCCAGACCGTGCTGCGCGAGCTTTAGGTCCTTGATGATGTTCCCGGCAATCGGCGCCGTTGCGTGAGAAAGTGTTGAGCAACGAAAACCGGGATGGATTTCTTCCGTAACGGCCGCGCCGCCAACTACCTCGCGCCGCTCGAGCACAAGCGTCTTCAAGCCCGCTTTCGCGAGATAGCAGGCGGCAACCAGTCCATTATGACCAGCGCCGATGATGATGATGTCGTAGTCAGGCATTTATCGATCGGAGTTTGCCGCAGATTTACGCGGATAAACGCGGATCAGATCGAAAAGAAAGCAGGATACTTAGCTGAGAAGCACCTGATCGGTTTTTTCTGATCCGTGCTAATCCGCGAGAATCCGCGGCGAATTTACTTCTTATCCCTCAAGATCTGCATCGCCGCGTTTCTTCCCGACGCGCCCATGATCCCGCCGCCCGGATGCGTCGCCGAGCCACACATGTAAAGGTTGCGAATGGGCGTGCGATATTGCGCCCAACCTGGCGCCGGTCGCAAAAAGAAAAGCTGCTCGAGGGTGAGCTCGCCCTGAAAAATGTTTCCTTCCGAAAGTCCAAACTCGCGTTCGAGGTCGAGTGGCGTCAAGACCTGCCGGTGCAAAATCAGTTCGCGAATGTTAGGCGCGTGCTCGGCTATTGTATCGATAACCGTGTCGCCAAACGCCTCGCGCTGCTCGTCCCAGTTTCCTTCTTTCAAGTGGTACGGCGCGTACTGAACGAAGCACGACATCACATGTTTGCCCGGCGGCGCCACCGACGGATCAGTCAAACTGGGAATCACGATGTCGATGTACGGCCGCCGCGAGTAGCGTCCATACTTGGCATCGTCGTAAGCGCGCTCCATGTATTCGACGCCGGGACTAATCGAGATCGCGCCGCGCAGGTGTGGGCCAACGCCAGGCAGGCATTTGAGATCGGGCAACCCATCAAGCGCCAGATTTACCTTCCCTGACGAACCGCGATACTTGTAACGCTTGAGATCTTCCGTGAAATCCGCCGGCAAGTGTTCCTCGCCCACCATCTTCATGAACGTCAGTCGCGGATCGACGCTGGACGACACCACCCTTGCGTAAATCTCGTCGCCGTTTTTCAGAACGACTCCTCGCGCTTGTCCGTTCTTCAGAATTATTTTTTCAATCGCCGCTTCAGTGCGAATCTCGGCGCCCGCCTCGCGCGCGGCGTCGGCTATCGCGTTTGAAATCGCCCCGGTGCCGCCGCGCGACAATCCCCAGGAGCGAAACGCGCCATCAATCTCGCCCATGTAATGATGCAGCAGCACGTATGCAGTACCGGGGGAACGGACGCCCAAAAACGTGCCGATGATTCCGGAGGCCGACATGGTCGCCTTGAGTACGTCAGTCTCGAACCACTGGTCGAGAAAATCGACGGCGCTCATCGTCATCAGCTGCACCTGGTTGTACTTGTCTTCTTCCGGCAGATTCTGAAAACGCTTACCGAGAAAATGCAGGTCCTTCAAACCCTTGGGCTTTAACGAGAGGGGATCGGGCGGCGTCATGCTCATGATTGGCTTCACGAAGTGGGCCATCTCCAGCATCGCCTTGCCGTATTCGTCATAAGCTTCGGCGTCGAGCTTCGAGTGGCGCGCGATTTCGCGGCGCGTTTGCGCGTGATCGTTGGTGCGCCAGAGGTAGTCGCCGTTAAGCATGGGCGTGAAGGTGCCGTCGAGCGGAAGAATCTCCAGCCCGTGACGCGGCAAATCGAGCTCGCGAATGATCTCGGGACGCAATAACGAAACGACGTAAGAACAGACGGAGAACTTGAAACCCGGAAACACCTCTTCGGTCACGGCCGCGCCGCCGAGCACGTGACGCCGCTCGAGCACCAGCACGCGCTTACCGGCGCGCGCGAGATAGGCGGCATTCACCAGGCCGTTGTGCCCGCCGCCGATCACAATGACGTCGTATTTATTGGACGTTTTGAGGTCTTTCATAGACCTAGCCAAAAACGGAGACGGTCTTCGACCAATACAAGTTGCTCAGATGAAAGTGATCCGAGTTTTCTGATTAATTTTGCAAGGGGGATCGTTACTAAGTTCTGCGTGTCGAAAGCGCCTTGGCGAAGAAATCGAGTCTTGACATCTACCTCAAATCTGGAACCTCTGGAGCTTGTGGTGTGTGGGACCAGCGTGGAGAGGGCGCGATCCTGATCTAAAGCTGGAATGCTGATTACAACGCAGGGTCTTACTTTTGCTGCATAACCGAGGTCGACAAGCCAGACCTCACCCCGAATGGGATTGACCATCTTCTGACTCTCTCCTGTCGAGATCTAAAAAAACCTGTTCGGCGTTCAAGACAAGTTCTTCGTCAGTAAGCGGTGCTGACCTAAGGTCTAACGAGCGGAGCAAGATTGCCTTCGCCACCTGATGCTTTTCATCCTCAGGCAAGAGGTCGAATGATTTGAGAAGCTCTTCAACCGCGGTGTTTATTTCCGTTGTGCTCATACCGTTTCCCGTAGAGCATTCTACGCCCGGCCCAGTACGATTATCAAAACGGCCTGGGACAAGTCTTTTCAGAAGAATTTTCGACATTGCGCCGGCTGTTCGCCGAACCGACGGTCAATCTTGGAGAAGCCCGCCCAGCAGCGTATTATTTGCGCGATGCTGAACGCCGGAGTGCTCACATTTAAGGAGTTTGCCATGCGCGAGCCTTTGCCGCTGGCTACTATTCACGACGCAGTGCTGGAATTCCTGCGCGGGCGCGATGACGTTGTTGTATTCGGAGCCACCGCGGTTAATGCCTATGTCGATGAGCCGCGGATGACACAAGACATCGATTTAATGTCGACACGAGCAAGCGAGCTCGCTGAAGAGCTGCGTGAACACTTGAGCGAGCAGTTTCATATTGCCGTGCGGGTGAGGACTGTGCGCGAGGACAAGGGTTACCGGCTGTTTCAAATGCAGAAAACCGGCAATCGTCATTTAGTCGACGTGCGACCGGTTGAGAGCTTGCCCAGCTCACAAGTGCTTGAAGAAATCCGCGTGATGGCCCCGGCGGAACTTATCGCACACAAGACGCTATCCTTCCATTCCCGCAACGGACAACCAAAGGGCTTTACTGACATGCGCGATTTGGCCGTTTTGTTTTTGACGTTTCCAGAGATGAAGACTGAATCCGGCGCTGTCGGCGCTGCGCTAAAAACGCTTGGTGCGACCGAACAAGAAATGAATACGTGGCGTCAGCTCGTTGCTCAGGAATTAACTGCGCCGAACGACGATGACGAATTTAACTGACCAACGAAGGTGCAGACCACGAAGTAACATGAAATCAGAACGAACCAGCACGAATCGGATCGACCCTGGATCCTGAAGCCCATGCCCGTCGGAACCGCATTTCACCAACGCACCTTTCAACTCTGTGCCAGCTTGAACTACCGCGAGTGGTCGGGTTATTACGCCGTCAGTTCCTACGAGCCGCATCACGAACACGAATACAACGCCATACGAAACGCAGCCGCCCTCATCGACATCTCGCCGCTGTTCAAATATCGCGTCAGCGGTAACGACGCGACGCGCTTAGTCGATCGCATCATCACCCGCGACCTGGCCAAGGTTTCGGTGGGCCAGGTCATTTACACTCCGTGGTGTGATGAGCACGGCAAGGTGATTGACGACGGCACCGTCTCGCGTCTTGAAGAAAACACTTACCGCTGGACCGCGGCTGATCCCAGCTTGCGCTGGTTTACACAAAACGCCGCCGGCATGGATGTTCACATCGAGGACATTTCTGAAAGCCTCGCAGCGCTCGCTTTGCAGGGCCCTACTTCCGGCCGGTTGTTGAAGAGCCTGGTCAAAGGCGCAGACATCGCGAACCTGAAATACTTTCGCGTCACGAGTGGAACCATCGCCGGCGTCGACGTCGAAATCTCACGCACCGGCTACACCGGCGATCTCGGTTATGAAATCTGGGTGAGCGCGGAGCACGCGCTCGCCGTGTGGGATGCCGTAATGGACGCAGGTCGCGCGTTTGATATTCATCCTGCCGGAATGCTGGCGCTCGACGTCGCGCGCATCGAGGCCGGGCTGCTGCTGATCGATGTAGACTTCAACAGCAGCAAGAAAGCCCTAATCGACGATCAGAAATACTCGCCGTTCGAATTGGGGTTAGGCCGGCTGGTACACACGAACAAAAGCCGATTCATCGGGCAGGCAGCTTTGCTCGCGGAAAAGAAGCGCGGCAGTGCGCGCGAAATTGTCGGACTGGAAATCGACTGGCCGGAGGTCGAGCGGCTTTACGAAAACGTGGGCCTGCCTCCAGCGGTCTCGCCGGTAGCCTCGCGCGTCGCGGTGCCGGTGTTTAAAGACGACGCTCAAGTTGGTAAGGCCACCTCCAGCACCTGGTCGCCGGTTCTAAAGAAGATGATTGCACTCGCGACGGTGAAACAACCGCACACTCGGCTGGGCTCGCAACTCGATTTCGAGATCACGGTGGAAGCGAAGCGTCATCGCGTGCGCGCGCGCGTGGTGAAGACGCCTTTCTTCAATCCTCAGCGAAAGACCGCCACGCCGGTCTAAGCTCCCACGCTGTATCAGAACCGGGAGCGGTAGCGACCGGCCAAACACTCAACTTCAAAAACGAAGAGTTTGCAAAACGCATGGAGACTGTTTGGCCGGTCGCTACCGCTCTCGGTACTGATGTTGAGCGCGTTTTGTAAGAGATGGACACTGGCCTGCCGTGCCTCTACGTAAGTTGATCACAGCGCCGCAAGAACCTTGCGCGCTCTTAAGGAATCCTCTAACCTCATCTCGGTCAGTTCCTCGATCTCAAAGCCAATAATGTTATCAGGTTCGCCCTAATCTGGTTTTCAGTAAAGCAAACTGTTAGTTTGCGCACGTTAGATGCCATGCGCCGTCGCAAACTAACAGTCTGCTTTAGAGCAGGAATCACTGATGGCACCGAAAAACATTTTCATTTGTTACCGGCGCGATGATGCCGCCGGCTACTCGCGCAGTATTTTTGATCGCGTGAACGCGCGTTTTCCCGGCCGTGTATTCATGGATGTTACCGGCATCACGCCCGGCTCCGATTATTCTCGTGTAATTCAGGACACCGTCGGGACCTGTCACGCGCTGCTCGCCATCATTGGCAAGAGCTGGCTGACGATGGTGGACGATTCGCATCGGCGGCGACTCGACCTCGCTGATGACTACGTGCGCCACGAGATAGCTACAGCGCTCAGAAGAAACATCGCGGTCATTCCGGTGTTGGTCCGCGGTGCCCAGATGCCGTCGACTGCCGAGTTGCCGCCGGATCTAGCTCCGTTGTCGTTGCGCGAAGCCGTTGAAATAACTGATACCGATTTCGATCACGACGTGCAGCGATTGATCTACGCCATTGAGCGGCAGTTTGGTGAAGTGCGCCTGCCGCCGCCGCCCGTCGCACCGCGTGGTCGCAACAATTGCCTGATCTTCGGAATCATTGGCGCGCTGGTCGTGGGCGCGATTGTCGTCGTGCTGTTCCTGCTGGGGCTGCTGGCGGCGTCGACTAATCAAGGCAGCGTCCGGCCCTCGGATCCGGTTTATCAACCTTCCGCCAGCAATCCGGCCCCCACAAATGGGCCGCCCGCAAGCAGCGGTATTGACTTTAATCCGGTGGGCCGTTGGATGGTCACCTTCGAACAGAATGGCGTGCCGAATAATCTCGAGGTAGTGCTTTTAGAAGATAAAACTTTTCAATCGCGCGAACGAAACGGAAACTGGGAATACGATGAGCGCGAACAGACGCTAAGGCTCTCCGGTGGGTTAACGATCACGATCGAACGTCAGGTCAACAATGTGTTTGTGGGACATGTCGAGGTTGACGATGACAGCTTTCCGGTGAGACTTCGACGCCTTGGTGACGCGGATTAGCGCATCGACTTATCAGAACCGAGAGCGGTAGCGACCGGCCGAAGAGATTACTTACCCGCTCGAAAGTTACTTTTGATGCAAGCTAACGAAAGATATTGACGCAACCAGAACCCCTGGCCGGTCGCTACGGCTCCCGGTTCTGATGTGACAGGTACACTTTTGTGCAACGCTCGCCCAGCGCCCACAAAGCCGGTCGCCTTTTGCGCGTACTCGGCGTCGGCTTTGGTATCGCGGTAATCATCGGCAACACCATCGGCGCGGGAATCTTTCGCGCACCCGGCAGCATCGCGCAGCAGTTGCCGCATCCCTGGCTGTTCCTCGGGGTTTGGATTCTCGGCGGTCTCTATGCACTGCTCGGTGCGATCTCGCTGGCTGAATTGGGCGCGATGCTTCCGAAGTCAGGCGGCCAGTATGTGTTTGCGCGTTACGCGCTCGGCGAATATGCGGGCTTTATCGTCGGCTGGAGCGACTGGATTTCCACCTGCGGTTCGGCGGCGGCGGTGGCTCTGCTGATTGGAAAATTTACGGGCACGCTCTTCAAAACTTTGGACGGCCGGGGCGTAGTCATCGCCACCATCGTGGCTGTCTTCTTTGCTGTGCTGCAATGGCGCGGAGTGGTTTGGGGCAGCACGACGCAAAACCTTACCAGCCTGCTCAAGGCGATCGCTTTCGTCGTTCTGATCGCCGCGGCTTTCATCTTCGGCAGCGGCGGCTCCTTCACAACTACAGAACAACTCGCCGCGCCCACCGGTCTCGGTTTGCTGGCGGCGCTCGTGCTCTCGCTGCAAAGTGTGATCTATACCTACGATGGCTGGAGCGGCGTGATCTACTTTTCGGAAGAGGTCACCGATCCCGGCCGCGACATTCCGCGCGCGATGTTTGGCGGCGTGTTGACGATCATTGCGATTTATTTGTTGGTAAACCTGGCGCTGCTTTACGTTTTGCCGATTTCCCAAATTGCAGGTCAGGATTTTGCCGCCGGTGCAGCCGCGGAAGCAATCTTCGGACGACACGGCAACACCATCTTTCTCAGCTTAACCATTCTTTCCATGCTCAGCGCGATCAATGCCTATCACCTGATGGCCACGCGCGTGTTGTTCGCGATTAGTCGCGACGGGCTCTTCGCTAGACAGGCGGCAAAGGTGAATTCGGGGGGCACGCCCGCACTAGCTTTATTGATCAGCGCGGCGGTGGCCGTGCTCTTCATCGTTTTTGGGCAAACTTTCGATCGCGTGATCACGGTGCTCGCGTTTTTCTTTGTCGCCAACTACACGCTCTCGTTCATTTCAGTTTTTGTGTTGCGCCGGCGCGAGCCGGAAAAGCAGCGGCCATATCGCGCCTGGGGTTATCCCCTGACGACGGCAGCAGCGCTAATTGGTTCGGTATTGTTTTTGGCGGGAGCAATCGCCAGCGATACTCGCAACAGTATCTACGCACTGGCGCTGCTGGCAGTTAGTTATCCGTTGTTTCGTTTGATGAAGGCAGCCTGAGTTTTACCGGCGCTTTCGGTGTCTGGTCGCTTTCACTGGGTTGACCTGCTTCTGGACGGCGCTGGTTTTTCTACTGGCGTGATGCGCTTCGCTACGAGCTTTCGCAACGCGTGCTTCCGCAGTCTTACCCGGACGAATCCCACCAAGTGCAGCGGCGACAAACTTCTCACCCGGACGCGCGCCCTCAACAAACGCGAACACGTGATAATGATCGCGATTCTCGCGCAACACCTCGATGCGTCCTTCATCTTTCAGTCGCGCCAGCTCCGTCATCACCTGCAACTGTTCGGCTGCCGTCATGTAACGGTAAAGAATATCGAAGGCCAGTCCGGTTGAGTGTGGCGGCGTCTCAATGCGCGTCGCGTTGGCGTTGGTCTTGCTTAATTCGAGCTGGTATTCATCAGGACGAACTAACGACGTGACCGGCAGCGGCCGGTTAAATTTCTCATGATACGAGGCCGCGATTTCGTTGAGGACATGCAACGCCGCCGGACGCAACGAACTAAGCATACGAATCTTCAACTGCCGCCGCGCCGCGCCGTTCGCGATATCAAACGCGTTCCCTTCCAACTTGCGTCCCAGCTGCGCGAGCGATTCGTTGGCCGCGAAAAGTTGTTGACGCGTCGCTTCCTTTCCATAGGTACTATCGAGCGCAGCTTTGTTCTCGCGACTGAGTTTTAGAGCTTTTTCAGCCGCGCTGACTTGCGCTTGCAGCCCCGCGCGCCGCGAACGCTCGCGACGTTTCACAGTGCGAAGCTCCTGTTTCAAACCGGCGATCTGATTGGTTAATGTCGTTTGCGATTCCGCAAGCCGCGCATACTCCTGTTGCAGACCATTTTGGTCAAACAAATTCACGCTCTTACCGTTCACATATCGACTAAACGGCTCGCTGTCTGCACTGCCACCAACGCCGAAAAGAATGTAGTTGTCCGTAACCGGCTGTAGCTGCACCAACTGATTCTGATTGAGCAACGACGCAAGCTCGACGAAGTCTTGTGAAGTATCAAGCTTTTGTTCGACTACTTCCGCAACCTGCGTAGCGAGAAAGCGGCGCGTGTCGCTGTAGTGACGCAGTTGCGAAGGAGTTTCCACGGCGGCTTGTTTGCCGACAGGCTCGCCGCGATCTTCCTTGACGCGCTCAGCGGCTGCTGCCCACGAATTTACCGCAGTAGGACGAACGACTACGGGCAGCAACGAAGACAAAGCGCCGTTTCGCTTCCATCTTGGCGCGATCACCAGAGCCGCGAAAGCAATTGACAGGATCGAAATCCAGGTTAGGAATATGAAGTCGGTTCTTTTTGGCTTCACCAGTCACCCCCGCTTGTTCGCAAACCGTTCACCAACACCTGCCGCGGCAGAAGCCCGACCGTCAGGGAGATCGAGGCAGAAGCCCGACCGTCAGGGAGATCGAGGCGGAAGCCCGACCGTCAGGGAGATCGAGGCGGAAGCCCGACCGTCAGGGAGGGCTAATTGAATCCGACCTGAGCACCTCCCTGACGGTCGGGCTTCTGCCATAATCGTCGCGCTTATTAAAGATGCCTCACGCGCGCGAAAGTATGCTCACAAAAAACATAGGGGCACGGCATGCCGTGCCCCTACCGAGGTAAGCGTCTGCGATAAAGCTGAGCTACGCCGATGCCGATTGTGGCAAAAGTGCCGTTGGCGGTGGATAGTTCAACGCGGGAATGCGCTGGCCTTCCGTGAAGCATTGTTCGATGCCGTCAGCCTCGACGGTGTCATGTTCCAGCAGCAATTCCACCAGCCGCCCGATCGCTTCCTGTTGTCCATTTACGACTTCGCAAGCTCGCGCGAGTTGGCTGTTGATGATGTCATTGACCGCGTCTTCCACTCGATCGAGCAAGCCCTGGCTCAACTGCTCCGAACGCGGGTCGCCCAGATAAATCGGGCCCAGGGGACTCATGCCGAATTCGCTGACCATGCTGCGTGCAATTTCCACCGCGCGTTGAATATCGTTGGAAGCGCCGGCGGTCATAGTTGAAAGCAGTATCTGTTCGGCCGCGCGTCCTCCCAGCAGGACTGCAATCTGGTCTTCGAGATATTCGCGCTTCTTCATCAGACGATCGCGCTCAGGGAGAGACTGTGTTACGCCTAGCGCGCGCCCGCGCGGAAGAATTGAGACCTTGTGAATTGGATCGCCATTCTTCACCGCCATTCCGACCGCGACGTGACCCGCTTCGTGAACGGCTGTCGCATAGCGCTCGTCTTCGTCAATCATGAATCCGTGACGTTCGGCGCCCATCAAAATGCGATCGCGCGCAAACTCGATGTGCGTTCGTCCGACCGCCTCGGAATTATCGCGGGTGGCGGCTATCGCAGCTTCATTCAAAAGATTTGCGAGGTCGGCTCCGGAGAAACCCGGTGTGCCGCGCGCGACCCAACTCAGATCCAGCTCAGAATCGAGTTCCAACTTCCGCGCATGCACGCGAAGAATCGCTTCGCGTCCACGAACGTCAGGCAGGTTAACTGCGATCTCGCGATCGAAGCGGCCCGGGCGCGTGAGCGCTCGATCAAGCACGTCCGGACGATTGGTCGAACCAACCACCACGATGCTCGAGCTCTGGTCGAAGCCGTCCATTTCAATCAGCAACTGGTTGAGTGTTTGATCCTGATCGGCAGTCGCGGAATCAGTGCCGCGGCCGCGTTGTCGTCCCAGTGCGTCGATCTCATCGATGAAGATGATGCACGGAGAAAGCTTCTTGCCTTCCGCAAACAAACGACGCACGCGCGAAGCGCCAACGCCGGCAAATTTTTCCTGGAAGCTCGAGCCTGACGCCAGCAGGAAAGGCACCCCCGCTTCACCAGCGGCGGCGCGGGCCAGCAGAGTCTTGCCGGTTCCCGGTGGGCCATACAAGAGAATGCCCCGTGGCGCGCGTCCGCCCAGCCGGCCAAACCTGGCGGGGTCGCGGAGAAAATCAATCGTCTCGGACAATTCAGCGGTTGCTTCGTCAACTCCGGCGACGTCAGCAAATGAAA
>Ga0070669_100000572_pt1 | contig 27362 bp, 25 predicted proteins | sample KBSS53metaG_FD_64680 | JGI IMG/M metagenome (GOLD analysis project Ga0070669, IMG submission 64680) | Switchgrass rhizosphere microbial communities from Kellogg Biological Station, Michigan, USA - KBS S5-3 metaG | ecosystem: Host-associated > Plants > Roots > Rhizosphere > Soil ...
TCATGGCCCATGGCGATGCCGTCGTCCACGGCGATGGTGTTGAATTCTTTTGCCACGCCGCCAGCGCGTTCGATCTCGCGGGCGACCAGTTGGCCCAGGTCCTTGAGGTGCACGTGGCCGGGTACGAACTGGGTAAAGGAGTTGGCAATGGCGATGATCGGCTTCTTGAAGTCGTCATCTTTCATCCCCGTGGCACGCCACAGTGCGCGGGCGCCGGCCATGTTGCGGCCGTGGGTGGATGTTTTCGAGCGGTAATCTGGCATGGAGCACTCCGGGCGGCTAATCAGGTATCAAAGGGGAGTGAGCTTCTATTGACGTCTGGAACACTCAGAAATGGCCGTGTGTCCTGATGTTGCCGATGACGTTGCGGGATCGCCGCTGGTCTCAGCCTGAGCTCATAAACCCGCCGGGGATGAATGGCGATGAATCTCGCGATTCTACACCGCTGGCGTCAGGAGGGAATGGCGCAAAACGTTGTTCCAGTGCTGACGAAGCGTGCGGGATGACGACCGGCAGGGTTAATCGCTGTCCGGTTGCCCCACAAGATCGCTGCGCCGACTGATTCGGGCGTTCAATGCCAGTGCCACTCCGCTGAGTATCACGAAGCTGTAGCCCAGCGTGGATTGCAGGTTGGCAGGGCTCAGGCTGATCAGGGCACTGATCAAGCCGCCGCAGATGAAAATGATCGTGCTGCCGGCCGAGGCCGAGGTGCCGGCGTTTTCGGGAAACAGACTCATCGCCCGCGAGGTAGCTGCGGGCCGGGCGATGGTGGTGCCGGCGGTGCAGATCAGCATCGGGATCAATACCGTGGCCGGGGTCAGCGCGAAGTTCGATGACAGATAGAGCATGCTCAGGCCGGCGAACAGGATCAGGCTCAACCCGACGATAATCTGCTGGCCACCGTTGATCCGCCTGCTCAGCACGCTGGCCAGGATGCCCCCGACTATATACGCCGCGCCGTAGATCAGCAGGAACAGCGAGAAGTCATAAGCGGACAGTTGCAGGCGGTCCATGAAAATCAGCGGCGAAATCACGATGAAGGAAAAGTGACAGGCGAAGGCAAAGGCCGAAATCAGCCAGTAACCGACGAAGTCGAAATCTCCCAGTACCCGTCGGTAAGCCTTCAGAAAGTGGGTGGGTGTGCCCCGGGCTGCCGGCCGGCTGTTGTCCAGAAACCACCAGGCCTTTAGCAGCACGATGGCGGACAGCGCGGTAAACACCCAGAAGCTGCCGCGCCAGCCCAGCGTTGCCTGAAGAAAGGTACCGGCAAGAGGCGATACCGAGATGAAAATTCCGGTGGCGGTGACCATCAGGATCCGCAAGCGATTACGCTCCTCGCCTTCGAACAGGTCCTGCACCAGCGCTTGTGATAGCACGAAGCAACCGCACCCCAGCGCCTGCACCACCCGGAACATCAGAAACAGCGAATAGTCCGAGGTCATCACACACCCGAGGGCGCCGAGTATGGAAACGCTCATGCCGGCGAGCAGCAGCCCCTTGCGTCCGATCACATCGGACAGCGGCCCGATCAACAACTGGGCGAAGGCTATTCCGACGGCGAACAGGCTGATCGACAGGGCGATGTCCGCCGGGGTGCGGCCAAAGTGTTCGGCCAGCGCCGGGAACGAAGGCAGCAGGACATCCAGCGGGAAGACGCCGAGCAACACCATTGCCAGCAGGAGGCTGACAGCCCCGCGCCGCTGTCGCGGAGTCACCACAGATTGTCCGTCATCCATCGATCAGTCCTGCCCTGGCAAAAAGTGTCTGGTTTTGAGGTTCGGCGAAAAAACCGGCTTTCTTCAACGCGCTCAGTGTGGCGAGGCTGCCGGCGCGTGCCCGCCGCCGACTGGCCTGGGTCGTTGTCATCGTGGCGAGAATGTCCATCACCGTGGTGTTTGCAATGCCCGCGCCACCGAGGCTTTCCTGCAGCCAGTGCTCATCCACTTCGAAGAAAATTTGCAGAATGTCGAGCAAGGTCGTCGCGGTAAACGTTCGCTGTCGCGGGTTCAGGTGCAACCAGAGGTAGTGGAACACTTCTGTGAAATACCGGCTGTGGCGGGCTTCATCGGTGAGGTGATCGCGCAGCATGTCGTTGACACCGGACACCAGACTGTCGCGGCAGACATCCAGCAGTTCACGGGCAATGATGGTTTCCGAGACGAAACCCAGAAGAAAGCACGCCAGCGGCCGTTGCTCCTGACTGGTGCGAGCTATCAGCAGGTTCATCCGGGTGATCCGTCTGGGCATCACCGGGCGCCCGGTGATGGCGTAGAGGCTGGCGATCTGCTCCGCCACCTGACTGGAAAACAGGGCGTGATAGCCCTCGTCGGTGTAGAGCTGGAGCGCGGCGGTTTTCATCGGCGCCGGCACCGCGACCGGAAGCTCGCCATGCACGATGGTTTCGACGGCGCGATTGACGATCCGGTGTTCGAGCAACGTGGTGTAGTCGAGAAAATGCACCAGATGTCGGGCCGTGAGCCGATGCAGCATCGAACGGCCCGCTGCTTCAATGGACGGGTGGGCCAGATAGGGCAGGAACGCCGGCGGAAACCAGTGCCGGGTCTCCAGTTGTTCCTGCACGTTGTCCGGCAAGTGGTAATCGTGGGGGCTGGTGCGGACCGAGGCGCGGGTGTTCCAGTCGCTCAGGGTGAACTGAAAGACCGGCTTCGGGGCGAGGGCGCTCATGACTGTGCCTCACGCAGCAGGTCGCGCATTTCCTGACACATCGCTTGGCCATCGCTTTCCCCGCAACCGACGAAGAACAAGGGTTGTTCCGCACTGTTCTCGAGCTTCAGCAATGTTTCGACCTGCTCATCGGAAAACGCGCCCGTGAGCCAGGTGTTCATGCCCAGCGCGGTGGCCACCAGTTGAAACGTCTGCGAAAGGTGCCCGGCTTCGACGAACGCCATTCGATAGGCGCGCGAATGCGGGTATTTCCACCAGAGCCGGTCGAAGCGGGCGGTGATGAACAGGCCCAATGGCAGGTTGTTGATGAAGTGCTGGCCCCCCAGCAGATTGCCAAATTCGCTGTCGGGCAAGGGACTGATGAAGCTCAGGGCGTGTTCGGCAGGGTGGTAGACATAGACGCCAGGCGCCAGTGCGTCGACGTTCTGCACCAGCACGAACCCGGCGCAGGCATTGAGGCCGCCTCCGGAAGGGCTGCTGCGTCGCGCTCCAAGTCCGTCGGCGATGCTGTCGTCGCGGTCGGCTGCGCGTTCTCGCAGGTAGCCGAGTGACAGGTAAAGCAAGGTGCCGACATCATCCAGCGAAACGGCGGCACCGGTGAAGGAGCGGCAGGTCTTTCGTCGGGTCAGTGAACTCAACAGGCTGTCGTCATTCAGTACGAGCGGTGCGGGCAGGGTGATGAGCGCGTTCGGACCGGTATCCGCAGGGATGTCGGGCGGAGGTGAAGTGGCAAGCACTGTGTTGCAGTGTTCGAGGTATTGCCTGGACCATTCCTGAATATTTCGGGGAGTCTGTTCGCACGGAATATCCCGAGTGCCGATATGGTAGATCCTGGATAGTTCATCCCAGCCCCAGACGGGCGCTGGTTTTTTTGAAGAAATCAGTATTCCGCTATCTAAAAGTTGTGTGTCTATTGTGTTGCTGTTGTCATATAAATCAGGGTTGTGAATAAGTTGCGCCAATCGAGTGGAATACTCAAGGTCAAGTTCATGTTGAGTATGGTCTTTGTAATTCCAGACTATCTGGCCGGGTGTTCGTGGCAGTATGAATAAATAAGGGTTTATATGCATGTCGGGGCACGTTGCTCTGGATGGATGCTTTGTCAGAGGCGCTGGGTAGCCGGCTATACCCAGCGCCAACCTTACTTAACGGACTTTAGGTGCGACCAGAAAAGCCAGGTTTGCGAGGGTGCGGGATTCCAGAGTAATTGCTTTCATGATTGAACTCCTTGTTCATTGGTGCTTCGTGGTTAGTTTGTGTCACCTCCGTGGTGACGACTTAATAATAGTTTGTAATGGGTTAATCGCAAGCAAATATTAAGTAGGAATAATCCAGTAATTTTGTCGGAGTCATCTTCGGCTGGAAGTGGATGTGTAAGTTAAATATCAGTAAATAAATTATTTGCGGAAATATCCTGCACGTCGGGGGGACGATAAATGTAGGAAAGCAAAGTGCAAGACAAAAAGAAGGGGAGCCCGTGGGCTCCCCTTTCGACAGCGTCAGTGCCGTGTGGCTGTCAGCTGTTAGGCAGCAGGCGGCAGGTGATGCTCTTGATGTAGCGGGTTTCCGGAATGGCCGGGTGTACCGGGTGATCCGGGCCCTGGCCGCCACGCTCCAGCAACTGGATGTTGCGGTCCAGGTGACGGGCGCTGGTCAGCAGGATGTTCTGCAAGTCGTCTTCCGGCAGGTGCATCGAGCACGAAGCACTGAACAGGATGCCGTCCTTGTTGAGCAGGCGCATGGCTTGCTCGTTCAGGCGACGGTAGGCGCCTTCACCGTTTTTCAGGTCTTTCTTGCGCTTGATGAACGCAGGCGGGTCGGCAACGATCACGTCGAAGCGCTCTTCGCTGGCCTTGAGTTCCTTGAGGGCTTCGAAGACGTCGCCTTCGATGCAGGTCATCTTGTCGGCAAAGCCGTTCAGTGCAGCGTTGCGCTCAACGCCATCGAGGGCGAAGCCCGAAGCGTCGACGCAGAACACTTCGCTGGCGCCGAACGCGGCCGCCTGCACACCCCAGCCACCGATGTAGCTGTACAGGTCCAGCACGCGCTTGCCCTTGGCGTAAGGGGCCAGGCGTGCGCGGTTCATGCGGTGATCGTAGAACCAGCCGGTTTTCTGACCCTGAACCACCGGCGCTTCGAATTTCACGCCGTTCTCTTCCAGCGCCACCCACTCCGGTACCACGCCGAAGACGGTTTCGGTGTAACGCTCGAGGCCTTCGGCATCGCGGGCGGCGGAGTCGTTCTTGAACAGGATACCGCTTGGCTTGAGTACTTGGGTCAGCGCCGCGATCACGTCATCTTTATGGGCTTCCATGGTCGCGGAGGCGAGTTGCACCACGAGGATGTCGCCGAAACGGTCGACCACCAGACCCGGCAGCAGGTCGGAATCGCCGTAGACCAGACGATAGAACGGCTTGTCGAACAGGCGCTCGCGCAGCGACAGGGCCACGTTCAGGCGATGCACCAGCAGCGACTTGTCCAGCGGCAGCTTGATGTCGCGCGACAGCAGGCGCGCGCAGATCAGGTTGTTCGGGCTCATGGCGACAATGCCCAGCGGCTTGCCGCCGGCGGCCTCGAGGATCGCCTGGTCGCCGGCCTTGAAGCCGTGCAACGGGGTTGCGGCCACGTCGATTTCGTTGCTGTAGATCCACAGGTGACCGGCGCGCAGGCGACGGTCGGCGTTGGCTTTGAGGCGCAAGCTAGGCAGGGACATGACGTCGCTCCGGAAAAAAGAGCGGGAGTATACCGTGTTGCGCCTTATGCCGGGTTTGGCGTGCGATGAAACGCGCCGGAGCCCTACGCCGACAGCGCGTCGATCAGTGCGTCGCTGAACGCCGGAATATCGTCCGGTTGGCGGCTGCTGATCAGGTTGCCGTCCTTGACCACCTCCTGATCGACCCAGTTTGCCCCCGCGTTGACCAGATCGTCCTTGACCGTCTTATAGCTGGTCATGGTCTTGCCATTGACCAGTCCTGCCGAAATCAGCAGCCAGCTGCCATGGCAGATCACCGCGATCGGTTTGCCGGCGGAGGTGCCGGTCTTGACCAGGTGCTGGGCGTCCTGGTCGATGCGGATGGTGTCAGAGTTCTGCACACCGCCGGGAAGCACCACGGCGTCGTATTGTTCGATGCTTGCGCCCTGAAAGGTCTGGTCGACCTTGAAGTCGTCTGCAGGTTTATCGTGGTTCCAGCCTTTGACGCTGCCGGCTTCGGCGGAGAGGATGTCAACCTGCGCTCCCGCCTGCTCCAGTGCCTGTTTGGGGCCAGTCAGTTCAACCTGCTCGAAACCGTCGGTTACGAGAAAAGCGACGCGCTTGCCGCTGAGAGAAGTAGCCATCGTTAAGCTCCTGAGTCTGTTGGAATTACTGCCCGAGACAGATGGAGAACTGCTCCGGGCACTACAGATTCCGAAGGCTGGTGGAAAGTGAAAGTTCCTGCGAATTGCCCACTGGTGTGTCGTGCGTCGGTTTTTAGAGGTTAGAATCGCCGCCTGTCCCAGAGTGTGTACTTATGTCCCAAGAGCTGACCACCGAACAGATTCAACAGTCCCTGCAAGGCATCAGTGTGCCCGCGCAGCCGCAGATCATGGTGGATCTGCAAATGGAGCAGTACATGCCCGACCCGGATCTGGAGACGATCGCCAAGCTGATCTCCCAGGATCCCGGCCTGTCCGGCTCGCTGCTGAAAATCGTCAATTCGCCCTATTACGGCCTGAGCAACAAGATCACTTCGATCAAGCGCGCGGTGAACCTGTTGGGCAGCCGTTCGATCATCAATCTGATCAACGCGATGTCGATCAAGGGTGAAATGAACGACGACACTATCGTCACCCTCAACCGTTTCTGGGACACCGCCCAGGACGTGGCCATGACCTGCCTGACCCTGGCCAAACGCGTCGGCACCGAGGCGAGCGACGAGGCTTACGCCCTGGGCCTGTTCCATGACTGCGGCGTGCCGCTGATGCTTCAGCGTTTCCCGGATTACATGGCGACGCTCGAAACGGCTTACGCCAACGCGGGTGCCGAGCGCCGGATTGTGGACACCGAGAACGACGTCTACAACACCAATCACTCGGTGGTCGGCTACTACACCGCCAAGTCCTGGCGCCTGCCGGAGCATGTCAGCGCGGCCATCGCCAATCACCACAACGCGCTGGCGATCTTCAGCGACGAGACCTCGCGCAACAGTCAGATGAAAAACCTGCTGGCGATCCTCAAAATGGCCGAGCACATCTGCGCGTCGTACCGGGTTTTGGGTAACCAGACCGAAGACTTCGAATGGCAGGCGGTCGGGCCGCTGGTGCTGGAATACATCGGCCTCTCGGATTACGACTTCGAAACCTTGAAGCAGACCATCCGCGAACTTGGCGCGCACTGATTTAAAAAGACCCTTGATTCGAGACACTCATGCCTGAATTGCCGGAAGTCGAAACCACCCGCCGCGGTATTGCCCCGCACCTGGAAGGCCAGCGTGTCAGCCGGGTGATCGTGCGTGAGCGGCGGCTGCGCTGGCCGATTCCCGACGACCTCGATGTGCGCCTGTCCGGGCAGCGCATCGTGCTGGTCGAGCGGCGCGCCAAGTATCTGTTGATCAACGCCGAAGTCGGCACCTTGATCAGCCATCTGGGCATGTCGGGCAATTTGCGGCTGGTTGAGGTCGGGATGCCGGCGGCCAAGCATGAGCATGTCGATATCGAACTGGAGTCGGGCCTGGCCCTGCGCTACACCGATCCACGGCGCTTCGGGGCGATGCTCTGGAGCAACGATCCGCTCAATCACGAATTGCTGATCCGTCTGGGTCCGGAGCCGTTGACCGATCTGTTCGATGGCGAGCGGCTGTATCAGCTGTCGCGCGGGCGGTCGATGGCGGTCAAGCCGTTCATCATGGACAACGCGGTGGTGGTGGGGGTCGGCAATATCTACGCGACCGAAGCGCTGTTCGCCGCCGGCATCGATCCGCGCCGCGAAGCCAAGGGCATTTCCCGGGCGCGCTACTTGAAGCTGGCGATCGAGATCAAACGCATCCTCGCCGCGGCCATCGAGCGTGGCGGCACCACGTTGCGCGACTTCATCGGTGGCGACGGGCAGCCGGGGTATTTCCAGCAGGAGCTGTTTGTCTACGGTCGCGGTGGCGAGCACTGCAAGGTCTGTGGCACGGGCCTGCGGGAAATCAAGCTCGGCCAGCGCGCCAGCGTCTGGTGTCCGCGCTGCCAGAGCTGAGCAGGGCATCCGAAAAAGTCCTACGGTCTATAGTGAGATGTCTCACTGTTCAGCCCGAAGGATCGTGCCATGAAGTCCTTGCAAACCCTCATCGTCGCACTGCTGCTGTGCTTGAGTCTGACCGTTCAGGCCACGGAAGGCGGCAGCGGTGATCCGCGTTACGCCATCCAGAATCCACCGGCCTACGCCATGCTCGGCGACCTGCTGATTGCCCGACCATTGCTGGTGGTGGCGACGGTGATCGGCGCCGGGGCGTTTGTCGTGTCGTTGCCGTTCACCGCGCTGGGTGGCGGGATTGGCGATGCGGGAGAGGCGCTGGTGGTGGCGCCGGCGAAAGCGGCGTTCGTGCGTTGCCTGGGCTGCACTGGAGAAGGATTTGAGCAGCGCGAATAGTCAGATCGCAGCCAAAGCTGCGATCTAAAAAGAGACTCAAGCCTTGCCGGTGATCTTGCGGTACTTCTCCATCAACTGTTCTTCAGTCTCCGGATGGGCTTCGTCCAGTGGAATGCAATCCACCGGGCAGACCTGCTGGCACTGCGGCTCGTCGTAGTGACCGACGCACTGGGTGCACAGGTTCGGGTCGATCACGTAGATCTCTTCGCCTTGGGAGATGGCGGCGTTCGGGCACTCGGGTTCGCAGACGTCGCAGTTGATGCAATCGTCGGTGATGATCAGGGACATGCTAACTCCAGCCGGGGCGGGGAGCCCGGGCGCTATGAATCAATGCGCGCAATTGTGCCGCATTGGCGCCCGTAGTGCACGCGGGCGCCGTTTGAACGGTCGTTACTTCTTGAAGCGCAGGGTCAGGGCCTCGGCCACCGCCGGGTGGACGAACTTGCTGATATCGCCGCCCAAGGCCGCGATTTCCCGCACCAGGGTCGAGGAAATGAACGAATAACGTTCGGACGGGGTGAGAAACAGGCTCTCCACATCCGGCGCCAACTGGCGATTCATGTTGGCCAGCTGGAATTCGTATTCGAAGTCCGATACCGCGCGCAGGCCACGCAGGAACACGTTGGCGTTCTGCTCTTTGGCGAAATGCGCCAGCAGCGTCGAGAAGCCGACCACTTCCACGTTCGGCAGGTGTTTGGTGACCTCGCGGGCCAGCTCGACCCGTTGTTCCAGCGGGAACAGCGGATTCTTCTTGGGGCTGGCGGCGACGGCAATGATCACGTGGTCGAACAGGCGCGAGGCGCGTTCGACCAGATCGCCATGGCCCTTGGTAATAGGGTCGAAGGTACCTGGGTACAACACTCGGTTCATCGCGTCGTCCTGGCGGGAATCCGTTGGGGAGTCGGATGGTATCGCAGCCGTCCCGGTCGGGAAAGTCGCCTGTTGGGTAAGAAAGCACTATAGACGAGCGGAATTTTCGTCTTTTTCACGGGTTTCTCAGCCGTTCGCCGAGGGATGTTGCCAGTTGTGCCGTCAGACCGTACACCGACAACTGCGGGTTGGCGCCGATGCTGGTGGGGAACAAAGAGCCGTCATGAATCGACAGATTACGCAGTTGATGATGGCGCCCGACGCTGTCGGTGACCGCGCTTTTCGGGTCCTCGCCCATCGCGCAGCCGCCCATGACGTGGGCGCTGCCCAAGCGGGTGCGATACAGCTCGAGGCTCAGGCTGTCGATCAACGAGCGGGCCTCGGCCAGGCTGTTCACGTAGCGCGCATCGGCGTGCATCGGCATCACCGCTTTGGCGCCGCCGGCGAACTGGATCTCGGCCATGCTGTGGAAGGATCGGCGCAAGCCTTCCCAGGTGTAAGGCGACACCTGATAGTCGAGCACTGGCGAGCCGTCACCGCGCAGCTCGACGCTGCCGCCCGGGCTGTCCGGGTGAAAACCGTCACGCAGCAGGGCCAGCATCGCGTGGGTGTGGGGCAGGTCCGCCATGTGTTGCGCGCTTTCCTGACCGAACCCGCCGAGCAACGTGGCGGCCAGCGCCGGGTGCAGCGGCGGCACTTCGAGTTTGTAGGCCATTGGGCCGGTGGTGCCGTCCTTCCACTGGAAATGATCCGAGTAGATCGATTGCGGCGCACCGTAGAACGGGTTGATCACCTCGTCGAAACGCCCGGCGGACATGTTCACCAAATGCAGGAAGGTGCGCTTGCCCAGCCGTTTGTGCGGATCCGGTGCATCCGAACGCATCAGCAGCGCCGGGCTGTTGATCCCGCCGCCGGCCAGCACGTAGTGGCGTGCCTTGACGGTAATGGCGTGCCCAGTCGGCTCGACGCAACGTTCGTCCATCGCCACGCATTGCAGGCCGATGACCTTGTCGCCGTTGATCAAAAGCTTTTCGGCCCGGGCCAGATAGAGCAGCTCGCCACCCTTTTCCAGGGTCGCCGGAATGGTCGTGACCATCATCGATTGCTTGGCGTTGGTCGGGCAGCCCATACCGCAGTAGCCGAGGTTCCAGCAGCCGCGTACGTTGCGCGGGATCACGTGCCAGCTGTAGCCGAGTTGTTCGCAGCCTTTGCGGATCACGTCGTTGTTGGCGTTGGGCGGCACCATCCACGGGGCGACGCCGAGTCGCTGCTCCATTTTTTCGAACCACGGCGCCATGTCGGCGGGGCTGTGGCCTTTGACGTTGTGTTCCCTGGCCCAGTGTTCGAGGGTCGGTTCGGGGGTGCGAAAACTCGATGTCCAGTTGATCAGCGTGGTGCCGCCGACCGCGCGGCCCTGAAGGATGGTGATCGCGCCGTCCTTGCTCATGCGGCCGATGCCTTCCTGATAGAGGCTGCTGTAGGCCTGGTCTTCCAGCAGTTTGAAATCGCTGCTGGTCTTGAGCGGGCCTTCTTCGATCAGCAGCACTTTGTAGCCGGCGGCGCTGAGGATTTCCGCCGTGGTGCCGCCACCAGCGCCGCTGCCGATGATGGCCACGTCGGCTTCCAGGCTCAGGTCATCGGTAAGTTGCGCGCCGTTGTAGGTTTTCCAGCCACGGGCAAGGCCTTCGCGAAACGGGTCGGGTACGGGCATCGATCAGGTTCTCTTATTATTGTTTTGCGTGGGTCGCCAGGCTCAAACGGCGGGCGGGCCGGGGTAACCGCAATGGGCCCAGGATTCGGCGCGGGTGTACCAGGCCATCATCACCATTTGCAGCAATGAGCTGTGGCCCATGCGCAGCAGGCTCAGCGAGCTGTTTTCCCAGCGTTCGAGGAAGTGACGGATCGCCTCGGGGCTGGCGTTTTCCCAACTGCCCCAGATCCCGGTCAATGGCCCGCGCGTCACCGCCATGCCCAGCACGTCGAACAGTTGCCGGGTGAGCTTGAGCATTTCCGGCGACAGGTGATCGAGGCTGTAGTCCAGCGACTTAAGCGTTCCGTCGACAGCAGCGGGCATCTTTTCCACAGTAACGGCGCCCTCCAGCATCACTGGAATCAGCGCACGCAGAAACAGCAGATCAGCGCTGCGCAGCGTGGCGAACCCGTTGGCTGAAGCGCTCGACGAACAGCCGCTGAGGCTGGCGCCAAGGCCGGCGGTAGCGAGGAAAGCCGTGGCGCCGAGGCTGAATTTCAGCAGGCCACGGCGCGACAGGGCAGGTGTTTCGGTCAGGCTTGGGTGCATTGTTGTTATTACCCGGCGGTGACGTTAGCGAATGAACAGTTTCTGGATCAGTTTCTGAATGGATTTGCCGTAGGGCGGGTAGATCAGCTTCGCCGCGTTGAAGCGTTGTTTGACCAGCACACCCTTGGCCTTGCTGAACGTCAGGAAGCCTTCGTGCCCGTGGTAATGACCCATGCCCGACGGGCCGATGCCGCCGAATGGCATGTCGTCCTGCGCCACGTGCAGCAGCGTGTCATTGAGGCAGACGCCACCGGAATGGGTTTCGCTGAGCACGCGTTTCTGTTCGCGCTTGTCGTAGCCGAAGTAGTAAAGAGCCAGAGGACGTGGCCGCTGATTGATGTAAGCAAATGCCTGATCCAGATCCTGATAGGGCACGATCGGCAGCAACGGGCCGAAGATCTCGTCCTGCATGACCGTCATCTCGTCGCTGACATTCAGCAGCAGGCTGTGCGGCATGCGTCGGCCCTGGCCTTGGTCGAACAGTGGAATCAGCAGCGCGCCCTTGCTGGTAGCGTCGCTGAGGTAGCTGTTGAGCCGCGCCAGTTGGCGCTCGTTGATGATCGCGGTGTAGTCCGGGTTGTCGGCGAGTGTCGGATAAAACCCGCGCACGGCCTGGCGATAGGCTTCGACGAAACCGCCGATGCGCTCTTCCGGCACCAGCACATAGTCCGGGGCCACGCAGGTCTGGCCGGCGTTGAGGGTCTTGCCGAAAGCGATGCGCTCGGCGGCGTCCTTGAGCGGCACGTCGCGGGAGACGATGGCCGGGGACTTGCCGCCCAGTTCCAGGGTCACCGGCGTCAGGTTCTCTGCCGCTGCGCGCATCACGTGCCTGCCGACGCTGGTGGAGCCGGTGAACAGCAGGTGGTCGAAGCGCATTTTCGAAAACGCCACGCCGACATCGGCCTCGCCGAGCACCACGCACACCAGATCCTCGGGGAAGATTCGCGCCAGCAGTTCCTTGAGCAGCAGGCCGGTGGCAGGGGTCGATTCGCTGAGCTTGAGCATCACCCGATTGCCGGCCGCAAGGGCGCCGGTCAGCGGGCCGATGGCCAGGAACAGCGGGTAGTTCCACGGCACGATGACGCCCACCACGCCCAGCGGCTGGTACACGACTTTCGCCGACGCGGGCTGGAAAGCAACGCCGACTTTGCGTTTTGAAGGTTTCATCCACTGGCTGATGTGCCGACTGGCGTATTGAATGCCGTGCAGGCTCGGCATCAGCTCGGCGAGCAGGGTTTCATCGGCGCTGCGGTGGCTGAAGTCGGAGCTGATGGCGTCGATCAGGGCCTGCCGCTCGCTGCTCAGCAAATCGCGCAGGGCCTTGAGCCATTGCTGGCGCTGGGCCGCAGGCGGCATCGGGTTGGCGGCGTAGGCGGCACGCTGCGCGTCAAACAGCCGGTTGAGCTCTTCCAGCGGCTGTTGCAGCGTTTGCAGGTAGGCAATATCGGCAGTCATCGGCGGCTCCGGAGTTGTTGTTGTGAGGAGCTTTTTAGAGTCTATGCTCTAGAAAGTCAAATGGCTTCCTTGCGCATCCTGGTTTTATCCCGTTCCGGTTAGGCCGTAAGATGCCCCCCAACGCACTCTGAATTAAAGCTCAAGCCATGGCCCCACGGATCAAAACCAGCGAGCGCATCGTGCAGAACAGCCTCGAGCTGTTCAATCAGCAGGGCGAGCGCAGCATCAGCACCAATCACATCGCCGCCCACATGGAGATTTCTCCGGGCAATCTGTACTACCACTTCCCCAACAAGCAGGCGATCATCGCCGTGCTGTTCAGTGAGTACGAAAGCCTGGTGGACAGCTTCCTGCGTCCGCCTCAGGGCCGTGCCGCGACGGTCGAAGACAAGCGCTTCTATCTCAAGGAGCTGCTGTCGGCGATGTGGCGCTACCGTTTCCTGCACCGCGATCTCGAGCATCTGCTCGACAGCGATCCTGAGCTGGCCGGGCGCTACCGGCGCTTCTCCCAGCGCTGCGTGATCCAGGGCGCGGCGATCTATGAAGGGTTCGTTGCCGCCGGCATCCTGAAAATGGATCGGGTGCAGATCGAATCCCTGACCCTCAACGCGTGGATCATCCTCACCTCCTGGGTGCGCTTCCTGTGCACGACCCGGGAGAATTCCAACTACCTCAGCGAACAGGCCATCAAACGTGGCGTGTATCAGGTGCTGGTGCTGGAAGCAGGGTTCGTCACCGAGCAGGCCCGCGATGAGGTCAACGCCTTGTTCGAAGAGTTCTACGTGCCGCTGGCCCAGGCCCTCGAAGAGAGACCGTAAGCCCATTTCCTCACTGGAGTCGTTCGCTATGCCGATTGCGCAACTGATCAGCCCGACCGCACTGGATGCCCGCAAGGCGCAACCGGGGCTGGTGATTCTCGATTGCCGCTTTGCCCTCGAAGACCCGGATTACGGCCAGCGCAGCTACGCCGAGGGGCACATTGCCGGGGCACATTTCGCCGATCTTGAACGCGACCTCAGCGGCCCGGTGATCAAGGGCGTGACCGGTCGCCATCCGCTGCCGGAACCGGCGGCGCTGATCGAACGCCTGCAAGCGTTCGGCATCAATAATGACAGCGACGTGGTTCTGTATGACGACGGCCCGGGCGCCTATGCGGCGCGGGCCTGGTGGTTGCTGGCGTGGCTGGGCAAGCGTGACGGCGTGTTCATTCTCGATGGCGGGCTCAAGGCCTGGCATGCGGCGGGGCTGCCGTTGAGTCTTGATCCACCGTCAGCGGCCCGGGGCAACTTCAGCGGCCAGCCGGACATGCGCCTGCTGCTCAGCGCCGAGCAATTGCAGCAACGCCTCGGCCAGCCGGCCCTGACCCTGCTCGATGCCCGCGCCTTGCCGCGCTTCAAGGGCGAAGTGGAGCCGATCGACCCGATCGCCGGGCACATTCCCGGCGCGCAATGCGCGGCGTTTACCGACAACCTGGGCAGCGACGGGCGTTTCCTGCCGACCGATCAGCTCAAGCAGCGTTTCGCCGCGAAACTCGGCGAGCGTTCCCCGAACGATCTGGTGGCTTACTGCGGCTCCGGGGTGACGGCGTGTCACAACCTGTTTGCCCTGTGTCTGGCGGGTTATCCATTGGGTTCGCTGTATGCCGGATCGTGGAGCGAGTGGATCAACGAGCCTTCGCGCGGTATCGCCACCGGCGAGTAATCGCTCAGCGATCCAGCCGCGCGCTGCGATAGGCCGCCGGCCCCACGCCATAAACCTGTTTGAATTGCCGGCTCAGATGGCTCTGGTCGGCAAATCCCAGCTGCGTGGCGACTTCCACCGGCAGGCAGCCGCTCTGCAACAAGCCCCGCGCGCAGGCAATTCGCTGCTGCATCAGCCAGCTGTGCGGCGGCATGCCGGTGGCGCGGCGGAACACCCGGGCGAAGTGGAAGGGCGAGAGGTTCACGGCCGCCGCCAGTTCTTCCAGCGAGGGCGGCGCCGCCAGTTGCGCGTGCAGCAACTCCTTGGCCATCGCCACCGCGCGGTGCTCCTTGCCGGGGTTGCCGCTGATCTGCACCGCTGCGTGACGCTGCAACAGCAGCATCATCATTTCCCGCCACACGGTTTGCTGTTGCAACGCGGTGGCGGGGCTTTCCAGCAAGCGATGCAACTGACAGAAACCGTTGACCAGGTCCGGATCGCGATACAGCGTCGCCCCGAAGGCCGGCATCGGTGCGGTCGGCAGTTCCAGTTCATTCAACAGCGCGACAATCTGCCCGGTGTCGGGATAAAACGCCCGGTACAGCCAGCCGTCCTCGGTGCCCTTGTGGCCGTTATGCACTTCGTCCGGATTGATCAGCACCAGCGTGCCGCTGCCCGCCAGGTGTTCGGCGCCGCGATAACGGTAGCGCTGGGCGCCGGCCATGATCATGCCGATCACATAACCGTCGTGGACGTGCGGGGCGAAACGATGCTCGATGTAGCGCGCGGTCAACAGCTCGACCCCGGCCAGGGGCGCGGCTTGCCAGAAGCGGATCGACTCGCCCTGATCGCTCATGACCTCATCGCCCCGCGTCGGCCAGCCACTGCGGAATCCGTCGTTCCAGGTAATAACCCGGCTGGCGGAGCGTGCCGTCGACGAAGCCGACGTGCCCGCCCTTGTTCTGCAATTCGAATTGCGTCGTTGCCGACAACTCACTGGCCTGCGGCAGGCTGTGGGGATACACGAACGGGTCGTCCGCTGCCTGAATGATCAGGGTCGGTGTGCGGATCTCACCGAGAAAGTAACGGCTCGATGCCCGGCGATAATAATCCTCGGCATCGGCGAAACCGTGCAGCGGCGCGGTCACCCGGCCATCGAAATCCCAGAAGGTGCGCATGTTTTCCAGCGAGCCGAGGGCCGCCAAAGCTGCAATCCCATCTTCGCGCCCGTCATGCTGGAACTGACGCTGCTTGTTCCTGATGTAGGCCACCATCTCGCGCATGAAGTGCGCCTGATAGACCTTCGAGAAACCCTGGCCAATACGGTCGGCACATTGATCGAGGCGAAACGGCACCGACACCGCCACCGCACCGAGCACGCCACTGGCGCTGCCGGTTTCCCCCAGGTGCTTGAGCAGCACATTGCCACCGAGGGAATAGCCGACCGCATACAGCGGCGCCAATGGCCGCTTGGCCTTCAGGTGGCGGAGGGTTTCGGCGAGGTCTTCGCTGGCCCCGGAGTGGTAGCTGCGCGGCAGCAGGTTCGGCTCGCCGGAGCAGCCGCGCCAGTTCAGCGCGACACTGGCCCAGCCTTGCGCGGCGAGCGCTGCCTGGATTCCGGCGACGTAGGGGGAGTTGGAAGAGCCGGTCAGCCCGTGCAGCACCAGTACCAGTGGCGCTTCAGCGCTGTGCGGGCCATACCAGTCGAGGTCGAGGAAATCGCCGTCGTCCAGCCACAGCCGTTCGCGCTGGCGATCAAGGTGCACGGTTTTACGCCATAGCGGCCCCCACAAGGTTTGCAGGTGTGGATTGCCGAGGCCGAAGGCGGGTGTGAAACGAAATCCGGGTTCGGAAGGAGCAAGAGGTGCGCGCACAGTAAATCTCGACGGTGTCATGCATGAAGTGGTCGCCACACAAAGGGCTGCCACTTCAAGGGAGATCTAACTTGCCACAAAGCCTGCATCAGCGCGACACGAATGCCCGGACGGCTCGACGGTCGGGACAATGGCCGGTTGCGGGAGCGGCAGTTGGGGTGTCGTCGGACCTACGGTCACTACCCGCCACTGATCGTCAGGCAGATGTTTGTCCACTGCCATTCTGATCTGCTCCAGCGTCAGGCTCTGCACCTGTTGCGCGAAGAAATCCAGGTCGAGCGGCAAGTGGTGGCGGTTGATCTCGATCAGGCGCGCGAGAATCTGCCCGTTGCTGGCACTGCCAGTGATATTGGCGTTGGCCAGTCGGCGTTTGAAGTGATCGAGCTCCTCCTGCGAGGGGCCATCACGCCGGAAATCGCTGAGCATCGATTTCACCAGAGCCACCGTTTCATTCACGAATTGGGGGCTGGTCTGCAGAGCAATTGATGTCAGTCCGCCGCCTGCCCAGTCTTTGGTGCGAATGCTGACGTCGTATACCAGGCCTCGTTTGTTGCGCAGTTCTGTCATCAGGCGGGAGTTTGCGCCACTGCCGAAAATCAGCGTCCCGGCATACAGCGCAATGAAATCCTCGTGTTGGCGCGACAGGCTGGGTTGCCCAAGCAATACGTGAGTCTGTTCTTGTGTGCGCTCTACATGGTGATGCATTTCAGTGCCGAACGCTTTGGGCGGTTCGACGGCGGGGAGTGCAACGGTGGGGGCGGGTAGCGCATTGGCGATTTGCAGGCTGATGGCCTGTGCCTGCTCGACGGAAAGGTCTCCCACCAACGTAATTTGTGTCTGGCTTGCCGAGTGGGTTTGTCGGTGGAACGTTTGAACGGCCTGACGGGTGATCGAGGTCATGTCGGCATCGGTTCCGTAGATCGAGCGGGCGTAGGGCGTGTCCGGAGCCAGCAGCTCCTGAAGGCGTTGCCTGGCAATGTCCGCAGGTTGTTGCTGTTGTGCCAGCTGCAAGCCACGAAGCTCGCTCTTGACCCTCAGCAGCGCTTCATCGGAAAGGGAGGGCTGCCCCAGCATTTGCGTAAACAGTTGCAGCGCCGGGGCGCTTTTGTCTGGATCGCTGAGGCTGCGCAACGTGAACGTGGCACGCTCCTGATCCAGAACCATACCGACTTTCGCACCCAGCCCGTCAAAGACTTCGGCGATCGCTGCATGGTCATTCTTGCCGCTCACCCCCTCGTTGAACAGGCTGAATGTCAACGCTGCCAGACCGGGGTTGTCGCCATCGTGTGCACTGCCGGCGGCGAAACTGACGTGAACATCGAACATCGGCAACTCCGCCGTACGGATGAATAGCGTTTTGATGTCTGTCGTGGTTTTCCAGCCCTTGATGGTCAATGGGCGTGGCGTCTGTCGGGACGTGTCTGTTTCCGACAGCGATTGCAATCGTGATTTGGGAAAACCGGCTGGCGCAGTATCGGCAGCAACCGGACTGGCTGACAGCCAGAGGGTGAACGCAAAACCGGCCATGGCAGACCGAAAGACGTGCGCAGATTTATCCATGTTTTTTCTCCGCAAGCACGTGGGCTGTGCTGAGGCGTTCGCGGATCAGGTACTTTTCAGCGACCTGGCGGAGGTCCTCGGGGGTCACTTTCTTGAGCTCGGCGATCTCCTGATCGAGCAATTGCCACGACAGGCCAGCGCTCTCGAGGGCGGCCAGATGTATGGCAGTGTTCATGATCGAATCCCGGGCAAAAACTCTCTGGGCGATCAGTTGGGTCCGCGCGCGTTCCAGTTCTTCGGGAGAGGGGGGCGTGGTGCGCAGTTCTTCGAGCAGATCCCAGACTCGTATTTGTGCGGTTTCCGGGCTTGTGGGTTGTGAGCTGTCGAGGCGGGTGCTCAATGTCAGAAGAGTATCGCCGCGACTGTAAAGGTCGTAGCTGGCGCTGACATGGCTGAATACATGCTCCTTGTGTTGCAGGTGTTTTTGCAGGCGAGCGCTCTGGGAGCCTGCCAGCAACATTTCCATCAGGCGCAGCGCATGCGCAGTCCGGTATGTATCTGCCGTAGCCAGGCTGGGAACGTTGAACGCCATGATCAACTGCGAGGCGGGCACCGGTTGGTTGAGGATGAGGCGGCGTTCGCCTGGCTGCGGCAATTCGCGCGGTTTTACGGTTTGGGTGAGGGGGCGACTGGCGAGGCCGCCGAAGTAGCGTTGAGCCAGAGGTTGAACGTAATCGAGGGTGACGTCGCCGACGACGACCAGCGTGGCATTGCCAGGGGCATAGCGTGACTCATACCAGTCGCGCAACTGAGCGGTGTTCAAGGTGCGCAGATCGTTCATCCAGCCGATGACGGGGGTCCGATAGCTGCTGGAGGGATAGGCCAGGGTTTCCAGACGCTCCAGTGCGGTGTCCAGAGGACTGTCTTCCACACTCAAGCGGCGCTCTTCTTGAATGACACTTATCTCGGAAGCGAAATCTTCAGGTGTGAGGTGAGCAGTCGACATCAGGTCGGCCATCAGCTCGAATGCGACCCCCAGATAAGGCTTGGGCAAAGTCTGGTGATAAGCAGTGACGTCTTTACCGGTAAAGGCATTTTCCGATGCCCCCAGGGATTCCAGTATGGCGGATGCTTCGCCCGGACAGGTCTTGCTGCTGCCCTTGTAAAGCATGTGCTCCAGCGCGTGTGACAGTCCGGTCTGACCCGGTGCTTCGTCAGCCGATCCGACCTTGAACCACAGTTGGGAAGTGACCAGCGGGGCTCGGTGATCCTCGCGGACGATGACCTTCAGGCCGTTGTCCAGCAGAAACTCATGGGTGGTCGGTGGTGGGGCGGCCAGCGCCAGCAGCGGGGCCAGGGCCAGGCAAGGCAGCATCCTGCTGCACAAAGTGTCCATAAATGATGGGTCCTCAATGGATTACTGAAATGGCGTAATCCACTGTGGAGATTTTGCGCGGGCGGCGTGCGGTAGTTATCTACCGCGCGCCAGATTCGGCGTTCGCCAGACGATTGTCAGAGAGAGGGCAGGCCCCGTTGCCACAACGCGTAGTACACCCGCCCGGATTTTTGCTCGCGGTGCAGGCGCCAGTTGCCCGGCAGGCCGAGGGTCGATGGCGCGGTTTCACTTTCAGTGTAGATCCACGAATCGTCGGCCAGCCATTGGCGCTCTTCCAGCAGCGTGCACACGGCGGGCAGCAGGTTCTGGTTGAACGGCGGGTCGAGGAACACCAGGTCGAACGCGGTCGCAGTCTGGGTTTCCAGATATCGCAGGGCATCGGCGGTCTGCACGTGACCGTTGGTGCAGCGCAGCGTGCCGAGGTGTTCTTTCAGGCTGGACACCGCGACGTGGCTGGCATCCAGCGCCTGACCCAAGGCCGCGCCACGGGACAGTGCTTCGAGAAACAGCGCGCCGCTGCCGGCGAACGGGTCGAGCACCTTGGCCCCGGCAACGTAGGGCGCGAGCCAGTTGAACAGGGTTTCGCGCACCCGGTCCGGCGTCGGACGCAGACCCGGCGCATCAGGGAAGCTCAGCTTTCGGCTGCGCCATTCGCCGCCGATGATGCGCAACTGGTTCACACCGTTGTGCAGTTTTTGTACAGGTTTCTTTGGACTGGCCATTAATGCTCCGGAACCCCGAGCGGCTGCTCGGCAGGTTTATCAGATGGGGCCGGTAACGGCTTTTGCGGCACGGTCGGGCCAGCGCTGACGATGACCAGTTTATCCGTGCTCAAGTGTTTGTTCAGAACGTCGCGAACCTGCTCGACCGTCAGGCTTTGGGACTGACGCATGAAGTCGTCCAGATAATTCAGCGGCAGGTTGTAGAAACCCATGGCACCGAGCTGGCCGACGATATCGGCGTTGCTCGCGGTGGACAGCGGGAAACTGCCGGCCAGTTCGCGCTTGGCGTCGTCGAGTTCTTTCTGGGTCGGGCCGGTCTTGAGGTAGTCGGCGAGCACGTCCTGCACCAGTTTCAGGGTGCCTTCGCTCATTTCCGCGCGGGTCTGCAGGTTGATCATGAACGGGCCGCGCGCCTGCATCGGGCTGAATGCCGAATACACGCCGTAGGTCAGGCCGCGCTTCTCGCGCACTTCGCTCATCAAGCGAGTGCCGAAGCCACCGCCACCGAGGATCTGGTTGCCCATCGACAGCGCGGCGTAATCCGGGTCGTCACGGTCGATGCCCAGTTGCGCGATCATCAGGTTGGTCTGCTTCGACGGAAACTCGATGTGGCCGATGCCGGCTTTCGGCTCGATCGGTTGCTCGACTTTCGCCAGCGCCGGACCTTTTGGCAGTGCAGCGGACACCTGATTGGCAATCGCCTCGGCTTCGCTGCGGGACAGATCGCCCACCAGCGCGATCACCACGTTGCCGGCCGCATAGGCCTTGGCGTGGAACTCACGCAGTTGCGCCAGCGTGATCTTCGGCACGCTTTGCGCATTGCCGTCGCTGGCGTGGGCGTACGGGTGATCGCCGTACAGGCGCTTCATCAGCTCCAGGCTGGCGAGTTTGCCGGGGTTCTGTTTCTGGTACTCGAAACCGGCGAGCATCTGGTTCTTGATGCGCGCGAACGAGTCGGCCGGGAAGGTCGGTTTGCCCACCACTTCCGAAAACAGTTTCAGCGCCGGCTCGCGCTTGTCGGCGGCACTCAGACTGCGCAGCGACGCGATGGCCATGTCCTTGTAGGCGCCGTTGCCGAAATCCGCGCCCAGGCCTTCGAAGCCCTGAGCGATGGCGCCGACATCCTTGCCCGCCACGCCTTCGTTGAGCATGGCGTTGGTCAGCAGGGCCAGGCCCGGCGCGTTGCCGTCCTGGCTGCTGCCGGCGGAGAAGATCAGGCGCATGTCGAACATCGGCAGTTCGCGAGCCTCGACGAACAGCACTTTGGCGCCTTCGGCGGTGTTCCAGGTCTGCACGTCGAGCTTGCGGCTGGCCGGGGCCTTGCCGTCGAGTTCGGCCAGCGATTGCAGTTTCTGGCTGGACTTGGCGTTATCCAGCGCTTCGCTGGCCTTGGTGTTGTCGCTTGGCACAAGGTAGAACGCAGCGGAGGCGATGATGGCCACGGCGATCAGGCCGAGCAGCAGGCGTGGGGTTTTGCGCTCACTCATGAGTCGTCTCCAGGGGCAGGACGTGGGCGACGCTGAGACGTTCGCGGGTGAAATACAGCTTGGCGGCGTTCTGGATGTCTTGCGGGGTGACGCTCTCCAGATCGGCCAGTTCAGTGTCCATCAGCTTCCACGACAGACCGACGGTCTCCAGCTGGCCGATGGCGGTGGCCTGGCTGGTGATCGAATCGCGCTCGAAGACCAGGCCGGCGATGACCTGCGCGCGTACGCGCTCCAGTTCTTCGGCGGACGGTGCGGTGGTTTTCAGCTGTTCCAGCAGTTTCCACAGACCGGCCTCAGCCTGGGCCATGGTTTTTTTCTTCTGGGTGTTCGGCGTGGCCGACAGGGTGAACAGGCTGTCACCGCGAGTGTAGGCGTCGTAGCTCGACGAACCGCCGGACACCAGCTCTTCACCGCGCTCCAGTTGGGTCGGGATGCGACCGCTGTAGCCGCCGTCCAGCAACGCCGAAATCAGGCGCAAGGCGTTGACCGAGCGTTTGTCTTCGGCAGTGGCGATGCTCGGGACGTTGAAACCGAGCATCAGGCTCGGCAGTTGAGTCTGCACGTGCAGGGTGATCTGGCGCTCGCCGGGCTCGGCCAGCTCCAGCGGCTTTTTCGCCGGCGGCACGTCGCGTTTCGGGATCGGCCCGAAGTAGCGCTGGGCGAGGGTTTTCACCTCGTCCGGGGTCACGTCGCCGACCACCACCAGCGTGGCGTTGTTCGGCACGTACCAGGACTGATACCAGTGGCGCAGCTCTTCGACCTTCATCCGCTCAAGGTCAGCCATCCAGCCGATGGTCGGCGTGTGATAACCGCTGGCCGGGTAGGCCATGGCCTTGTAGCGCTCGAAGGCCTTGGCCATCGGCTTGTCGTCGGTGCGCAGGCGGCGCTCTTCCTTGATGACTTCGATTTCCTTGGCGAACTCGTCGGCCGGCAGGCGCAGGTTGGCCATGCGGTCGGCTTCCAGTTCGAAGGCCACGCCCAGACGGTCGCGGGCCAGGACCTGGTAATAAGCGGTGAAGTCGTCGCTGGTGAACGCATTCTCTTCGGCGCCAAGGTCGCGCAGGATCAGCGAGGCTTCGCCGGGGCCGACTTTTTCGCTGCCCTTGAACATCATGTGCTCGAGGGCGTGGGACAGACCGGTCTGGCCCGGGGTTTCGTAGCTGGAACCGACCTTGTACCAGACCTGCGACACCACCACCGGCGCGCGATGGTCTTCGCGCACGACGACCTTCAAACCGTTGTCGAGAGTGAATTCATGGGTCGGTTGCGGATCGGCCGCCAGGGCCGAAAGGGGCAGGCAGACTGTGCTGAGCAGCAGGCCTGCGGCGCGGCGGGCTAGAGCATTCATTCGTTTTTAAACCTGTTGGGCTGCCCGCTTGGTCTTAGCGTCGGCGGGCGAGAGGGTGCTAGGATACTGATCCGTTTTACTGGCGGCCACGCCTATCAGGCCACTGATCGGTCTATAGGTTGTACGGGTTACCGGCAGAAGCTTTGAGTTTCTCAGCTAAACTCTGCGTTTTCGCCGACGATGCCGTTCCAGTCCTTCGTATTTAATGACCTTTGAGGTGCTTTTGGCGCCTCGACAAAATGTTGCGCGTGAACAAGCTGGGTGAAACACAGTCTGTTCTGCATCGAATATTTATTTGCCGGGGCGCCCCTGTGGCGCGTCGCTACCGTGAGATAGCCGTCCTCCATGTTTGGTTCCAACGACGACAAGAAGACCCCAGCTGCGGCTGGCGAGAAGAAAGGCCTGTTCGGATGGCTGCGCAAGAAACCGCAGGAACCCGTCGTCGAACAGCCGACTGCCATTCCTGAGCAGGCCCTTGCGCCCGCTCCCGTAATAGAAGAAGCGCCGGCACCGGTCGTGCTGCCGATCGCCGAGCCGGTGCTGCAACCGCTGGCCGAGGCCGAGCCAGAAGCGCCGGCTGCCGCCGAGTTGCCGCTGACCCCGGCCAGCGAACCGTGGCTGACCTTGCCGGTAGCGGAAGAGCCGGTGGCGCTGGTCGAAGAGGCCGCGCCGCACGTTACGCCAACGATTCCCGCGCCGGCTGCGTTCACGCCAGAGCCTGTTCAGGCGCCGGTGGTGGAAGCCGCTCCTGTCATTCCAGAGCCCGTGGTTGCTGCCCCGGTTGCCCCGATTGTCGAAGCGCCCGAGCCTGCACCTGCACCTGCACCTGCACCTGCACCTGCACCTGCACCTGCACCTGCACCGGTAGCAGCAGTGCCAGTCGTTCCTGTGGAAACCCAGGTCGAAGCCCCGGTCGAGGCCCCGGTCGAGGCCCCGCGTACCGAAGAAACCAAGGCCGGCTTCTTCGCCCGTCTCAAGCAGGGCCTGTCCAAGACCAGCGCCAGTATCGGCGAAGGCATGGCCAGCCTGTTCCTCGGCAAGAAAGCCATCGATGACGATCTGCTCGACGATCTCGAAACCCGCCTGCTGACTGCCGACGTCGGCGTCGAGGCGACTTCGGTCATCATCCAGCGCCTGACCCAGAAGGTCGCACGTAAAGAGCTGGCGGATTCCGACGCCCTGTACAAATCCCTGCAGGCCGAGTTGGCGGCAATGCTCAAACCGGTCGAGCAACCGCTGAAGATCGTTTCCCAGAACAAGCCGTTCGTGATTCTGGTGGTCGGCGTCAACGGCGCCGGCAAGACCACCACCATCGGCAAACTGGCGAAGAAACTGCAGCTGGAAGGCAAGAAAGTCATGTTGGCCGCCGGTGACACCTTCCGCGCCGCCGCTGTCGAGCAGTTGCAGGTCTGGGGTGAGCGCAACAAGATCCCGGTGATTGCCCAGCACACCGGCGCGGACTCGGCTTCGGTGATCTTCGACGCCGTGCAGGCCGCCAAGGCTCGTGGCATCGATGTGCTGATCGCCGACACCGCCGGTCGTCTGCACACCAAAGACAACCTGATGGAAGAACTGAAGAAGGTTCGCCGGGTGATCGGCAAGCTCGACGCCGACGCGCCGCACGAAGTGCTGCTGGTGCTCGACGCCGGCACCGGCCAGAACGCCATCAACCAGGCCAAGCAATTCAACCAGACCGTCGAACTGACCGGCCTGGCGCTGACCAAGCTCGACGGCACCGCCAAGGGCGGGGTGATTTTCGCCCTGGCCAAGCAGTTCGGCCTGCCGATCCGCTACATCGGCGTCGGTGAAGGCATCGACGATCTGCGTACCTTTGAAGCCGAACCCTTTGTCCAGGCACTGTTTGCCGAGCGGGAGCGTTCATGATTCGTTTCGAACAGGTCGGTAAGCGCTACCCGAACGGTCACGTCGGCTTGCATGAGCTGAGCTTTCGAGTCCGTCGCGGCGAGTTCCTGTTTGTCACCGGCCACTCCGGTGCCGGTAAATCCACATTGTTGCGCCTGTTGCTGGCGATGGAGCGTCCGACCAGCGGCAAGCTGCTGCTGGCCGGGCAAGACCTGAGCACCATCAGCAACGCGCAGATTCCGTTCCTGCGTCGGCAGATCGGTGTGGTGTTCCAGAACCATCAACTGTTGTTCGATCGCACGGTGTTCAATAACGTCGCGCTGCCGTTGCAGATTCTCGGGCTGTCCAAGGTCGAGATCGCCAAGCGCGTCGATTCGGCGCTGGAGCGCGTGGCGCTGTCGGACAAGGCCGAGCTGTATCCGGGCGATCTGTCCACCGGTCAGCAGCAGCGCGTTGGCATTGCCCGCGCCATCGTTCACCGTCCGGCCCTGCTGCTGGCGGACGAACCGACCGGTAACCTCGACCCGCGTCTGGCGGCGGAGATCATGGGCGTGTTCGAAGACATCAACCGTCTGGGCACCAGCGTGCTGATCGCCAGTCATGACCTGGCGCTGATCGCGCGCATGCGCCATCGCATGCTGACCCTGCAACGCGGCCGATTGATCGGCGACGGGGAGGCCGGCGTATGAGTGCAACACGTAGTCCGAAGGTTTCCGAGCGCGTGGCCCCGAAGGCCGCCGATCCGCAACCGCCAAAGAAGAAAAAGCACGACGATGACGATGGCCCGGACTTCGCCACGTTGTTCCGTGCCTGGATCGAAAGCCATCGCGCCAGTTGGATCGACAGCCTGCGTCGTCTCGGCAAGCAGCCGATCGGCAGTTTCTTCACCTGCATGGTGATGGCAGTTGCGCTGAGCCTGCCGATGGGTCTTTCGCTGTTGCTGAGCAATGTAGAGCGCCTGGGCGGTTCGTGGCAGCGTGCGGCGCAGATTTCGCTGTACCTGGAGCTCGAGGCGACTCCGGCGCAGGGCGAAGCATTGCGCGACCAGATCAAGGGCATGCCGGGCGTAGCTGATGCTGAATATGTCGGTCGCGACCAGGCACTGGAAGAGTTCCAGCAGCAGTCGGGCCTGGGCGAAGCCCTGCGCGAACTTCCGGAAAACCCTTTGCCGGGTGTGGTGCTGGTGACGCCGAACGAGGTCGACAAGTCGACCCTGGAAGCATTAAGACAAAAACTTTCCGAGCTGCCCAAGGTACAACAGGCGCAACTTGATCTAGTCTGGGTCGAGCGTCTGGCCGCCATCCTCAAGCTCGGCGATCGTTTCGTATTCGGTCTGACGGTGTTGCTGGTTTCCGCATTACTTTTGGTGATAGGCAATACCATTCGTCTTCATATTGAAAACCGCCGCACCGAGATAGAAGTGATTAAACTCGTCGGCGGCACCGACAGCTATGTGCGTCGTCCCTTCCTTTATATGGGCGCGTTGTATGGCTTCGGTGCGGGACTGCTGTCCTGGGGTGTATTGGCGTTCGGCCTGAACTGGCTGAACGATGCGGTGGTCGGGCTGGCCGGCTTGTACGGCAGCGATTTCGCACTGGCCGGCGTGCCAGTTGCCGACGGTCTGTCGCTCTTGCTTGGCGCGGTGCTGTTGGGTTATATCGGTGCATGGATTGCAGTCGCACGTCATCTCAGGGAGCTGGCGCCGAAGTAGAATCTTTTTTGCGCGTGATTGACCTTTCAGTGGTTAAGGAAACTTTCATTTGAGTTTCCGGTCAATTTTTCGCAATGCTGAAAAGCATGAGTATGTAAGTCGGAGGTTTTTCCGTATGTCCAATTCTTTGCAACCTGCGTATGCATTGGTTCCAGGCGCAAACCTGGAAGCCTACGTGCACACCGTCAACAGCATTCCATTGCTGACGCCGGAGCAGGAGCGTGAACTGGCCGAGAGTCTCTACTATGAGCAGGATTTGGGGGCGGCTCGGCAGATGGTGCTCGCCCACCTGCGGTTTGTCGTACACATCGCCCGTAGCTATTCCGGCTACGGTCTGGCTCAGGCTGACCTGATCCAGGAAGGTAACGTCGGCCTGATGAAGGCCGTGAAGCGTTTCAACCCGGAAATGGGCGTGCGTCTGGTGTCCTTCGCGGTGCACTGGATCAAGGCCGAGATTCACGAGTTCATCCTGCGCAACTGGCGGATCGTGAAAGTCGCGACCACCAAGGCCCAGCGCAAGCTGTTCTTCAACCTGCGCAGCCAGAAGAAACGTCTGGCCTGGCTGAACAACGAGGAAGTCCACCGTGTGGCGGAAAGCCTCGGCGTCGAGCCGCGTGAAGTGCGTGAGATGGAAAGTCGCCTGACCGGCCATGACATGGCCTTCGACCCGGCTGCGGAAGCAGACGACGACAGCGCTTTCCAGTCGCCGGCCAACTACCTGGAAGACCACCGGTACGACCCGGCGCGTCAACTGGAAGATGCCGACTGGAGCGACAACTCCAATCACAACCTGCACGAAGCGCTGGAAGTGCTGGACGAACGCAGCCGCGACATCCTCTACCAGCGCTGGCTGGCAGAAGA
>Ga0070669_100000580_pt1 | contig 27181 bp, 19 predicted proteins | sample KBSS53metaG_FD_64680 | JGI IMG/M metagenome (GOLD analysis project Ga0070669, IMG submission 64680) | Switchgrass rhizosphere microbial communities from Kellogg Biological Station, Michigan, USA - KBS S5-3 metaG | ecosystem: Host-associated > Plants > Roots > Rhizosphere > Soil ...
CGGCTGCAACACGATGGGCACGACGAGGACGCCAAGTCCCGCTACGAACAAAGCGAACCGCTTCATCTATTCCCCCTCGTTTGATTGCCTATTCCCCCTCGTTTGATTGCCGGCCGTGCTTATACACCAACCCGCTCCTGGGCGCGCTACAATTCGCCCACCCGGAGGACGGAAGCATGGCGTTCGACTTGGTCGTCAACGGGACCGCACACCGCGTCGATGCGGACCCCCAGACGCCGCTGCTGTGGGTCATACGCGATCACCTCGGCCTGACAGGCACGAAATTCAGCTGCGGCATCGGGCAGTGCGGCGCCTGCACGGTGCACGTTGATGGCCGCGCCATCCGTTCCTGCAGCGTGCCCGCCTCGACGGCCGTCGGCAAACCGATCCTGACCATCGAGGGCGTGTCGCCGGACGGTTCGCATCCGATTCAAATGGCCTGGAAGGAATTCGATGCGCCGCAGTGCGGCTATTGCCAGTCGGGGATGATCATGGCGGCACTGGCGCTCCTGCACGACCGCTCGCGTCCCACCGACGCCGAGATCGATGCACGCGTCACCAACGCCTGCCGGTGCGGCACGTATCACCGTGTCAGGCAAGCCATTCATCTCGCGGCCGATTTGATGAGGAAGTGACATGAGCAGCGATGTCAGTCGTCGCGAGTTCCTGGCCACCGTCGCCGCCGCGCATGGCGCCTTCGTCCTCGGCTTCTGGATGCCGGACAAGACGCAGGCGCAGACGCCCCTGGCAAAACCGTCCGGCGCGGTCTGGTACGAGGACCCGGCCACTCCCGAGGTCAACGCCTGGATTGTCGTCGCACCCGACGAGACGGTGACGATCCGAATCGCGCAGACCGAGCTCGGTCAGGGCGTATGGACCTCGAACGCGATGATGGTTGCCGAGGAACTGCAGTGCGACTGGACGAAGGTCCGCCCCCAGTACGCCTCTGCCAACCGCGACGCACGCGAGAAGGCGCCCGAATGGACGCTGAAGGTGCCGGGCAACGGCGCGACCGATCCAACGAGCGGCGGTGAGCCGACCTTCGGCAATCGCGATCGCACCGGTGTGGCCGGCATTCCCGACAGTCTCTATCGACGCATGCGCACCAACGCGGCGTCGTCGGTGAAGGATGGCAGGTACTACCTGCAGCTCGCCGGTGCGGAAGCGCGCGAGCGTCTGCTGCTCGCGGCCGCGGGCCTGTGGAGCGTGCCTGTCACGGAGCTCACCGCCAAGGACAGCGTCATCACACACGGGCCGAGTGGACGCACGACGACCTACGGACGCGTCGCGGAGCGCGCGGCGCAGACGCCGCACCCGCACCCCGAGACGATTCGCATCAAGTCACCCGATCAGTGGACGCTGATGGGCACGGAGCGGAGAAACCTCGACGTGCCGCTCAAGGTGACCGGGCAGACGGTTTACGGGATCGATGTCCGCCTGCCGGGGATGAAGTGGGCCGCCGTCAAAGCGTGTCCGGTGTATGGCGGCGACGTCAAACGCTACGACTTCGAGGCCATCCGCACGATGCCCGGCGTACGGAGCGCCGTGCAGTTTCCGATTCCCGATCCGTCCTGCACGCGCGGCCGCGTCTTCAGCGGCGGCGTCGCCGTGATTGCGGACACCTGGTATCAGGCGAAGACCGCCGTCGATCGGATGCCGGTCGAGTGGACGATTCCGCCGGAGAACGCGGCGGTCAACACCGCGATGATGCGCGACGCGCTGGCCGCGTCGATCGCGCAGCCGGGACAGGTCCGTGTCGACCAGGGCGACGTGGCCGCCGGCTTCGCGCGTGCCGCGAAGATCGTCGAGGCGACGTACTCCACGCCGTACCTCGCCCGAGCGCGCATGGAGCCAGGCAACGCAACCGTGCTGGTGACCAACGACCGCGTGGACATCTGGATTGGCGATCAGAGCCCGCAGGAGACGCGCTTCAGCGCATCGAAGATCACCGGAGTGCCCGAGGAGAACGTCTACATCCATCTGTGTCATCTCGGCGGCGGGTACGGACGCAACGGCAACGGACCACAGGCCGAGCAGGCGATCATGATCGCCAACCAGATGCGCGGCACGCCGGTCCACATGCTGTGGACGCGCGAGGAGGACTTCATCGGGACGACCTATCGCGCCATGGGCATGGCACGGCTGAAAGCCGGCCTCGACGCCGAAGGCTGGCCGATCGCGCTCGAAGTCCGCACCTGCATGCAGCGCGACGGGTTCGGTCCCGAGGCATCGTTCGACGTGACGTCGCGCTATCACGTGCCGAACTATCGCTATTCGACGCACACCACGAAGTTCCACATCCCGGTCGGGACGCGGCGCGGCGTCGGTCAGGCCGCGCACGATTTCTACCGGGAGAGCTTCATGAATGAGCTTGCGCACGCGGCGGGGAAGGATCCCTATCAGTACCGTCGCGAGCTGATCGCGCGCACGACCCTCCCGTACAAAGCCGACATGCTCAAGGCGCTCGACATGGCCGCGGAGATGTCAGGGTGGGGGACGCCGCTTCCCAATGGCAAGGTGCGCTCGATCGCGCTCGAAGAGCGAGGCGCCGAAGGCAACGGGATGGCGACGATCAGCGCCATGGTCCACACCGTGTCGGTGAGCCGCGAGGGCAAGGTGCGCCTCGAGCGCGTCGACATCGCGCACGACACCGGCTTCGGCCTGGTCAACCCGCTCTCGGTGAAGAAGCAGCTCGAAGGGCAGATCGCCTGGTTCTACAACGACGCGATGCTCCAGGCGACGACCATCGCCGACGGACACGTCGTCGAGAACAACTACAACCGGTTCCCGATCTCACGGATGGCGGACGATCCGCCGGAGATCAACATTCGCTTCTTTCCGACGGGACACTGGCTGATTGGCATGGGCCACGACCGGGCGACGTCGATCCAATCGGCGATCGGCGACGCCATCTTCCAGATCACCGGAAAGCGATTCCGGGATTTGCCATACGGCAAACACGATCTGACCTGGATTTGAGCGTCGCGCCGGCGTGTCGGCGCGGGCGTGATCCGCTCGCGTCCGGGGCATGCTAGGATCACCGCCGCTCGAAAACCTAACAAGTCACCGGAGGAAACGATGCCCCCTCGGATTCTCCATCTAGTCGCGGTCGCGGCGTGGGTGACCGTATCGCTCTTATCTGCAGACTGCGGATCCACCACCCCGACTACGCCGACGCCAAGTCCAGCGCCGGCACCCGCTCCAGCGCCCGCGCCGACACCGGCGCCCACGACGGCAGGCATACAAGGCACCGTCTCGAATGCCTCCGGAGTGGCAATCAACGGCGCCAGCGTCACGGTGATCGATGGACCGAACGCCGGGCAGTCGGTGACGACGAACGCGAACGGCAGTTACCGGTTCAATGCGCTGGCGATTGCCAATATGAACTTCAGCGCGACCGCCAGCGGCTACCTTGAAAAGCGCGCGGGCACTTTCGTGAACGGGACCAACGGCGTCAATTTCGTGCTCGAGCCCGTTCCTCCTCCGCCACCTCCACCCGCGCCAGCGCCGTCGCCAACCATCACCATCGGCACGCGAATCATCTCCGGCGGCGCTGGCACCGGCATCCAGGAGTGGGGGTTCTCGGCCTTCAGCAACGTGACCGACTACACCTCCTATGACTGGTCCTTCGGTGACGGCGGAACCGTCAACGAGGTTGGATCCGAAGAGCAGCACGTATACCGCGCGAAAGGAACCTACACGGTGACCGTGGTCGGGCACCGACGTCAGGGAGACGTGACAGGCACGCGCCAAATAACGGTGCAGTAACGCGGCCCCGTCACATCGTGCAAGGACGTACTGAACGTCGGCGAGCAGCACTTGTGCGGCATCGGCGGTGATGTGCGCTCCGCTTTGAGCCGACACGGCCGCGGCGAAGTCTGTCAGCTCCGCGTTCGTACCAATACGCCGGCTCCAACAGATATTTCTTGTAAGTCGCGCGGGCCTCGGGCGACGTGAGAAACGCCAGCAGTTCTTTGGCTGCCGCCGGACACGCTTGACAGCGCCGCGGACGTCTCGTACTGTCTCGCCACTTCACGCCACGGTTGCGTCCTGCAACAAGCCAAGGAGCCAACATGGGCAGACTCGCGGCGATCGTGATGTTGCTCGTTTCGGCGGCGCTCATCCCCGCTCACGCCTTCGCGCAGGGAGCCATCACCGGGGTTGTGACGGATAGTTCAGGCGCGGTGCTTCCGGGTGTCACCGTTGAAGTGGCAAGCTCCGCGCTCATCGAACGAGTTCGTTCCGCGGTCAGCGACGGAACGGGCCAGTACCAGATCGTCAACCTGCCGCCGGGCACCTACAGCGTGACGTTCATGATCGCCGGCTTCAACACTCTAAAACGTGACGGCATCGAGCTGGCCGGCAACTTCACCGCGACTGTGAACGGCAATCTTCGCATCGGCGCGCTCGAGGAGACGGTCACGGTGACCGGCGAAGCGCCGACGGTCGACGTGCAGAACACCGCACGCCAGCGCATCGTCGACCGCGACATCATCGAGAACATTCCCGCGGGGCGGAACATCTGGGCGCTCGGCGCGCTCAATCCGGGTATCACGACGAACGTGCCGCAGGATGTCGGTGGCGCGGTGATCAACGCGACGACCGGGATGTCGTCGCACGGCGGCCGCAGCAACGATGGGTGGACGTCGATGGACGGGATCACGATGAACGCGATGGCGTCCACGGGATTCACGACGCGCCTCATCTACAGCATGGCGAGCGTGCAGGAGGTCACACTCGATTACTCCGCCAACACCGCCGACGTGCCAACCGGCGGTGTCCGCATCAACATCGTCCCGCGCGAAGGGGGCAACACGTTTAACGGAACGATGTTCGCGAGCCTGGCGACGCGCGGCATGCAGGCGAGCAACCTCACGGACGATTTGCGGCGGCAGGGGCTACGCACGCCAGACGCGGTGCGACGGCTGTGGGACCTGAACCCCGGCTTCGGCGGGCCGATACGGCAGAACAAGGTGTGGTTCTACGTCTCCGCGCTCTACTCGGGGTCGCAGCTCGACGTCGCCGACATGTTCTTCAACAAGAATGCGAACAACCCGAACGCGTGGACGTTCGATCCCGACCCGAATCGGCCGGCCTTCAAGGACACACATTATTACGGCGGCGACGCGCGCATCACCTGGCAGGTGAGCCCGCGCAACAAGCTGGGCATCCTCGCCGCCGATCAGGCCGGCTGCACCTGCGTCGGCGTCGTCTCGGCGACCGTCGCACCCGAGGCTGACATTCGCGAGCGCTTTCCGATTCAGCGGCGACAGGTACTCGACTGGACCTCACCCGTGACCAACCGCCTGCTGCTCGAAGCGGGTGTCGCGAACCACTTCGGCCGCAGCATTCGCCTGCCGGGGCTCGATACGAGCCCGCAGATGATTACCGTCAACGAGCAGTCAACGGGTCTGCGATACCGGTCGGCGGACAACTTCCGCAACGGGCCGAATCACGCCATTCACATGCGCTTCGGTGCGTCGTACATCACCGGCGCGCATGCCTATAAGCTGGGCGTCACGCATAGCAATGGCTTCGAAGGCCGGGTGACGAGTGACGGCGACCAGCCGCTGACGTATCGCTTCAACAACGGCGTTCCGAACCTGATCACGCAGCGGGCGCTGCCGCTGTCCGGCCAAGTGAATGTCGATCACAACCTCGCCATCTACGCGCAGGACAAATGGAGTGTGAAGCGCTTCACGGGAAGCTACGGCCTCCGCTACGATTACTTCGCGAGCAGCTTTCCCGAGCAACATGCGGGTCCGGTTGCGCTGGCGCCGACGCGCGACATTACGTTCCCGGCACAGAAGAATACCGCGTGGCACGACCTCGGCCCGCGCCTCGGTCTCAGTTTTGATCCGAAGGGCAACGGGAAAACCGCGCTGAAGGTGAGTCTGAACCGCTATCTGCAGAACGAAGCCGCAGGCTCGCCGCTCGCGGCCGAACCGAGCCCGCTCAACACGCTCGTCACGAGCACGACGCGGTCGTGGAGTGATGGGAACAGCAACTTCGTTCCCGACTGCAACCTGATTAGCCCGCTGGCCAACGGCGAATGCGGCGCGATGGCCAACCCCGCATTCGGCAGCGCGCGACCGGGCGCCACCTACGATCCGAAGCTGTTGCGAGGTTGGGACAAGCGCACGGCCAACTGGGAGTTCTCCGCCGGCGTGCAGCGGGAGCTGTTTGCCGGCACGTCAGTGGATGTCGCGTACTTCCGCCGCTCTTATCAGAACTTCTGGGTCACCGACAACCGCGCCGTCAGCGCGGCTGACTTCGACACGTTCAGCATCACCGTGCCTTCCGATCCGCGCCTGCCTGGCGGCGGCGGTTACACGGTCTCAGGCCTCTACGATCTGAAGCCCACGAGCTTCGGGCGCCCCGCGGACAACTTCGTGACGCTCGCCAGCAACTACGGTAAGCAGATCGAGCGGTGGCAGGGCGTCGACGTGAACCTGAACGTGCGGCCGCGTGCCGGCCTGATGCTGCAGGGTGGCCTGAGCACCGGCAGCACGCGGATCGACCTCTGCGAGGTGCAGGCGAAGGTTCCTGAGATGCTCCTTAGTGTGTTGACGTCCGCCAGCAACGCAACCACGCCGCAGGTGCTGGCGGTGTCGACAAACAATGCCGCTGCGATCCAGAACCAGTGGACTCCCGCGCAGTATTGCCGTCAGCACTCGCCGTTTTTGACGAACGTGAAGTTTGCGGGTAGCTACACGATTCCGCGGGCTGACGTGCTGGTCAGCGGCACGTTCCGCACCGTGCCGGGTCCGGAGATCTACGCGAACTACACCGCCACCAACGCGGTCATCCAGCCGTCGCTTGGCCGCGTGCTCTCGGGCGGCGTGACGAATCTGCCGGTCACGATCATCGAGCCGGGGACGATGTACGGCGAGCGGTTGAATCAGGTGGACATGCGGTTCGGGAAGATTCTGCACGTCGGCCGCACGAAGACGGTCGTCAACCTCGACGTCTACAACCTGTTCAACGCCAACACCGTGCTGACCGTGAACTACGCCTACGCGACGTGGCAGCGGCCGACGTCGATCCTGCTCGCGCGCTTCGCCAAAATCGGCGTCCAGTTCGACTTCTGATCACGAAACACGGAGACACGCAACCACGGAGAAATCCTTTGACGTTCCTCTACGGCTTTTGCCCACCGCGCGGCTCGGGAAGGCGGTTGACGTAAAAGGGACGATACCGGACCGCGTTTCCATCCGCATCGAGAAATCCGAAGGACTGCTGGAAGATGATGGGCGGCGCCTCACCCCTTGCCGCCGTCGCGTCCAGAATGTACAGCCGGTTCTCATGGAGATAGATGCCGACGTAGCTGCGCGATTCATCCGGATTGGTGAGCTGGAGTTCGAGGCCGGGCACGAACTCGATGTAGTGAAACGCATCGTAGGTCACCTTGACGCCAGGCTTCTGACGATACTTGGCCGCCGCATACGCTGGCGAGCCCACGATGTCGACCAGCCAGTACACGCCGCCGGGACCGGGCCCGCCGCTGTACGCGACGTGATTCAACTGGGAATGGATCCGTTCCGATTCGGAGTAGTCGACGACCGTGACGGCATAGCGTGTCCGCCGTTCCTCCCATCGGTAGATGCGGCCCGGAAACTTCCCGCCGTACTCGGAGTCCCACGTGATCGTTTCCACCTTCGGCTGACCAGGCGCTGGCGCCTCGAAACGATCGGTTCGACTCGTGTACTCGATCCATCCTTGCGCGAATAGCGGCCGCGCAACCAGCAGCACGAACAGCGGTAGCATAACTAAACGAAGGGACATAGACTTCTCCTTCGGCGAGGGCGGCAGAATACTGCCAGAAGATCGCACCGCCGCACAATTCACAAAATTGATCTTCGCGACGTTCAGGCCTATGCTCCGATTCGCATTCGCGAGGAGGTGACGCATGTCGGCGAGGAAAGCCCGGGCATCAATGGCAGCCGCGGCCCTTGTGGCGATCGCTTCCAGTGCAGCGGGTCAGTCTCTGCCGCGCGCCTCGGATGGCAAACCGGATCTGTCAGGGATCTGGCAAGCGGTCAACAGCGCGGCGTGGAATATCCTGCCGCATCCTGCGGAACCCGGTGTGCCCGGCGGCCTGGGCGTTGTGGAAGGGAACGAAATTCCGTATACGCCGGCCGCGGCAGCCAAGCAGCGCGACAACTTCGCGAACCGCGGGAAGCTCGATCCGGAAACACAATGCTATCTGCCGGGCGTTCCGCGCGCCACCTACATGGGTTTGCCGTTTCAGATCGTGCAGACGCCGGCCCAGATGTTGATGTTGTACGAATTCGACCACACGGTACGAAACGTCTTCATGAACTCGCCGCATCCCACGGGATCCATCCAATGGTGGATGGGCGATTCCCGCGGCAGGTGGGATGGCGACACACTGGTGGTCGACGTGCTCCACTTCAACGATCAAACCTGGTTCGACCGGGCCGGCAATCATCATAGCGAGGCACTCCATGTGATCGAGCGGTACACGCTCATCGCCCGCGATCACATCAACTATGAGGCGACCATCGAAGATCCGAAGATCTTCACGCGGCAGTGGAAGATGAGCATGCCGCTGTACCGCCGGCTCGATCGCGGCATGCGGTTGCTCGACTACGAGTGCGTGCGTTTCAACGAGGCGTTGCACCCGGAGCCAGCCGACGCGAACTGACCCTGTGTCAGCAGGAGGTCTCAATGACACGCCAGGTTCTTCGCTCCATCTTCACGACCGCGGCTGTGGCCGCTACGGTCGCCGTTGCAGCAGCGGGACAGACCGGGTCGTGGACGCCATCCCGGCTTGCCGACGGGCAGCCGGACATTCGGGGACACTGGATCAGCGACGCGGTCGGAGGCGCGCACAGCGTCGAAGATGGCCGCGACCCCGACGCCGATGTCATTCAGGGACGGGTCGACGAAAAGAATCCGATCCTGATCGTCGACCCCGCGGACGGGCGAATTCCCTATCAACCGGCGGCGGCCGCGCGGCGGCAGCAGCTTCTTCGGGACATCTTTACGCCGACCCGTCGCGAGCACGTCGATCCGCACATTCGCGCCTTGCTCGACGGCGTGCCGCGCAACAATTACGTCCCGGGCGAGATGCAGATTCTGCAGGTCGCGGGCGCTGTGGTGATCCTCTACGAGTCGAATCACTCATATCGCGTCATCCCGCTCGACGGCCCTCACCCGCCGGCGCAGGTGAAGCTGTGGATGGGGGACTCGCGCGGCCGCTGGGAAGGAAATACGCTGGTGGTCGACGTCACGAATTTCAACGAGGACACCTGGATCGACTCGCACGGTACCTTCCACAGCGACGCGCTCCACGTCGTGGAACGCTGGACGCCGGCCGGCCTCGATCGCATCGACTACTCGGTGACCCTCGACGACCCGAAGGTGTTCACGCGTCCCTGGAAGATGGCGTTCGCCGTCAACCGCAACCGGGACAAGAACTACGAGATCTGGGAGGACTCACGCCACGAAGGAGAGCGCGACGTCGACAGCATCCTTTCCGCAGGCCGGAAGGAGAAGGCCGCGGGCATCACGGGGGTTCACGAACACCGGCGCGAGGGAAGGTAGCTGACGCGTCTAGTAGGCAGGTTCCAACAGATACTTCTTGTAGGTGGCGCTTGCCTCAGGCGACGTGAGGAACGACAGCAGTTCTTTCGCGGCTGCCTGATTCTTGCTCTTCGATGAGATGAAGCCGATCAATGGCGTCGGCGGAGCGATTTGCGCCGGCAGGGTCCCGACGATGTCGATCTTGTCGTTGCCATACATGCCGATGTAGTACGTCATGCCGACTTCGGCTTCGCCGCTGGCGGCCATGGCCATGGCGCGGCCGCCGCCCCGGGTGAGCGTCGTCTTGGCCTTCACGGCATCCTCGATGCCCAGCCTTCGAAGCATCATCACCACGTTCACGCCGGACGCTCCCGTGCCGCCCTCGGGGTCAGGGTACGCGATGGACTTCGCGTTGAGCAGCATGCGCTTGACCGCCGAGGGCGTCGATATATCCGGTTTCGGCGCGCCCTTCTTCACGGCGACGGCCATCCACCCATTGGCGATCAAGGTGGCGCTGCCGGGTACGACATTCCCCGACGCAATGACATCGGCGTCATGCGGAAATTCGACGATCCCGACATCGAACGGCTCGCCTTTGACGATCGTGTCCCGGGACTCGATGAAGTTTGGAAACCTCAACGCGACCTTGCGGCCCGTCTTCTTTTCAAACTGCGCGATCAGCTCCTTGAATCCGTCGTCGCCGCGGCCCACGATCGTGACCGAGAGCGCTTCCTGAGCCCGGGCGGCCGTTGCGCCCGCCAGCACACACACCACCACCGCTATTCCGGAAAGCCATCGTCTCATTCGCCGTTTCTCCCACCAAGCCGGCAAAGAATAACACCCTCGTCTTGCACGATGGCTACGGGACGATGTTGATCCCGGATGGTTTCGCCAGCGTATCGCGGTACTCGATCGCCTCCGACGGGACGCATAGCGTCTCGGCAAAATCCTGTGCCTTCATCCAGTACAAGTTCGCGCGCATGAACGTCCACGGCTTCGTATAGAACTTCGGGTCGGTCACCGTGACGGTCAGCTGGATGTTGTATTGATCGACCCGCGTATAGCGCTCCTGGATCTGTGCCATCGAGCTGCGCGGATGTCCCACTGTATCCAGCCACGCGCGTTCGTCCAGGCCGGTCGTATCGATGACGAGTGTGGTGTCGTTCTCCCAGTGGCCGACCGAATATCCGTAGTAGCGCGATTCGGGAGCCCCCCTCACGTCGACCGCTTTCGGTAGGGCGCGGCCGTCCATCCAGATCTCACGCCACAGGCGCTGCTGCTCATACGCCATGAGAATGCGGTTGGGCGCGGAGCCGAAGAGTACTCCGCCGCGATTGGTGACCGCGTACGTGAGCACGTTGCGTGGGAAGCCGAGCGGATCGCACGTGATGTACGGGTCATTCGACGCTCCGGGAGCGGCGTCCGCGTTGCTCCCGAGATTGCTGGCGATGTTGTACGCCTTGCGTTCTTTGAAAATCGCCTCGCCCGCCGGCGTCATCGGCGGCGCGGGATCGGGCTTGTTACTGGTGCCCGGTCCTACCCACGCTCCGGACAGATCGCGCTTCGGCGCCGGGCCGGGTGGGTTGGGCATCTTCGGGATGCCCTCCGAGATGAATCCCTCGCCGCTGATGCGCTGCTGGCCTTGAGCAGCGGGGTCCGCAACGTGCGCGACGAGCACTGCCAGCACTGCGGCCATTGAAGCCAGGATGGAGTTGCGCACAGTCTGCCTCCTCGTTACTTCTTCAAGTCGGCGCCCCGTGAAAACGGGTGCATGATAACGCGTCAACTCCTGTTTGGTCTCTCGGTGACCGCTTTTCCCCCGGCACCAGGCAAAGCGGTTTTTGCGCCGCCGCGTTCTTCACTCGTCAAAAGCGCATCCACGCTGGGATATGCGTAAATCGTTAGCGCGTGATTCTGCATCAGGCCTCCGGTGTCCGCCGTCGGACCGTAGTTGCTGTGCAGGTCGCGTCCTAACATCCTGAGCATCGCCATCTGCTGGCCGCGATGATGAGACGTGTGCGTCAACCGACGCGTCATCACCCACGCTCTGGACCGTTCCACGTCGAAGAACTTCGTCGACTCCTCCCACCAGCGCTCGTCCGTCTGCCGAAGTTTCGCGAGTCGATGGCCGCTGTCTTCCGCATACCGCTGGATGAACGCGATGCGCGTTTCGTGCTCGGGCAGGGGAGGCGCCTGCACGTCGATGCCGAGCATGGTGCGAAACCACAAATCCTCGCTCACGCACTGATGCACCATCTGCTCGCGCACGCTGCGTCCGCGGGAATCGGTCTGATTCGGCCGGACGGTGAGGTCCTCGTCGCTGAACTCACTCCATACGCTCAGGACCTTCAGTCGCTCGGAGGCGTAGCTCTCGATCAGAAATTCGTATGTCATGGCTTGCTGGATTTGGGCAGATCTATCCATCGGTTCGTACAACGAACCCTCCTGTCGTCAAGGGCGGATCACGCTGCGGATGCGTCAGTCTTCCCGGAGAATCGGGCGAGAAGCGATCGCACGATGGGCGTCCCGAACAAGCCGGTGCCCGATACGACCGGAATCAGTGACTGGACGGAGACATCCTGTGTCAGCAGATAGAAAATTCCTCCCGCGACGACGCTGCTGCCGATGAGGCGTCCGGCCGTCACCCATAGTCCGCGACCTTCCGTCCGCTCCCATTCCTGGATCACGTCGTTGCGCTCGGTATCGATGAGGAAGTCCCTGAACGTGCGGTTGAAGATCGCGAAAAACGGTTCGTTGACGATCAGGCCTTTGGCCACGAGCGTAGCCGCGACGTCCCAACACTGCGCCGTGATGAAGCCTTCCTGCGCGAGCTGAATGAGGACAAGTTTCTCGTCTCTCGTGCAACTGGTCCAGAGCAGCTCATAGAACGGAAGCGTCTGCGCACGTATTCCACGTAACAACTCGTCGAGGGGGACTCCCTTTTCGGGTGTCTCCTTGCGGTGCGCCCATACGGCCTTGAGCTCGGAGTAAATAGGCTTGAGCGGTGCAAACGCAGACAATTCGCGCTCCAGCGTCTCCTCCCATGCCGACGGATCGTAATCCCGCCACTGGTCCCACATGAGTCGAATGTCATTGTTGTTGCGTGTTCCAAGCGGTTCGAAGCACCGACGACAGCGGCTCAGGATCAGCGCGGCCGTGCTGAGGGCGATTTCGGGCACGTGGTCGTTGTAGATGTCGCGGCGCTCGTCGGTGAACAGCTCCTTGAAGTGCGCAATCGGATCGACGCAGGTCGTGATGACGAGCGCAACCGGACGAGTCGGCGGATTCTCCAGCAGCTTGGTCATCAGGCGCAGGACCTGGGTGCGCGACGTTTGGTCGACGAGCTGCACTTCGAGGTTCGATAGGTGGACCCAGATTGTGGGGTGGTCAACCCGAGGGGGATCATTCATTGCGCGATCGAGTTTGAGCCTTTGCTCACGCATGAAGTCGTCGGTGAGCGTGGCGCCGAGCAGAGGGACACGGAAAGCCGGCCTTGCCTTCGTCACCTCATTAATGACGTCGTTAACGATTTCGTCCTTTTTCGTCCGCGGCGGGCCAATCAGCAGGACCATGCCTCCCTTGCCCGCGGAGTCCACCTGCGTGATCACCGTGTGGAGACTCGGTGCTGCGGCGAACACGCGCGGCAGCACTCTGCGCCGCGCCCAGTACACGCCGAGTAGGGAGCACAGCATGATCACCGTACCGAGCGACCAGGCGAACCAAGGCTCCCGCCTGTCGCCGGCGCGTCGTGCGATCGCTGTCACCGCCGCGTGCACCGCTGGCGACACGCCGGGCGTCGTGCCTCGTTGCTCGACGGCATCGAAGAAGTTCCAGTCGAGGATGAACGGAAGAATGCCGGTGGGCGTCTGCAGGTCGTCGGCCTGGCGAACGCACGGCTCTGGCGGGCTGTCCAGAACCGTGAGGTACGAGTACGTTGCGTCCCTGCACTTGTTATCGGCGTTCGTGACGGCGTCTGTCGTAAGTTGGGTTCTCAGCTGCTCGCCGGTTGGCGAGGCATAGTGGTGGGTGATCCGCTGTTCGACCCGTGCCCGTCTCGCGAGCAATCCGCGTTCAACTGTCTCGATCCAGCGTTGATTGGCTCTCGTATCCTGCACGGCGTGCACGGCGCGCACGAAGCCGATCGCAGGCAGGACACCGACGACCATGAGCAGAAGTCCGAGTGAGGGATCGAATGGCAAAGCACGTACTGCCGCCGCCCAACGGGACTCTGTGTTCGACGACTCCGACCGCGGCGAATGGGTCCTCTGGACCGTCTTGCACCGCACCGTGACGCACGCCACGATCCCTGCTACAGGGACGGCGACGAAACAGAGGACGTACGTCCAGGAAAGCCATGGGTACGTGGACGGAGCGGAGGTGCTCACAATCGCCAGGAGTTCCAGCCCGCCAAGGGCTGCGAGCACCACGAGATGTCGGATATCACTGAGCCCGCCGGCGAGGACGGCCTGCATCAGATCGCGCGATCGCCGCTGCTTGACCCTGAAATAGCACGCGGCGAGCAGCGCGAGGACCGCCAAAACCCCGAGACTCACGAGTCCGAGACGCAACGTGCCGCTTTGGTGAAGGACTTCCGCGTCCAGTACGGGCTGCAATTCCTGGAACCCGACGATTAGCCACGGATTCCCCTTAAAGGCGCCGAGCGGCTCCATCCGAATCCGGTGAGGGCGTCCGTGATAATCGCCGTTCCATTTCGCGGGACGCCCCGATTGTGCAGTCGCGCGGACGTCAGCCGGGTCGCCGACCTCTTCGAAGAAGTTCTCCTCGAGGCTCAAGCCTTCCTGCGAATGAAACAGCACTTTGCCATCGGGGGCGAGGATCGCGAAGCCATAGCCAGGCGGAACGATTGGATCGACGACGGACTGCGGCCGCACATTCACACCAAAAAACTCTTGCGGCTCGACCTGTTCAGGCTGCTTCGTGGCGCCGGCGTCAGGCTGCCTCACCAAATTGAGGGCAGGGTCCTTCGCCCCGTCGTTCCGTTCGGACGACCTGAGCGCGAAGAAGACGCCAAGCTCGGACGTGGTCGGCGAACGCAGCGGCTCGATCGTGAACCGGTAAGTGTTGGTCTCGTCGCTCACGGTCCAGAGGTCATCAGCAATCAGGTCGTGGAAGTGCTGGAACGATCGATGCCTCGCACGACCTGTGATCTGGGTTTTGGTGCTCCATTTCTGAACTTGGTTGCCGAGATTGTCGATCCACACAGCGACGTCCAGTTCGACGTCTGGCGAGGACTTGAGCGTGTTCCACAGGTTGCACTCCCCGCCAGCGGACTCCGGGCGACGATCGCCCGGGTTCGCAGTATCTGAGGCGCGAGATATACCGCTCGCCGCTATCTCGCATGTGGCTGGCTGAAGTCCTTTCCCCTCGCGAATGCCGGACGCGAGTCGCAGGATGTTGATCGTTTCGCGATTGAAGTTCGTGCGAACCTGTCCGGTTAGCCTCTCAAGCGCCGGATCAGCCGATGACGACGAGTATGAGAGCAGAGGGAGGATAGCCCCGAGGCCTGCCGTGGCGATCGTCGCCACCATCAATGCCACGATATCGGGAAAGGCATAACGTTCCTTCGGCATGAGCGTGGCAAGCTTCACGAACGGAAGCGCCAGGAACAGCAAGGCGACCGGCAACGTGAGCCCGACGATCCACACCATCGGAATCTGCATCGCCTGATTCTGTAACGCTGCTTCCGAGACGAGGCCGGCTACGTACAGCGTCGCCGGTGGTTGTCTGGGCTGTGCGCTGCCGTCGAGCATCACGGAGATCGCCTGGACCAGCAGCTCGTACGACGTGCCGCCCAGGTTGACGTGCTTGAGGGTCGCCGTCGAGACCAGGTGCTTTTTGTCCGGCGCCACCGGAACGGTGGCGTGTGCGTGCCACGAGAATGAGAGCAAACCTCCAGCCTGGTCCTGCGCGGCGAGCAGCTCCGACAGGTTCCCAATGCGAGGCGTGCTGATCTCGCGCTGCCAGAGCACGTTCCCCTCATCGTTTGCGAGTAGAAGGTCATCGAAGTCGGGCCGCGAACTCGCCACCGCTTGTGGCACCACATCCGACCATGCGACCTGCGCGGCCGCCGTGCGGTCTCCGTGCGCGCAGATATCGAGACCCTGCGCCTTCGGTCCGCACGAGACCGCCTCCGTCCCGTGAATCGCAGGGTTCTGAATATCCGGCACCACGAGACGCAAGTACTCACTGAGAAGTGCATCCGGGGTGGTGTTCGATTGGACCGGAGTGACACCCAGGCCCACATTGAGGGCCTGGGCCAGACTGTCGGCCTTGCTCTTCACGTGGCCGGCCGCGACGGCGAGCGTGCGAAACCGCAGTCCCACGAAATAGTTCATCTTCTCGGGAACGAAGATGAAGAAGTACCAGGCCATCGCAGTAGCCGCCATCAGGGCGGCGATGACATAGGGCAGCACACCGCCAGAGAGCGCCGAGGCGTTGCGCACCTCCGGTGTAGACAAGGGGCCAGGCTTCCCAGCATCAGCCATGACGCCTCCACAGAGAATGAATGCCTACCCGCGTTGGAGCCGCGGTAATGTTAGCGGAATTTGCGCAGACGTTGGACCATCTCGCGTTCGCCGCGGCGCACCACGTCCGCCACACCGACGAACCAACGTCTCATCAGGTAAAGAACTCCAGCGGGAACCGAATCTAACGAGCAGAATGAATCGACTTGCACACTATTTGATATTTCGTGGGGCCGAGCAACTGCCGTCAAAGACAGTTGTGCATTCCAGCATCGCACTAGCGGCAGCGGTCGCCGTTCTGACCGGCTGCATGTCTGGTGCGAACCGACGGCCGTTTCCTGACACCTCGACGCGCATCGCCGTACTCGCCGACCAGCTGCCCGGAGCGATGAGCGAAGCGCAGGTTCGCTTTGCTGCCACGCATTATGTCGGCACACAGAAGCTCACGCTGAGGCTGTCGCGGCCCCTCCGCGCGATCAATCCCCGATTCCTGGTGCTCCACTATCACCTCGCGATGTGGCAGTCGGCCCCGAACGTCTTGTTCATCACCGATGGCAACGCGTGGGGCAACGACTACGCAACCGTCAACGCCCACGAATCGTGGTTCTGGCACAACGGCGAGAATCAACGCGTCACCAGCAACCACGATGGCAAGCTGCTGATGAACGTGTCCGACTCCGGCTTTCGCGAGCACTGGCGCGACTCTCTGATCCGGCAGGTCGAGGACGGCGACTATGACGCGATTTTTCTGGACTCCGCCTCGCCGGCGCTCCTGCAGGGGGAAGCCCGCTCGCCAGCCGATCCACGACTGTTTGCCGACGGAGTCCGGACCAACACTTTCGATGAACTCGGCGGACGGAGTTGGATAGCGGCGTGGGAGGACTGGATCACCGGCCTCGATCGTGCGCTCTCCGCGAGAGGGATCCCGCTCATCCCCAACGTCGGCAGCCTGGTGACGACCTGGGACAACACCAACTACTCGCTCGCCGCTGGAGTCTTCTCCGAAGGATTTCTCGATCCCGGATTCAGCACGGAAGACTGGAAAGCCGCCGCCGATCAGACGTTGGCGCTGATTCGCCGGAACAAGATCGTGATCCTTCAGAACTACCTGCCCTCGGCGAGCGACGTGGCCAGACGCCGGTTTCTGCTGGCGAGCTACCTCCTCGTGAAAGGTGCTCGCACGTACGTCGCGTATTTCGCCTCGGACCCGCTTGAGTGGTATCCGGAATGGGATCTCGACCTCGGCGCTGCTCAGAAGAGCGCGGTCACCATGAACGACCTGAGCTGGAGCGGGATGTATCGGCGCGACTTCGACAAGGGCGTCATTCTCGTCAACCCGGGAACCAGCGCCGTGCAAGTGACGCTGGAAGCACCCTTCAATCGCGTTGAACCGGTGGGTGGAGGCGCTGTATCCCGCGATGGAACGGTTTCGGGACGCGTGGAAACCACACCGGTGACAGCGCTCGAGATCGGCGCGAAAAGCGCGGAGATCCTGCTGCGCGAACCCCTTTGATATCAGCGATGGTCGAGGCATAATCCTGCCGCCCAACGAGCACCCGGACGCGCCTATTCGTGTTCACAGGAGATGCGCCGATGACGAGGCCGAAAAAGAATGCGGTGAACCGTCGTGGATTCCTGAAGGGTGCCGCGACAGCGGCCGCAGGCGCAGCAGCACTGGGTACCTCTGTCCCGATCCCTGACCTCGAAGCCGCACAGAACGGTGCCTCCGATACATCGGCGCCGCCGCCCTCCGCGGAGCAGGTCAGCCGAGACGCCGGTGATGTGCGGCCCGCCGCCGGTGCTCGGGATCGCGCGGTTGTACGTCCGGGTTCCGACCTGATGGTGCAGGTGCTGAGAGACCTCGGCATCGAGTACGTCGCCGCCAATCCCGGCTCGAGCTTCGAGGGGCTGCACGAATCGGTCATCAACTACGGGAACCCGCCGAACAAGAGGCCCGAGTTCATCACCGCACTCCACGAGGAGTCGGCGGTAACCATGGCGCATGGATACGGGAAGGCCACGGGCAAGCCGATGTGTGCGCTCCTGCACGGGACCATCGGCGTGCAGCACGGCGCCATGTCGATCTATCAGGCCTATTACGACAGGACACCGGTCCTCCTGATTGCCGGACGTGACCTCGGGTTCATCGCCGCGCACAGCGCCAACGACATGGCGGGCATGGTGCGCAGCTTCACGAAATGGGATGCCCAGCCGAAGACGCTCGAGGAATCGCTGACGGCGATCCAGCGGGCCCACAACGAAGCGATCACTCCGCCATGCGGCCCGACGATGGTGGTGATCGATATCGAGCTCCAAAAGGAAGAAGCGCGGGACATGAAGGTGCCGGCGCATAAGCGGCCGACGATCGCCGGCGTCGATGCGAGCCAGGCACGCGAGATCGCCCGGGGTTTGCTCGACGCACAGAATCCCCGCATTGCCGTTGGTCGTCTGCGCACGCCGGAGGGCGTGAACCTGGCGGTGCAGCTCGCGGAGCTGGTGGGCGCCTCGACCGATTCCGCCGCAACGCAGGGACCGATGAGCTTTCCTCAGGGACATCGCCTGTACGGTCCCGGCGCGAACACTTCGTACGATTACACGCTCGGCCTCGAAGCTCCAGCCGCCACGGTGGCGTTGATCGCACCAAGTCTGTCCACGCTGCTCGATCGCGACGTCACCAACATCGGCTTCGGCGGCATCGCGCCTGGCGTCGGCGGCAATCGCGGTCGCGGAAACGCACCGGCAGGCCGCACGATCCCGGTGGACGCCGAGGCGAGCTTGACGGCGATCGTCGAGGAAGTCCGCAGGCAGCTGTCGCCAGACAAGCAGCGCGTCGTTGCGGAGCGAAGCGCGAAGCACGCTGAAGCGAACCAGCGCGCGCGCATTGACGCGCTCACACGTGCCTTCGAGCAGAAGCGTGCGGGGTGGGACGCGAGTCCGATCGCCACCGCCCGCATCTATGCCGAGCTGTGGCCGCTCCTTCAAAACGAGGACTGGATCCTTTCATCGCCCAGCAATTTCTCCGGGGCGCACAACACGCAGCTCTGGACTCACGACAAGCCCTACAGCTATCTCGGCGGACAAGGTGCCGGTGGCATGGGGTACGGTGCGCCGGCGTCGGTTGGGGCAGCGCTGGCTGCGAAGAGCCGCGGACAGATCGTCATCAACGTGCAGACGGATGGCGATCTGAATTACGCGCCCGGTGTGCTGTGGACGGCCCAGCATCATCGGCTTCCGATGCTGACCGTGATGCATAACAACCGCGCGTGGCATCAGGAACTCATGTTCGTGGAGTACATGTGCGGAGTACGCGGCCGGGGTGGGGAACGCGGGCATATCGGAACAACGCTGCGCGATCCGTTCATCGACTACCGCATGATGGCGGCGACATACGGTATGGCGGGCGAAGGACCCATCACCGATCCGCTGAAGCTCGGTCCGGCGTTGAAACGCGGCATCGCGTCGGTCAAACGCGGCCAGCCGTACATGATCGACGTCATCACGCAGCCGCGGTAGGGCAACATGACGCGAATGACATATCTCCTCTACACCTGCGCGATGGTCGCGCTGATCGTCCAGGGCGCCGTGTTCGCCCAGGCGACCGCTGGCGGCGCAACCAACGGTGCGCGCACCAATACGCCGCCGACGAGCCCGGTGACCGGCGACGCCGTGAAGGGCAAGAAGCTCTACTTCGATTACGCGTGTTACTCCTGCCATGGGTACAACGGCGAAACCGGCGCTCGCTCATTTGTCCCCAACTGGCCGGCGAATCTCGCAACCGAATCGCGGTTTGTCGCGTTTCTGCGCGGTCGCGCGAACGCGGCGCCGGTGCAGCCGTCCACCAGCATGCCGAACTATGCGGCGCAGTCGCTGAGCGACGTGAGCGCCAAAGACATTTACGCCTATATTCGTACGTTCAAGAGCAACGCGCCGCCAGCGGACCAGATTGCCGTGTTCAAGCAAATCCTCGGCTCCGCGCAGAACGACCGATCGGCGGCCACACCGAAATAGCCGGAGGATTCATTCATGCGGATTTTCCTCATGTGGCTTCTCGCGTCCGTCTCGCTCGTCGCGCAGCAACCAGCGGGCCGCGGCGCCGGCCCTGCGCCCACCTACAAAAACCTGAAAGTGCTTGCGGCCAACTCTGACGTGCCCTTCATCATGGCCAGCTTCAATGAGGCCCTGGGCGTGCAGTGCACGTACTGCCATGTACAAGGGGACATGGCCGCCGACGGCAACGACAAGAAAGAGACGGCGCGCAAGATGATCGGGATGGTGCGCGTCATCGACACCAGTTTTTCGAGCAGCAACGGTGTGTTCCCGGCTGGCTATCACGAAGTGGATTGCCTCACGTGTCATCGCGGCAACGTGAAGCCGGAAACGGTGGCGCCGAAGAAGTTCTACAACCGCGCCAACGCGCTTGGGGATGGGCCGTTCCCCCCGAGGCCCGCAGTCAGCCTGAAGGTTCTCGCGCCCAATACGATCGTGCACGGGCCTGATTCCATCATGGGTGAATTTCGTGACGCGCTCAGTGTGGATTGCGCGTATTGCCATGGCGGCGGCCCGCAGGAGAATGACATCAACCCTCGGAAGGACCTCGCGCGCAAGATGATTCTGCTGGTCCGTCAGATCAATGCGAACTTCCCGGGCACGGGCGTCTTCCCGGTCGGACCGCAGGTCGTCACCTGTTATACCTGCCACCGCGGCGACACGCACCCCATGAGCTGGTCCAACAAACGGTACGAGCTGCCCGCGGCAAAGCCCTGATCGCCGCGTTCGATGATGCCGATCGACGAGCGCTGCGCGATCGCTACACGTGTTGGAGGAGTGGACGTGGCGAGAAAAACGAACAGACGCGGGTTTGTGAAGGTCGCCGGACTGGCGGCGTCAGGACTGATGGCTGGTCCACTGGCCGGCGCTGCTGAGCCGCAGGCGCGACAGACATCGCAGGCGCGACCGGCGCCGAGCACGATGGGCGCACGCTTTCGCGCACTGTTGAATGGGCCGGAGCCGTTGATCTGTCCCGGTGCCTACGATGTCCTGACGGCTCGTCTGATCGAGGTCCACGGGTTCAAAGCGGCATTTGTCGGCAGCAGCGCCCCCAATCAGGAATTGGTTGCTCTGCCGGATCAGGCGATTGTCACGGTGTCGGAGATCATCACCTATAACGGCGTGATCGCCTCGAACGTCGACATCCCGATACTCGCGGACGTGGATGATTTCGGTGCCACGCCCCTCAACGTGTACCGCTTTGCGAAGGAGGCTGAGCGAGCCGGCATCGGCTGCGCGGCGTTCGACGATCGGATGCCGATCAATCGCGCGACGGCGTACAACGTGCCCGGTGTCTTTCCGAAGGCTCGGATGATCGACAACATCCACGCGGCGGCGGACGCGCGCACAGAGATGGTCCTCATCGCGAGGTGCCTTGCGCCGACGCCGAACAACTCGTACGCCGAGATGTTGGATCGGGCGGCCGCCTACGCCGAAGCCGGTGCTGATGCCGTGTGGATTGGATTGCCGACCGCGCAGGACTACGTAGGTGCGGCCGACATGATCAAGAAGCCCCTCATGGCGGTGATCGGTGGCGCGAATTTCCCGGCAACCGCGGCCGCCATGAAGGCGGCTCGCGTCGCCGTGGGCCAGTCCGCGAGTATGGTCAACATCGCGCTCGGCGCCATCGACAAGGCGCTGGTCGAATTGAAGACGACCGGCCGAATGACGGAAGCGCAGAAGGGGGCGCTGGGCCGCGAAACCGCGGAGAAGGTCGAGCAGGTGGAGGAACTCAACGCCCGCTCGCGAAAGTACAACCTTCCCAGCGCTTCGGCTCCCGAACGCTAGCAGGACAGGAGGGCGGACCTCTTAGATCTGCCTCGTGCAGGTGGTACTGCGCCGCTCAGAGTCGGCCGGCATGAAATGAGAAGCGGCTCACCCGCGGAATCCATCGGGCGAACCGCACCACGTCGTCAGTCAGCGCCTTCGAATCCAGCCGGCTCCCGAGCCAGTTCCGTACTCGCTGCCATTCGATCTGAGCGGTCTCGTCGAGATCCTCGCGATCGACAAGCTCGATGAGGACACTCATCTTCGCGTCAAGCGAAATTTCACGCCCCTTCTTCGTTTCAGTGAGCCGGCCGAGCGCGAGGTTGCGCATCGTGTTGAAAAACACTTTCGTGATTGCCGGCGCTCCGGTGTCCACGGCCAAGAGAATCTGCACGGCTCGGTAATCCGGAACGCCGTACGCGTCCGTCACGAACAACTGACGCTCCCATGGGGAGAGACCAACACGCATCAGCCGATATACGTTGACGAACCGCTTCAAGGTTCGCGGCGATCGCCCAAGCAACGGCGCCAGGTCCGACATCGCGTCGAGTTCCATGCGCGTAATGCTGAAGCTCTCTGGACTGAGGTCCGTACTGTCTCGCGTCGCCTCGTCACCCGTTGTCGACTGATGCTTTGCGTCGTTGCTCTTCTGCCCTGCGATTCCGCCGGTGGCGGCCGCTCCCTGGAAGGCTTCGTTAGTGACGTCGTCGCGCACATTGCGACCAGACGTGTCACCGCTTCGTCGCGTTTCGTCGCGTCGGTCACTCTCAACAGTCGGCGGCGAGCTCCGGCCGGCTGTCGGTTCGGACTCAGCGGGTTGCATTTCTCCTCCGCCGTTGGCGGTGATGCTGTTCTTCAACAATTCATGGACGAGCCGTCGTCCCGCCTCGGGGGACATCGGCTTCACCCAGAACGGCACCTGAAAGATCTTTTCGACGTAATCGTGCGCGCTTGCGTCACCGAACATCTCGCTGAATTCGTCTCGGTCACGCGTGTCGCCGTCCGCACGTCGAGTATCCACGTTGAGCAACTCGCGATAGCGGGCGTCGAGCGAGCGCACGACCCACCGAGCGTCGACGCCAACGACAACGACGAAGAGGGGAAACGCGAGGAGTAGATGCACCGCCTGGAGCACGTCGACGACCTTCCCCGGCGGACAGCGATCGAGATCGTCGATGTAAAGCACGATGCGATTGATGCGCTGCGGCTCGTCTGCCAGCTCGCTGTCGATCGTCGGAAATCGCTCCGAACGGTCGTCTCGTGCGACCCCGTCCAGATCCTCGTTCTCCTCGCTGATCAAGTCCGACAACCGCTCGAAATCGTTGCGCACGAGCGCGAGCATCCCGAGGTACTTGCGGTAATCGTTGCTGTTCGCGCGCTCCTCGATGAATGACGTGAGCAGGCGTGACACGGTTGCCTCGCGAAGCCTGGCCTCCGCGTCGACGACGCGGCGGCGCGCCTCGTCTTCTCGTTGCTTCGCGGCGACGTAATCGGCCTCGAACAGGCGAAGCTGCTCCTCGGCTTGGCGAATCTGCCTCACGTTCTCGGCCTGCGCAGCCTCGATGCTCGCGTCGAACTTGCGTTGAGCGTCCTCCACGCGTTTCAGCTGATCGCCAACCCACGTGAGCTGACGTTTCAGCCACTCGGTACAGGTGCCGAGAAGCGCCGCAGCGCCACTGGCCATCGCGGCGACTGACGACATCTGCGGTGCGTCCAGCGCATGCGCCGCTTCTGCCGCAACAAACGCTGCGGCCGGGCCGGCCATCAAGGCGAGGGTCAGGTGCACCCACCGTTCCGCTCGATCCTTGCTCGTCATGAGCGGTACGAACGTGGCCTGGCTTCGGCCGAGCAACGTCCGTGCTTCGTTCAGCGTCGCGCGCAGCTCGAGGCCGCGTTCAATCGTAGAGGTGAGATTGAGATCGTCAAGAATCGGCTTGACCGCGGTCATGACGTCCGCAGTCGGAACCGCGGCCAGGACGTTGATGCTCGACACGCGCGCCAGCTCTTTGGCCTTGTCCTCGAACTGCCGGCGCGCTGCGTCCAGAGCGTTGCCGGCCGCCTCGTGCAGCCGCTCTGCCTCTTCACGCTCGCGCGTCGCGTGCGCTTCGGCCGCTTTCTCGACCTTCAAGCGCTTGAGGATTGGCTCCTGAAGTTCCTGGCTGGCCCGCTTTTTCCTGTCGTCGATGACGCGCAGGTTGTCGAAGATGTGCTGAACCAGGCTTGCCCAGAGGTTCCCTTCAGCGTAATGCCAGGCATTGAACTCGATCTGCACGATGCGCCGGTAGAACAGCTGATCGCGCTGCCGCGTCTTGTTCTTCTCGGTCTCCTCCCGTGCCTGACGCGCCAGATACGCGACCTGCTTCTGAAGCATCCGCATGAAAAAGGTCTTGCCGCTGCCCCATTCGCCGAACAGGCCAATTGACAGCGGTGGCTTCAGCGTGCGCGACGCGATCAACCCGGCGAAGGCGAGGACATCGGGCTTGATGTCGAGCTGGTCATCACCGGATCCGGCATCTGCATCGAACCCCGACAACACCGGTGGCTCGACCTTCGCACCCAGCAGCACATCGCCCCACGCTGCATCGTCGTCGCCATAGCCGCGCACGAAATCGAAGTAGCTTTCGCGGAGCGTCGCCACATCCTGGCCGAGATCCTTGAGCGCCCCGAGCGCCGCCGATACGTCGGCAGGACGAGGATCGGTAATCAGCGCGCCGAGCAGATGCCGAACACGGACTTCGTCGATGCCCGTTGTCCTGCGCGCCAGCGCAACCGCACGTTCGAATGTGCTCAGCGATCCGTCGGTGTACACAGCTCCGGCAACGGAGGCGTCGATATCGGCCCGTGCAGCATCGAGGAGTTTTTTGTGGCCGTCGTCGCCACACCGGGTCCTCAGCCAGGCCGGCGCCCACGTGGGCGCGGTGGTCACCTCGCCTCGATCTGAAATCGCAGCGAGCAACAGGCTCGTCGGAATCGCGCCACGCTTGGCGCCTTTCAGCTCTGACGCGTGGGAAACGATGTCCCGCACCGAACGAAACAGGTTGTGTTGCTTCGTCGGATCGACGCGCGAGGCTGGACGGCCGGGTGGCGCGTTCGCCTGCCGCATCGCCGGTTCGTCCGCCTGCTTTGTTGATAAGCGCACCGGTACGCGGTCGAGAGCCTCGTTCAGCCTTTCGGTCATGCCCGCCCAGACGTCGTTCGGAACTTCGCCGGCGTCGGCCCATGTCCGGCTTCCTTGAACGAGATCCGAAATGACATCGGACGCCTTGTAGGCCGGCGAACTGCCGCCATTCACAAGGACGAAGATCGGCCAACGCGCGTGATCGGCCGAACCGCCGACCTGCTCGAATCGCGCGATGTCGTTCTTGATGAATTCAGATGTTCTGGCGGCAGGCGACCAGACCACCACCAAGTTGCGTGCTCGCCCGATAAGGTCCGGCATCGGCACATTGCTGTCGGCGAGCACCGCGGCGCTGCTCACCACCGTCCGGCCACGGTCAGCCAACGATTTCGTGACGCGCTCAGCCCATGGGTGATCGCCTTCGGCGACCGATACGTACGCGTCGAAATCAGGGGAATCCATCGGAGATGCGATCGGCGATCTTTGGAACCGCGGCAGTCTACACCACCACGGTTGTCGGAAGCAGCCTATCGCGTCAGCAAAGCCTCGACGATCACGCGCCACTCGTCGTCGAGATTCCCCGTCGCCGGCGTCTTGCCCGCGTGGCGGTACCAGTAGCGGGCGTTCGACAAATCACCTTCACGACGTGGAGGTACGCGTGCAGCCATGAGGCATCGGCGTTGTCGATGTCTTGAGTAATCTCGTGCGCGCGTGTCCAGTCGCCGCGGCGCTCGCCACAGAGCCTGCAGCAGTGGAGGAAGGTGCGATGGCGGCTCGCGCTGTGTCAGCGTCGCTTCAAATTCCGTTAAGGTCATGACGTTTCACACCGGAGTCAATCCTGCTGCCGTGAAACGTCATCGATGTGCCGTCCAACCGAGTGACAATTGCCCGCGTGTGTGGATAGGCGGCGATCAGCGCCGGTGCGAGCGCTTCTCCGGCAACGCAGATAGCGGTGGCGAGCCCGTCGGCAGCCGTTGCCCTCGGACCGATCACCGCAACGTCCAGCAGAGTGTTGGCGCTCGCGCCGGTGCGCGGATCAAAGATGTGGTGGAAGCGTCCGCTCGCGTCGAATGTCGTGCCATACCCACCAGACACCGCGAGGGCCGTGTCCTCGAGGTCGATAACGCGGTCGATGCTCGCGGAGTTCCTGGCATCGCGGATGCCGACGCGCCAGGGACGCCCGTCGGGGTGGCGGCCGATGGCGCGGTATTCACCAAGATCGACGACGGCCCTCTCGAAGCCTTCATTGCGCACCAGGTCGGCTATCGCGTCCGAGATGTAGCCCTGGGCAACGCCGTTCAGCGTAATCGCCATGCCGGCTCGTGCGAATCCGATGGCAGCCGCGCTGCTTTCAATCTGGCGGAAATCCACGAGCGTGTGTGCGACATCATGCGCCCGGGCGGCGATGTCCCGCTGGATGTCAGTGCGCGACCAGAAATGAGCCTCGTACACCCGCCACAAGGGCTGCACCGAGATGTCAAACGCGCCGCCGCTCAGTTCGCCGAGGCGTTGGCTGCCCTCGATCAGTTCGTGCAACTCGGGTGACGGCTTCAGGAGCCTGCCAGCGTCATTGAGGCGTGAAATCTCGCTGTCAGGTCGATAGAGGCTGAAGATCTGTTCGAACCGTTCGATCTCGCGGCGCACGCGCAGGATCGTACGTCGCGCGAATGCGGCGTCAGGATGCCACAAAGAAAGCTCCGACGACGCGCCAAGTACTTCGCCATGCCACGTGTGAAACCGAGCTTTCGGCGCGGTCGCGCGCATCGTCGCGATCATCGGCGGCAGGCCGGCGACCGCCGCAACGACGCGCAAGAAACGACGACGTGTCGGACGGTCGAGTCTCTCTTCAGGCATTGTTCACCCTGATGCCGATAGGCGTTGACTCGCCGCGCTGCTTGGCGGCTCGCACCAATGGCGGACATCGCGTCTCGTCGTAGTACTCGACCTGGCAATCGAGGCACTGAAAGCACTCGGACGTGACGATCTTCCCGGTTGGCTCGATCGCGCGCACGGGACACCCGCGCTCGCACAGGTGGCAGGGGCTGCCGCATTCCGGACGACGCTTCAGCAGATTGAGCAGGTGCAGCCGATCAAGCAGCGCGAGCACGCCACCCAGGGGACACAGGAAACGGCAGTAGGCTCGCTCCGAGAACAGTCCGATAGCCAACAGTCCACCGGCATAGAACACGTACGGCCAGGCGCGCGTGAATCGTGC
>Ga0070669_100000581_pt1 | contig 27178 bp, 15 predicted proteins | sample KBSS53metaG_FD_64680 | JGI IMG/M metagenome (GOLD analysis project Ga0070669, IMG submission 64680) | Switchgrass rhizosphere microbial communities from Kellogg Biological Station, Michigan, USA - KBS S5-3 metaG | ecosystem: Host-associated > Plants > Roots > Rhizosphere > Soil ...
GTCGGTTGCGTTAATCAAAAAGACGAAGTGCAGGAAGCGTTGGCCAACGGCACCAAGATCACGCCGCGGTTGACCGGCAATCCAAACTTCGATCGCATCTTCTTTCCGCTTCCGGACGTGAATTCCAGCTACAACGCGATGCTGCTGCGCGCCACGCGCCGTTACTCCAGCGGCTTTCAAATGGAGGCCACCTATCGCTGGGCCAAGAGCATCGACACCAGCTCGTTCGGGAGAGGCGCGCAACAAACTGACCCGAGCGATCAGCGACTCGATCGTGGCCCATCGGATTTTGATGTGCGTCACAACCTGATTCTTTCCGGACTGTGGGACATCCCGCTCTTCCGTAATCGCCGCGATTTCATCGGCAAGGCGTTTGGCGGATTTCAAATCAACGGCATTTTTGATATGCACTCCGGTTTCCCCTGGACGCCGCAGCAGGGTTGCTGCTTCTTCGATCGGCCCGGCGACGTAGCCAACGACGCGAATGGCGACGGCAAAGGTAACGATTTTCCGACTCAATACTTCGGCGGCGCGATTGCGAATCCGACTAATCAGGATTTCATCAACGGGCTGTTTCCGAATGGCGGCCGCACCGCTTTCGGTGTCATCGAAGACTGCAGCGACTTTCCCATACACTGCGTCACCACTAAACTGCGTGGACCGGCAGGCGTTGGACGCAACTCTTTCCGCGGACCAAACTATCGTTCGCTCGATCTAAGTTTGGTGAAACAGACGGGGCTGCCGCATTTCCTGCATCTGGGAGAAGCGGCGAACCTGGAAGTGAGGGCCAACTTCTTCAATGTGCTCAATCTGCTTAATCTTCCACCCTTCCAAACCGGTGGGCGAAGTAATACTGATTTCACAAACACGGGAGACTTCGGGCGCGCCCTGAGCGCCCTTGCCGGAAGGGTCACAGAATTTCAATTTCGTTTCAGTTTCTGATCTGGGAAATTGAACTGGCGCAAATGGATGGGTAGCGGTTGGCCCATCCATTTTGTCTATTGTCGCCGCAGTATGCATCGTACTCTTCCGCCGCGGCAGCGGCTAAGAGAAGGTAGCCAGCTTTTCGCCGCGGCAGCGGCGATCAGAAGGTAGCCAGACGTGAAACGTCTGGATCCTGGCGAATTGATCCATTTGCGCGCTGGAGGCGCGCACCAGATTTTCTGAGCGCACCGTCAGTGCGCCTGTTAAAAACAACTGCTGACCAGAGGTTTCACCTCTGGCTACCTTCGTTCCGCGCTTTCAGCGCGATCCAATTGCCGAGAAAAACCCAAATGAAGTCTGCGAAGTTAAGCTGCCTGGTACTGCTTCTGCTGGTCCTTTCCTCAACTCTTCCGGTCCGGGTCGCGACTTCTTCTCAAGATCGCATCGAGCAGCGCATCAATGCCCTCCTGCTCCGCATGACGCTACAAGAAAAACTTGGTCAACTGCAGCAGCTCGACGGCGAAGCCAACGGCAACTTCCGCCCCGAACATCTCGAGCTGGCCCGGCAAGGTCTGCTTGGTTCGACCCTGAACGTTCGCGGCGCGCAAAGAACAAATCAGCTGCAGCGAATCGCGGTCACCGAGTCGCGTTTGAAAATTCCGCTCATCTTCGGCTTCGACGTCATTCACGGCTACCGCACCATTTTCCCGATTCCACTCGGCGAGGCCGCGACCTGGGACCCGGCGGCTGTCGAGCGTTCAGCCGCAATCGCCGCAGCCGAGGCGCGAGCTGCTGGCGTGCATTGGACTTTCGCGCCGATGGTTGATATCGCGCGCGACGCTCGCTGGGGCAGAATCGCCGAAGGCTCCGGCGAAGATCCTTTTCTCGGTGCGGCAATGGCTGCGGCTCGGGTGCGCGGATTTCAGGGAACGGACTACAGCCGTGGGGACAAGATTGTCGCCTGCGCCAAGCATTGGGTGGCTTACGGCGCCGCGGAGGCAGGCCGCGACTACAACACGACCGACGTTTCCGAGCACACCCTTCGCGAAGTTTATTTTCCTCCATTCAAAGCGGCGGTCGATGCCGGCGTCGGCACGTTCATGAGCGCCTTCAACGATCTCAACGGCGTTCCCGCTTCCGCGAATCCTTTCACACTCACGAAAGTGCTGCGCGGCGAATGGAAGTTTGACGGCTTCGTCGTCAGCGACTACACCTCCGTCGAAGAGTTAATCAAACATGGCCTGGCTGCCGACGGCGCCGTGGCCACGCGCGAAGCACTCACCGCCGGTGTCGACATGGAAATGGTCAGCCGGCTTTACAACAAGCACGGCGCGGAGTTGTTACAGGAACACAAGCTTTCTCAACAGACAATCGACGAAGCCGTGCGGCGGATCCTGCGTGTCAAGTTTCGGCTCGGCTTGTTTGACAAGCCTTTCGTCGACGAGAAGCTGGAGGCCGGCGCGATCTTCAACATGGCCAACGTCGCCGCGGCGCGAGAGACTGCGGCGCGTTCGCTCGTCCTGTTGAAGAACGAAGGAAACGCTTTACCGCTCGACAAGAACCTGCGCTCGATTGCCCTCATTGGCCCACTCGCCGACAATAAGCAGGAGATGCTCGGCTCCTGGACAGGCGACGGGAAAACAGAAGACGCGATAACACTCGCGCAGGGTATTAAGTCGAAAGTGCCTGGGGCAAAGATCAATTACGCGCCTGGCTGTGCCGTCATTTGTGACAAGGCCGATGGATTTGAAGACGCTGTGCGCGCGGCTATGGAGTCGGATGTGGTGATCCTCGCCGTCGGCGAGTCGGCCGAGATGAGCGGTGAAGCGGCCTCGCGTAGTTCGCTTGATTTGCCCGGGCGTCAGTTGGATCTGGTGAAGGCCGTTCAAGCTACGGGCAAATCCACCGTCGTCGTCCTAATGAATGGCCGCCCGCTCACAATCAACTGGCTCGCGGAGCATACGCCCGCGGTGCTGGAAACGTGGTTCGCTGGGTCGCAAGCCGGAAACGCCATTGCCGATGTATTGTTCGGTGATGTCAATCCGGGCGCCAAGCTACCGGTGACCTTCCCCCGATCGGTTGGGCAGTTGCCGCTCTACTACAATTACAAAAATACCGGCCGCCCGCCGGATGCGAATAACAAATACACTTCAAAATATCTCGATGTCGACTGGAAGCCGCTGTTTCCTTTTGGCTTCGGCTTGAGCTACAGCAAGTTTGAGATCACAAATTTACGACTGAGCGCCGCGCGCATTTCGCCGAACGGAAAGTTGATAGTAAGCGTTGACGTGCGCAACACGGGCCAACGCGCCGGTGACGAAGTGGTCCAACTTTACCTCCGCGACGTCGCGGCCAGCGTGACGCGGCCGGTGAAAGAGCTTAAAGGTTTTCAGCGCGTGACACTTCAACCCGGAGAGACAAAGCGGGTCGAGTTTGAGATCGGGGCGCCGCAACTTGGTTTCTGGAATCGCGACATGCGATTCGTGGTTGAGCCCGGAGAGTTCAAAGTGATGGTCGGCTCAAGCTCTGAAGATGTAATCGAGAAAAGCTTTGAAGTTGGCGCTCGCTAGGCATCTTGAATGCTATTAGCCGCGGCAGCGGCGGAGCGAAGGTAGCCAGACGCGAAACGTCTGGATCAGGTGCCATTTTGGATTGCGCACTGAAGGTGCGCAACGACTGAGCGCACCCCCAGTGCGCTGATCTTAATTCGAAGGATCCAGAGGTTTCACCTCTGGCTACCCTCTCAGCGCATCTTTGATGCGCGGCGCAGAGTGGACAATGATGATGAAACTTAAAAAGACCGCCACGTGGTTGTTTTTGTTTGCGTCTGTGCTCTACTTCATTGGCGGGTTGCGAGATATCTTTGCTCCTGGCTTTTTCAACATCAGCCCGCAGATTCCAACTAATTGGGACATTGCCATGAAGTTTGGAATGGCGGGAGGGTTTCTGGCCATGGCGGCTCTTTACAAGATAATGCAAACTAAAGCACCCGCTGATAAGAAGTAGCTTGCCCATAAGTCTCCGGTGTTTAATATGGTCTGCGCGGCTCCGGCGGAGCCAAATGTTTATAGCTCATTAGGGCGATCAATGCTGCGCTCTGTAGGAGCGCAATACGATTCCACTTCTCCAGAGCGAAGCGGAAGAGGAAAACTGAGCTATAAACATTTCGCCTCTCTGAGGCGAGGACAAAACAGCCGCAACGACGTAGAACATCAGAAATGAACTTAGTCAAACGAGATAAATTCTCAAGCTCCCTTACCACATTTCTACTTCTGCTAATCGCGTGTCTCTCGCTTGTCAGCCCTTCGTTTCCTCAGTCCACAACTGCTAATTATTCTGCTGAAGACAAACACTTCATCGACGATCTCGAGCGGCGCTCGTTTGCCTACTTCTGGGAACAGGCTGATCCACGCACCGGTCTTGTTCCCGATCGCGCTCGCATGGACGGTTTCCCGCTCGATGCAGATCATCAAAACGTCGGCAGCATTGCCGGGACAGGCTTTGGTTTGACTGCACTTTGCATCGCCGCTGAACGCAACTGGGTTACGAGAGATGAAGCACGCGACCGCGCGCGGAATACTCTCCAGTTTTTTGCGAACCAGGCTTTTGATGAACATGGTTGGTTTTACCATTGGCTGGATGTGAAATCCGGAGAGCGGCGTTGGAAGAGTGAGGTCTCCTCGATCGACACGGCGTTGCTGCTCGCCGGCGTGCTGACCGTGCGCCAGTATTTTCACGACGACCCGGAGATACCAGGACTAGCCACGAAGATTTACGAGCGCGTGGACTTCACCTGGATGCTCAACAAACATCCGCACCTGCTGGCCCATGGCTGGAAACCGGAGTCAGGTTTTCTGAAACCGCGCTGGGACACTTACAGTGAAGACACCATTCTTTATCTGCTGGCCATCGGCTCGCCCACCCATCCAATTCCCGCCGCGTCCTGGCAAGCGCTATGGCGCGATCGCTATCGTTATCAGGGCTATTCGTATTTCACTACCATCGGTGTGCCGCTCTTCATGCATCAGTATGCGCACGCCTGGATTGACTACCGCCACCAGCGCGAAACGCGCGGCGATCGCATCGACTACTTCGAGAATTCTGTTAACGCCACGCTCGCGCATCGCGCGTTCTGCATGAACCTGGCGCACGATTTTCCCGCCTATGGCCCAAACGTTTGGGGCATTACTGCGTCAGACAGCGCGAAGGGTTACCTCGCATGGGGCGGGCCGCCGCGCGACCCGGCCATTGACGGCACCGTGGTCCCTTCAGCCGCCGGCGGCTCGCTGATGTTTACGCCGAAATTAGCTGAGGCGGCCCTGCGAACGATGCGGGAGAAATTTGGCGATCCCATCTATGGCCGGTATGGTTTTGTAGATGCGTTCAATCCCAAGACCGGGTGGATTGACCCCGATGTGATCGGCATCAACGCCGGCATCATGCTGTTGAGCGCCGAGAATTCACGCAGCGGAAATGTGTGGCGTTGGTTCATGCGTAACCGGGAGATTCCGCGCGCGATGCGGTTAGTGGGATTGCAACGATATCAGTCGAAACGAAACGAGCGGCCGCTGAAGAAAGCTGCGTGAGTGTTTGGAGTGCGCTGACCTGTCAGCGCTTTGGTCGGACGCGACCTCGCGTCCACGGTTCAGAAGAATTATTAAGAGACTCGGGCGACAGGTCGCCCAAGACGAAAGCGCTGACAGGTCAGCGCACTCCAAAAGTTCGGCGAAAAATTCGATAGCCCCAGGCGTTGAGCGTTAACGAGGGAAGATGTATTTCGCGCCGTCGCGCCGCGCGTTCAGGCGCGGGAGCGTCGGGCGGCAACGGCGGATCAATATCCGGAGTCACATCGACGAACTTGCCACCTTTGTCAATTTCCACTAAACCCGCAAACGGCCGGCTCGAAAGATTGATCGCCACCAGTACTTCTTCGTCTCCAGCTCGACGAATGAAGGTCAACACCCGCGACTTATCCGAGTTAGTTAACCACTCAACCGCGCCGCGCCTGAGCGCCCTGCTGGAGCGACGCAGCACCATCATCTTTTGATAGAAGCGTGGGAATTCGGGACGTCTTTGCGCGATGGGCCAGAAGATCGGCAACCGTTCAAACAACGCCGGCGCGCCTGATTCGGTTGTGTCGCCAACCTCCATTCCGTTGTAAAGCATTGGCACGCCGTCGAGTGTGAACACGAGCGCCGAGGCCGCGAGCGCCGCCGGCTCGCCGAAACGCGCGATGGCGCGTCGCTCATCGTGATTGTCAGAGAAGCGCATGTGCAGCGAGCCGCGCGGCCACTCGCGAAATTCTTTTTCCCAGGAGACGCGCAAGTCTTCCGCGCTGCTTCGGCCCTGCAACACATCGGTCAGGGCGCTGTGAAGCGGCCAGGAGTAATCGAAGTCAAAGGCCTTCAGCAGCAGCTCGGCTTTGTGACCTTCGGCCAGCATCACGATATCCGGCTTGATCCGATCCAGCTCCGTGCGCGCCTCTTCCCAAAAATCAGTCGGCACTTCTTCGGCGACATCACAACGAAAGCCGTCGAGATCAAACTCGCGAATCCAAAACTTCAACATGTCGATCATGTAGCGGCGCAGCCTGGGATTCGCGTAGTTCAACTCAGCGACGTCGCTCCAATCGTGCGGATAAGTGATCTGGCCCTTCGCATCATGTTCGTAGAAGTCGGGCCACTTCATCATCACGCTGTCCCAGGAAGTGTGGTTGGCGACGATGTCGATGATGACCTTCATTCCACGCCGGTGGGCGCCGGCGACCAGCTTCTTGAAATCGGCGGCGGTTCCATAATCCGGCTTGATTGCGTAGTAGTCGCGCACGGCGTAAGGGCTGCCGATGGTTCCCTTCTTCTTCAATTGGCCAATCGGATGAATCGGCATCAGCCAAAGAATGTCGACACCGAGAGCTTTCAGGTCGTCGAGGCGCGCGGTGATGCCGTCAAAGTTTCCCGCCGGTGAAAAAGCGCGCGGATAGATTTCGTAAACTACGCCGTCGCGCACCCAGTCGCGAGTGGGTCGAGCGGACTGCTTTGAGACGTCACGCGCCGGTTGTTGCGCTGTGATTAAGTAAGGCCACGCAGCTAGACTGAGTAAGAGACTGAGGAAAACAATTGGAAACGATCTGGTCTGCTTAATCAACATCGACTAACTTCCTCTCAACCTTCCAATCGCGAATCTGTTTGTGTGATTCGTTCCTGTTTAGTGTAATTTCGTGGTTACCGCTTCTTTACAAGAAAGGACTCGACCACGAAGTCACACAAAACCAAAACGGAATTAACACGAAACAAGATGACGCGGCGGAGCCGCAACCATTTCGTAGGGGCACGGCATGCCGTGCCCCTACGAACCCAGCAACCTCATTCCGTCAGTCCCGTGCTCGGCACTGGTTGCGCCGATTCCGCCACGGTGAACAATTCACGCTCGTCGGCTTCGATTACAGCTTCCGGCCCACTCGTGTCGCCAACGTCTTTCACCAGCAAGACACTAATCGCGGCGAGCGCCAGAAAAACGCCGCCAGCCATCACCACGTACATCGGCGCGTTCGGATTATCTCGTCCGAAGATCGCGCGAATCACCGGACCGAATGCAAACGAAGCAATGATCTCGGGAATGACGATGAAGAAGTTGAAGATGCCCATGTAGACGCCCATGCGCGCCGCCGGCAAAGCGCCCGAGAGTATCGCGTAGGGCATCGAGAGTATCGAGGCCCAGGCGATGCCCACCCCAATCATGCTCAATAACAAGATCGTCTTGTCGTGAATAACAAAAACTGAAAGCAGCCCGGCGGCGCCGCATAAAAGTGAAATCGCGTGGACCAGCTTGCGACTGGTAACGCGCGCGAGCGGCGGCAGCAGAAAAGCCACGGCGAAACAGGTGATTGAATAGATCGCAAACGAGTTTCCGCCCCAAGCCTGGCCGTCGATAAAGCGCGGGTCATGTTCATTCACAGCGCCGAAGATATGGTAAGAAGTCATCAACCCGAAAAACATCCACATACAAAACAGTCCCAGCCAGGTGAAAAACTGCACCACCGCCAGTTGTTTCATGGTGGTCGGCATCTCGCGAAAAGCCGAGGCAATTTCCGCGAGCGCCGCGCTTATGCCTTTCCGTTCGCGTCGCTTGCGTTCGAATTCCTCCATGTTCTCGGGAGGAAATTCTTTCGTGGTCACGACGGTCCAGAGCACGCAGACTAAAAACGCGACCGCCCCAATTTTGAAGGAATAGTTAACGCTCGCCGGAATTACGCGCACCGCCTGGTTAGCGGCGTTGACGCCGCGTTCGTCGACACCGAGCGAGCGAAAAATGTAAGGCAACGCATTCGCGAGCGTAGCGCCGATGCCGATAAAAAAACTTTGCATGGCGAAACCTGCAGTGCGCTGATCGACATTTAGCTTGTCGGCAACAAACGCGCGGAAGGGTTCCATTGAGACGTTGATGCTGGCGTCAAGAATCCAGAGCAGCCCGGCGGCCATCCATAACGTTCCCGAGTCCGGCATGAAGAACAGCGCGATGCTCGCGAGGATCGCGCCGGTGAGGAAGTAAGGACGACGACGCCCAAGCCGGTTCCAGGTGCGGTCGCTCATGGATCCGATGATGGGCTGGACCAGCAAACCAGTCACCGGACCTGCCAGCCAAAGGATCGGAACATCTTCGGGCTTAGCGCCGAGGTAGGTATAAATGCCGCTCATGTTGGCAAGCTGCAACCCCCAGCCAAACTGAATCCCGAGAAAACCGAAACTCATGTTGAAGATTTGCCAAAAGCTCAAGCGTGGCTTATTCATTTTCAAACTCCTATTTTAGCGAACAGCAGACAGCGAACAGCGAACAGCCGGAACCCGGTGCGCTACTGATCATGCTTGGACTCATCGGACGCGGCATGAATAACTCCCTGCTGTTTGCTGTTCGCTGTGTGCTGTTTGCTGTTTGCTGTTTGCTATTAATCATTTCGCATACAGATTCACATCTTCAAGCACCACGTTTCGATCGAGCGACAGCGCATACAAGAGCGTGCGCGCCATGTTCGCAACATGAATGAAGCCTTCGCGCGGCGGTTGGTCCAGCCCGGTATTTTCCACGTCTACCAGTCCTGGACAAAAATTAAACACGCGAATATTCGCGCCGCTCTTGCGGACATCGTCGCGCAAAGCCTCCGCATAACCCAACAATCCAAACTTCGAGGCACAGTAAGCCGGCACATCCGCGTAACCGTGCTTTCCCGCCTGCGATGAAATGTTCACGATATCGCCGAAATCGTTGGCCCGCATGAACGGCAAGACAGCGCGCACCAGTTGCATAACTCCGCGCAGGTTGGTTTCCATTACGATGTCCCAACCGTTGTTAGTTATTTCATCGACTGTCTCGGGAACCGCAAGTCCGGAGTTGTTCACCAATAGATCAATCGCGTGAAAACGTTGGTATACGTTCTTGACCAGCTCGTCAATTTGCGCGCGATCGCGAATGTCAAGATCGTAAGGGAAGATCAGTTCGGAATTTAACGCGGCATTGATTTCATCGGCCGTGCGTTGCAGAACTTCGCCGCGCCGCGCCGCAATCACGACTTTAGCTCCGGCAGCCGCCAGTGCTTCAGCAAACGCTCGCCCAATGCCCGTGCCACCGCCGGTGACGAGTGCAACCTGTTCTGATAACGGTTTTGTTTTCATTTGCACGAGAAATTAGCGAACAGCCTATTAGCGAACAGCAGACAGCAAACAGCGGACAGCCGGAGCCGATGTCCCACTGATCATGCGTAGACTCATTTGAAGCGGCATAGTTAACCCCGGCTGTTCGCTGTTTGCTGTTTGCTGTTCGCTTTTTGCTGTCCGCTGTTCGCTGTCCGCTCTTCATTTGCGCACGAGAATGACTGCAGACCGCTCAGGCAACGTTAGTCGCAGCTTCCCTCCAGAGACTTGCGCCTCACCAACGACGCCCAGGCGATCGTCCAACTTTGCTCCGTCCGCCCAATCAACCGGCATCACATCGATCTCCAGCGCTGCTGCTTTCGTATCGTTATTAATCCCGACGACTACAGCAGAGCTCTTCGTCTTGCGCGCATAGACATATTGCTGCTGCGAAACATACAGATTAACCAGACTGCCATTCCTCAATGGTTCCAGTTCGACATGCAAGCGGTTCAACTTACGAATGTATTCGAACAGATCGTTTTCTTCCCGGTTACGCCCCACGTTCGAAAACGCATTTCGCTTGTCGCCGGGGAAGCCGCCGGGAAAGTCGCCGCGGGTGGTCGGCTCATCGCCGCCGGTCATCGCAATCTCGTCGCCGTAATAAAGCTGCGGCACACCACGCGTCGTCAGGAGAAATGCATTCGCGAGCTTGAGGCCCGCCACACTCGCTCCTCTTTCGCTCATGAAGCGCCCGTCGTCATGACCGCCGAGGAGAGTCACCAGAATATCCGGATTGTTGTAGAGATAATCTTTGGCGAGGGTCTTGGGAATTTCATCGAGCGGGTGGCCTTCGGCGAAGGCGTGTCGGATTGGATAGAAGAGCGGAAAGTCCAACAGCGAATCGAGACCGGAATCAACGCCGTCAAAGCGCAGGCGCCCGCCCTGGAAGAAGGAAGTATGGACCACGTCGCCATCTTTCACTTCTCCCGTGACTTTGAAATTTGGAAACTCACGTTTCAGCGCCGCATTCCAGTCGCGCCAAAAACTGTTCGGCACATACTGCCAGGTGTCCATGCGAATGCCGTCGAGGCCGGTCGTGCCGATCCACCACAACGTGTTTTGAATCAGGTAACGAGAAACTTCGCGGTCCTGCTGATTAAGATCGGGAAGGAAGTCGAGGAACCAGCCTTCCATTGTTTCGCGCTTCAATTGCTCGTCGGGACGCGGATCGTGCAGCACCCAGGTTTGAAAAACATTCTTCAGGTGTTTGGCTTTCGTGCCGTTGAACCAGGTTGGGGTCGGCGGGTCGTCGACCCAGGGATGATAGGGACCAGTGTGGTTTACGACTTCGTCCTGGATGATCTTGATGCCGGCACCATGTGCGAGCGTTACGAGCTCACGCAGCTTGGCGAGGTCGCCGAAGTGTTCCTCAACTGCGTAAAAGTCCTGCGGGTTGTAACCGTGGAAGCCGGTGCTGGGTTTTCCCTCCTTCAGTTCAATCTGGTTCGGATGATCGTAGTTGTCGTACCAGGGCGTGAGCCAAATGGCGGTGACGCCGAGGTCTTTCAAATATCGCAGCCGATCGATTACGCCCTGTAGATCGCCGCCGTGGTAGTAAAACTTGTTCTCGCGATCGTAGATGCCGCGCGACTGGGCCGGTTCGTTGTTCGTGCGATCACCGTCGCTGAAACGATCGATCATGATCAGGTACATCACGTCAGCAGGCGAAAAGCCCTGGAAACGACCGGCGCGATTGAGCGGCGGCAGAACTTCAAAAGAAGTCTCAGCGGATCCGCTGGCAGTGGTGATTTTCAGACCGTGCATCCCGGGAGTGGCCCCGGGAGCGATGGCAACGTCAACAAACAGATACGTGCCGCGTTCGTTGACGCGTGGCGCACCAACTATCCGCAGCCCGCGACCGGAAATCTGCACGCGCGCCTGTTCGAGATTTTTTCCACGCACAAGCAGCCGCACCGGATTCAACGAACTGCCAGCCCACCAGCTGGGCGGCTCAACTTTCAAGATCTGCGGTGCGACTTGGGCGACGGCGCCAGTAGTTGCGAAGAAAAAGACGACGAGAAACAGCAGTAGGTAATGAACCAATAGCAATCGGTGTTCTTTTGATATCACCAGCTATTCCCTCGCTTCCTCTGCGTGACGAACCGTATGCCTCCGGGCTGCTAGTTCAATCCTGGCCTGCGGCTTCGCCGCCGCACCGTGCGGTAAGGCTCTGCCTTACCGTCAGAACTCTCCAACTTCCTGGAGGCTGCGCCTCCGAGTTGAGGCGCAGCCTCATAGAAATAAAAGTAGTTCGCGGAAAGGCACAGCCTTTCCGCACTGTGCGGCGGCAAAGCCGCGTAATTCAATCTGTTGCTAGGACAACCTTGCGGTCTACGCTCGGCCATACAACTCAGTCAGTTCCCTTAATCGGGTCGCCGTCTCATCCGTCAGCGCGCCGGCCGCGAACCGCCAGGCCCAATTCCCTTCCGTGCTGTTTGGCAGGTTCATCCGCGCCTCGGTTCCGAGCCCAAGCACATCCTGCAACGGCACGAGCGCTGTGTTGGCTACGGACGCGAATGCGGCGCGGATAAAGTCCCAATGAATCTCGGCGCCGTCAGTGTCGAGATATTTGAGACAAAACTCTCGTTCGCGTTCAATCTGCTGCGCATCCCGCGTCGAGCCTTCGCCGGCGACGCTGCTGAACCAACCAACCGCCGTGTCGTTGTCGTGTGTGCCGGTGTAGACCACCACATTCTTGTGGTAGTTGTGCGGCAGATCGATATTCTTTGTGTCACTGCTGAAGGCGAATTGCAGAATCCGCATTCCAGGAAAACCAAAATCATCGCGCAGCGATTCGACATCAGGAGTTATCACGCCCAGGTCTTCAGCGATGATGGGGACCTGGCCAAGTGCGTTTCTAATCGCGGTGAACAATTCCCGGCCCGGCGCCGGCACCCAACTGCCGCGCTCCGCAGTCTTATCGCCGCCGGGTATTTCCCAACAGGCGGCAAAACCGCGAAAGTGATCGATGCGCGCAATGTCGAATATTTCCAGCGTCGCCTTCACGCGATTGATCCACCACGCAAATCCGTCTGCTCGCATCTGGTCCCAGTTGTAAAGCGGATTACCCCAGAGTTGCCCGGTAGCGCTGAAGTAATCCGGCGGGACTCCGGCGACAACGAGTGGACTGCCAGATTCGCTTAGCTTGAATTGATCCGGGCTGGTCCACACATCTACTGAATCGTGGGCTACGAAAATCGGAATGTCGCCGACTAACTGAATTTCGCGCTCGTGACAGTACGACTTGAGCGCGAACCATTGGCGGAAAAACAGAAATTGGTAAAACTTCTGCGCCTCGATCTCTTCACGGAGCCGGGCACGCGCGCTTAACAACGCGGCCGGTTGTCTGGCGACCAGCTCCGCCTCCCATTCGTTCCAGGCGATTCCACCGTGTTCATCCTTCAGCGCGCGAAACAGAGCGTAGTCTTCAAGCCATAGGGCATGCTGTTCACAAAATTCGGCGAAAGGCGCGTCGAGATTTGGGGCCGCTCCACTCGTGAACGCTGAGAAAGCATTTTGCAGGATTGAATCCTTATAGCTATGGACCGCCGCGAAATCGATTCGCTCGATCGGGAATGCCGGTGGGTTGGCTAATTGATTCGCGTCAAGCAGTGAATCTTCGACCAGCTGCTCCGCACTGATGAGGAGCGTGTTACCGGCAAACGCGGAGTAGCAAGCATAGGGTGAATCACCGTAGCCAGTTGGGCCAAGCGGCAACATCTGCCAAAGTCCCTGCCCTGCCGCTGCCAGAAAATCAGCGAAGGCATAGGCCGCTGGTCCAAGCTCGCCGATGCCAAAGCGTCCGGGCAACGACGTCGGATGAAGCAAAATACCGCTGGTTCTGGGAAAGTTCATTTAAGTTCTATGTTTCCCTTGTCCCGTTTAGATAGCGCACTTGTGCGCCCTCCTTGCGCCAGACCGAGTTTCGTTTTAAAAAGCCCACTTTTGCGCATTACTAATTCGCAAAGCTGGATCATCCCCGCGCGCGCGACGCGCAAGTGCGATTTCTAAACGGGCGTGAGTTTCTTTTTTTTCCGCGCCCAATATTTTTCCGTTTAGAATGCGGACTTGTCCGCCCGCCCGTGCGCTAGACTCAACTCTTCTTCAGTCCATAACCAACGCTTGTCTACTTCTATAGGCACACTACCGGGCTCATGCGGCAAATATGCGGCGTAGCTTGACCAACGCCATTTGCCTGGATGATCGCACAATCCAGCCCGCACCGGATTCAAATGAATATAATCAAGTTTCTGACGAATGAACCGGCGACTCCAAATGTCAATCGCCGAAAACTCTTTCATCCAAACTGAGTGGGTCTGGCCTGATTTGAGTTGCTTTGGCAAAGCTAACTTAGCCAACGATAACAAATGGTTCTCCCGGCGCAACCAACTCAATATTGAAACAGCAGCTCTGCCCTTAATTCGTCCACCGATGAGACTAATGTCCAGGTTGAGCGGATTCGCAAGTAAGTGGAAGTGATCCGGCATGACGACGTAACCAATGAGCTTGAACGGTTCCTTTTCGCGAGTGGTTGCCAGCGCATCGATCAAAAGTGAGCAGGCATGATCAGTAAGAAAGACCGGTGCCCGATTAAAGGTTACCGATGTAGCGTAGTGAACAAGATTGGGCTCCCGCGATTTAAACAGATGCATTTTGCCGCGCCGTTTAAGCAAGGTTGATTCGCTCATATTCGCGTCGCCTTTTGCACACGTTGGCGCACAAGTGCGCTTTCTAAACGGTACGTAGAGGTATGATCAATTTATTTTGTAGGCCGCAGCGGTCTTTGACGAAATGCTTAAGATTGCGCTGCCATTCGTTACGGGCGCATTCGACGTCATTCCGACCAATGCGGTGAAATTAGCGCCGTCTTTGAAACCAATCGATCCGACCGGCACCGTTACTTGCTTTTCATGTCCCGACCGATTGAAGGCAACGATGATCGTCTCGATCTTGTCCTGCCGCGCAAACACGTACGCATCATCGTCGTAGTACAGATCGATCAGTCGTCCATCCCTCAGCGCGGAATGATCGCGACGAAGTTTCAGCCAATCGCGTGTCCACTCCCAGACACGTTCTTCGTCGCGCGTGCGTCCGCTCGGCTCAAACTTGTTGCGGGCATCGCCGGGAAAGCCACCGGGAAAATCGCGCCGGTTGTCGGGGTCCTCTTTGCCTTCCATCGCGATCTCTTCGCCATAATAAAGCTGCGGGATGCCACGCACGCTCAACGTGAACGCCAGGTGCAGCATGGCGCCGTCAAGGGTCGCGCCGTCGAGCGACATGAAACGCATGGTGTCGTGGTTGTTCGCGAACGTGGTGATCTTTGCCGGGTCAGGATATAGCGCATCGTATTTCAACTGGTCACGCAGCGCCCGCATGGGAACTTTGCCCGTGAACGCCAGCAGCGAGGCGTTCCACAGAGGAAAATCAAAAACAGAATCCAGTTTGGTATCGAGACCGTCCCAGCCCTGGTGTCCGCCGATAAAAAACGAAGTATGCGCGGCATCGCGTTCGAATACTTCGCCAACCATCCAGAGCTTTGGATACTGCCGGTGCAGCGCCTCAGAAAGGTCGCGAATGAATTTGCGCGGCATGTATTGAATAGTGTCCTGGCGAATTCCATCAATGCCAGTAATCCCGACCCACCAGAGCGCGTTCTGAATTTCGTAGCGCGCAACTTCCGGCTCCTCCTGGTTCATGTCCGGCAGATCATCGTTGAACCAGCCGTCGATCGTGTTGCGAAATTCATCCTCGTTCGCGTGTGGCGACAGCAGGACGCTATTTCTAAACTTATTGAGTTGATGTGATGCGGCGGTGCCATGAAACCAGTTGTCAAGGGGTGGATCGGAAACCCAGGGATGACGCGAGCCGACGTGATTAGCTACCTGGTCCTGAACAATCTTCAGCCCGAGGGCATGCGCCTTTTCGATCAACTCGCGCAGCGTCGCCATGTCACCAAAGCGATCTTCGACGGCGTAGTAATCAACCGCGTGGTAGCCATGGTAATAGGTATTCGGACACCATGGCTTATCGCAGGTGTTCACGCCATTCCAGTTGTCGTACCACGGAGTCAGCCAGAGCGCCGTGACGCCAAGCTCCTTGAGGTAACCGAGATGATTGATGACGCCGCGCAAATCTCCGCCATGATAAGCGCGCGCGTTTTTGCGATCGTTGGCGGCGGCGGGCGCGCCTGACGGAGCGTTGTTTGATGGATCGCCGTCCGCGAAACGGTCCGGCATGATCAGATAGATCACGTCTGCGGAGGTGATTCCCTGAAAGTGTGTACTCGCGGCCAGCGGACGTTCGAGGGAAAACGGAATCGTGGTGGCGCCGTCGGGAGTTACTAACTTCAACGGATACGATCCGGGCCGCGCACCTGGAGAGATTGTCAGGCTTACGAAAAGATAAGTGCCACGCGGATTGACTAGCAGCCCAAACGTTCGCACCGCCGCATTACTACTCTGGACACGCGCATTCTGAAGATTTGTGCCGCGCACCAGCAAGCGCACCGGATTGATGCTGTGACCGGCCCACCACGAAGGTGGTTCCACTTTGCCTACCGCGGGAGCGGCGGCCAACGTTTCCGAGATTGGCTGATCGCGGCTGAGCGCGAAGCCGGCACACAACGCCATCAACATTAACAGCGATGCCGCAGTACGCAACGAGCGCACTGCAAACAACGAAGCCATATGAATTGGGAAGCGAGAAGTGGCTGGCGAGAGGAGCGCGCGAAGAAGTGCAAAGCGACGGTCAGCAGTAATGCTTTGCGGATTACCTTTGCGCACGTCGCGTTAACTTTGCCTTTCCGGTTTCCGGAATTTGCGAATTCGATCTACAAGCAGGTTGATTTCAGTCCTGGTGAGTTTCTTTCCAAACGCCGGCATCGAACCTTTACCGCGAGCAACCACGCCGCGCAGCGCGGTCGTGCTCTTTGAATCTTTTTGCCACCACTCACTGTTGGTGAAATCCGGCGACTTGAACAAATGCCCTGACGGCGTGTCGCCCCGGCCATCAGCGCCATGACAACGCGCGCAGTTTCGATTGAACAGCTCGTCAACCTTCAGCCGCGCGGAAGTTTTGCGCTGCATGCCGGCGGCGATGCCACTCGTAATCAGACCAAACAAAAGCACCGCGACCACGAGCAAGTCCCATGTCGAATGTCCAATGTCCAATGTCCGGATTTCCACCTTGAAGCGTGTTATCGAAGCCAGAAGTTTTCTCCGTTATACAGACATTCGACGCAAATCTCAGCGATTCCTACGCCTCACAGACGTTGGACGTTGGACCTTGGACATTGGACTTCTTCAAGCAGTTTAGAGTTCAACCTTTAGGTTGCGTCTTTGGCGCACACAAGCTGAAGCTTGAACTCTGAACTACTTGAATGCCATTCGACATTGGACATTGGACTTTGGACATGGGACTCCTTCTTTACTGTCCCGCCGGCGCCAGATCGTGAATGTGCCAGTACACGCTCTCGTTACTCATTTCCGGATGCTTGCGCAGGAACATATTCGCCAACGGCAACGCTCCCGGATCGTCCTTCAACTCCGCAAAGATCTTGCCCTCGCGTTTGGCTTCATCTTTCATTCCCAACTTGCGGAAGAGCAGCATCAGGTTGTAATGGGCGCCGAGGTCTTCGGGGTCGATCGCCAGAATCTTTTCGTAGCATTCGCGCGCCACCTGATAGTCGTGCTTGATCTTGCACAGCTCGCCGAGCTGCTGCAACGACAGTCGATCGCGCGGGTATGCCGCCAGCACTCGCCGCAGATTTGCTTCCGCCTCGTCCAACTGCCCGCGACGAATAAACACTCGCGCCTGCTGAAATAGCGCGCGCATGTTCTCAGGATTTGCGCGCACCACGGCCTCGAGCAGGGTCGCCGCGCGGTCGAACTGGTCCAACTCAATCAAACCGATCGCCTGATTGACCTGGGCGGTCGCGCGATATTTCTCGTCCAGCGCCGCCGCATGGATGAAAGCATCGATGGCGATCGGGTACTGCTTCTGGTCCATCAAGGCGATACCGTAGTTGTTCCAGCGTCTCCAATCGGGCATGGCCGTCTTGGGAATGTCGGCCGCGGCGACCGGCGAATTTTCTCCCATGCGCAACACATACTCAGCCGTGGCCATCGACACGATTGGATAGTCAGCGGATTTGCCGAGCGCATAGTCGCTGAAGACGCGCGTGAAGCGGCGATAGCGCACGCGAGCCTTGATGCGCAGCGCGCCAGTCTGCTCCGCGGGCACACGAAACTGGTAACGCGCCACATCCGAGCGGCCGGATTGAATCTGATTATTCTGGGCGATGCCGCGCGTGCGCCAGATGTGATGCTTGTCGTTATAAGAACCGTCAAGCTTAACCAGATAGGTTTTGTAATTATGTGCCGACTCGTCGAGATAACCGTTGGGTTTGATGAAGCCTGACTGGTAAACCGTCTTGCCGCTCTCGTCAGTGACGGTGAATTCTACAAAGGCCTCGTAGAAATCCCTCAGCTCAGGGGGAAACGAGTGGCCGATGTTTTTGTTGGTGATGACCACTTCGGCGGTGATTCGATCAGACGGCTTCACTGAAAAACTACTGCGATTCAGCGGCGCAATAAAATCCTCCGGCCCGTTGCCCGGCGACTTACGACGCAGCGCAAAAATGTCGACCCCGACCGCATCGGTTTCCAGGAATTTGTTAACGGCGTCGAGTTGTTCGGGCCATTTGTAAAAAACGGGGATGGCCGTGTTAGCGGCCGGCCAACGATGCGAAGCGAGTTTTCCCTGTTTTGCCGAGACGTCGAAGAGCGGCGCCGGCTCGCGTTTCATATGACAGGAGTTGCAGGTCTCCTTATCGCGAACGTAGTAGGGATGCGGCGACTCTTTCGAGAAGGAAGACATCTGGTATTCGTCGCCGACGGAAAAAGCGCGCAGGAACTTGTAGTCGTTGAGCTCTCGTGGCACCTGCGACTTGTGGCACGCGGCGCAGAATTCGGCTGACTTCAAAAGCGGTCGCATCATGGCGCGTCGATGCGAAGGGATGTCGTCAAGAATCTGCTGGTCGGTCACGCCGGCAAGCAATTGCGTTCCGTCTTCTTTCACCAGCAGCGCCGGTTCTCCCATCACATAACCGCCGATGCCGCGCCCGGTGGCCGCCTGAATCGAATGGCAAGCGATGCAGGAAACGCCGTCTTCATCGAACGGGCGCTTGACCTTGGAATTCTTCGTGAGCGCGCCGGTGAAAAGCGCCGCCGGGTTATGACACGATTCGCAGTGACGCGTGAACTCAATTCCTCTTTGCGATTGCAGGTCCTTTACGTTCTTTTGGTAGAACGGCTCGCGAAACGCATTGCCATGCGCCGACTGTCGCCACTGCGCGTGCGCATCGGTGTGACAGGTGCCGCAACGAGTCGAGGCGACAAATTTTTCGGGCACGATAAAGGTTCCGGTTACCGACGACGCATTGCTCGGCGCAAAAGGATTTGGCCCAAACTTGAAGTCGTAAGTCTCGGCGATGATGGCGGTGTAGTTTGCCGGACTGACTTTATGATCGTCAGTATCGGAGTTGTCGCCGGCAGCCGCGCGAGGGAGCATGAGGGAACCGACGATTAACGCTAAGCCGATGATGGTACTACCAAGGATGAGCCGGTGCTGTTTGTTACTAGTTTGAATCATGGCAGCTAAGAATCCATGTTTAATAGGCAGAAGCCCGACCGTCAGGGAGGCCTTAATGCCACGCCCTTGCTAACGCGCGGGCTACTGCCCCGCGCGGGCTTCTGCCAAGACTACGGCCCTGGCGTGGCGGCGTTTACCTTCGGCGGCGGCAACTCATCTTTCTGCGTCATCCCGCCTTCGCGTTGCTTGCGCGCCTCTTCCAAAGTTTTGAACCGGCCCAGCTCGCGGTCAGCGTCCTCTTTACGTTTCACGCGCGAATAGGCAATGAAGAGTTGATAGTGTACGCCCGGATCGTTTTCAGTTAACTTAACCGCACGCTCCAAAATCGGCAGGGCTTCGTCGTAGCGTCTGAGCCGCACCAGCAAGCGTCCGAGATCGTAATGCGCCGGATAGTTGTCGGCTTCGATGCTAATCGCGCGACGCAGGAAATTTTCCGCCTCCGCGTTTTGACCGCGTTCGCCGGCGATGAAGCCAAGGTTTGACAGGGCCGCGGCATTGTCTGGTTGCAGTTCAAGCGAACGCACAAAAGCCTTCACCGCTTCGTCGTACAAACCTTCGGCGCGCGCCGTGTAGCCGAGCAGGTAATAGATTACCGGACTATCAGGAAAACGTGCGAGCGCGGCGCGAAACGTCTCATCTGCTTTTCCGTAAGCACGGTTGCGAAAGTGGGCCACGCCGAGACGGATTTGGTAGACCGCCTCCCCCGGCGCTTCCTGCACCGCGGTTTCATAAAAAGGTAGCGCACGATCAACTCGCCCGTTCTTCACCAATTCCTCGGCCATCATGAAGTGAGCCTCGTGATAGGTGGGCCGAAGTTTGACCGCGCGCTGCAACAGCCCCAACGCGTTTTCACTTTCACCGCGCGCCGAGGCAATCAGGCCCAGCCGGTAAAAGACTTCAGGCTGATCGGGTGACAGGGTCGCCGCACTTTGCAGCGCCGCGCGAGCTTCGTCGAGACGGTCAAGATTGAAAAGAGCGATGCCCAGATTATAGAGCACTTCATACGTATTCGGCCGCAACGCGTCGGTCCGGCTAAACAACTTTGCGGCACGCTGGTAATCTCCGGCATCGGCGACGCTCAAACCGAGGGTGAACAACACGCGAGGATCGTCTCCGGCGCCGCGCTCGACTTGATCGAAGAGTCGTGTGGCGTCTTCCGCGCGGTTGACGTGCGCATAGGCATTAGCCAGCGTTAGTACGAGCGGAATATCGCTGGTTGGTTTCGCAGCTTTGCCCACACCGGCCGCGCGCTCCAGCAGTGGAACGGCACGCACATAATCTTTTCGGGCGGCATAGAGCGCGCCAAGGTTGAAAGTCGCCTGCGGGTGACCCGGCGCCAGCTGGAGCACGCGCTCAAAAGTTGTCACCGCCTCGTCGGCCCTGCCGGTGCGCACCAACAACACGCCGAGGTTGGTGAGCGCGACGGTCGAGTTCGCGTCGAGCCGCAACGCTTCGCGATACTCAGTCTCCGCTTCTTTCGCCATCCCGCGTTGATCGAGCACGGCGCCAAGAACTGAGCGTGCGGCAGTGTTGCGAGGTTGGGCCGCGACAGCGCGGCGCGCGGCGGCCTCGGCTTCCTCTAACCGACCCGCGGCTAAAAGCGTTGCCGCATCGCGAAGCGGCGTGGAATTACCCTGCGGGGCGGAACTTTGAAACAACGTCCAATGTCCAACGTCCAATGTCCAACGTCCGCCACGCTCTCCGAACGTTGGACCAGCGAACCGGGCCGCGCCGAATATTGCGCTCGCTTGAAATAGAACCAGACCAGCGAAGAACAGCCGCGCGAACCATGCGAGGCGGCACGAACTCCTTAATGTTGCCGAGGTTCTTTTCACTACTCGGGTCTCGCCGTGTTGTTATTTTGCGCACCTTCGCCGCGGCGCGATTCGTGAATGCGTTTGACGATGGCAGTCTCTGCGATCGCCTTGTCGTTGAAGCCAAGCCGTCGGTAAGCGATCGCAAGTTGATAATGCGGCTCCGGATTTCCCGGCCACAATTCCGCCGCGCGCTGAAAGTGGATGATCGATTCCGCGGGCAACTTTTGCGTTAACAAAGCACGCCCGAGGTTAACCTGCGCTTCGTATTGATTCGGATCCAGACGAATGGCCGTGCGCAACTCTTCAATTCCCTTGCCCACGTCGGCGCCGCCGCGCTTCACGAGCATCACGCCGAGGCCGAGATGCCCTTCCGCAGCGTCTGGGTGACGGCGGGCGAGTTCGCTGTACGCGGTCGCAGCGGCTTCGGTTTCGCCGGCAGCTTCGAGGGTAGTAGCGAGAAAGAACAAGGCCCTGGTGTCGTCCGGCTTGATTCGAAGTGCCGCCCCAAACGCTTTTGCGGCGCCCGCCGAGTCACCAACAGTGTAGAGTGCGCGGCCCAGCGTAAACTGCGCGTCGTAATGATTCGGCGCAAGCTGGGTTGCTCGCTCGACAGTTTTTAGTGCCTGGTCGTCGTCACCGCGCGCCCCTAAAACTACTGCCAGTAAAACCAGGCTATCAGCCGCGCGTTGCCGTCGTTCGGCTGTCATCGCCTTCACGGCGCTGTCGGCCACGCCGTCGAAATAGACATCAACTGCTGCATGGGCCAGCCGTTCAGCTTCGGTTGCGCGTCCGAGGTTGAACGAAGCGAGAGCTGCGCCATACAACGCAGTTGGCTCGCGCGGCAACTTTTCGAGTAGCGCCGCGAACAAGTCGTAGGCTTCCTGGTAACGCCGTTCGACCAGCAACGTCTGCGCGATGGTAAACGCCTCACGCGGCAGGTTGGCGGGCGACGCGGCGCGCACACGCTCGACTAGCTGCGCGACCTGCTCAGCCGTAGCATCTTGCGCGCACACCCGATTCAAAGAAGTCGCACCGATCAGGGCGACGGCAAAAACTAACGCTACTAATTTGGCCGGGGTTGACTGTCGTGCGGTCGCGCTCATCATGAATTCCCGACAAGCATGCCGCGGAGCGGCGATCAGAAGGTAGCCAGACGTGAAACGTCTGGATCAGGATTTGAAAGGATCGCGCACTGATGGTGCGCCAGATATTCTTCGCGCGTTTCCAACGCGCTCAATTCCAGTTGATCTTAGATCCAGACGTTTCACGTCTGGCTACCTTCTCACGCCGCTGCCGCGGCAACAATAACTCGTAAGGGCACGGCATGCCGTGCCCCTACTGTTGTCCACCGGCAGGCTGGATGCCTGCGCGTCTTGTCGGGGCACGGCATGCCGTGCCCCGACTGTTCCCTTTAGAAGATCAACCTGAATCCGAATTCCAGCTGCCGCCGTCTTTGTTCGGAAGTATCCCTGCCGAAATCGACGCTGTTGAAATCGTTCACGGGACGGAAGCCATTCAAGTGGTTGAATAAGTTGTAAGCCTGCACCCGCAGTTGCGCGTTAACGCTATCACTCACCCGAATGTTTTTGAAGAGTGACGCATTAACGAATTCTTGACGGGCGCCGCGGAATGCATTCCTACCGGTGTTGCCATACTTTGGTCCGTTAGGATCCGTCGCAAACACCGGCGTCACCGCGGGACAAAGTGTCAGCCCATTGAAAGTCTTTGACGCTACCTGCGTCGTTTCACCGGGCACAAGCGGACACAAGCCGCCGCCGGAGACGGCGTCCACGCGCTGGCCGTTGCGCAAAATCGAGAATGGCGGGCCGCTCTGAATGTTGATGTTTGTATTTAGCTGCCAGCCACCGATGATTAGATCCGCGGCTCGAGAAGCATTCTTCCCATAAGTCCGGCCTTTACCAAACGGCAGATCCCAGACAGCTGCGAAACTGAAACGATGAGGCACGTCGAAGTCGGAGACGGATTCATCAAGTTCCGGCCGCAGCGGGTTGGCAAAGCCGCAGGTGGTTGGACCAGTGCCGCCGGTGCAGAAACCGCCCGGCGAGTTGTCTTCAGCTCGCGACCAGACGTAAGTCGAAATTATCGACAAACCGTCACTAAATCGCCGCTCGAGTTTTGATTGAAGACTGTTGTAGGACGAGTGCCCGGTGTAATCAACCGCCTGCACGATGCCGTGGGTCGTTACCTGACGCGAACCCGGGAAGCCGCCTGACGAGTTGCCGATGTTTCTGACCACGAGCAAATTGCGTCCGCGGCTGCCGACAAACCCAACCTCAGCCAGCCAATTCGGGCGAAACTCCCACTGGCCCGTAAGGTTAAATTGATGGAACGCTTCATTGTGAATGTCGGGATTCACGTAGACCAGATTACTTCCCGCCGGCGCGAGAAACGACTGGCCCGGCTGAATGTTATTGCTTATCAGCGGAAACGGAATTCCGGTGTTCATATTGAAAGTGGCGGGAAGCTGCGGACAACGGGAAGTTCCATAGATCGGCGATGTTGCACCACCGCCTATCTGGCAGTTATAGCTGGCGCCACTCGGCGGATTTGATTGCAGAATACCCGGAATGCCGGGAGTGTCCACGGCATACTTGAGCGCATAACCACCGCGAAGAACGACAGTCTTATCATGTTTCAAACCACTCCAGGCGAAGCCGAGAGACGGTCCAAAGTTATTGCGATCGCTGTTGACGAGGTCTCGTCCGCCGGGTGCATTTTCTCCGGCGCGCGTCAGCGTGTCCGTAGTTGGATTGTAATTCGACTGACTGTCAAAGCGTTCAACCGGCTGCGAGAAAAGGTCCCAACGCAGACCAAGATTTAGCGTGAGACTGTCGTTCACTTTCCAATCGTCCTGACCGAAAAACGACATCTCTTTATTGGAAAGGAAGGGCGGCGTGCCGGGACTGCCGCGGCTGGTAAATGCGGGAGCGTAGCCGAGCAGGAAGTTTGCCGCGCCTGAGCCCGAATCCTTTGGCCCAATATTGATGCCACTGTAATTTCCCGAAAGGAAGCCACCGGCGCCAGTGCCGTATTGGTACTGACCTTTGATGGCGCCCGCACGGCCCGCGTCGAAGTTGCTGTTCTGACGGACGCGCAAGTCGCCGCCAAACTTGAAGGTGCTGCCGCCGCGAACCCAGGTTAGCGTATCGCCAAGACTGTAATTGTTTGACTTGAAGTAGAACGGACCACCGTCACCGATAAACTCGAGTTGGTTCTGGCGTCCGCCCTGGAAAGGTTCCTCGATGCCTAACAAGATCGAACCGGTGCATTCCCCGCAGATGTTCGCGTTGGGAACGCCGAGGGCCGAGGAAATTTGCGGATTGAATCCAAGCGCGCCACCGACGCCGGTGTTGAAGATGCCGATCTCAACTCTGGTGGCGCCGACGCGCAGCTCATTAATAACTGAGGGCGAGAAGGTGTGCGTCTCACCGAGGCGCAGGCCGCGCGAGTTTCCAAATTCGTTGCCGGCGCCGAAACCTGACGGCAGATCGTTGCCGGTCGGCGAGGTGCCGATTGGGAAGTTGTTATCGCGCGCGCGGGAGCTCTTGTCCTTGCTGTAGGCAAAGAACACCGAATCGGATCCGCTGAACGCGTGATCGAAGCGGAAACCGTAGCCGTCACGGTTGTATTTCTCTTTACGATTGGTAGCGAAGTTATCGAAGATGCGCGTCGTGACCGTAGGCAAAGGGTAAGCCTGCAGAATGTTGAGCGCGGTGGTTGAGAGTGTCTGACCGCAATTTCGAATATCGTTGCCCGCCGCCGGATTGCCGGTAGCGCAGAAGACGGTGCCAATCGGCGCGACCCGCGGGCCATTGATTGTGTTGAAGGTTTGGCTGGTGCCCGGACGCAGCAACTCACTGAAATCACCCACGCGCATCTTCGCTGTGGGAACACTAACGAAGCCGAAGTCGCCGGTGGTCGAGGGCGTCGCGTTACGCTGTCCTTCGTAATAGGCGAACCAGAACGTGCGGTTCTTGCCGTTGTAAAGCGATGGGCCACCTTCGCCGAATCGCGGCAGGAACATCGGGCCGCCCGCAGTGCCGCCAAACTGATGCGTGTTTCGATTCGTCAGATGCAACGGCACCGTTCGTTCCCTGCGGCTTAGCGCACTTGCAAAACGACCCTGGTAAAATTCGTACAAGGTTCCGTGCACATGATTGCCGCCGGATTTCGTGGTGGTGTTGATGATGCCGCCACCGGCTCGGCCGCCTTCAGCCGGAGATACACTCGTCTCAATCTTGAATTCCGAGATGGAATCCGGCGGCGGATAGATACCAATCTGGCCGAAGATTCCTTCGTTGTTGTCAACGCCGTCGAGCGTGAAGTTGTTGTTGGTAGGACGCGCGCCGTTTACTACGAGGACCGAGCCACCCGATTCACGGAAGCGCGTCGACTCCGTCGAGGTGCCGGTGGGATTGCCGCCTGCTTCAAAATTACCGCCGCCGCCAATCACGCCAACGAACGGTCGAGTCACACCGGGCGATAGCGTTGCCAGCAAAGTAAAGTTACGTTGCGAGATCGGCAGGTCAGTTACCTGCTTACCGGTGATCACGTCGCCACGCACGCTCGTCTCGCTTTCCACGAGTGGAGCTGACTCGGCCGTCACCGTCACCGTGCCAGCGCCTCCGGCCACCGCGAACGTCACATCAAGCGGCAGACGAGCGTTAGTCTCAACCGTCACATCTTCAAACACGACGCTTTGAAAACCGGGAGCCTCGACTGTAACGCGATATCGGCCTGGTTCGAGATTCGAAACCACGTAGGTACCATCGTCCCCGGTGGTCGCTTCGCGGCTTTCCTGCGTCGCGCGATTCACCACCGTCACCTTGGCGTTGGTGACCAAAGCCTCGTTGGGGTCCTTCACCGTTCCCACCACCGTGCCCTTATTGCTCTGGGCCACGGCAGCGATCGCGAATGTAAAGATCATCACGCTCAGGAACGCCAGGCGCACCGCATATCGTCGCGTTGTCATCGTTTTGGTCCTCGCCAAAAGCTGTAGGAGCGCCCACACCTGTTTCCAGGTGAAGCTACTCGAGTCTGCGTCTTTTGCTTGCGATGAAGGCCAAGGCCTAATGCTGGTAGCCCTGGCTCGGTGTAACTGCGGTCCAGCTAGCGCTGGGTGAAACGACTACGAAAAGCGTCGGGTGAAAGATAACGACGGTTTGTTGTCTTAACGAACGAAGTATTAATACAGATTACAAGGGCTGTCAACTCTTTTCAGAAGGTAAGTGGAAGATATTTACTCTTGGTATCAATCTTTCGCGTGACCGCGGCAGCGCCTGACTCGCGCTTGGCCGCGGCGGCGGCCGACAGAAGGTAGCCAGACGTGAAGCGTCTGGACCAACAAGACAATGTTTAGCAGCGCGCGGGAGGCGCGCAAAAGACTGTCTCGGCGCACCTTCAGTGCGCGGATCAATCAAGTTGGCGATCCAGACGTTTCACGTCTGGCTATCTTCTCTTTGCCGCTACTGCGGCACATAATCACGCAGCGAACGCAGCGGCGAATTTTCCAGCAAGCACCAGACTCAACGCGCCGCGCAACGTCGGTTTTTCACCGAGAGTCGAAGGCAGAATCTTGGCGGACGGTAGCCCGCGCCGGACGCTGTGTTCAATGGTTTCAGTGAGCGCATTTTCAACGAGCGACCACGCGCGCGCGATTTCTCCGCCAACTACAACCGCTTCCGGACTGAAGCCCACGACCAGATTTGAAATCCCCACACCGAGACAACGCGCCGTTTCAACGAGCGCCCCGCGCGCTTCGGCTTCACCCAGCAACGCAGCATCGACTAGCTCTCGAAAACCAAACGGCGGCGCACCTCGATTCACACCAGCCAACTCGACATAACGCGCAATTGCAGCGCGCTCCGATGAAAATGCCTCCCAACAGTCGCGGCTGCCGCACGAACACGGAACCGGCGCGTTTGTGCCGATCACCATGTGACCGAATTCGCCCGCTGCTCCGCGCTGTCCGCGATAAACCTGGCCGTCAAAAATAATTCCAGTGCCCACGCCCTCGGCCACCAGCACGAGAATAAAGTCGCGCGCGTCGCTCACCTCGGGCCGTCCAAACCAAAGTTC
>Ga0070669_100000582_pt1 | contig 27175 bp, 23 predicted proteins | sample KBSS53metaG_FD_64680 | JGI IMG/M metagenome (GOLD analysis project Ga0070669, IMG submission 64680) | Switchgrass rhizosphere microbial communities from Kellogg Biological Station, Michigan, USA - KBS S5-3 metaG | ecosystem: Host-associated > Plants > Roots > Rhizosphere > Soil ...
GGATGCGCCCCGAGCTTTCGCCAGACCAGGCTGCCCGACCACGGACCCAGGCCATCGACCAGGATGCCCGCCGAGCCGATGAAGCCGGGAGCGTCTTCGATAAAGCGGTTGGCCAGCGGCCCATCAAGATATCGAGCATGGCTGAAAGCGAGGTTGCCATTGATCTCAAGCCACGGAGCGGGCCGATATTGCGCGGTAAATTCCACGCCGCGCCGTCGGCTCGGCCGCCCTGCCTCGGTCTGCCCGGCATCGGCGGAGTAGGTCAGCTCCGACTGGAAATCCATCTGAAAGGCGGTGGTCGTCACCGTCAGGCGCGGAATGACGTTGCTGCGCAGACCCAGTTCATAACTGCTCGAACGCACCAGCAGCGGCGGGCGGACGAAGCTTGCCTGCCCCTGCTCGTTCTCGATCAGGCCAGCGCGGGCATCGTTGGAATGAAATCCGCGCCCCGCGGAAAGGTAAAGCTCGGTATGCCGCCAGGGCGACAGCACAAGGCTCGCTTTGGGCTGGATCAGGAAACTGCTCTCCTTACCGAACGTGCCCAGCACGCGGTCGCGATCGGTCGTACTGAAACGATCGCCGCGCAGGCCAAGCACTGTCCGCAGCCACGGCGTCCACTGCGCGCGATGCTCCAGATAGGCTGACAGGCTGAGTTCTTCGACTTGATTGTCCCGGTCAACCGCGAAGGGTATGCGCCGCTCGGTCGAGGCGAGATCGACGTCGATAAAATCGGCCCGCACTTGTGTGCCGATCGTCACTGTGTGGCTGACACCCAAGGCATTGAACGGCATGCGCAGGCTCGCCCCGCCGCCGCCAATCCACCGCGCATCGTTCTGCGCGTGCTGATCGCCGCGCACCGGATTGTCGAGGAAATGCGTGAAATTGCTCCACAGCGTCAAGTGCTGCCGCACGCCATAGGCGATCACCTCCAGGTCGCAATCGCCCAGTTCCCGAGCCAGTCGGAACGAGAGCGAATAACGGGAGGCCTTGCCGCCATCGCTGGGATCGAGAGAGCCAAAGCGGCCAATCAGCCCGGCGGAAACCGCGCGCAAGGGTTGGTCGGTAGTGGCATTCCACTTTCCATCATACGCCATTGCCGTAATCGTCGTGCCGTTGGCCGGTGTACCGCTCGACCAGCGCAATACGGCGTTGAAGCGGCGGAGCCGGTCGGGGTTGTCCCACGGCCCATCAAGACGGAAGTGCTCGGCCGCGCCCAGCAGCGTGCTCCCGCCGGGCAGCTCAGCCGACCCACCCGCAAACACCCGCCGATCTCCCACAGTACCCGCACCCAGAGAGAGGGTCAGCGGCATCGTATTGCGCAGCCGCAAATGCGCACTGCCAACCGCGGCAAAATCCCCTTCCGAAGCGAAGTAGGCACCCTTGGTGAAATCGATCCCGCCGATCAGTTCGGGCAGCAGGAAATTCACATCGGTATAGCCTTGCCCGTGGGCATGTGTGCGCTGGTTCACCGGCATCCCGTCGACCCACGTGGCGAAATCCGTGCCGTGATCGAGGTTGAAGCCGCGCAGCAGGTACTGGTTCGCCTTGCCCTCGCCACTGTGCGACGTCACCGACAGGCCGGGGATCGATTCGAGATACTGACCGACGCGATAGGCGGGACGCTGCTCGATCTCCTGCCGGGTGATCGAGCCCTCGCTGGCCGTTGCCGCAACGCCGATCAGGTCCAGCTTCGATGCGGTCACCACGATCTGCTCCCGCCCGGTATTTTCCGCCTCGGCGTCTTCGGCGCGGACAGCGCCCGGCAGCAGGGCCAGCGCCACCAGACAGGTGCCTTGCAACAGACGGGGCAACAGACGGGGCATCAAACGGTACGGCGTGGACGACGCGCTGGCGGCATCTTGCATAAAGGTTCTCCCCACGGCTGACCTTCAGCCAATGCTCCGGGGGATGCCGCCCTCGCACGGACGGGCAAGTTACGAACGGTTTGCAACGGCTGGGGCCGGCTGCCCTGGGGTGTCGGAGCGGTCGTCGAGGACACCTCCACCAATCACACTTTCCATCCAATTCAGATGGATGGGAGTGTGTAACACGGCTGTAACTGCCCGGTTACCGCAAAAATCTACGTCCCACCGCTCAATCGGCGCACAATCGCGCCAACGCCGCAGCTCTGGCGTTTCGGGAGTGCCCCTATGCAAGTGAAACTCGCTGCCGCGCTACTGGCCTTCGCCACGGCAGGCTGCAACAGCCAGCCGACGCCGACGTCGACGGCATACGATGCCAAGGCGATGATGACCACGCATGTGCAGCCCACGGCGGAAGTCTATTGGAACGCGGTACAATACATCTCCGATGCCTCTGGCGAACACAAGATCGAGCCCAGGACCGATGCCGACTGGGTGCGAACGCAGGAGGCCGCTGCCAACCTGCGCGGATTCGCCGAGGAGCTCAAAAGCCCAGCCGCTTCCGCGGGCCGTGGCACCGACTGGACCGACTTTGCCCAAGGCCTCGCCGACGTTTCGACGCAAGCTGAACAGGCGGCGAAGGAGCGCAATCCGGACAAGGTTTTCCATGTCGGCGGATCGATCTACAACGTGTGTAGCTCCTGCCACGAAGTCTACATGCCCACGCCCGGTGGTGCAGGGCCAGCCGTCATCGCAACGTCCCCCGCGAAATGAGCCAGCGTCGGGTCATTGTCGTCACGCAGGCGCTGCCCCCGGACGGCACCTTCGCGCATGCCATCATCTTCGAGCAAACAGCGGAGTACCTTGCATCATGACCAGCCAAATCGCAGATCGCCCTTCGCGTCGCGCTCTGTTTTGGGGGACCGGCATTGCTCTGGCGGCAGGAGCCGCCGCCGTGGTGCTCTTCGTACTTCCCGCCGAAACCAGCATCGATCCCACCGCCGTCGGCAAAAGTAGCGGCCTCTCTTCGATGGCAAATCCGCGAGCCGACGAAGCCCTGAAGCGCGGCCAGCAGCACGCAAATGTCTTCACCGCCAGCACCGGCAACCAGACGGCAGAGCCGGGCCTGAAGGACCACTTCACCTATGAACTTGCGCCTTATGAGGAAATCGAGCTCAAGTATGTCCTTGATCAGGGTGCGCCGATCACCTTCAACTGGAAGGCCGATGGCCCGCTGAACTACGACTTGCACGCCCAACCCTTCGATGGCGGCGAGGCTCTGACCGAGAGCTATGCCGTCAAGCGCGCCGACCAGCAGGCCGGGCGCTATGTCGCCGCATTTGCCGGCATCCACGGCTGGCACTGGCACAACCGCACCCTTTCGACCGTGCACCTCACGCTCGATACCTCGGGCAGGATGAAGGGCTCGAAGCTGTTTGGCCCCCATGGCGAACAGGACCGCCCGCTGTCCCCGCCAGCCAGCTGAGACAAGAGAAAAGCCGCAGTAGTCGCGCACTACTGCGGCCTTCGAGTTGGTTGTCGCCGGTTATTGCAAAAGGGCCGACCGAGAAGTCCTCGTCAGAACTTCACTTCGGCATTGATGCCCACGGTGCGGGGCTGCGTGTAGTTGAACCAGTTGGCGTTGTAGTTGGTCTGGTTCCAGAAGCCCCCGCCGATCACGCCCCGCTTGTTGGTGAGGTTCTGGACATAGGCGCTGAGCGTCAGGTTGCGGATCTCGAGCGAGGCGTTGAGATCGAACTGGACATAGCCGGGATAGGTCGCACGCAGCGGCGCTGCCTCTGCGAAGGGCACGAACTCACCCTTGCGCTCGCCCACATACGTCGCCGCGCCGCCGATCGTCAGTTGGGCATCGTTCGAAACGCCAGTTTTGTATTCGAACGAGAAGCGGCCCGAATGCTGGCTCGAGAACGGCAGGCGATCGCCCTTCTGCGCAAAAAAGTTCGCATCGACGAATTCCTCGCGCAACTTGGCATCGACGTAGGAATACCAGGCGCTGAGCGTTAGACCCTCGACCGGGCGCGCCGACAACGAGGCCTCGAAGCCCCGACTGCGGGCACGGCCAGCGTTGCCGTTGTAGGTGAATATGTCGAGCACCTGAACGATCTGGATGTCCTTCCAGGTGATGTTGAACGCCGAGACGTCGTAGGTGATAACGCCATTGACGAGTTCGCCCTTGGCACCCACTTCATAATTGACGGTCTTGTCCGGCTTGAACTGGCACGGCACGGCGGACGGAAGCGCCAACGGCCCGCACACGGCGTTCGTGCCGCCAGGGCGATAGCCCGATGCGACGCGCGCATAGATCATGTGATCGGGCGAAGGCTTGAAGCGCGGCGAAATCTGATAGGTAAAGGCGCTGCCGCTGGCGCGCGGACGGTTGACACCTTCCAACGCCAACGCGGGGTAGGGATCGGCCTGGAACCACTCGTGATGGAACATGTCCTGATCGTTGTGGCTGTAGCGCCCGCCGAATTGCACGTCGAACTTGTCGGACAGGCGCACGGTGAGGTTGCCGAAGCCGGCGTATTCCTTGAACTTGATCGTATCGCGCCAGACGATGATCGAGCCGGCCTGGGGGCCGGTGCCATCATTGATCGGAATGCCAAGCGTTGCGCCGGTGGCCGGGTCGGTCGCATAGTTGTCGAGATCGTAATTCGCGTCTTCATTGGTATAGAAACCACCGACGATCCAGTCCACATCATGGCCGATCGAACCCGAGAAGCGGGTTTCGTGCGAGACCTTGTTGACATTGTAGCCCTGGCGGAAAATGTCGCCGATCGGGCTCACGCCGGGGAACAGGATCGGGAAGACCGGCGCAAATTCCACCAGCGGCGACGCGGTGAAATCGAGAGAGTCGTAATTCCGTGCACGGGAGTATGCCGTGATCGACGTGACCTGGACAGCGCCAAGCTCGGCCTTGATCTCGGCCGTGTACATCTCGGTTTCAGAGCGGCTGCGGCCCGATCCGATCTGGTCGGTCTGCTTGTAGAGCGAGCCGGTCGTGATATCGACGTTGGAAGCGCCATAGATGTCGCGGACTTGATAGAGCCCGCTGAGCTTCAGCGAGAACGCATCCGAAGGCTTCCACAACGCCGACACGCGGCCACCCCAAACCTTCGAACTGTTGGCGTCCTTCACGCCGGTGCGGACGTTGTCGATATAACCCGCTTCCTTGCGCACGAAGGCGCTGCCACGCACGGCCAAGGTCTCGCTCACCGGCACGTTCAAGGCGCCCCGCAGGTTATAGCCCGGCTCACGTCCTTCCTTGACCAGGTTTGCACCGGCACCAAGAGAGCCGCTCAGGCCCTTGGTATCAGGATCGACGGTGACGTACTTGACAAGACCGCCCAACGAACTCGCCCCGTAGAGGGTGCCTTGCGGGCCGCGCAGCACTTCAACGCGGGCAAGGTCCGATGGATCGAGATCGGGAGCCGAACCGAACAGGCCGCCCTGCCCTGTCGAAGCGCCGAACGGCGCGTCGTCGATGGTATAGCCGACCACCGGGTTGCCGCTGACCGGGCCAGTCGAGATGCCACGAATGGATAGCTGCGCACGGTTGTTCTGGAACTGCAGGTTCACGCCCGGCACGCTGGCGAAGAAGTCCTGCGCCTTGGTCTGGTTCTGGGCCAGAAGATCGGCGCTGCTCACCGCGGTCACCGGCACCGGCACATCCAGCAGCCGCTCCTCGCGCTTCTGGGCAGTGACGATGATGCCGTTGGCCGATCCGCTGTCTTCGGTTGCCGACTGCCCCGCCGCCGGCGATGCGAGCAGGGCAAGCGCGCCCGATAAAGGCATGCCCGTCGCTTTCAACGCGTGCTTGAACTTTCCACTCATTACGTCTTCCCCTTCACGTTATTATTGTGTTTTTGGATTCGAGATGCTGCTGACCACCGCCTTTGGCTTGCGCGCGCGCTGTCCGCGCCTGCGCCACCACAACAGCAGGCCGGTCATCGAAATGCCGACCACGACCAGACCGAATGCCGAGACCGCCATCTGCCACGCCCGCCCGCCGATGGCGGTGACATGCAGTGCGATGATCCAGCTGGTCACGGTATTGCCGATGCGCTGCCCGGTCGGCAGTTGCAGGCCCAGCATGCGGCCGGTGCGGGCATCGATCGCCAGCGTTGCGGCGGTCGCGGGCGAATCCGTCTCCGTCGGGGTGCCCTGGCCATCCAGCAGATCGCGCGAGGTGTGCATCAGGAAGAAGTAGACACCCAGATCGCGCCGGTACTCGATGGCCGCAGGCTTGCCGAGCGTGAATCCTTCTTCCCTAGCCGCTTGTGCAAAGTAGCGCTGGCCAAGATCGGCTGCCTGATACCAATCGACCGGCGGATCGATCAGTGGCGCAGGCAATGGTGCAATTGGCGGCAGTTCCTGAAAGTGCTCGTAAGGCGCAAAGCACTTGACGATGCTGGCGTAATATCCGCCCACATTCAGCGCAAAACCCGTCACCGCGAACATCATCAGCAAGGGCCACAGCCACAGCCCGCTGGCGCGATGCCAGTCGAGCAGCTGGCGATTGCCGTTGGCCCCCTTGCTGATCTTCCACGAAGTCGCCCAGCGCTTGTGAAACGGCCGCGGCTTGTTGCCGGCCTTGCCGCGCTTGGCCCTGGCGGGCAGCGTGAGGTACAGTCCGGTGAGGCTTGCCACCGCCCAGACCAGCCCGAGCACGCCGATCAACAGGATACCGATCCCCAGCGGAAAGATCAGCGCATAGTGCAGATAATAAAGGAATGACGGCACGCCGTCCGGTCGCAATGTCGGCTGCCCGATGATGCGCTGGCCCAACCGCTCGCCCGTATAGGGGTTGGCGAAAACCTCGTCATAATCGATCGCGGCAACATTGCCCGTCGTTGGATCGATTGCGGGAATTACGCGCGAAAACAGCGGCTCGTCAGGCTTCTGCGGAAACTGCAGCGAGAACAGGTGCGCACGGCGGTCTTCCGCCTCAAGCCGATCCCGTATCTTCAACGCATCGGCAATCGTCACTGTCCTGGCCTGCGGGACCACCACCCGCATCCGGGGATTGAGCGCGCGCTCAAGGTCATCGTAGAAGGCAATCACGCTGCCGGTTGCGGCAATGACGATGAGGAACAAGGCCAACAACAAGCCGAGGTAACGATGAAGCTTCACCGTAAAATCCCGGACTTGCCCTGCCTTCGCCACTCTTCCTGCCCTCCAGAGCAAATCTTCGACACGCGCAAATCCGCTGCCCGGAAATCGCACCATTGCAGATTTCCGATGGCGATCCCGTATGAGCAGGTGGGCCTGCCAAAACTGTGATCATCGCGCATCTCGCGCCAGGCACTCAGCCTTGTCGCAAGTTTGTCATGACCCAGCGCTGGCTGTATTGCGGCGACGGTCCGATAGTTTGCATTTTCGGCCAGAGGCGAGAAGGGTAGCAACTTTTAGAGATTACTGGTCCCTATATCTTCTCGTTTTGCGCTTTCCGCCGCAGTTTGCCCGCTACTGGCAAGTTCGGCCTCGTGTTAGGTCGTGAACCCATAAATGGCGCCGCCGAGGCGCCAAAGTGGGTTCACGACCTAGGCGGGTCAAGTCTACGCCCGCAGGAATGTCGCTATAGAAAGCAACCTGCCGGAGTGCTTCCGGATTTCCTCGATGGTCAAACCGTGGCGGCGAGCGGCCCGTCACGCGCAAGCGCCGTCCGCGCTGCCGATCTTGCCAAAGTTGGCAAGGCCGCGCTCGGACCATCAAATGCCTGACTGACCAAGCCACGCCGCCTAACCCGGTCCTGTGGATAAAGGGCCGTCCGCCAATTGATCCCGACAGCACACGCTGTCAGAGGACCCCGAAAGGGCACAGCGCGTTGCGCGGCCATTTTCGAACTGTCGGCCCCTTCGTCTAGCGGTTAGGACGCGGCCCTCTCACGGCTGAAACACGGGTTCGATTCCCGTAGGGGTCACCATCTCTGGCAGATTTTATCCATGTGGTGCCGCATCGCTGCGATCAATGCAGCTGTGAAGACTGCACCGTGGCGGGAATGCCGGCGATGCCCTCGGCGGCCAATGGCCCCGCCAGTTCCTTGCGCATGAGATCGAGCACCATGGACAAGTGAACCGCTGCGAGCGAAGCGCCCTCGCGATCCAGAACTGCGAGCGAACCTTCCAGCATGCCGATCAGGTCCGCCAGCACGGATTTGTCGGTGCCCACACTATCCGAGGCTTTCACGCAACGTCTCCCACTTCGTGGCATCGATCCGGTCACGCGGGCCACGGCTTTCCTGGCAGGCCAGCAGATGCACCTTTTCTATGACGATGCCTGTTCCCCGCGACCAGGGACCGGCAACCAGATGCGAGCGCGACCTGCATCCCGCTTAGCTGCGACGGCCGCGCGCCACCACGCCTATCGGTACAGCTTTGGCGGGATTGGTGCCGCAAGGCAGGATCGGGGAATTGGCGCCCGAAAAGAAAAGCACTCTTATTCAAACGCTTCACAATCGCGAAAGATGCCGGGCTGGCGCGGAAAATCGCTGCGGTCCAGCCGAAACGGAAGCATTAGCGTCGGTAATGGCGCCGGGGATGGCAAGTGTGACAGGCCTCTGGCGGGCTTGCCGCCGCCCCCCACCCTCGCCTAACAGGTGCGCCAGGTACGTTTCCTTGCGAAAGTGATTTCCTCCATGAAAGCGCCGGCTCGATGAAAAGCCTGTCCGTGCCGTGGACGAGCGTGGGCATCGCGTTGGCGGCTGGCGTGGCCATGCCGTTTGCCGGCGCCAGCCTGTGGCTGTCCTTTGCCGTGCTGGTCGTCTGGCTCGCCTCGCTCTGGCTGGCTAGCCCGGAGCCCGAGATCGTCCAGGCCAGGCCCGAAGAAGGCAGCGTTTCGCGCCAGGCGATGATTGCGCTCGTCGAACCGTTCAGCGTTCCCGTGCTGATGCTCGACCGCCAGCGCATTGCTTCGGCCAATGCCGCCGCGCGCGAGGCGCTGGGCCCGCACATCGTTGGCCAGGATGCGCGCGTGGCACTGCGCCATCCCGAAGCGATCACCCTGCTCGACAAGCCGGAGGGAACCGCACTGGTTCGCGGGCTGGCCGGCGCACGCAGCATCTGGCAGGTCAGCCGCGTAGCGATCGACGATCGCTTTTCGCTGATCGAACTCGTCAACCGCACGGCCGAGGCGGACATCAGCCGCGCCCATACCGATTTCGTCGCCAACGCCAGCCACGAGTTGCGCACGCCGCTTGCCTCGATCATCGGCTATGTCGAAACTCTGGCAGACCCCGATGCGCGGATCGATCCGGCCACCTCGGCCAAGTTCCACGCCACTGTGCTGCGCGAAGCGAAGCGACTGCAAACCCTGGTCGAAGATCTCATGTCGCTGTCTCGCATCGAGGCTGAAAAGCACGAATTTCCGCGGGAGCAGATCGACCTGGGCCAGATGGCGCAAACCATCGCCAGCGAAGTGGGCTTTACCGTGGGCGACGAGCGGATCATCGCGGAAACCCAAAGCGGCATCGTCTGCGGCGATCGCCAGCAGCTCGACCAGTTGATTCGCAACCTGATCGACAATGCGCTCAAGTATGGCGATGCCGAAGCGCCTGTCACGGTGCGCGTGGGGCAGGATGGCGGCGAGGTGGTGCTCGACGTGGCCGATCGTGGCGAAGGCATCCACCCCGATCACCTGCCCTACCTGACCCGCCGATTCTATCGATCCGATCCGGGGCGCAGCCGGGCAGCGGGCGGCACTGGCCTTGGCCTTGCCATCGTCAAGCACATCGTCGAACGCCATCGCGGCAAGCTCGACATTGCCAGTACACTGGGCGAAGGATCGACCGTCAGCGTGCGCCTGCCGCTGGTGTCGCCAGAGACCGCATCGCCTGCCACGGCACCAGCTTGATCGCTGTTTTCCGACGAGTTTTTGGATTTGTCACAATTGCTGCAGGTTTTGTCATAAACTTGTCACACCCCGGTCGCATTGGCGCGGCATCCACCGGGACATATTTAGGCCACCAACACGGCAGGCCACGGGGAACGGAAGGTATTGCCATGGTCACGTTTCGCATTCTCGCTCTCTCGACTGCCGCGCTCGGTTCGCTTGCCCTTGCCGGTTGTGGTGGGGCCGACTCCGGCAGCCGCGATCAGGTTCGCGCGGTAGGCTCGTCCACCGTCTATCCCTTTGCCAAGGCCGTCGCCGAACAGCTCGCCAAGAGCGATCCCTCGATCAAGTCCCCGATCATCGAATCCACCGGCACGGGCGCGGGCATGAAGCTGTTCTGCGCCGGCGTCGGCCCGCAGCATCCCGATATTGAAGACGCCTCGCGCCGCATGAAGAAGTCGGAATTCGACGAATGCGTGGCCAATGGCGTCAAGGACATCGCCGAAATCCAGGTCGGCCTCGATGGCGTGGCCTTTGCCGAGGCGAAGGGCGGCGCCAACCTCGCGCTGACGCCCGAAGACATCTACAAGGCCTTGGCCAAGAACCCCTATGGCAAGCCCAACACTGCCAAGACCTGGCACGATGTGAACCCGGCGCTGCCGGCCGACCAGATCCTGGTCTATGGCCCGCCCTCCACCTCGGGCACGCGCGATGCGCTCAAGGAACTGATCCTGGCCAAGGGTTGCGATGCCAATCCCGAAATGAAGGCCCTGAAGGACAGCGACAAGAAGAAGCATGACGATGTCTGCACCCAGGTGCGCGAAGACGGCGTCTATGTCGATGCCGGCGAAAACGACAACCTGATCGTGCAGAAGATCGAAGCCAATCCCAAGGCCATCGGCATCTTCGGTTTCTCGTACGTCGAGGAAAACGCCGACCGCATCAAGGGCCTGACGATGAGCGGCATCACGCCGACCTACCAGACCATTTCCGATTTCACCTATCCCGGCGCCCGCCCGCTCTACATCTATGTGAAGAAGGCGCACCTCAAGGCTATTCCGGGTCTTCAGGCCTATGTCACGCAATGGTCAAAGCTGTGGGGCAAGGATGGCGCGCTCGCCAAGCTCGGCATGGTCGTTGCGCCCGATGCGGTCCTGGCCGAAAGCGCCAAGGCCGTCACCGTGATGCCGTCGCTCGACGGTTCGCAGCTCAAGTAAGAAAGGACGGGAAAGCCCGGTCATGTCGCCAGCCATTCTTCTCCTGCTCGCCTTCGGGCTGGGCCTTGTCGGCTGGCTGGCGGCCCGCTCGCGCGCCTGGGCTTTCCGCCGCCGCGATCCCAATGCGCGGCTGCATTCGCTGCCGGGTTTCCATGCCTGGTACGTGGCGCTGTGGATCGCGGTGCCCGCGCTCGTCTTCGCGCTGGTCTGGAACGCGGTCAGCCCGGCGCTGATCACCGCCCATGTCCTCGCCGATCCCGCCGCCGCCGCCCTGCCCGGCTTCGGCTTCGAACGCGAAGCCATGCTCGCCCAGGCCCGCGCCGTGGCCGAAGGCAAGGCGTTTGGCGTATTCATGCCCGAGGCCGAAGGACTGATCGCGCCTTATCGCGTCGCGCTCACCCGCTATGAATCGATCGGCCTGGTCGTCACCATCCTGGTGGCATTGGCCGGCGGGGCATTCGCTTTCCTGCGGCTCAAGCCCAATTTCACCGCCCGCACGCGGGTGGAACGTGCCGTGATGGGCCTGCTGCTGCTCGCTTCGCTGGTGGCCATCCTCACGACGGCGGGCATCATCGTCAGCCTGGTGTTCGAGACCGTGCGCTTCTTCGGCATGGTCTCTCCGCTCGATTTCCTGTTCGGCACGCACTGGGCGCCCGATCCGATGAGCACGGGCGCGGTGGATGGCAAGCAGTTCGGCGCCATCCCGCTGTTCTGGGGCACGATCTACATCGGCGCGATCATCGCCATGATCGTGGCCATTCCACTCGGCCTGATGAGCGCGATCTTCCTCACGCAATATGCCTCGTCCACCGTGCGCAAGGTGATCAAGCCGCTGCTCGAGATTCTCGCCGGTGTGCCCACCGTGGTCTATGGCTATTTCGCCGCGCTCACGGTGGCGCCCGCCGTGCGCGACTTTGCCCAAGGCCTCGGCATTTCCAGTGCGTCGACCGAAAGCGCCGTGGCCGCCGGGCTCGTTATGGGCGTGATGATCATTCCCTTCGTCTCATCGATGGCGGACGACTCCATCGCCGCTGTTCCGGGCTCCCTGCGCGACGGCAGCCTGGCGATGGGCGCCACCCGCGCCGAAACCATTCGCAAGGTGCTGGTCCCCGCTGCGCTTCCGGGCATCGTGGCCGGGGTCATGCTGGCCGTCAGCCGCGCGATCGGCGAAACCATGATCGTGGTGATGGCGGCCGGCGCTTCTGCCAATCTCACGGCCAATCCGTTCCAATCGATGACCACGGTGACGTTCCAGATCGTCGCCATGCTGACCGGCGAAGGCAGCTTCGACCATCCCGCAACGCTTTCGGCCTTTGCCCTGGGCATGGTGCTTTTCCTTGTCACCCTGGCGCTCAACTTCATCGCCCTGCGCGTGGTGAAGCGCTATCGCGAAGCCTATGAGTGAGCCGACCATGGACACGCTGACATCCTCTTCTGCCGATACGCTGGCAGCGCAGCGCCGTGCGCGCATGGCCGCGCGCCTGGCGCGGCGCCATTCCGGCGACCGTCTGTTCAAGCTGGCCGGGCTTAGCGCGGTGGCCTTCTCCGCCCTGATCCTGGTGTTTCTGCTGGTGTCGATGGCATCGAGCGGGTTTGCCGGGTTCCAGCGCAGCGAATTGCGCTTCGACCTGCCCTTGCGCGGCCAGCTTTCGATCGACCGCGATCGTCTGGCCCAGCCCGATCCGGCCGGCGCGCTCGAACTGGCGGGCCTTCCGGCCATGGTCGATGCCGCCGCCGAAAAGGGCCTTGGCGAGGGCGGCAGTGCCCTGCTCGCCGATGGCGCATGGCGCGACGTGGCTGCACGCCTCGCTGCCAAGCCCGCCCTGCTGGATAACACGAGCATTGCCGTATCGCTGCCTGCAACCGACGAGCTGGCCGCCGCCCAGCGCGGTGACGGCCACGAAGCGCTGCAACCGGCGGCCAAGCGCTTGGTCGCGCAAGGCAAACTTGTCCGCGCGTTCGACTGGGGCTTCCTGGCCCGATCCGATGCCACCAGCCCGCAGGCGGTGGGCATCTGGGGCGCGCTCAAGGGCTCGATCATGACCATGCTGGTCACGCTGGTCCTGGCTTTCCCGGTGGGCGTGCTCGCCGCGCTCTATCTGGAGGAATATGCGCCGCGCAACCGCTGGACCGACCTGATCGAAATCTCGATCAACAACCTGGCAGCCGTGCCCTCGATCATCTTCGGCCTGCTGGGCCTGGCGGTATTCCTGGCGATCTTCCCGCACTATCGCTCGGCCCCCTTGATCGGCGGGATGACCCTGGCGCTGATGACCATGCCGGTTATCGTGATTTCCGGCCGGAACGCGATCAAGGCAGTCCCGCCCTCGATCCGCGACGCGGCGCTGGCGATGGGCGCAAGCCCGGTCCAGGTCGTGTTTCACCATGTGCTGCCACTGGCGCTGCCCGGCATCCTCACCGGCACGATCATCGGCATGGCCCGCGCGCTGGGCGAAACCGCGCCGCTGCTGATGATCGGCATGCGCGCTTTCGTCGCCTCTCCGCCGGGAGACCTGACCTCGCCCTCCACCGTCCTGCCGGTGCAGATCTTCCTGTGGTCCGACGAAATCGACCGCGGCTTCATCCAGCGCACGAGCGCCGCGATCGTCGTGCTGCTGGTCTTCCTTCTGCTGATGAACGGCCTTGCGATCTACTTGCGCAACCGCTTCGAGAAACGGTGGTAACATGAACGCCCCCCTGCCCCTCACCGATGCTCCCGCCGAAACCGCGCCGCCGATCGCTGCCCTGCCCGATGATGGCCCGGCCAAGATCAGCGCGCGCAACGTCTCGGTGCTCTATGGCTCCAAGCGCGCGATCGACAGTGTCTCGATCGATGTGCCCAACGATTTCGTCACGGCATTCATCGGCCCCTCGGGCTGCGGCAAGTCCACTTTCCTGCGGTCGTTGAACCGGATGAACGACACGATCGCCGGCGCCCGCGTCGAAGGCGAAATCCTGCTCGACGGGCAAGACATCTACCGCTCGGGGATGGACGTGGTTCAACTGCGTGCGCGGGTCGGCATGGTCTTCCAGAAGCCCAACCCGTTTCCCAAGTCGATCTACGAAAACATCGCCTATGGGCCGCGCATCCACGGGCTGACCACCAGCAAAAGCGAACTCGACGGCATTGTCGAAACCTCGCTCCAGCGCGCCGGACTGTGGGACGAAGTCAAGGATCGCCTGGCCGACAGCGGCACGGCGCTTTCGGGCGGGCAGCAGCAGCGCCTGTGCATCGCCCGCGCCATCGCGGTCGATCCCGAAGTGATCCTGATGGACGAGCCCTGCTCCGCGCTCGATCCCATCGCCACGGCGCGGATCGAGGAACTGATCGACGAATTGCGCGGCCGCTATGCCATCGTGATCGTCACCCACTCGATGCAGCAGGCCGCCCGCGTCTCGCAGCGCACCGCGTTCTTCCATATGGGCAAGATCGTGGAATATGGCACGACCTCGGATATCTTCACCAATCCGCGGGAAGAGCGCACCAAGGACTACATCACCGGGCGTTACGGGTAAGGATACGAGACGTGGCTGAACATACCGTCAAGGCTTTCGACGAGGACATCACCCGCCTGCGCGGCCTGGTGGCGGAAATGGGCGGCCTGGCCGAACTTTCCATCACCGAAGCGATGGACGCCCTGGTTGGCGGCAACGAAGAACTTGCCGCCAATGTGATCGCGCGCGACAAGCGCATCGACCAGCTGGAAGGCGAAGTCGATCGCCTGGCCATTCGCGTGCTGGCGCTGCGTGCGCCCATGGCCGACGACTTGCGCGAAGTGATCGCGGCGCTCAAGATTGCCGGCGTGATCGAGCGCATCGGCGACTATGCCAAGAACATTGCCAAGCGCGTGGGCCATATCGAGGGGCGCAAGCGGTTCGAACCGCTCACCCTGCTGCCGATCATGAACGAAATGGCCAGCGACATGGTCCACGACGTGCTCACCGCCTATGCCGCACGCGATGCCGTGGCCGCCGCCGAGATCGTCCGTCGCGATGCCAAGGTCGACGCGATCTATGACAGCGTGTTCCGCAACTTCGTGTCGTACATGGTGGAAAACCCCGCCACGATCAGCAGCGTTGCGCAGCTCATGTTCGTTGCCCGCAATATCGAACGGATCGGCGACCAGGCGACCAACATCGCCGAAATCGTCCACTATGCGGCCACTGGCACCTATCTACCCGAGCGCGAGGACGTAATTCCCCCGGCGTAGTTTGGGTGCGGCACCTGCCCGCTCCCCCACCCGACCTCCCATAGTGTACTATCGTTGGGAGGTCGGGTGGGGGAGCGGGCAGGTGCCGCAACGCCGAAACGCAAGTTTCGGCACGAACTACGCCACTTCGTCATGGCCGCGTAACAAATGTCGTGCTTTCGCAAGGTTACGGTCAAGGTTCATCCCGGAGGTAATGCGTGTCTGCTCCCAAGCTGCTTCTCGTCGAGGACGACACCGCACTTGCCGAACTGGTCGAATACCGCTTTCGCGGCGAAGGCTACGACGTCCGCAGCACCGACGACGGTGACGAGGCGTTGCTGCTTGCCGCCGAAGATACGCCAGACCTGGTGCTGCTCGACTGGATGATCGGCGGCACCAGCGGCATCGAGGTATGCCGCCGCCTGCGCCGCAACAAGGCCACGGCCCATGTGCCGATCATCATGCTCACCGCCCGCAGCGACGAGGACGATCGCGTGCGCGGCCTGGAAACGGGTGCGGACGACTATGTCACCAAGCCCTTCTCCCCGCGCGAGCTGATCGCCCGCGTCGGCGCCGTGCTGCGCCGCGTGCGCCCGGCGCTTGCCGGCGAGACGATCACCGTGGGTGACATGAGCCTCGATCCCACCGCCCACCGCGTGATGCGGCGTGGCCAGACGATCAAGATCGGCCCTACCGAGTTTCGCCTGCTCAAGCACTTCATGGAGCATCCCGGCCGCGTCTTCTCGCGCGGCCAACTGCTCGACGCAGTGTGGGGCAGCGGCAGCGACATCGAACTGCGCACGGTCGACGTCCATATTCGCCGCCTGCGCCAGGCCATTGCCCTGCCCGGCGCGGCGGACCCGGTGCGCACCGTGCGCTCTGCCGGTTATGCCCTCGAAGGCGTTTAGAACAAAATCCTTCCCCCATCGGGGGAAGATGGCACCCCACAGGGCCGGCAGAGCGGGCGTGTCGCTGCCCATTCAGGCCAAAGCCGGCACCTGATGCGCCAGGAACTGCAGGCAACTGCGCAAGCGCGGCATCCGCCCCTGGCGCGGCTCGAACAGCGCCACCACCGGCAGCGCGGGCAGTTCCACTTCGGGCAAGACAGCTTCCAGCGCGCCGCTCTCCAGATCTTCCGCCACTTCCCACAACGAATGCAGCGCGATGCCGGCGCCGTCCAGCGCCCAGGCACGCGCCACGTCGGCATCGTTGGTGGCAAGCCCCGCCGGCAGAGCCAGGCTTTCGGGCAGACCCTCGCGCAGCACGGCGCCCGCCTCGTCCAACACCACCACATGGTCGTGCCGCGCCAGGTCTCCCACCTCGCGCGGCCGGCCGCGCCGCTCCAGATAGGATGGCGCCGCGCACAGCAGACGGGGATTGCTGCCCAGGCGGCGGCAGATCAACGACGACAGCGGCGGCGGGGCAAAGCTGATCACCAGGTCGTGCCCGCTTTCCACCGGATTGGCGAGCGCGGGCACGCTGTCGAGATGCACGGTCACGTCATCGTGTGCCTTTGCAAAGCGCTGCAACAGGTTGCCCAGGCGGCGCCGGCCAAAGGCCAGCGTGGTTGCCACCTTGAGCGTGCCCATCGCACCGCTGCCCCGGCTGCGCACGACTGTTTCGGCGCGCTCCATGTCGGCCATCGCACGCCCCGCCTGGCGATAGAACATCTCGCCTTCCTCGGTCAGCGACAGATGCCGGCTGTTGCGCCGCACGAGCGTGACGCCAAGGCGCGCCTCCAGTTGCGAGAGGCGACGGCTTACCACCGGCAACGACAGGCCAAGCCGCGCGGCGGCCTGCGAGAGACTGCCCGCCTCGGCCACCCGGATGAACGAAACCAGTTCGGAAAAATGATCTGCCATTAACCCAGGATAGGTACCGTGTGTTGCGCTGCAATATCGCCAAGTTTGCAGAACTGTTTGAAATCATTTCCCATTTCGAAATTTACGGCTCAACCAACTGATAAGGTTGATGTTTTCGTAAATTGCAAGGCTGCCTTGCCTTCGACGGCCATTCCCAACGGCTTGGCGCATCGCAAAATAGTGGGCCTTGCGGCACGCCATGGTGGCGATGCCCGATCACTTCGGGAACCTGTCGATGGCCTTTGCATTCCCCTTTCGCAACACCGCCAGCACGCCAGCGGCCAGCGCCGAACACCCCCTGCGCTGGAACGATATCGAGGCATTGCCGGTGCACTGCGCACTTGTCGCCATGGTCGCCCTGGCCTGGCTGGCATTCAACGAAGAAGGACAGACCCTGCAACTTGCGCTTGCCAAACTGGTCGGCATAATCGGCTGCATCGCCTTGCGCCGCGCTTGGCTGGGCATGGATGGAGCCGAACTGTCCGGTCCGCAGCCCTGAACACAAAGGTTTGAGAACGCATGATTGTCGGCAAGAATCCACGCATCCGCATGACTTTCGTGGCGGCGTGGAACACGCTGCTCGCCTTGTTCGTGTGGGACGTGGCTGTCACGGTCTTCTATTACTACACGCCGTTTCCCGCCCCGGCCCTGCCGCTGACGATCTTTGGCACCGGCCTTGCTCTGCTGCTCGGCTTTCGGGTCAATTCGGCCTATTCACGCTGGTGGGAAGGCCGCATCGTGTGGGGTTCGATGACCAATGCCTCGCGCAGCCTGGCGCGCGCGGTGGGCGCGGCCCTGCCAGAGCATATCGAAGGGCAGGCGCTGCGCCATGAAGTGGTGCGGCGCCACATCGCCTATGTTCACGTGCTGCGGCACCAGTTGCGCGGCGAAGAGCCCGCGCAAAGCGCCCATCGCGTGCTGGGTGACGCCGCAATTCCCGAGCTGAGCCGCCGCAACCCGGCCAACGGCCTGCTCGAGGGCAATGGCATGCTGCTCGCTGGCGCGCTCCGCAAGGGCTGGATCGACACTGTCCAGTTGAACCGGATCGAGGCGATCATGGTCGATATCGCCAATGCACAGGGCGCGATGGAGCGCCTGCGCAACACGCCTTTGCCGGCCCAGTATCGCAGTTTCCCCACGTTCTTCACGCGCCTGTTTTGCGCACTGCTGCCGATCGGGCTGGTGGAAACGCTGGGCCCGGCCACGCCGCTCGGCTCTGCGCTGGCAGGCTTCATGTTCCTCGCCGCCCTGCAGATCGGCGATGACCTGGTGAACCCGTTCGCCAACACCAGCCACGACGCACCGCTGACGGCGATGTGCGCCACGATCGAGTCCGACTGCAACGAAAGCCTGGGCCTGCCGCCAGTGCCGGTGGTTCAGCCCGAAAACGGCATCCTGTGGTAGGTCAAAGACCCAGCCAGCGCGACACGTCGAGGTCTGCCGGCGTTACCCAGCCCTTGTAGAAATTGGCATAGAACAAGGCGAAAAACGCGGCTGAAACGACAGTGGCGCGCAGCAGCACCACGCGCGGCCGGAAATTGACGGGCGCGCTGGTGGCATGGCCGGGCGCGGGCGACGAACCCACATCGGCATGGGTGCGCAGTCCGAAAGGCAACACGGCAAAGGCGGAAATCACCCAGAACAGGGCGTAGATCGCCAGCATCGATGTCCACCGCATCGCTCTGTTCTCCCTTGTTGCGCCCGTTGCTTACCGATCGCGCAACAGCACCTGCACGACCGGCTTCTTGCCGCACCAGCGCTGCGCCGTGCGTCTTACCGCAAGGCGCACGCATTCCGCAACGGCCACGCGGTCGCGCCGGCGGTCGCCCTTCATCGCCTTGATGGCCTTGGAAACGTCTTCTCGCGCTTCCTCCAGAAATGGATCCATGTCCTCTTCCAGCGGCACACCGATGCAGCCAAAGTCCACGGCAGAGGCCTGCTTGCCATCGGGCGTGACGGCCAGCGCCACGCTGATCAGGCCATTGATGCCCAGCTTGCGCCGTGCGCCCATCGCCTCGCCATCGGCCGGGGCGATGATATCGCCATCGAGCACCAGGCGCCCGTTGCGCTCGCTGCTGATCTTGACCGGGCCATTGGGTGCCAGGCGCACCAGATCGCCGTTCTTCTGCACGATTGTCTTGGGAATGCCCTCCGCCTTGCCCAGGCGCGCCTGCTCCGCCATGTGGCGGATCTCGCCATGGACCGGCACCAGCATCTTGGGACGCAGCCATTCATAGAGCGCCACCAGTTCCGGCCGGCCGGGGTGACCCGATACGTGGATCACCGATTGCTTGTCGGTGATCAGGCGCACGCCCTTTTCCACCAGCGCGTTCTGCACGCGGCCAATGGCCAGTTCGTTGCCCGGAATCTGCCGGCTGGAAAACACCACGGCATCGCCCGCTTCCAGCTTGATCGGGTGCTGGTCCCCGGCAATGCGCGCCAGCGCCGCCCGTGCCTCGCCCTGCCCACCCGTGGCCAGGATCAGCACTTCACCGCGCGGCAGGTCCATCGCTGCGTCCATGCTGATCGGCTGCGGGAAATCGAGCAGGTAGCCCGATGCTTGCGAAACCTTGATGATCCTATCCAGCGACCGGCCAGCCACGCACAGCTGGCGCCCGGTCGCCTCGGCCACTTCGGCCAGGGTCTGAAGACGCGCGACGTTGGAGGCAAACGTGGTTACAACCACGCGCCGGCCCTTCAATTCGGCCACGGTTTCCAGCAAGCCGGCCCGCACCGCGCCTTCCGATCCGGACGCATTGGGATTGAACACGTTGGTGGAATCGCAAACGAGTGCGAGCACGCCCTCGTCGCCAATCGCGGTGAGTTCTTCCTCGGTCGCCGGCGTGCCCACGCGGGGCTCGTCGTCCAGCTTCCAGTCGCCTGTGTGGAACACGCGGCCATAGGGGGTGTCGATCACCAGGGCATTGCCCTCGGCAATCGAGTGCGCCAGCGGCACATAGCGGATATCGAACGCACCGAGCGAAAGGCTGCCCTCGTTCTCGATCACGTTCAGCTCGACGCTGTTCTCGATCCCCGCTTCGACCAGCTTTTCATGCACGAGCCGCGCGGTGAACGGCGTGGCATAGAGCGGCACGCCCAGTTCCTGCGCGAAATAGGGCACCGCGCCGATGTGATCCTCGTGCGCGTGGGTCAGGACGATGCCGAGCAGGTCCTTCTTGCGTTCCTCGATGAAGTCCAGATCGGCAAACACCAGTTCCACGCCGGGATACCAGGGATCGGCAAACGTCATGCCAAGGTCGACCATCAGCCATTTGCCGTCACAGCCGTAGAGGTTGACGTTCATCCCGATCTCGCCCGAACCACCAAGGGCGAGAAACAACAATTCCTTACCGGGCTTCACTCTTGTGTCCTGTTCTGGGCGGCCCCCAGGGCGCGCTCTGCAAGCAAGGCCATGCCGTCCAACGTCAGGTCGGCGTCGACATGGTCGAAAATCTGCGTGTGGCGGTCAAACAAGACTGCCAGGCCGCCGGTTGCAATCACTTTGGCCGGTTGGCCGATTTCGGCGCGCATTCGCGCAATCAGGCCTTCCATCATCGCCACATAGCCCCAGAACACGCCGATGTGCATCTGGTCTTCAGTGTTGCGCCCTATCACGCTTTCGCCCTGGCGCGGAACGGAAATGGCAATGCGCGGCAACTTGGCCGCCGCACTGACCAGCGCGTCGAGCGACAAGTTGATGCCCGGAGCGATGATCCCGCCCCGATAGGTGCCGTCGACATCGACCCAATCGAACGTCGTGGCGGTGCCGAAATCGATGATGATCAGGTGTTCGCCGGGATAATGCGCATGGCCGGCAAGGACATTGAGCGCACGGTCCGCACCCAGCGAGCGCGGCTCGTCCACATCGGCGACAAAGCCCCACTCGGCCGGGCCCTGCCCTGCCACCACGGCTTCCAGCCCAAAGTACTTGTCGGCCAGAACTTCCAGGTTGTGAAGCGCGCGCGGCACAACCGTCGAAATCACGATCTGCCCCACCGAATTGCGGTCAAACCCCTGGATTTCCATCAGTTGCAACAGCCACACCGCATATTCGTCGGCCGTGCGGCGCGGGTCGGTCGCCACGCGCCAGCGTGCGCGGATCGTGCGATCCTCGAACAACGCAAACACGACGTTGGTATTGCCGACATCCACCGCCAGCAGCATTACGGTTCTCCCTGGGAGCCCGGCAACGCCGGCTCCCCCACCAGATCGACATCGCCCGCATGGATGGCAAGAAGTCGCCCGTCGGCAAGGCGCAACTGCGCCACGCCATCCGCATCGATGCCGGCAAATCCCCCTACCAGCAAGCCATGGTCCTTGTCGTTGACCGAAACCAGGGTGCCGCGTGGCACCGCTCGCTCTTCCCACGCCGCGCGCAAGGCGGGCCACTGTCCGGCGTGCCAGGTCGCCAGGCGCACCGCCCAGCGGGCCGCCAGTTCGCAGGCAAAATCATCGCGGCCGATCGGATGGCCAAGCCCGGCGAGCGACACCGTCTGCCGATCCGCCACATCGGGCGCCAAGGCAAGGTTGACGCCGATGCCGACGACCACGGTGTCCCCCACGCGCTCCAGCAGCACGCCGGCAAGCTTGGCCTGCTTTACCAGCAGGTCATTGGGCCATTTGAGATAAATATCCTGAAGGCCCGGCGCGCATGCCGCCACCGCATCCCACAATGCCAGCCCCGCAACCAGCGCCAGCGTTTGCGGCGCAGTTTCGTGCGGCGCCAGTTGCACCGCAGTCGATCCCATGAAATTGCCGAAGCCGTCGCTCCAGGTGCGCCCCGCGCGGCCGCGCCCGGCAGACTGGCGATCGGCTACCAGCCAGTGCCCTTCCAAAAGGCAATCCCCCCCACCAGCGCGCGCCACGAGTGCCGCGTTGGTGGAGGGGATTTCTTTGACGGTTTCGAGCAAGGGTGGCTCAGGCCACGTGGAACAGCGCGGCCGCCGCATTGCCGGCCAGCGTGTGCAACCAACCCGTCAGCAAATAGCCCAGCGGCGAGATGAACAGCGTGGCGACGACCAGCAGCACGGTGTGCGCCACATCGCTCTTGCCCGTCACCTTGTCGGTCGCTTCATCGAAATAGAGCACTTTCACCACCTTGAGGTAGTAGAACGCGCCGATCACCGAGGCAGCGATACCGATCGCGGCAAGTGCCAGCAGGTTGGCTTGCACCGCCGCCTGGAACACCACGAACTTGCCCCAGAACCCGAACAGCGGCGGAATGCCCGCCAGGCTGAACATCACCGCCGCAAGCGCAGCGGCAAGGCCCGGCCGCGTCTTCGACAGGCCAGCCATGTCGGAAATGGCTTCCACCGGAACACCATCGGCATCCTTGAGCATCAGCACGGCCACGAAACCCGCCACCGACATGGCGACATAGATCGCCAGGTAGATAAGCATGGCCGCCGCGCCCGGTTGATTCGCGCAAGCCAGGCCGATGAGCATGAAGCCGACGTTGTTGATCGACGAATAGGCCATCAGGCGCTTGATGTTGTTCTGGCCAATGGCGCCCAGCGCCCCGATCACGATCGAGAGCAGCGCGGCAAAGATAACGATCTGCTGCCAGGCGTGCGGCTGCGCACCAAACGCTTCCAGGCTCACGCGCATCAGCAGCGCCAGGGCCGCCACCTTGGGTGCCGTGGCGAAGAACGTCGTCACCGGCGTGGGTGCGCCTTCATAGACGTCTGGCGTCCACATGTGGAACGGCGCGGCGCTGATCTTGAAGGCAAGCCCGGCGAGCACGAAGACCACGCCGAACGTCGCACCGGTGCTCAACCCATGGGCAAGCGCATCATGAATGCCGATGAAGCTGGTGGTTCCGGTAAAGCCATAGGTCAGGCTGACGCCATAGAGCAGGATGCCCGAAGCCAGAGAGCCAAGCACGAAGTACTTGAGACCCGATTCCGCCGAACGCTCGTCGCTGCGCAGCATCGAGGCAAGCACATAGGAGGCAAGGCTGTTGAGTTCGAGACCGATGTAGAGCGCCAGCAGGTCTCCGGCCGAAACCATGATGCCCATGCCAAGCGCCGCGAACAGCACCAGCAGCGGGAATTCGGCCCGCATGCCGCGCACGCGATCAAAGAAGGCCGGCGCCACGATCAAGGTCACGCCCGCGCCGGCATAGATCAGCAGCTTGGCAAAGGCCGCAAAGGCATCGGCGCGGTATTGGCCGGAAAACGCCGTCACGTCTGGCCCCATGGCCGAACCGCACAGGGCCGGCGCGGCAATCAGCGCGCACACGGTCAGCACGGCAACCGAGAGGATGGAGATCAGGCGCGAAGCCTTGTCCCCGCCCCAGGCGGCAACCAGCAGGAGCACCAGGCCGGAAATGCTGAGCACTTCCTCGGCCAGGGTGATCTGGAGAGAGCGAAGCAGTTCCATCAGTGCGCCTCCCCGTGCGCGGCATCTTCATGGGCAGGTTGCGCCGCCCCGAGTTTCAGTTGCACGTCACCCTTGGGCTTGGCCGGAGCCAGGCGTGCTTCAAGCGTGGCGATATCCTTGCGCATCGGCGCGAGGAAGCTTTCGGGATAGACGCCCATCCACAGCACCACGGCGGCGAGCGGCACCATCATCGCCCATTCGCGCGTGTCGAGATCGAGCATCGCGGCCGCATCGGCGTTCTTCTGCTCGCCGAAAATCACGCGGCGGTAAAGGTAGAGCATGTAGGCGGCACCCAGGATGATCCCGGTGGTGCAGACCAGCGCAACCCAGCTGCTTTCGGCATAGACCCCCATCAGCGACAGGAATTCGCCCACGAACCCGCTGGTGCCCGGCAAGCCGATCGACGCCATCGTGAACACCAGCATGAACAGCGCATAGTACGGCATGTTGATCGCCAGGCCGCCATAACGCGTGATTTCGCGGGTATGCAGGCGGTCGTAGATCACGCCAACACCCAGGAACAGCGCGCCGGCGACAAGGCCGTGGCTGAGCATGATCAGCATCGAGCCTTCCAGGCCTTGCGTGTTGAAGGCGAACAGGCCGATCGTGACGATCGCCATGTGCGCGACCGACGAATAGGCGATCAGCTTCTTGATGTCCTGCTGGACCAGCGCGATCAGCGAGGTGATCACGACCGCGGCCATCGACAGGCCCCAGACCAGCGGCGCAAAGTGCGCCGAAGCTTCCGGGAACATCGGCAGCGAGAAGCGGATGAAGCCGTAACCGCCCATCTTGAGCAGCACGCCGGCCAGGATCACCGAACCGGCTGTCGGCGCCTGCACGTGGGCGTCGGGCAACCAGGTATGCACCGGCCACATCGGCATCTTCACCGCAAAGCTGGCGAAGAAGGCCAGCCACAACCAGGTCTGCGCCTTAACCGGGAAGTTGTACGCCATCAGCGTCGGGATGTCGCTGGTGCCGGCCACGTTGACCATCCAGAACATCGCGATGAGCATCAGCACGGAGCCGAGCAGCGTGTAGAGGAAGAACTTGTAGCTGGCGTAGATGCGATCCGCGCCGCCCCAGATGCCGATGATCAGGTACATCGGGATCAGGCCGGCTTCGAACATGATGTAGAACAGGAACAAGTCCTGCGCCGTGAACACGCCGATCATCAGCGTTTCCATCAGCAGGAAGGCGGCATAATATTCGCCGGCCCGCTTCTCGATCGATTTCCAGCTCGCGCCGATGCAGATCGGCATGAGGAACACGGTGAGCGCAATGAGCAACAGGGCGATGCCGTCGATGCCGAGCTTCCATTCGAAGCCCGAGAACAGCGCGGCGCGTTCCTGGAACTGCCACTGCACACCGCCCACGTCGTAATTTGCCCAGAGCACGACGCCCAGTGCAAAGTCGATCAGGGTTGCCACCAAGGCGATCAGGCGGGCCTGCTCGCGATTGGCCTTGAGGACCAGGCCGGCGCCGACCAGCGGCACCAGCATCAGGAGCGAAAGGATCGGAAAGCCGGTCATTGTGCGATCACCCAGCTGATCGCGCCGACGAGACCGACGAGCATGACCAGCGCATAGCTGTAGAGATATCCGGACTGGAGCTTGACCGCCCCGCGGCTGCCCTGCGCCACCAGCCAGGCAGCGCCGTTCGGGCCAAAGCGGTCGATGATCCCGATGTCACCCACCTTCCAGAACACGCGGCCGAGCCAGAGCGCGGGGCGCACGAAGATGGCGTGATAGAGTTCGTCGAAATACCACTTGTTGAGCAGGAAGCGATAGAGGAAGCCGAACTGGTCGACGAAGGCCGCCGGGAACGCCGGGTTCACGACATAGGCATAGGTCGCGATCAGGAAGCCGGTGGCCATCACGCCGAACGGCGCCCACTTCACCCAGGTCGGCACATGGTGCGCCGCATGGATCAGGTGCTCGCTATAGACCAGCGCGCCCTTCCAGAATTCACCCGTCCCTTCGCTGACGAAGGCATGGTTGAACACGAAGCCAGCCAGAACCGCACCCACCGACAGCACGATCAGCGGCAGCAGCATGACCAGCGGGCTTTCGTGCGGGTGATAACCCGCCGTGCCGTCGCTGTGTTCGCCATGATGGTGGTGATCGTGGCCATGGTCATGGTCATGCCCATGGGCACCATGGACGGCATGCTGGATATGCTCGGACTGCTCCCAGCGCGGCTTGCCGAAGAAGGTCAGGTAGACCAGGCGCCACGAATAGAAGCTGGTGAGCAGTGCGGCGAACACGCCCATGAAGAAGGCAAAATGCCCGAGTTCGGTGCCCTTGGCCCAGGCGCTCTCCAGGATCGCGTCCTTGGAATAGAACCCGGCAAAGCCGAACACATCCACCAGGCCGACCCCGGTAATCGCCAGCGTACCGGCCATCATCGCCCAGAAGGTGAACGGGATCTTCTTCCACAGGCCGCCATAGTAACGCATGTCCTGCTCGTGATGCATCGCATGGATGACCGAGCCGGCACCCAGGAACAGCAGCGCCTTGAAGAAGGCGTGGGTGAACAAGTGGAACATCGCCGCGCCATAGGCGCCGACGCCGGCCGCAAAGAACATGTAGCCCAGCTGCGAGCAGGTCGAATAGGCGATCACGCGCTTGATGTCGGTCTGCGTCGTGCCGACAGTGGCGGCAAAGAAGCAGGTCATCGCGCCGATGAAGGTGACGAAACCGGTGGCCGTGGGGCTCAGTTCGAACAGCGGCGACAGGCGGCAGACCATGAACACGCCGGCGGTCACCATCGTGGCCGCGTGGATCAGCGCCGAAACCGGGGTCGGGCCTTCCATGGCGTCAGGCAACCAGGTGTGCAGCCCGAGTTGGGCCGACTTGCCCATCGCGCCGATGAACAGCAGGATGCACAGCACGGTTGCCGTATCGAAGCGATGGCCAAGGAAGCCGATCGTCGATCCCGGCAGCACCGAAGGCGCGGCATGGAGGATCGCCGGGATCGACACCGTGCCGAACACCCAGAACACGCCGAAGATGCCGAGCATGAAGCCAAGGTCACCCACGCGATTGACCACGAAGGCCTTCATCGCGGCGGCATTGGCGCTGGGCTTGCGGAACCAGAAGCCGATGAGAAGGTACGAGGCAAGGCCCACGCCTTCCCAACCGAAGAACATCTGCACCAGATTGTCGGCCGTCACCAGCATGAGCATGGCAAAGGTGAACAACGACAGATAGGCGAAGAAGCGTGGCTGATCAGGCTCTTCGCTCATGTAGCCCCAGGAATAGAGGTGCACGAGGAACGAAACGCTGGTGATCACCACCAGCATCACGGCCGTGAGCGTATCGACCCGCAGCGCCCAGAGGAAATCGAGGTTGCCCGATTTCACCCATTGCAGCACCGGCGTGACGCTGGCCTCGGCATGGCCACCCAGGAACGACAGGAAGATCGGCCACGACAGCGCGCACGAAACGAACAGCGCGCCGGTGGTGATCACCTTGGCCGGGACCATGCCCAGCTTCTTGTTGCCAAGGCCGGCAACGATCGCTGCCAGAAGCGGCAGGAAGACGATGACGTTGATGAATGACATGGGTTCAGCCCTTCATCCGGTTGACGTCGTCAACGGCAATCGTGCCGCGGCCACGGAAGTAGATGACAAGAATGGCAAGCCCGATCGCCGCTTCGCCCGCTGCCACCGTGAGCACGAACATCGCGAAGATCTGGCCGACCAGATCGTGAAGGAAGACGCTGAAGGCGACCAGGTTGAGGTTCACCGACAGCAGGATCAGTTCGATCGCCATCAGCAGGATGATGACGTTCTTGCGATTGAGGAAAAT
>Ga0070669_100000583_pt1 | contig 27152 bp, 20 predicted proteins | sample KBSS53metaG_FD_64680 | JGI IMG/M metagenome (GOLD analysis project Ga0070669, IMG submission 64680) | Switchgrass rhizosphere microbial communities from Kellogg Biological Station, Michigan, USA - KBS S5-3 metaG | ecosystem: Host-associated > Plants > Roots > Rhizosphere > Soil ...
TACCTGGCGGCGGTGATCGGCATGCTGGTGGTGTCGTGGGGCTCGGACAAGCTGCAAAAACGCAAGCGCTTCGTATGGCCGCCGTTGTTGATCGCCTCCATCGCGTTCTACGCGTCCTATGTGCTCGGCGCCGAACACTTCTGGTGGTCCTACACCCTGCTGGTCATTGCCGGCGCGTGCATGTATGCGCCGTACGGACCGTTTTTCGCCATCGTCCCGGAAATTCTCCCGGCCAACGTCGCCGGGGGCGCCATGGCGCTGATCAACAGCATGGGCGCCCTGGGTTCATTCGGCGGCTCGTACCTGGTGGGCTATCTCAATAGCAGCACCGGTTCGCCTGGCGCCTCTTACCTGCTGATGAGCGGTGCGTTGCTGCTGTCGGTGGTGCTGACGATTTTTCTCAAGCCCGGCGCCAGTGACCGTACGCCGGCGCCCAACCCGGAATTGAAGGTAAAGACCGCATGAAAAAGTCTGTCGTGTTGTACAAGAAACTCTCGGCACCGTTGATGGCCCGCCTGCATGAACAGGCCGAGGTCACGCTGATCGAAGCGTTGGACGAAACCGGCCTGGCCAAGTTGCGCGCCGCCCTGCCCGGCGCCCACGGCCTGTTGGGCGCAAGCCTGCGCCTGGACGCCAGGCTGCTGGACCTGGCGCCACGACTGGAGGCGGTGGCGAGCGTGTCGGTGGGCGTCGACAACTATGATATCGACTACCTCACCGAGCGCGGCATCCTACTCAGCAATACGCCGGATGTGCTCACCGAAACCACTGCCGACACGGGTTTTGCGCTGATCCTGGCCACCGCGCGCCGTTTGGTCGAACTGACCGACATGGTGCGAGCCGGCCAGTGGAGCAAAAACATCGGCCCGGCGCATTTCGGCAGCGACGTGCATGGCAAGACCCTCGGCATCATCGGCATGGGCCGCATCGGCGAAGCGTTGGCCCAGCGCGGGCATTTTGGTTTCGGCATGCCGGTGATCTACCACAGCCATTCGCCCAAGCCTTTGGTGGAAAAACGCTTTGGTGCCCAGTACCGCAGCTTGAACGAGTTGCTGCAACAGGCCGACTTTGTCTGCCTGACGTTGCCACTGACTGCCGAAACCGAGAAACTCATCGGCGCCGAACAGTTTGCGTTGATGGGCCCGGAGACGATCTTTATCAATATCTCGCGGGGCAAGGTAGTGGATGAGGCCGCGCTGGTGGAGGCATTGCAACAGCGCACCATTAGGGCGGCGGGGCTGGATGTGTTCGAGAAGGAGCCGCTGGATCATGCCTCGCCGTTGCTGCGCCTGAACAATGTGGTGGCCACGCCGCATATCGGCTCGGCGACCCATGAGACGCGGGAGGCGATGGCGACGTGTGCGGTGGAGAATCTGCTGCAGGCGCTGGCCGGCCAAAGGCCGAAAAACCTAGTGAATGCTGCAGCGTGGAAACAGTAGTTCCTGACCCACCCCAAAACAAATGTGGGAGGGGGCTACACCCCGATCTGGGTGGATCAGTTATAGATAAGTCGACTGACACACCGCCATCGGGGCAAGCCCCCTCCCACATTTAAATCACATTTCAGCCAGCTAAATAACGAACCTGGCCACCATCCCATTCAGGTCCACCGCCAACCGCGACAGCTCATGGCTGGCCGCGCTGGTCTGGTTGGCACCCGCCGCCGACTGGGTCGCCAGGTCACGGATATTGACCAGGTTGCGGTCCACTTCGCGGGACACCTGGGCCTGTTCTTCCGAGGCGCTGGCGATCACCAGGTTGCGTTCGTTGATCAGGCTGATGGATTGGGTGATCTGCTCCAGGGCCACACCGGCGGCGCGGGCCATTTCCAGGGTGTCCTGGGTGCGCTGGTTGCTCTGCTGCATGGACTGCACGGCTTCACCGGTGCCGTTCTGGATACCGGCGACCATCTTCTCGATCTCCTGCGTCGACTGCGCCGTGCGGTGGGCCAATGCCCGCACTTCGTCGGCCACCACCGCAAAGCCACGTCCGGCCTCACCGGCACGTGCCGCTTCGATGGCGGCGTTAAGCGCCAGCAGGTTGGTCTGTTCGGCAATCGCGCGGATCACGTCCAGCACCTTGCCAATGTCCCGGCCTTGGGTGGCCAGGCCTTCGATCATCGCGGCAGTGGTCTGCACGTCCTGGGTCATGGTCTGGATCGCGCCGACGGTTTCCACCACGCGGTCGCGCCCTTCCCGCGCCGCCTGGTTGGACTGGGTCGACGCCTCGGAGGTGGACACCGCGTTGCGCGCCACTTCTTCCACCGCCGCAGTCATCTCGTTGACCGCCGTAGCGGCCTGGTCGATTTCATTGTTCTGTTGCTGCAGGCCCTTGGAGGCTTCCTCGGTGACCGCACTCAGCTCTTCAGCGGCAGACGCCAGCTGGGTGGCCGACCCCGCAATGTGCTGGATGGTCTGGCGCAGGTTGCCTTGCATGGTCGACAAGGCGTTGAGCAAGCGCGCCGGTTCGTCCTTGCCGTCGTCTTCAATGGTCTTGGTCAGGTTGCCACCGGCAATGGTTTCGGCCACCTCCACGGCTTTGCGCAAGGGGGCGACAATGCTGCGGGTCAGCAGCCAGGCCAGCAATACCGTGAGCAATGCGGCGGCAACCGAAACGACAATAGCGCCAGTGATGGCACTGCTGTAATTTTGCCCGGCTTCCTCGTTGGCTTGCTTGGCATCCGCCGCGTTGATGGCGATCAGCTTGTTCAGCTGTTCGCCCATCTGGTCGGTGCCGTCCTTGATCCGCGTGTTGATCAGGGTGCGCATCTCATCGACCTTGTTCTCCCTGGACAGCGCCAGCATCTCGGCCTGAGCCTGGAGATAGTTGTCCAGGGTGGTCGTGAATACCTTGTACAGGGCGGCCTCCTCGGGGCCGGCAGGCAAGGCTGCGTAACTGGCCTGGGCGGTCTTCACCTTGTCGGCGAGCACGCCGATACGCACTTCAGCTTCCTGAAGGCCGGCAGGCTCACGGTTGACCAGCACGCGGAACGAAAGGATGCGCATACGCAGCACATTTTCGGTGATCACCGACAGTGACGTCACGCTCGGCAGCTGATTGGTACTCATGTCCACCGAGGCTTGGCGGATCAGCGTCATACGGTTGACCGCAAATACCCCCAATACAACCACTAACACAGCAATAAACGCGAAACCGAGAGAAGCGCGAGGAGCGATATTCAGATTACGGATGGACATGGGGGTGCTCTCAAAAGTAGTGTCTGCGCGCGTCCCTGCCGCGAAACGATCTGTCAGCGTCAACGCACTGCCAAGACCTTGGTCACCACCGTTGTCATTAGTATGTGGGCCTAACCACGCTATCGGCAGGCGCTGCGGTTTCCCGCAGGGGCTTTATAAATATTTTTTTACACTTCTGACGACAGGCAGTTTCTGGCATCCTGCGCCTCCATTTTCTGACCCGAGCCCGCATTTTGTCTGACGCTCAAGCCCTGCGCCCCCGCTATAAATCCGACCTGATCTACGGCCTGGAAGACCGCCCGCACTTCACCGCCGCCATATTTGCCGCGCTGCAACATGTGCTGGCGAGTTTCGTCGGGATCATCACCCCCACCCTGATCGTCGGCGGCGTGCTGGGCCTGGAAAGCGAAGTGCCATACCTGGTGAGCATGGCGCTGTTCGTGTCGGGGCTCGGCACCTTTGTGCAGGCACGCACCTTCGGCCCGATCGGCTCGGGGCTGTTGTGCCTGCAGGGCACCAGTTTTTCGTTTATCAGCGTGATTCTCAGCGCGGGCTTCATGGTCAAGGCCCGGGGCGGCGGCACTGACGAGATCCTCTCGACGATCTTTGGCATCTGCTTTTTCGCCGCGTTTATCGAGGTGGTGCTCAGCCAGTTCATCGGCAAGCTGCGCAAGCTGATTACCCCGGTGGTCACCGGCACCATCATCACACTCATGGGCTTGTCGCTGATCAAGGTGGCGGTTACTGACATGGCCGGCGGGTTTGGCGCCAGCGACCTTGGCGCGGCGAGCAACATGGGCCTGGCGGCGCTGGTGCTGCTGACCATCGTGGTGCTCAACCGCTTCAATAACCCCTTCCTGCGCCTGGGTTCGATCGTGATCGGCCTGACCCTGGGCTTCGTCGTGGCCTGGCTGCTGGGCCGCGTGGACATGGCGGCGCTGCCTGAGGTGCCGTTGATCAGTGTGCCGGTGCCGTTCAAGTACGGGTTCTCGTTCGACTGGGTGGCGTTTATCCCGGTGGCGGTGATCTTCCTGATCTCGCCGCTGGAAGCAGCCGGTGACCTGACGGCCAACTCGATGATTTCCCAACAGCCGGTCAAGGGCCCGCTGTATATCAAGCGCATCAAGTCCGGCCTGCTGGCCGATGGTCTCAATTCGGCGATGGCCGCCACCTTCAACAGCCTGCCGATGGTGACCTTCGCCCAGAACAACGGCGTGATCCAGTTGACCGGCGTAGCCAGCCGCTACGTGGCGTACTTCATCGCCGGCCTGCTGGTGCTGCTGGGGCTGTTCCCGATGATCGGTGCGGTGCTGCAACTGATGCCCAAGCCGGTACTGGGCGGCGCCACCCTGATCATGTTCGGCACCGTGGCCGTCGCTGGGATCAAGATCCTTGCCGAAGCCGGGTTGCATCGGCGCAATGTGCTGATTGTGGCGATCTCCCTCGGCATGGGCCTGGGCGTCGCCGCCGTGCCGGAAGTATTGCGCGAGCTGCCCAAGGCGCTGCACAACATCTTCGAGTCGCCGATCACCGTGGGCGCTTTCTGTGCAATCGTGCTGAACATTTTCCTGCCGGAAGAGTTCATAGAGCTGGAAGAAGATGAATTTGATCCGGAGTCCTCTACCCTCAAAGTGATGCAAGACCCGGACGTCACGAAATAGGAGCACTTTTGTATGCGCAGGCTCATGGTTCTATCGCTGTTGCTGCTGACCTTGAGCGCCTGTGCGCTGTTCCCCAACCGTGATCCGGTGAACATCAACGTAGTGGGCATCGAGCCCCTGCAAAGCCAGGACCTGGAAGTGCGCTTCGCCGTGAAACTGCGGGTGCAGAACCCCAATGAAACGGCGATCGACTACAACGGCGTGGCCCTGGACCTGGAGGTCAATGGCCGACCGTTGGCGTCGGGGGTGAGTGACCGGAGCGGCTCCATCCCGCGTTTTTCCGAGACGGTCCTGATGGTGCCGGTAAGTGTTTCGGCGTTTTCCGTGTTGCGTCAGACCCTGGGCCTGAGCCAGACCCAGAGCCTGAACAACCTGCCCTACGTGCTGCGGGGCAAGCTGGCGGGTGGGCTGTTCGGCACGATGCGCTTTGTGGACCGTGGCACGCTGGACTTGCCCAATACCGCCACCTGGTAATTGACGCGGCTCACTTGTGGCGAGCGGGCTTGCCCCGCGTTGGGCTGCGTAGCAGCCCCAGCCCAGGCTCCACACAGTGTCAGACAAAAACGGTCGCTGGCTTCAGGGCGGCTTCGCCACCCAACGCGGGGCAAGCCCGCTCGCCACAGGATTTTGCTCAATCCGTCAGGTAGCGCACGCCGGGCTTGGCGCGTTCGTCCACTACCAATTCAAAGACATCCGGTCGGGCGTAGTGCCCCACCACGTCATAGTCATACCGCGCGCGTACCAAGTCATCCGTATTGATTTGCGCCGTCAGCAGCCCGGCTTCGCCGAGTAGCGGCCCGGCGAGAATATCGCCCATCGGCCCGACAATCACGCTGCCGCCCGCAATCAACGGGCGCTCCGAAGGCCAGTTGGCCACCTCGATACCCAACGCCTCGGGCGAGGCCTGCACCTGGCACGCGCTGACCACAAAGCAACGCCCTTCATGCGCCACATGACGCATGCTCACCTGCCACATCTCGCGCTCATCCACCGTCGGCGCGCACCACACCTCCACGCCCTTGGCATACATCGCCGTACGCAGCAGCGGCATCATGTTTTCCCAGCACACTGCCCCGCCGACACGGCCCACTGCGGTGTCGATCACCGGCAGCGTCGAACCGTCGCCCTTGCCCCAGATCAGCCGTTCGGTGCCGGTGGGCATCAGCTTGCGGTGCTTGGCCACCAGGCCACCCGCCGGCTCGAAGTACAGCACGGTGCAATACAGGGTGCTGCCACTGCGCTCGATCACGCCGAGCACCAGGCTGGCGCCGGTACGTGCGGACAAGCCGGCCAGTGCCTCGGTTTCCACACCTGGGACATCGATGGCATTGGCAACGTAACGGGCGAAGGCTTCGCGGCCTTCCGGCAGGCGGTAACCCAACTGTGTGCCGAACGCCTCGCCCTTGGGATAACCACCCAGCAGTGCTTCAGGCATCACCACCAATTGCGCGCCGCTGCGCAGGATCTGGTCCTCATAACTCAGGATTTGCGCCAGGGTTTCACCCTTGCCGCCGGGCAAGGAACCGATTTGCAGGGCCGCCACAGTAGAAACAGGCATCACGATCACTCCAGGTAAAGGGGGTTGCCCATTCTCCCGCCAGCCTCGATCATGAATAAAGCCCACTTCAGTGCTGAATGATATGAGCCAAATAAATATCGACCAGGTCGATCTCAACCTGCTGAAAACCTTCGAAGCATTGCACGACGAGTCCAGCGCCAGTCGCGCAGCCTTGCGCCTTGGCGTCACGCAATCGGCGATCAGCGCGGGGTTGCGGCGCTTGCGCGAGGTGTATGGGGATCAATTGTTCGTGCGTACCGGGCGCGGCCTGGCGCCGACGTTGCGGGCCAACCAGTTGAAACCGGTGATCAGTGAGGCGCTGGACCGCTGTCGGCAGAGCCTGGCAATGGTCAACCCGGATAACCAGCAGTATCAGGGCCGCTCAGTGGTGCTGGGGTTATCCGATGATTTCGAGCTGGCCTACGGCCGCCGATTGATCGAAGCGATTGCACAACGTGCGCCCAAACTGCGGGTGATTTTCCGTCAGACCCACAGCCAGATCGTCGCCGGCGCCCTGCTCGACCGCACCCTGGACCTGGCAATCACCGCCGGCGGTTTTGCCCAGGGCAGGCTGAGCCGCCAGGTGCTGGGGGAAGGTGATTATCGTTGCCTGGTGGATTCGGACCAGGCACACATCAGCCTGGACGAGTTCGTCACGCGTGAGCACATTTTGGTGTCGTCAGGCGGGTTTATCGGCATCACCGACGAAGGCCTGGCGGCGCAGGGCCTGAGCCGCCAAGTGTGCGCGTCGACCAGCCACTTTGCCGCACTGCCCTTTTTGCTCAAGGGCAGCCAAGCCGTGGCGACCATTCCAGGGCATGCGGCCCAGGCCATTGCCGAGATGACCGGCCTGCGCGTATTGCCCTGCCCGCTGGCACTGCCGCGCTACCCGGTGGAGCTGGGCTGGCGCACCCAGGCGCAGCTGGATCCGCTGTTGTTGAAAGTACGTGAAGCCATCGTGGCGGGCTTTACTTGCTGGCCGCCATCAGCTTGTTGACTTCGCTGCGCACCATGTTGGAAAACTCCGGCGGCGACATGCCGTCAAGCTCTGCGCGAACCCATTCGGCCCACTTGCCCTTGCGCTTGGCGCGCTCACCGAACAAGCGTGCAGCTTCGCCCTTGGCTTTGCCCAGGTTGGTCTGCCACAGGTCGTAGAGGCGGGACTTTTCATCTTCCAGCTCGGCGCGTTCGGCGAGGGTCTTGTTGGCGAGATTGAAGCTCATGTTGAATTACCTGCTGCACAAATAGGCTACATCTTACACTGTAGGTCGAAATTTCCTGATTCGGATTTTGCTCAAGAACAGGCAGAGGCAAAAAAACTGCAACTTTTGCCGCTGGGCAACACTCCATTGTTCACTGCCACATTCACTCGCAAGGAGTCACACAATGGCCCGCAAAACCGCTGCCCAAGCCGTCGAAGACCAAATCAAGGACCAAGCCTTCAGCGAACTCACCGCGCTGATCGAAGAATCGGACAAACTGCTCAAGAGCAGCGCTTCCCTGGTAGGCGAAGAAGGCGAAACCCTGCGCGAGCAGGTCGCCATCAAGCTCAAGCAAGCCTTGGACTCGGTGTCCAACGTGCGCGAGCGCAGCAAGCCGGTGGTGGATGCCACCGAAACCTACATCGGTGGCCACCCATGGCAGACCGTGGCGATTTCCGCAGGCTTCGGCCTGGTGGTCGGCCTGCTGCTCGGTCGTCGCAACTAAGCGGCTACAGGGGCTGCGCCAGCGGCGCAGCCCTGTTCAACCTTGCGCGATTTCCCGCAAGTGCTCCAACTCTTTGCGATCGACTTCGATCCCCTGCTCCTGCGACTTCGCCCGTGTGCGATGGCGCCGATCCCCCGGTAAACGCCGCAACCCTACCGCATGCATCTGCCGCACCAGCTCCTGGCTGCGCTCGGCAAACGCTTGCCCGGCGGTCTTGCTCGGGTCGATCACGATCAACAGTTGGCCGGTCCAGGGTGTGCGCGCGCCCGGATGATCGGCCCAATTGAACTCGAACGAGAAATTGCCGCCGGTCAACGCTGCTGCCAGCAGTTCGACCATCATCGATAACGCCGACCCTTTGTGCCCGCCAAACGGCAGGAGTGCGCCGCCCTCGAGGATCGCCTTGGGGTCCTGGGTCGGCTGGCCCAGGCTGTCGACGCCCATGCCCGGCGGCAGGCGCTCGCCTTTGCGCGCAGCGATCTGAACATCACCGTGGGCGATGGCGCTGGTGGCCAGGTCAAACACAATCGGCAAGCCATCGGCGCGAGGCGCGGCAAAGGCGATGGGGTTGGTGCCGAACAACGGGCGGTCGGCGCCATGGGGCACCACGCAGGTCATGCTGTTGACCACGCTAAGGGCCACCAGGCCTTCTTCGGCGAACGGCTCGACATCCGGCCACAGGGCGGCGAAGTGGTGGGAGTTATGGATCGCCAGCAGGGCAATGCCGGCACTGCGGGCTTTCTCCACCAGCAGCGCACGTGCGGCTTCGAGCGCCGGCTGGGCAAAGCCGTTGGCGGCGTCCACCCGCATAAACCCTGAGGCGACATCCGTCACCTGGGGCACGGCCTTGCCATTTACCCAGCCACTGGCCAGGGTGCTGATGTAGCCGGGAATACGGAAAATGCCATGGCTGTGGGCGCCATCGCGTTCAGCACTGGCACAGTTGTGGGCGAGGATCGCCGCGACTTCAAGGGACGTACCGTGCCGTACGAACACCTCTTGCAACAGCGCGACCAGTTCAGCGAAAGCGACCGTGACGCGGGAACCCTCAACGACGTTGGACGGCGTAGACATCTGAAGCTCCGATTTTATGATTGGAAGGCGCAACAAGACGAAAGACCATGATTAAACAACGCGCCGACGGCCTGCTGTCAATCGACTTTATCGGCATGGCCGTCTCCGATCAGTTATGTACCGCAGTCATCGCACCCTTTGCCCCTAACGTGCTGCTCATCATCGTTGCCATCCCCAGGCCCTTACAGAGAGCAGCCCATGGCCCATGTAGATCCCCCGTATTTTTTTGATGAGTACCTGCGTCCGGTTTCGAGAAAACACCCAACCGACCGAGAGCGGGCGCTGGGTTTGACACTCAAGGATGTCAATTGGCTGAGTACGGTGTACGGCGCCACCCATGTCGGGCGCTATAATCGTGACGCGCCGATGACCGTGGAAACCCTGATGTTGAAAAGGCGCGGCAAGCGTGCAGTCGCGCTCGCCGGTGCGTTCATGATGAGTTCGAGCCCCGAAGAGAAAAAGACTGCGCTCTACACCCCCTATGCCGGTATCGAGGTATTCAATCAGCGCAAGGACTGCCTGGATGAGATAACCCGGCGACTCAAAGACCCAACCTCATACCTTGATTTAATCAGGTTTGTACCTATTGAATGGCGCAACCAGTTCAACCCCGGCAGCCCCTTCACGCTCAGCACCGGCACGGTTGAACACGCGGTATTCGAAGACCAGCAAAACACCCTGCGCGCCAACCAGACCCAGGATCTGCAGTGGGCGTTGAAAGAACTGCAAACCCTGCCGACGCTGCCCGACCTGCTGGAAGCGGTCCTCGACCTTGTCGGGGCAGCGAGCCCACACTTTCAAGGGCTCAAGCTCAAAGACACGCGGGTCAACAGTTTCGTCTCATCAACCCCGGACATTCCCGGGAGCACTTCCCACTGGGTGGCTTCGGCCACCCTGGCTGAAACCTTGCTGCAGTACTACGCCAGGCACGATTGGCCGGCGCAGCGCACACGCACTTTCGTCAACCCCAGGCATGACACCAGCCGGTTCAGCGCGGCCCAGCATCAACAAGACCTGCAACGCTGGGAAAGCCTGGTTCAGCAAGCCAGCGCAATCTTCTCCAAGCTGCTGAGCGCCCTGCTGCAAACCTGGTGGAATGCCCCCATCAGCCAGAACATGTCACGCCTGGATTTGTTTACTCAAATCATGAGCGACAAGTTCCGCCTGGACATGCTGCTCAAGCGCCAGTCACAAAGCGACATTTTGTCCTCAGACAACGCCTACCGACTGCTCGCCGTCTTCCTCCCCGACGAGGCTGAGCGCAACGCGTGGCAAAAAGGCTTGCGCATCGAAAAAATCAGCATCCATGCGCCCTATCAACATCACGTGGAGCTTGCCGCCACATTGTTGATCAGTGACGAGCACGCCTACCTGTACACCCAATCACGCGGTCTGCAGGTGCTCAAGGATGTCGACGACCTGAACGACACGCTGTTGAGCATGCTCAAGGCCGCCGGGCATCAAGACGAATTGTTGAACTTCCTCTCCCTGGAGGAGCGCAGCATTTACCTCGCCATGCGTGGCGTACAGGTTAGCGGGCGGGCGACACAGGGCAGTGTGTTCGGTGGGATGCTCACAGACATTCAAGACAAGCAACTGAGCAACCTGGAGCATGCACTGACGCAATTCCGCCGCAGCGAGGGCACCGTGGACCTGGCCGCTTTGCTCGATTGCTCCCTGGACATCCGCCAGATGCTCGACAGCCGCCTGCTGGACCTCGACGCCAGCGGACGCTGGAGCATGCACCCCGTCAGCAGCGGAAACGGCCGGCCATCCACCGTGCAGGCAGAACGCGCCAAGCTGCAACTCCAAGCACTGCAGACCGATGAAAACGCCTTGCTGGCCGCACGGGCTACTCACCCGACGCTGCGTAGCCTGGCCACCAAAGCCCTCAATGAGGAAATGAATAAGCGCCATCTGGGCCTGGATGCCAGCGACGTCTACGTCAATACCTACCCCAGCGAGGCGCAGGACAGGGAAGAGCGACTGCCGCAGTCATCGGTCAACATGGTCGAGCACTTCATCAAGCGCCTGGCCAACGCCGCCGCGGATATAGGCAGCTCACCGCGCATCGGTTTTTACGGCGCGCGGCGCGACGGCGCAGCCTTGAGCTTGAACAACCTCAACAGCCATATTTTCAATGCAGTGATCACGCAGACCACCGCCTACTTCGTCAAACGCGACGTACGTTCGTTGCCCGGGCGATTCATGAAAAACCATGGTGATCAAATGATCGCAAGCCTCCTCCACGGCCTGCGCAGTGAGGCAGAGCTACGGCGGCTCAACAACACCTTGGGCCAAACCCCTTACGCGATGCTGGATACGGTCTTGCGTCGCGACAGCATGACCCGCGATAAACGCCATGGATTGCACGGTTTCTTGCCGGATGTTTTCGAGGTCACGGTCAGCATCAACGGTGACAAGCCGGTTCACCCCCTGGCCAACTGTTTTGTGCTGACGGAACGGGGCGGACTGGACCCGCGCCTCTCCGGTGCAGTCGTGCTGTGGACGCCGCAGCGCGGCCATGAAGCCTTCGACTCGCTGACCAGCCTGCGCAACCGGCTTCAACAGCGCCTGGAACACCCTGGCCGACGCACCGCCCTGCTGCAGAACTTGCCCATCAGCCTGCGCTCCCCGCACCAGCGATACCGACTGGGCCCATTGCAGCGTATTGACGAGCATTTTTTACTCAACCGCCAAAAGAGCCACCTGGTGCATCATCTGGATACCCTCGACTACTGGCTCGCCATGCCTCTGGGACCGATCCAGTTGCAGGACTGCCTGGATGCCGAGATGGGCCGTGTGGCACCGTCAAATATCGGCAGGGCGAAAGCCATTGCCAATGCCATGATCCAACAGCAAGGCCTGCCTGCCTGGCTGGGCATGGCGTCGCCAAAAGATCAGTTGCTGCATGCCGAACTGCTCGAGCAATATCGTCTCAGCGCCCCGGATAACCAAGATTACCTTCATAGCCTGCCGCTTCTGGAGGAACAGGTCGCTGAAACATTGACCACCCTGCTCAACGCACGCTTCCCACATCAGGCATTGTCCCCGGAAGACATTCTGATCCCGGCACGCTTGGCACTCAATGGGCACACCCAAAGCCTGACTGAGTTTGCCCTGCGCCATTTGCCCGACCTGCAGCCCGATAACCTCACACCGCACGCACGCGGCACAACACCCTTGCCCGCCGCATTGAATGGCGAAGCGATCGTCCAATTGGTACGCCAATTGGACATCGGGAAAATCTACCGCGACCTGTTGACCACCCACCTGACAGCTGACACCGAGGATGCGCGCAAACGCCGCGAGCTATTCTGCCAGCAGCTTCCGTGGCAAGTACTGCTGCATGCCCACGAGGAAAAGCTGGCGGAACGCCTGAGCACGACGGCGTGGGGTTTTATCCAACAGATTTTCGATATGCCAGATGCCGTTGCCCGGGAAGCTGTCAGCGGCGCCACCGCAATGATCCGTCCGCTGGAACTGATTGCCACCCGCGGGGCGACTCCGGCCAGGGTGCCTGGCGTTTATGTGATAGGCGCGAGGGCCGGAACAAGCGGGCCATTGGTGCTCTATGCACCCTATGCCCCGTTGAGCGTTTTGAAGGAATACGGCGACGAAGAAAAATTGCTGGATGACATCAGCCGCCCAGGCCCACTTCAGGCCTGGATCATCAGCCAGTTGGGGGATCCCGAACAGGCAACATGGCGCAATCTGTTCGAAGCGTCGACCTCGCAGGAAAAAGAAAAAGAAAAAGAAAAAGAAAAAGAAAACATCAGCCTGGCTTCGAATCCGATCAGAGGCAACCTGCTGCGACTGCTGTTTCATGACAATGCCCTCCAGTTGATCAACATGCTTTCCAACCAATTCACCAAAGAGGGCAAGCATCTGTGGGAGGGCGTAACCAGCCTTGTACGTAAAGGCATTCCCATGGCACTGCAATTCATTGCGGGCAAACTCAAGTTTCCGCTGGTGGTCTGGCGTAGCTTCAGGCTGTTTGAAGCCTCCGCCGAGAATTTGCAAGAGCAGCACTTTGGCGCCGGTCTGCGCCTGTTTATCCAAGGCGTGGCTTCAATGGCGTCGCTGCGCCAAGAGCTCGACGGTGTGACCGCGGCTGAGACTGACACGCAGCCACCCAAGACCTGGGAAGGCCCGGTACCTGCCACCACCTTAGAAACCCTGGACATCACGGACCCATTGCGCACTCGGTTACGGCGGTTCGAAGACGTCACGGTGGCATTGACCGATTTGTCACTCGACCGCCAGAACCACGTGTACACCCAGCCGATCAACAGCCGCACCTATGTGCCCGTGGCCGGCCGAGTCTACCCGGTCGCCCGCAGCGGCACACAATGGCGAGTCAGCCTTGCTCGGGAACTGGGCCCCTTTGTCGAACGCAACGCACAGGGTCTGTGGGTGTTCGATCTGTCCATGCGCGAGCCGCGCTTCGGGCCAACCGTGTCCCGTATCAGGGACCGGGTCAGCACCCATCTATCAGAACGCGACGCCATCAATATCGAGGCTGTCGGCATGCCGGCCATTCGCGGGCTTGATCGTGACAAAGGGCTGTCGATCGACCGCGCACTCAACGTTGCGCTGTATTACACCAATACCTGCCAGCGCAACCTTGCGGAGTTTTCACTGCAGCGCCTTACCGAATCCACTGTCGGTCGCTTCTTGAGCGAGATGTTCGGCCTGCTGAATTTCAACCCCGGGCAAGTGGAGAAAATCCGCAACCGGGTCATGGAAGTCATGGAGGAGATGACCCGGCAGGATCTACTCACCCTGGACTCCAATCGATTTGTCACCGGCACTTCACGCTGGCCCATCGACGACGAAATCGCTTTTGTGATTCCTGAGGATGCAGAGCGGAAAATCTATCTGCTGGATCGCTTTTTCAATACCGGCATGGATCAATACCGCGAGCACCTCACTGCACCGTTCGATCTCGAGGATCATGCACGGGCGGCTACCCTTATCCATGAGATCAGTCACTTGGCGTCGAACACCGAAGACATTGCCTACATGGACACCATCCGCCCGTTCGTGGACCTGATCCATCGCGGTACGGCCGAGGGCTTGCGCAAGCACACGAGCCTGTCCACTTTGCAGAGCACTGCCCTCTCCGCGCTCACGCCGGCAACGATGCTGTTCAAGAGCTGGGATGCACTAGAACAACGCTGGGAAGACTTCGGCAAGACCGGCTCCACCAAACTGCGCGACAGGGTACTGCACCTCACGGGCGCCAGGACATTGGATGAGGCGCGGCAGACATTCATGAGCAATGCTGACCTTCGGATGGACATCATCCTGGCCAATGCCGACTCGGTGACCTTTCTGATTACACATCTGGGAAGGCGCTTGGAGCCAGGGGCCTGAACAGGCCCCTGGAGGATGTATCAGTCTTTCTGGTCACGCAGAACGTTGCCTGATGCGCCGTCGATACGGGCTTCATACACGGTGCCATCGGACTTGCGGCCTTTGACTTCCCAATAGCCGTCGTTGTCGGCTTCTGCCGAATAGACCTCGATGTAGCCGGCCTTGGTCTTGGCTACTTCGATGGCTTTTTCAATGGTAATCCAGCCTGCGCCCGGCTTGTCCGCCAAGGCAGCGCCTGCACTGAGCAAGGCGGTGGTTGCACACAGGGCGACTAAGGTTTTCTTCAGCATCTTCGTACTCCATTGTGGGAATGTCCTGAATATTTTTAGGTAGCGCCAAACGAGAATAAGTTCCAATTGATGTGCAATCGCCATGACGGCTGTTCTCGCCGTCCACCTTGGGAGGTTAGAATGTTGGAAATCAGGATGAGTTAATGAGCGAAAAGTCCCTTTCAGAAGCCGAATATGACGCCATCACCGACGCCGCCGCGCATTGGTGCATGCGCCTGCATGCAAGCGATTGCACGCCCGGCGAACGTCAGGCCTTTGCCCAATGGCATGATTCGCACCCCCTGCACGCCTTTGAATACGCCGCGATGTTGGAGATCTGGGACGTCGCCGACCACCTGCCGCGCAGCGACATCCCGCCGGTAACAGTGCCCTCCAAACCCCGCAGCCGGGTGCGCACCTATGCCGTGGCAGCGGCCATCTGCCTGGCCGCCCTGCCCCTCGCCGCCTTCACTGGCTGGGAAGCGGGCTGGCTGCCGAGTTCCTATGAACGCTTCGATGCTGCCAATGGCTTGCGCCAGGTCACCCTGGGCGACGGCAGCCAGGTGGAACTCAACCTGGGCACCGAACTGGTCTACAGCAACTACAAAGACCAGCGCCGCGTCACGCTGAACAAGGGCGAAGCGTTTTTCAAGGTCAGCCATGACAGTACCCATCCTTTCATCGTGCACGCCGGCACAGGCCAGGTGCGCGTCACGGGCACTCAGTTCAACGTCTGGAAATATGAAGACCAGGTGCGGGTGATGCTGCTGGAAGGCTCGGTGCAGGTCAGCAGCGACCAGGTGCACGGCAGCGTCCCCCTCACCCCCGGTATGCAGGCCAGCTATCAACACGGCGATGCCACACCGAGCGTGCGTGCAATCAGCCCCAATGACTCGGCCCTGGCGTGGCGCCAGGGCAAGCTGATCCTCGACAACCTGGCCCTGGCCGATGCATTGCCGCTGATCAACCGTTATCTCAGCAAACCGGTGATGCTGGCCGACGCCAACACTGGCACGATTCGCATCGGCGGTATCTACAACATCAACGAGGTCAACAACCTCGTGCCCTCCCTGCCCAAGGTTCTGCCGGTCTACCTGACCCAGAACCAGGACGGCAATCCCGTCCTCAATTCCATTCCGCGTAAAGCCCCCAAAGGCTGAGTCTGTTGCGTCGTGCTTTAGGCATCCTTGCGCCCGCACTGTCCATTTTTTTTACACACACCGTCCCTGGATCGCCCGTGCAAAGCGGATTCATCGTTTCGTCATGCACGGTGTTACGGCGCTGATACAACGGAGTGAAGCGGTTGTGCACTGGCTGGATAGCCGGGCCTTCGAGGGCGGTTGTCTCATGGCTGATACAGCACGGCCATCATTTAGCCTTGCAGTTATCGCAAGTCTTTGAAAAACAGTAATAAATCAAAAGCGGCACGGCTTCTGCTCTTTCCCTGACAACGTTGTTTAGGGTCAGCGTTGAGAATAAGGAATGCCGCCGTGATCACATTCACTCAAGGTTCGATGAACGTACTGCTGGCCAGCTGTGTACTCAGCGCCAGTATCAGTCTTCCAGCCCTGGCAGGTGACGGCGTGATCGTGACGGGCCGCAACGTACAGGGCCACATGTATGGCCGTTCCTCCTTTGGTCCTGACCCTTATCCCCAGACCGCCAACGCCAATCCCAGCCGAGAAATCAACAGCGCCCTGTCGGGCGAGCTGAGCGACCGTGACTTCGGTAGCGTCAGCAGCGGCCTGGGCATTACCCGCGCCCTCCAGCCCAACAGCAACCTCACCGGCTTGAGCGCCACGCAAAACGGTATGTCCACGTTGGGTGCCGGCGCAGCAGCCAGCCGCTCGGGCGGCAGCGGCAGCATGGGCGGGCAGATCAGCGATTCGATTCAGCGCGGCATGGCGCCCTTGAGCAACCTGGGCGGCATGCTGGGTGGCAAACCATGAAACGCGCCCTGTTCATTCTGGCCCTGCTGGGCAGCGCCGTGGCCATGGCCGACAACACCGCCGTCATCAACAACAGCGGCAAGGACTACACCGGCAACCTGATGATCAACCAGGCGGCGGGCAACCAGCAGCAAACGGCAAACAACCGCGCTGTCACGCTGGGCGGCCAGGCCACCACCGGCAATACCCAGAGGATGGATGGCAAGGTCGACCCTTCCCTGAACGCCAAGGCGGCGATCGAGGGCACTTCTTTTACCAATGGCAACGGCATGTTGGGCGTCAACCAGTCCGCCGGGGCCAATAACCAATCAGTCAATGCCGTGCGGATCAGCGTCAATTCTGGCCCGCAAGCCATCGACGACAGCGTCCTGTTGCAACAGAACACGACGACGCTGGCAACCGACTCAGGGCTCACCCCCACCACTGGCAGCCGCCAGGTCGTGACAAGCGACCAGGCCTTCACCGGCAGCCGAGGAGTGATACAGGTGAACCAGAGTGCCGGGGTGGGGAACCGAGTGGCTAACACCCTGGGCATCACTATCAAGTAACCGCTTGGTAGCACACGTTAGACCGTACCAACACTTAACCAACTAATTAGAAGCAAGGAGAAACACCATGAAACCTCAAATGGCTCTGAAACCAATGGTTTTCGCGCTCGCTGCACTCATGGCTGCTGCTGCTCAAGCAGGGGGTGGCTGGCATCCTGCGCCTCAACCTACCGGTGTGGTTGCCTCGGTGGTTACGGACGTACAAAACAGTATCGGCAACAAGTTCGATGACACCAAGACCGAAAATAACGCGTCCAACGATAATTCGGTGAACAGCAACAGCGGTAACGTCGGCGTTAACGTTCAATCCGGCAGCGGCAACCTGGCTGACAACTCTGGCGCGATCTCCAGCGCCAAGGGCGACTTTGCTACTGTTTTCGCGGTAGTCGATGTCAACCAAAACAGCGCGCTGAACAACTTCATCAACAAAGGCACTCAAAACAACGCCTCCGTGGATAACGGCATCAACGGTAACTCCGGCAACGTGGGTTACAACGGCCAAGCCGGTCAAGGCAACCAGGCTAAAAACAACCTGGTAATCACCACTGCTGATGGCAAAAACATCGCAGCGGCCGCCAACACCGAGCAAAACTCGCTCGCCAACAACTACCTCAACACGGCGGCTACCAGCCACGGCTATGGCTATGGCGGCAAACCTCAGTATGTCTCCAACAACTCGAGCCTCGACAACTCGGTTAACCGCAACTCCGGCAACGTAGGTGTGAACCTGCAATCCGGTGCCGGCAACCAAGGCAGCAACAGCCTCGCTGTAGGCCAAGGCTGCAGCGTTTGCGGCAGCGGCGTGCGCTTCTGATCCAACGGGGCCTTGGCAACAAGGCCCCTTTCTTTTTCCGGTGTCTACTAGGTCATACGATCATGCGCCTCGCGACCCTTTCCCTGCTGATGCTGCTCACCGGCCCGACCTGGGCAGGCACCATGGCGATCTCCGCCATGCCTGGCGGTGCAGTCATCTACAAGAAGGTCGAGAGCATCCGTGAACGCAAATTCGCCAACCTGGTGGAACAGAAAACCGATTTCAGCTGCGGTGCCGCGGCACTCGCCACCATCCTGCGCCAGGGCTATTGGCTCGACGTCGACGAAGACCACGTGATCAAAGGCATGCTGGTCAATGCCGACCAGGACCTGGTTCGCACCCAGGGTTTTTCCATGCTGGACATGAAGCGCTACCTCGAAAGCATCGGCATGCGTGCCCGGGGCTACAAGATTTCGCCGGACACCCTGGTGACCGTGAAAATCCCCGTGGTAGTGCTGCTGGAGATTCGTGGCTACAAGCACTTCGTGGTGTTGCAGCGGGCCGACAAGGACTGGGTCTATATCGGCGACCCGGTGCTGGGCCACAAGCGCTATTCGCGCGACGACTTCGTCAAGGGTTGGAACGGCATCGTGTTCGCCGTGCTGGGTGAAGGCTACGACAAGGCCAATGCCTTGCTCGACCCGCCCACACCGCTGACCGCCAAGAACCAACTGAATGAGTTCAGGCCCGTAGGCGATGCCGAACTGATGGACTTCGGTTTCATCCAGAGCGACTTCTTTTAAGAAGCACAATAAGGGGCAGGACGCTCCAGGAGCAGCAGATGAACACTTCCCGTTGGCTGACGGTCTTGTGTCTGGCAGCCTCAATGCCCGCTTATGCTTCATCGGCGTTCAAGCCGATCGAACTCAAGGATTCGGAAATGGCCGAATTGCGCGGTCGTTATGTAATGCCGGGGCGGATCATCAGCTTCGGTATTGTCATGAGCAGTACCTGGACCAATGCCGTGGGCGACACCCTCACCGGCAAGGCCAGCATGCAAGTCGATTCATCGACCATTACACCGCAGTTCTACGTGCAGACCACCGGCTCGACCGGGAATGGCACCAACCCGAACACCGGCACCGGTAACGTCACTGGAGGTGCCGGCCTGGGCACCGGCACAGGCGTGACCCAGAGCGTGCGTGCTGCCGGCGACAAAAACACCGCCTACAACAATGTCGGGATCAACGTCACTGAAAACGGCTTTGCACCTTCCAATGCCGCGCAATCGGGACAGGTACTGGTGGCCGGCGGTACCGTGACCGGCGACAGCGCGGCAGGCCGCGTGAGCGTATCGGCCAACAATGGCGGTTTGCAAATGGCGATCCAGGCCAATCATAACCAAGGCAACAGCCTCCAGCAGATTGGCGGCGGCCAGCTGCTGCAAGGCACGGTATTAACTGGAAACAGTAACTTCGTCAACAACATGACCCAACTCAACGTGGTCATGAATAACGCATTGAACAACCCGGCGTTGAACTGCAATCTGGATCAACTCAAAGGCCTACGCACTCTCGGTTATTGAACTACGCTGACCCTCGACACTTTCGCATTACAAAAGGACGGCTTATTTCATGCATCGATCGTTATCGCTACGTGCGGTGGTCTGTTTAAGTACGCTCTTGCCCGCATCCGTGTTGTATGCCGCGCCAGACGCCGATATCGAAGCCCTCAAGCAGGAACTTCTGGAGCTCAAGCAGCGGTACGAAGTGCAACAGAAAGCCCTGGCGGTGTTGGAGCAACGGGTGCGCCAGGTCGAGGACACGCCGGCGACACCCGCGCCCAAGCGCCTGGCCAAATCCCCGGCGGACTTTCAAAAGGCCAGCGGTGCCACTGTGGCAGGCACGGGAGCGGCGGCGGCCTCAGGCGGTGCAGGCGGCGGCAGCTCCTATGGGCAGTCGCTCAAGGACGATTCGGCGCCTGCGCAAAGCGTGAGCAACCTCTATAACGAGGCCAGCGGCTTCTTCGGCAATGGCAAATTCAGCTTTGAAACCGGCATCACCTATGCGCGCTACGATGCACGCCAACTGACGCTAAACGGCTTCCTGGCGCTGGACTCGATCTTCCTGGGCAATATCAACCTGGACCGGATCAAGTCGGATAACTGGACCCTGGACCTGACGGGGCGCTACAACGTCGACAACCGCTGGCAGTTCGATGTGAACGTACCGGTGGTGTACCGCGAGTCGACCTACCAGTCGGGCGGCGCCGGCAACAATGCCAACGCCACCTCGGAAGAATCGGTGAGCCGTGACCCGACCATTGGCGACGTCAACTTCGGTGTGGCCTACAAGTTCCTCGACGAAACCCCCACCCTGCCGGATGCGGTGGTGTCGCTGCGCGTCAAGGCGCCAACGGGCAAAGAACCGTTTGGCATCAAGCTGGTCAGGTCAACTGCCAACGACAACCTGTATGTACCGGAAAACCTGCCCACGGGTAATGGTGTCTGGTCGATTACCCCGGGTATCTCGCTGGTCAAGACCTTCGACCCTGCGGTGCTGTTTGGCTCGTTCTCCTATACCCATAACTTCAAGGAGTCGTTTGACGACATCAGCAGCGACGTCAACCAGAAAGTCGGCGGCAAGGTCAGCCTGGGTGACAGTTTCCAACTCGGTGTGGGCGTCGCGTTCGCCCTGAACGAGAAGATGAGTATGTCGTTCTCGGTCTCCGATCTGGTGCAGCGCAAGAGCAAGCTCAAGCCTAACGGAGGGGACTGGCAGTCGGTGGTGTCCAGCGATGCCAACGCCGGTTACTTCAACGTGGGCATGACCATTGCCGCGTCGGATAACCTGACGATCGTGCCGAACCTGGCGATCGGGATGACGGATGATGCGCCGGACTTTACGTTCAGCTTGAAGTTTCCGTACTACTTTTAGGGAGAGCCGGGGGGCTGCTTCGCAGCCCGACGCGGGGCAAGCCCGCTCGCCACAACGAGCACGTTCGCCACAGCAGCACAATGAAAAGCCCCGCAACGATAAGGGTCGTTGCGGGGCTTTTCGGTTTACCCGCCCTAGCGGATCTGGTGTTTGTGCAGCAACCGGTAGAACGTCGGCCGGGAAACCCCCAGCACACGGGCGGCGACACTCAGGTTGTCGCTGTGCCGGTCGAGCACATCGCACAGCGCCTGGCGTTCGGCGCGGTGCTTGTAGTCTTCCAGTGTAGCCATCGGCGGTGAAATTGCCTGTTCACTCTGCAATCCCAGATCAACGGCTTCGATCTGGCGCCCTTCAGCCAGCACCAGGCCACGGCGCACGCGGTTGGCCAGCTCGCGCACATTGCCCGGCCAGGCGTGCTTGGCCATGGCCACCAGAGCACTCTCGCTGAAACTGCGCGGGCGTCGGCCCGTCTCCTGGCTGTAAAAGCGCGAAAAATGGTTGGCCAGCATCGCTACGTCGCCATGGCGTTCGCGCAACGGCGCCGTCACCACTTGCAGAACGTTGAGCCGGTAATACAAGTCTTCGCGAAAAGCGCCCCTTTCAACTGCGGCCTCCAGGTCGACGTGGGTCGCGGCCAACACCCGTACATCCACGGGAATGGGCTGGCTGCCACCGACGCGCTCGATCTGTTTTTCCTGCAGAAAGCGCAGCAGGTTGGCTTGCAGCTCCATCGGCAAATCACCGATCTCATCCAGGAACAGCGTGCCGCCGTGGGCCGCTTCAATACGCCCGACCTTGCGCTGATGGGCGCCGGTAAACGCGCCCTTTTCATGGCCGAACAATTCGGACTGGATCAAGTGTTCCGGGATTGCCCCGCAGTTGATCGCGACAAAGGGCTTGGCATGGCGCTGGGACTGGCGGTGCAACGTCCTGGCCACCAGTTCTTTACCCGTGCCGCTGTCGCCGCGGATCAACACCGGCGATTCGGTGGGCGCCAGCTTGGACAGTAATTTACGCAGTTCACGGATCGCCCGGCTGTCGCCCAGCAGCTCATGCTCAGGCTCATCCACCAGGGTGTGGCCCTTGCCGCGCAAGCGCGCCATGCCAAAGGCACGGCCCAGGGTGACCTGCACCCGGGCGACGTCGAAGGGCAAGGTATGGAAGTCGAAAAACCACTCGCAGACAAAATCACCGACGTTCTGCAGTCGCAGTACGTCCGGGCTGAGCACGGCAATCCACTCGGTGCCGCTGCGGCCAATCAACTCCTTGACCGCTTCGGGGCGTTCCAGGTGAGAGGGTTGCAGGCGCAGCAGGCCGACATCACAGGACCGCTCGCCGACCCCTTCCAGCGGGCAACTGTCGACCGCCCAGCCGGCCGCGCGCAAACCGGGCAGCAGGTCATGGCAATCGTCACAGGGATCAACCACTAGCAACCGACGTTGAACGGGAGGCATACCCATGACTGTTCCTTGGCGTCAAAATCGTTAAAGTTATTTAGAAACAACAGTTTGTGACGTCTGCTCGTAACCCTAGCAAGATCTTGACGCGACGCTTGTACGATTTCGCTATAAGTGTGGGCAAAAAGCCACTGGTCGGTGTTTTCAACGAAGAAAGTTGCGAACCTGGGAAAATTTCATTCAGCTTTCAAAACAGCCGCTTACATGACGTCAATCACTAAAATCCGAAAATAGTTGTTCTAACATGTGACCCGTACCCCGCCATCGTGCATCAGTACAAGTAACCCGCCGCACGGTCAGCCCAACCGCCGGCAGTCACTTGAATGGGCATTTAGAGAGACGACCCACATGAACGCCCCGCTCCGCATCAACGAAGCTCTTTTGATCGCAGACCGTGCTTTCCAACCCTTTCAGTGCGTGGCCTGGCATGACGGCAATGGCGCCCTCAGCCTGAGCGTCATCGACCGCACCAATACCCGCATCGGCAGCCAGCAACTGGATGCCGGCGTCTATTCCGATCCAACTCAGTTGGAAAACTTGCTGTTGCAGGCTCGTGCCGAGCTGGACAAGAGCGGCTATCAATTGCAAACCTGGGCCATGCCGAAGTAATTCAACGCACCGTTGAGCTGACGTCTTCGGTGAAGAACACGGTTTCGGCAACTTCGTGATCAATGTTCGAGCGCAGGGCATTGATCAGAAGTTCCCGGTTAGACGCGTGGTCTTTCATTTTTTGGTAACCGATGTTCCGTTGGGCATAACGTTTAAGATGGCCACGGATAAAGTGGTAACCAATATTGCGCGCATCTTGCGTCCTATAGTGGAAGCGGGCCAGCCATAAGGGCCGACCGGTGGAGGTTTCGTTCACCACAAACTCCCGAACCAATGGACGCACAGATGGCAACTCCAGCACATCCACCTTCTTCGACTTATGAGAAATCTGCAGCAATCCTTCCGACGTGGGCGAATACCTTAGAATCATCCGGTCACGCACCGCCGAGGCCTGCTCCATAAACTGCAGAATCTCGTCATAGAGCTCGCCGGGGGTGTGCTTGAAGAATGCCAGCAGGTCCTGATGCTTGGGTGAAGCCACTGGTACTTTGAGCGCGTCGATAAGCAGGTCCCGTTGCTGGCTCATACGTTTGATCGCGTTAATCCATTCGCTGCGTGCCCGACGAGCCGATATCCTGGGCATGGATTCCAACTCGGAAATCAACCCGTACTGGCGCCTGGCATCTCGCCATAGGCGTTGCGCCTCACCGCCGATCACCGCCAACGACTCAGCGACATCGACCGACTCGGCCTGCGGCTGGACATTTGGCTGCATCGTCCATACCGGCGCCTCTTTGGTCCCCAGGCGCTTGAAGGTAAAGGCACGTCGATCATCGAACGGTTCCAGCAGATCAAGATATTCCTGTTTTGCATCAGGTAAGGCAGGGCTGCGTCGATTGCCGATCACCGCCCCTTCAGCAACCTCATCAATCAACATCTTGGCGCTGTTGCGGACTGTACCGGAAATCGCCTCCAGGCTGGCCTCCTCATACTGCCGATACAGGTCGATCAGTTCCTCCTCCACCGATAGCTGTAATTCTTTGACATAGGCGCGAAATCTCCCTAACGCCCGGGGGACGACGTACATTGGGAAGGGACTCAACTGGTAAGCCAGGCGGTGATAGGCCAGCACCAACGCGTCCAGCACGTCATTGGCGACCCGCAGTTTCTGGTCCAGATTGAAACCGCCCGTGGTATACAACTCCCGATAGGACAGCAGCTTCATGCTGCATAGCGTGCTGACCTCCTGAATCAGGTTCAGCGTCGCGTCCCTGGCGACAGTGACCCGCCCATCAAAACATTGCAAGGCCAGGGTACGCAGGTGCAGTTCCCGCCACATCATGGACATGCGCCGACCCGCCCAGTCCGCAGTGTCCAGCGCGGTCACTGCGGTATCAACGACCTTACCGGTGCGCTTCATTTCTTCAAACTGAAGCTCGGCGTCCCGGCACGCTTCAATCGCATTCAACTGCAACGTCGCGTAATCAGGTAATTTGGCTGCAAAACCACGCCAGGTCTTGGCGTCCAGAACCACGACACTCAAGCTCTGTGCGTCGAACGCCTCGGCGTTGAGTTGATCCTCATGGAGCAGTAACGCGCGTTTACTGGCGAGCAACAATGCCCTGTTACGCCGGGCCTTGACCGCACCTGCGCTGAACCGGTTGTACAACGCACTGTACTCTCTGACCAGCTTGAGCTGCCGCCGTCGGGTGAGTGCCTCCATCAAGGCCGTAGAACACCAAAGCGTCGCATCCGCCCTGGCCAACTCATCCTCGATCAACTCCCGAATACCGGGCTCGGCAGTTCGCACTTTCAGCGCCTGCAACGTAGCGCTGTCGGGGAAGCTCAGGTCTGCAAACTGCAGCACCAGTTTGTCGTACTCCTCATCGAGCGTCTTGCGTCGTTGCTCATCACTCTTAAGCTGCGCCAGCCGTTGTTTTTCCAGGTCGAGGGCTTCCTGAAAGTCGTGGGGTACTGCCGTCTCCGGTGAAAATGACCAATCTCCCTCGGCGTCGGACACCACTTGCGGTCCCAGGCGGTTTGCCAAGTCATCGTTCACCACGCGCGTGATGCCATCGTGCTCTTCAACCTTGAACATGTCTCCATCGATGCTTACGTACAGGCTTCCACCCGCACGGAACAGGCCCCGTTGCTTACCCGTGCTGATGCGTTCGGCAAACGGCGGCACCCTGACCTTGTACAACGCCAACTCCGCCAAACGAATAACCGACAGCCGTCGGTACAAACCACTCCACAACTGCTCCAGGCCAGGGTCCCCCCGCACCAACTCCTGGGCACTGCGTACCGTCGGCAACTGAACCGTTGGCGTCTGCATACGGCTGGTCTGGCCACCTTCGGACAGATACTCCGGCGGCTCACTCCAGCTCATTTCAATGCTTTGCTCCAGATCGGCGCCCTGGGCCAGGTCGAGCAAATCATCCGCCTTTGATCGCCCTGCAACTTTGGTGGAAAGGCGGCCGCGACTGAGCAGCAGCAAACCGATATTCAGCAGCAGGTCCGCCACGCTGGAGACCTTGTCTTCGGAGTCCTTGTCACCGATGCTACTCAGGTCCTGCACCACCGACCACACCAGAAACAGCCAGCCCAACGCCCTTCCCGCCGGGCCGCCATAAAACGTCAGCAGCAGAAGCAGGCCCACCCCTAACAGCCATTTGATCCAGCCCCAGAAGGCATCCAGTTCGGACGACGTCGACAGCTCCGTTACACTCAAGACGGTCTCAACGCTGCTCTCGAACAGCGCCGTCAGATAGTCCCCTTTGACGTCCATATCGGCCAACGTGACGCCCTCAACAGACCACAACGACCGGTTGAAGTCGACCCGCTGGAACGCCGCAAGACTCGGCGCAGTCAGGTCCGGCACCAGGTAGCGCGACCGCGCCGATTCCGGCAACCAGGCCAACACCTGAAACTGCAACTGACCCGGGCTGGCAATAGCAGCCAGCAGCGCATCCCCCGTGGCGAACTCGATGAATTTTACGGCACACATCGGCCGATAGAGGATCTGCGGGCCTTCGCCAAGGCTGCGCGGCCCGATGATGAACATGTTGCGCACTTCATCAGGCGCTTCACTCACTGCCGGCTTGAAGGCTAAAGGGCGCAGCACTACCGACTCGGTGAAAGCAGTGCGCGGTTGAAAAATGGCCGCCACGCTCACATAGGCTTTGCGGGAAAACGCCTGTGGGTACTTGAGGTGGTATTCGAGCGCCAGCATGGGCACCTGCAGGCGTAATTGCTCAGTAAAACGCGCCTTCCGCCAGAGTACCTCGCTCGGGTTGTCCTTGAATTTCTCTGTGATCAACCGACCGTACCCACCCCGAATGTCCGCACGCCCAACCAGGCTTATAGCGTCACTGGGCGTGAGCCACACCGCCGGGTGGCCGGGGGCTGTGGTGAGTGTGACCCGGCTCGGATCAAGCTCCGTCAACGCCAACCATGAAAACTCACTGAGGGTCCAGGTGCCATGGGTGTAAAGCGGCGGCAGTTGCCACAACAACCCGGGCTGCGCGTGCAAGTCACGCTCATCGAGTTCGATCATCACCTTGATGCGATCAGGATCGATCACCGGTCGGTCCGGATAGTCCTCGGCCAATTGTGCCGACAGCGCCTGACGGGCGTAATCCAGCAACGAGGGAACGCCTTCGTCAAATGGCCGCCAGTCAGGTTGCCGGATTCGCTTGGCCAGGTCGATGGCATAGCGGCTCATCTGCCATTGCAGGTCGACGGGGGCCTGCAGCAGCCAGCCGGGCAGCGCGTCATACAGGCGTTGCATGAGCCTTGAGCCGATGGGCGCGCTGTCAAAGTCATGGGTGATCACCTCGACTGCACGCGCCAATACGTTCTGCGGCTTGGGTATCTTGGGTATGGACCGGACCAGCGGCAATACCGCCTTGATATCGACTAACTGCTTGGCCAGGAAGGTCAGGCTGAAACTTTGAAAGATGTTCCCGGCTGGTTGGTACAAGCGCCATTGCATCGAATGGCCTGGGTTGATTTTACTCATCAGGTTGACCAGCCAATCGCCCAGTTGCGCCAGGGAGTCGAAGCGCTGGATGCCCCTGGACAGGGTGAACAGCAACACGCTGGTGCGCTCGCC